>ERZ1106929.1256-NODE-1256-length-22604-cov-8.399441_pt1 | contig 22604 bp, 24 predicted proteins | sample MGYA00403662_ERZ1106929 | MGnify/ENA primary metagenome ERZ1106929 (study PRJEB35170, sample SAMEA104062442) | human gut metagenome | biome: human gut; feature: human-associated habitat; material: faeces | place: Denmark | collected 2013-02-20 ... | reverse complement strand
CGGCCCAATCAACTGCTTTTTCCAGTTTCCGCCACCCCGCCGATAAGCTATCCCCTCTTTTTACAGTTAATTCCAAAAATATCCCCTTTTTCTTTCGAAATCCCCTTACAGAAGGAAGGCATAAAAAATGGTCCGCTCTATCAGAGCGGACCAAGTCCAAATGAAAATGATAACGTTTGGATTTACAGCGGCAAACGGCGGTTGTTGACACAGGTATCCACCATGCTACGGATGTACTGGTCATAGTTCGTGTTCAAAAGGGCGGTAAACAGAACATCAATTACATTGAGTGTGGAAATACGGCTAGACATACCCCCCAGTCGGTCCCAGCTCTCGCTGGCATCCACACACAAGGTATACAGGCTGATTCGGGCTACTGAGTTGTCAGACGATGAAGTGATGGCAACGGTGGGAACCCGATGCTTGCGTAACTCCTGGGCGACTTCTATGATGTCGTCAGTTTCCCCCGTATAGGAGATGAGAAAAGCGAGGGAACCATCTCCACAGCTTTTGGCATTCATAAGCATAGAAACCCGGTCGCAGAACGCGTAGGAGGGAATTTTCAGGCGCATACACTTGAGCTGGGCATCTTGAGCCACCATATTGGACGGACCCACCCCATAGAAATCGATCCGTTGCGCCGTAGCCATGAGCTTTACCACCTGTTCCAGCACCGCGGAGTCTACGATTCGGCTGGTCTCTAAAATGGACGAGGCATTTTGATGAGATACTTTTTCCAGAATTTCTGCTACAGAGTCATACCGGTTGACCGAGGCCTGGTCGCTGTTCAGGATATCCTGGTGCATAAAGTTATCCTGGGCAGCGGACAGGCGAAGGCGAAAGTCGGTGTAGCTGTCCACGCCCAGCTTCCGGCAGAGCCGCTTGACCGTTGTGGTAGAGGTGAAGGTTTTCTCTCCCAGTTCCACGATGCCCATGCTACATACTTCCTGGTAATGCTCCAGAATATAGTCCACTACATGGCGTTCGGAGGGAGACAGATCCTTGATCTCCGCCATCTGAATCAAAATGTTTCCCATACCGACCCTCCCGCAACCGCAGACGAAAAAGCTTAGAGCTGTTCCGCCTCAAAAATACCGCGAATCTGATCTGCGATCTTTTGCTCGTCCCCGCCCTGTACGGAGACGGTGATGGTTTCTCCCTGCTTGACCTGCAGCCCCATGACGGCAAACATCCGTTTGGCGTCCGCCTGCCTTCCATTGTGGGTAATGGTGATCTGGGAATCCTGATAGGGCTTGACTGCCTTGACCACCAGGCCCACTGGCCGGGCGTGCAGGCCCATGGCGTCGTGGATGAGATAATCAAAGGATACCATTTGTGTTCCTCCTCATTGGCGCTCCAGGACCGTGGGGTCCGTTTGCGCCTCCTTAATCATAACCGCATAATAGGTATTTTGCAAGTTTTTTGCTGCGCGTTTTAGATAAACCTGCCGCATCTCGACGTTTCCAGCGAAATGATAGAGCTTTGCCAGGCGGTATTGAAGTACGCCCCGCTGAACCGGGTCTGCGGTGTCCGCCGCCTGGGCGCGTAGGGCGGGAATCAGACTGGTATCCCGTTCTACATAAACGCCGATGATTTGGTCGGCATCCGCAATCACCTTTTGGTATTGCGCCTGGCGGTCTGCTTTACTTTTGTGAAGAAAGGACACCAGAGAGTCCCGGCTGGCCCGGGCCTCATCCCACTCCCCCGTGGATACGAAGAAGGACAGTCGATCCTGGAGGAAGAGCAGCTTATCCCGGGGTTGGAGGCTCATCTGATCCAGCTGAGCGATAATTTGACGGATCATCTGGTTGTTGCCAAGCTTCATATAGCCCTCCAGCCGATACAGAAGCAGCACGCTTTTGCGAAAAACCAGCTTGAGTCTCCGGTTGTGCTCCAGCCGTTCCAGATAGAGCGCCACATCCTGCTGGTATAAGCGGCGCAGTTCCTTCTCGGCCTGGGTGCGCAAGGCGGAGAGCAGACGCAGGGCCAGAAAGATCAGCGCCATCATGACGAGGGTCAGCGCCAACGGCAACCAGTCCACGCCGGATGCTTGGAGCTGGACTGAGGACAGGGGCACGTTCATAACCTCACTCCTTCGGCGGGTACATCAGAATGGTTTCCCGAGCCACGCTGCAAGCCAACTCGGCCAGTTCATGAGCGGGCAGTTCCAGATTAAAGGAGAGTTCGGAATAGGCGGAGGTGTTAATTCCAGCCACTACCGCCCAGGCGGGGTGGCTGGTGCACAGCACCGCCGCAGTCCGGAAGGGAGAGCCTCCCGCTAGATCACAGGCGAACAGCACCTCTTCCTCCGGGCTGAACTGGGCTAAGACCTGATCCAGATGGTCTTGAAGGATATCAAGAGAGTCCTCTTCATTAAAATCTACAAAATAAAAGCCCTCCAGCTCCCCCACAAGCATGGCCAGATTACGGCGCATGGCGGTAGCATAGCCGCCATGTCCGGTGACGATGACCTTAGACATTTTGATGACGCTCCTCTCAGTAGTTCCTATAAAATAAGGGCCGCATGATGTCCCTTGCTTTTGGGACTCATGTGGGCCCTGCGCGCTGTCTGGCAAAAGGCCCATAGGAGGGAGCGGAACGCTCCCTCCTATGGGGCGGGCATATCACATGTTGGAGTTGTCAAACACCAAGCGACGGTAGTCCGCGTACACCTCATGCATATACTCTTTAGGAACTTCGGTGACGTTGGGGGAGACAAAAATGTACATCTTGTGGCCCAGTTTTTCCAGCCGCAGAGCGGTCTCGGAGGCGATGGACTGGGCGATGGTGATGACTGCCACCGTAGAGGAGGCACCTACTTTCTGATGATAACCGGGAATGGTAACCAGCGCGTCCTCCAGCGGGCAGCAGTTGTCAATGAGAATGTCCGCCACGTCGCCCAGCTTGTTGCCGGAGGAGTGGGTGGCGGTGGCCTTCTGGTAGTTTTCCCCGCTGGTGATGGCAATAACCTTCAGGCCTCGCTCCTTGGCGTACATAGCAGCTTCAATGGGGGCGGCATTCAACCCGCCGTGGGAAAAGACGATCATGACTTCCCCCTCCTGGAAGTTGTAGCTTTGGAGGAAGTTGGCAATATAGCCCTCTTGCCGCTCAATCCACAGCAGTTCACGGGCACCGCCGGGGCCGATGACGTTGTTCCACATCAGGCGGGGATCCATGACAGGATGCCAGCCCACTACGCCGCCGTAGCGGGGGAATACATCCTGGACCGGGAGCACGCTGTGTCCGCTGCCAAACAGGTGGACCAGCTTGCCGGAGTGGATGGTGGCGGCGCACAGGTCGGCCGCGGCTTGGATGTTTTCGGATTGCTCTTTGTCGATTTTCTCAATGACCTGCATGATCTTGGTCAGATATTCGAGCTGAGCCATTGTGTTACTCCTCCTTTGGATGGGTAAAAGGTTATAATTTTATCATGTGCCTGCCGCATTAAACGTAGGCGCCGATAACAGGAATATAGCCGATAGCAGTAAGCGCAGCGGCCAAAACTAGAATCAGACCCATGATAGCCAAGGGGGTCCAATGCTTTTTGGAGTACAGACGGTACACACCCAGAGTCAGGGTCAAGGGAACGATGTTCGGAAATACCGTATTGAGCAGATTGTCCAGATTAAACACGGTGATGGTTCCATCCACATAGGCACCAGTGGCCTCATCAAAGACCTGGGCAGCGGTTTTAATGTCAATGTTCAGGGTGCAAGTGACGAAACTGGCGGTTAAGGCACCCACCATGATTAAGCCTAGAATGGAAATGGCCTGCATAATGCGGTCTAGTTGACCCGATGCCATGAATCGCTGAACACCTTCCAGTCCGGCCTTGTAGCCCAAGGTGAACAGCTTCCAGCTCATGAGATAAGTACCAATTGGATAGACAATAATATAAATCACGGGACCGACCCAAGGCGCCGTAGTCAGAGCGCTGGCCACAGATAGGCAGATGGTAAGCAATAGGGGGATAATCGTAGCAACCCAGAGAGAATCGCCGATAGCAGAGGTGGGGCCGATCAGGGCTACTTTGGCCTCCTGGATGGCTTCCGCAGTACCATTACCGTTGGCCAACTGCTCTTCCATACCGATGGCAATACCGTTGCAGATAGATCCAACTTGAGCTTCCGTATTGAACAGGGTGATATGGCGCTGAAGGGCGGCTGCCCGATCTTCTTTGGTGTCGTACAGTTCCTCAATGACCGGGGCCATAGCCTGACCGAAGGCCATACCAAGCATGGTTTCCGCCTGTTGAGAGCAGCCATTCCAGAAGAACCAGTTGAGGAATGACTTACGAAGGGTTTTCTTACTGACAGACTTCATGTTAGGCGACCTCCTCTCTGCTATTGCTCATGATGAAGTAACTAATGACGGCAATAATAGCGGCCACTACAGCCACGGCCATAGTGCTCAGGCCAAAGTAAGTGACTAGCACGAAGCCGCCCAGGAAGATGGCCCAGTGAACCCCTTTCTTTACCAGGAAGGACAGGATGATACCCATTCCAAGAGCAGCCATCATGGAGCCAAATGCGGAGATACCAGTCGTGAACCAGGCGGGAATGGCAATACCACCGGCATCGCCGGCTACCCGAATGGCAGTCAACACGATAACAGCAGGGACGAATCGGCACAGGAAACCGATAATTTGTCCGCCGATGATGTTGGGCATCCACATTTTCTTAGTTTCGCCGGATTCGGCAATTTTGTTGGCCCAGCGATTGACAAACACGTCCAGAGCGTAGTGAACGTTCCACATGGTTCCGCCCACCATGCCGCCCACACCGGCGCCGGTAAAGGCCAAGCCCACTAGGGCGGCCTCATCGCCCACAGTACCCTTCAGGGCGATTGCCATGGCAGTGCCAATATAGGTGGCATAGGACAAGTCCCAGGAGACCGCGCCACCTGGCGTGACGTTGGCCAGGTAAGCGATTTGGAGCGGGATGCCTACCAGCATGGCTGTAGACATATCGCCCATAATGAGTCCTACTACAAAGGCGGCAATCAGGGGGCGTCCCACGCAATACCAGCCTAGGGTATTGCCGACAATGGACCCGATTGCGCCCAAGTAGATGAACAGGGCGATGAGGATCACTTGCAACGTGTTCATAGACTTTTTCCCTCCATAACTCTTTTTTATTTCCAGGGGTCTCCCCCCAAAGAAACCGGATTACTTGAGTTTGATGCTCCGGCGCAACTCCGGCCAATCCCGAGCTGGGTAATTGGGAATCGTCTGATAAATCAGCTTTACACCGTCAGCGGCAATATCATCAAACAGACGAATGTCCTCTTCACTGGCAAAAAAGACGCTGCCGCCGCCTTTTGTCAGGTTGAACTTCGCCCCGGGACGCTTTGCTGCATTGCCGATAATAACGATTTCGCAACGCTTTAGCTCCTCCCGAAAATGAGTCAGGTCTTGGGGGAAGCGGGTGACAAACAGTCGGTTGCAGTCTGAAGGCTGGGCAAATAGTTCCTTAGCCTGTGCCATCGTTACCACGCAGGATTTGTACTGCTTGGGCACCCCCATGAGCATGATGGACTGTAGCATGCTATTGCCAGCCAGCGTATCGTCAATGGCAATAATCTCCTGGATATTCAGATGGCTACACCAAGCTGTCACAATTTGGCCATGAATTAGGCGGTCGTCGATCCGAAAATAATTTTGTCCCATAGCAGATTCACCCTTTCCGGCGGAAAAGTCCGCCTGTTCCATTTCGCCTTATATTTTAGCAGACCTCATTTCAAGGGGCAATGCTTTGACTGATTGCGTCAATAATTAACATGGCTAAGGGGGAGAGATGGTTGACCTTTTGTGAAAATGTGATAAAATTAATTGTGCGGCATAGAAAAGTATCACTTAGCCATGCTGGGGAGGGAGACCCTATTATGAAAAAGATTTCCTTGGCTGCGCCAGCGGTCCGTTTCGGCTGTGTCTTGGGGGATGTTCTGATTGCGGGGGCCGCAATGTTCTGGCTGACGCTGGCGTTTTCATGGTGGGCCTTGCTGGTCGTAGCGTTGGCAGGACTCCTGATTGGATTTTATAATGTTCAGGTGTTTCGCTCTGTCGTTTTCGTGGACCCAGGGGCTAAAACGGTCACGCTACGGGGGATTCAAGCTCGGACAGACCAAGTGGCTGGGGCATCTAAGGTTTACACGCGAGAGGTATTGGTTAACGGTCAGACCACTCGGGTTATTGTAATAGAGGGAGAGGACCATTCCCAGTTGTCCATCATTTCGACACTGAACACCATCAATCATGGCTATGCCAGTGAAATTGCGGCCCGGGAAGTAGCCGGTGCACTGGGCGTGCAGTTTTGCCCCTCTATCTCTCCACATCTATATGACAGAAAGGCCCGTCGGCAGTACCGACAGGAAAATAACCATAGGGAAATGCATGAAAGGACAGATCAGAAGCCAGTAACTCCTGGTGTCCGAGTCAACTACGACGAGGAGGACGACGATCCAAATCAATAAAAAGACGTAGGGGAACGATTCCGTTCCCCTACGTCTTTCATTTTGCGATCAATAATGGGGTCAAGCCAGGCCCAACTGCTCGATCAGATCGGCCACCGCCCCGTCATTATTGGAACAAGTGATGAGCTGGCAGATCTCTTGGATGCCTTGGGCGGCGTTGGATGGACAGGCGGCAATGTCGGCCTGCCGCAGCATAGACTCATCGTTAAAGTAGTCGCCGATACAAACCAGCGTCCGTTTTTCCAGCCCGGCGGCGGCCAGGGCCTGCCGAATCCCTACTCCCTTGCTGACGGTGTGGTCCACCATTTCCAGATAGCGGGGGCCGGACTGAGCGCCAGTCACCAATTCCGCGCCGGGCAGGGCAGCTACCTCATGCTTTAGAGCCTCCATATCTCCGCCTTCGGCCAGGATGTACACCACCTTGACATAGTCTCCGGATAAAAAATCCTCGATGGACATACGGGGGCGGGGCCAGTCATTGAGTTGGTCGTCCCGGGCTGGGTCGCCGCTGACGATCTGCCAAATGCGCGTCTCGTCGGCGGCTACAATCCATACCTCCGGGTGGGTGAGAAAATAAGACACGCAGGCACACTTATAATCCGCGGGCAGGCAGGTTTTGCGCAGCACCTGCTGTTCCGCCGGATCATAGATAACGGAACCGTTGCCGCACACCAGGGGGGCGTGGAACGCCACACCCGGAAAAAGCTGGAGAATACCAGGCGCCTGTCGGCCGCTGGCCACAGAGAACAGACCGCCCGCAGACACAAAGGCCCGAATGCGCGCGAGATTCCGCTCCGGCACCACAGGGCCCAAACTCCAGTCGGTGAGGGCAGTGCCGTCCATATCAGTATAAATGATGACATCTGTTGCTTTCATAAGCCGTATTATATCCCGAGACGTCCAGAATGTCTATCCTGGGGGCTTGACCGATTGCGTTAAAATTTGCCGGCGGCAAGCCATTGAAGCTTACGCTGTTCTGTGATATACACAATAGAGAGAGAAAAGAAACCCCTCAGTTTATGAAAAATGATTGGAGGAACTGCATATGTTAAAGGGAATTGCCGCCTCAACCGGTGTGGCCATTGCCGAGCTGTTTTATCTGAGAGAACCGGATCTGACAGTTGCTCCGGATATGGAATGTGATCCGGTGGCCGAGCGGGCGCGGTATAATGCCGCGGCGGCCCAGGCGCTGTCCCAATTGGATGCGTTGTATGACCAGGCATGCCAGACGGATGAACAGACCGCCCAAGTGTTTGATATCCACCGGATGATGCTAGACGATCCGGACTTCTATGAGGGGGTATCCGGCGCGCTGGACCAAGGAGCCAGCGCCGAGTGGGCGGTCCAGCAGACAGCTGACGGCCTGGCGGCGATGTTCGAGGCCATGGAGGGGGACGAGTATATGCAGGCCCGGGCTGCCGACGTGCGGGACGTGGCCGGGCGGCTCATCCGCATCCTCAAGGGGGTGCAGGAGACAACCATGGAGGTGGACCATCCGGTGATCGTGGCAGCCGCCGACCTGCTGCCCAGCCAGACGGTCCAGCTGGACAAGGCGAAGGTGGCGGGGTTCCTCACCAAATATGGTTCCTCGACCTCTCACTCCGTAATTCTGGCCCGCACCTTGGGTATTCCCTGCGTGGTGGGCATGGGGGAGGATTTTGACCGTCTGCCCCCTTCCGGCACGGCAGCCATGGACGGTTCCACCGGAGAGGTGGTCCCGCATCCGGCTGGGGCGGTTCTGGCGGATTTTCAGGCCAGGCGGGAGGCCTATCTGGCGGACCAGGCGGCGCTGAAAGAATACCGGGACCGGGAAGCGGTGACTTCCGCCGGACACAAGGTCCTGGTGTGTGCCAACATCGGGGGCCTGGAGGACGTCGATGCCGTCACCGCCTATGGAGGAGATGGGGTGGGCCTACTGCGCAGTGAGTTCATCTACCTCAACAGCCCGGATTTCCCAACTGAGGAGGAGCAGTTCCAGATCTACAAGCAGGTGCTGGAACGGCTGGCGCCCCGTCCGGTGGTGGTGCGCACCCTGGATCTGGGTAGCGACAAGCAGGCCCCCTATTTCGGCATCGGAAACGAGGAAAATCCAGCTATGGGCTATCGGGCCATCCGCATCTGCCTGAAGGAGCCCCATATCTTCCGAACCCAACTGCGGGCGTTGCTGCGGGCTTCAGTGTACGGCAGGCTTAATATTATGTTTCCTATGATCACTCAGCTGGAACAGGTGCGGCAGATTAAACAGATGATTGCTCAGCTTCAGAGAGAGCTGACGGCCGAGAAAGTGCCGTTCCGTTCGGATATCCAGTACGGCATCATGGTGGAGACTCCGGCTGCTGCTGTCATGAGCGACGTTTTGGCCGAAGAGGTGGATTTCTTCTCGATTGGCACCAATGACCTAACCCAGTACACTATGGCCGCCGACCGAATGAACGCCCAGGTCAGCGACCTGTTCGACCCCGCCGACCCAGCGGTGCTGCGGCTGATCGAACTGACGGCCAAAAATGCCCATGCCGCCGGTATCTGGGTCGGTATCTGTGGCGAGTCGGCAGCTAACACCGCCCTAACAGACTTCTATATGTCCGTGGGCATTGATGAGCTGTCCGTCTCCCCTGCTTCCGTCCCTGCGGTGAAGCGGGCGATAATCAAGTGTTGACCACCTTCATGGGAAAGGAAAAAGCGCCTGTCCGACGACAGTATCGGACAGGCGCTTTTGCGGTCACTTGTTCAGCAAGGCCATGAACTCCTCGCCGGTGATGGTCTCCTTTTCCAAAAGATACTCGGCCAGGGCATGGAGCTTGTCCTGGTTGTCCCGGAGCAGGCCGGCGGCCTTCTGGTGGGCGGCCTTGACGGTGTCCACCACCAGCGCGTCGATCCGGGAGGCGGTCTCGGCGGCGCAGGCCAGGGAGGTGTCGCCCCCCAGGTACTGGTTAGTCACCGCCTCCAGGGCCACCATGTCGAACTCGCCGGTCATACCGTAGCGGGTAATCATGGCCCGGGCCAGCTTGGTGGCCTGTTCAATGTCATTGGAGGCGCCGGTGGTGACCTCGTCGGCACCGAAGATGAGCTCCTCTGCCGCCCGGCCGCCGGTGAGGGTGGCGATCTTGTTCAAAAGCTCCGCCCGGCTCATGAGGCTATGTTCCCCGCTGTCCACCTGCATGGTGTAGCCCAGGGCGCCGGAGGTGCGGGGGACGATGGTGATCTTGGTCACCGGGGCGGAGTGGCTCTGGAGGGCGGCCACTAGGGCGTGGCCCGTCTCGTGGTAGGCCACGATTTTCTTCTCCAGCGGGGAGAGAACCGCGTTTTTGCGCTGGGCGCCGGCCAGGACGGTCTCCACGCTTTCCTCCAGGTCCTCCTGAAGCACCAGGCCACGGCCTTGCCGCACCGCCCGGAGGGCGGCCTCGTTGACGATGTTGGCCAGCTCCGCGCCCGAGGCACCGGCGGTGGCCCGGGCGATGGCATCGTAATCCACGTCCTCGGCGATTTTCACATCTCTGGCATGGACCTTCAAAATGGCAACCCGGCCCCGCAGGTCGGGCAGCTCCACCGGCACCCGCCGGTCGAACCGGCCGGGGCGGGTGAGGGCGGGATCCAGCGTCTCCGGCCGGTTAGTGGCGGCCAGCAGCACCACGCCCTTGCGGCCGTCGAAGCCGTCCATCTCGGCCAGAAGCTGGTTGAGGGTCTGCTCCCGCTCGTCGTTGCCGCCCATGCGGTTGTCGCGGGACTTGCCGATGGTATCGATCTCGTCGATGAAGATGATGCAGGGGGCCATCTTGGCGGCCTCTTTGAACAGATCCCGGACCCGGGCCGCGCCCATGCCCACGAACATCTCCACGAAATCGGAGCCGCTGATGGAGAAGAAGGGCACTCCCGCCTCTCCGGCCACCGCCTTGGCCAGCAGGGTCTTGCCGGTGCCCGGCGGGCCCACCAACAGGGCGCCCTTAGGCAGCTTGGCGCCGATCTCGGTGTATTTCTGGGGGTTGTGCAGGATGTCGATGATCTCCTGGAGGGACTCCTTGGCCTCGTCCTGACCGGCCACGTCCAGGAAGGTGACGCCGGTCTTTTTCTCCACGTAGACCTTGGCGTTGGACTTGCCCAGGTTGCCCATGCCGCCGATGCCGCCCTTGCCGCCCACGCCCCGGAACAGGACCCAGAACAGGCCCACCATAATGAGGACGGGCAGCACATAGGCCAGGAACAGGTTGAGCAGGTACAGCGAGCTGTCCACCGGCTGAGAATAGTACGACTCGCCGTCCTGATAGTTCAGGTGCTCGTCCAGCAGGTCATTCAGACTATCGTCCGTGAGGCTGTCCGGGCGAATGGTCACATACTGGACCGGCTCACTGGGGTCCTGCTGGCGGGTGGGGATGAGAGACTGCATCAGCTCCTGAGTCTGGCTGCCGGTGTCGGACTGCTCACTCTGGGGCAGCTCCACCTCCACGCCCTCCTTCAGGGTAAAGGTGATCTGACTGCTTTCAATCAGTACAGTTTGAATCTTGTCCTCCACCAGCCACTCCCGGAAGGCGTTGTAAGGGACCGTGACGGTGTTTGCGTTCTCATAGGAGGACATGCAGCCCCGGAACAACAGCGTCAGGAACAGGGCCCACAGGACAATGCTCACCAGTCCGAACGCATTGCGCCGGTTGTTGTTGCCGCCTCCGTTGGGATTGTTGTTGTTTCTTTTGTCTGGCTTCAAGGGAGAATACCTCCGTCAAATCTGCAAAACAGAGATTCCATGGACCCGGGCACGGAAAAACTCCTGTGCCGCCGCGGCTTTGCGGGCGGGTCCAAGTCTTTTATACTATAACACACTATCCCTTTAAAAACAAGAAACAGGCCTGTAAACTTTCTGTGAAAGTGAAGGGGTAAACGATTGGGCGCGCCTTTGGACAGGGACAGCGGGGCCCGGAGAGGGGCAAAACAGCTCCTCTCCGGGCCCGATTGATACTGATTTTGATGTGTACTCCCCTGCTCAGGGCTTGCACGTCCCGCAGGGGGAGTACCCCTGGTCCAGGAGGGACTGGCGGGAGCCGGTGTAGTCCTGGCGGTTGGCGGGGTTCATGTTCTCCACCCCGGAGCAGTCGGGCAGGTGGAATTTTTTCGAGTTGGTATTGAGCACGTAGTGCTGCTCCGTCTCCGCAGCAGTCTCCCCGCCGGAGGAGGCGGCGCCGGAGCTCTGGGGCTCCTCCCCGTCCAGCCAGCTCTCCCCGGTGGCGTAGTCGATGGCAATACCCGGCTGGTTGTTGTAGCAGTAGACATGGAAGCACACGCCCTCGCCGCCGTCCTCCACCGAGAGGGCCTCCAGTTCCACCCCACGGGCCACCAGCTCCGTGCCGGAGAACACCGGGGTCACCCGGTAGAGCACGTGGTTCCCCGTCTCCTTCACGTAGTCGGCCACCAGATTTTCAAAGGGGAGCATCCCCTCCACATTCAGGTACCGGGTGCCGGTAATCAGGTTCTCCTCGTTGGCGTTCTCCCCGGTGAGCTGGAACCCAATGAGGTGGCAGCGGTTGTAGAGGTAGCCCCCGTCCACCAGCTCGGTGTCGTACTTGGCGGTCTGCCAGCCGGAGGGTTTTACGCTGCTGATGGACTCCCGGTCCTCAGTGGGCATGGTGTCCAGCCCCACGCTGGCATAGGCCGTGCCGCACCGGCCCAGGGCGTCCAGGGGGCTGTACTCCTCAAAGCCCTGGGCGGCCTGGTCCAGCTCCTCCTGGGTAAAGTCGGGCTGGTTGTCGCTGAGTACCACATAGGGCTCGCCGGAGAAGGCCGGCAGGTCCTCCAGAGAGAAGGAGGTCTGGGTCCCCCCGGGCACGGCCCCGCAGGCGGACAGGAGCAGGCACAGGAGCAGAAACAGGGACAGGGAAACTTGCTGGATACGCTTCATCGCTGGTAAATCTCCTTTGTAATCACGTCGTGGGAAGATCCGGGAAATTCCGTCCGGCCGGTCAGGGTCCAGCCCTCCGGGGGCAGGGCGATCTTCCGGTCGGAGGGGTAGTGCCGGTTCCACCGGTAGAGGATGAGCTGGTCCGCCCGCTCCAGAGCGGGGCCGGGGCCGGTGAGCTCCAGGAAACAAAAATCCTCTGGACCCGCCTGGGTCCAGGGCTCCTCCGCCGTGCGGATGTGTTCGGCTTCCTCAGGGAACAAGGGGCGGGAGTAGGGCTCCACCCAGAGGGTGCATTCCCCGGCCTGGGAGAGCAGGTCGGCGGATACCACCCGGTCCCGGCTCTGGCGGCGGCGGTTGAAGGACAGGCCACCCCGGTCGTCCACACAGAATGCGAGGGTCACGGTCATCCCTCCTGGTACAAATGTTTGAGTGGTATCAGTATACCATCCCCGGGGCGGAATGGCAAGGTTTTCTTGGGGCGGTCTCGTCCGCCTCCCCTTGACGGGAGGGTCCGGGACCGGTATGCTCAAAAAAACGGAATCTGTTTGCAGCACCGCCCTCCCCCGGTGCGTATATAGGGGCAGAGAGACACAAAGGAGGGATCGAGATGGACGACCAGGCGTTGATCCGGGCGCTTCAGGCCGGAGAGCGCGCCGCCCTGCGCCGGACCATGGAGGTCTACGCCGGCTACACGTCGGCGGTGCTGGGCAACACCCTGCGGGGGCAGGCCAGCCGGGAGGACCTGGAGGAGCTGCTGTCCGACGTGTTCCTGTCCCTGTGGCGGAGCCGGGAGGGGCTGGACCCGGACAAGTCCCTGAAATCCTGGCTGGCGGCGGTGGCCCGGAACCGGGCGGTGGACTTTCTCCGCCGGAAAAGGGAGACCCACCCGGTGCCCGACGGCCTCCCCGACCCCGCCCCCGGCCCGGAGGAGCAGGCGGAGCGGCGGGAGGCGGAGGAGCGGCTGCGGGCCCTGGTGGAGGACATGGAGGAGCCCGACCGCACCCTGTTTCTCCGGTACTACTATGAGGAGGAGCCGCTGGACCAGGTGTGCCGGGACCTGAAGATGCGCCCGTCCACCGCCCGGTCCCGGCTGTGCCGGGGGCGCAGGAAGCTGAAGGAGCGTCTGACCCAGGAAGGAGGGATGCTGGATGCGCAGTCACATCCATGAGCTGTGGGAGGACCTGGAGCTGTCCCCCCTGTACCCGGAGCCCGACCTGGACCGGGTCATGGACCGGGTGATGGACCAGATCGAGGCGGAGGAGCCGGAACACCCGGCCAGCCAGACCAGAAGGAGGAGACCCATGCACAAGAAGAAACTGTTGCTGTCCCTGGCGGCCGCCCTGGTGGTGCTCACCGGGTCAGCGGTGGCGGTGGGGAACCATCTGGGTCTTCTGGATGTGTTTTTTAAAGGGGACACCAGCGGACTGGAGCCCTATGTCCAGACGGAACTGGGCAGTGCGGAAAACGAGGACTTCCGCTTTACGGTGGACAGCGCCTATTACGACGGTATGAACGTGTACGCCACCGTCACCATTGAAGGCCTGAATGAGGAAGCGGTGGACGATCTGATGCACAGCCGCTCCGACGGGGAGTTCCACCGGGAGATGTGGGGGGACGAGATGGCGGAGCACCTGATGGAGACAGGCGGCACCGGGCCGGACACCATTATGTGCAACCAGCGGGAAGTTGTCGAGACCGCCGGTGTATACAACGGCGGCAGCATGGGCGCCAATCAAATCTCCAGCACGCAGACTGCCCGCTGCTTGAAGGTGGATGTGGGCTTCCGGGAGTGGATGGGAGCCATGGATACTCCCCTGGAGCTGTGGGTGGGCTTCATGGGCCGGGAGTATTCCGTGGAAATCCCCCTGGATACCGTGGTGGGCTCCGCCCACTTGGAACCGGATCAGGAGTTTTTGTTCAATCCCCTTACGGATCAACGGGCCATTTTAACCGAGGTCACCCTCACCCCCACCCAGCTGTACTATGAAATCCAGACCGTGGGGGAGATGAAAACGGATACGGGCTGGGACGTGATGGATGGCCGCTTTGTGCTGAAAATGAAGGACGGCTCCCTGATTACCTCGTCCCAACTGCACGGTCTTCCTAGCGGAGGAAAAAATGGCTGGGATGACGGAGAATTTGCCTACGGAGTGGAGTTCCACAAGGTGCGGTTCTCCAACGTGAGCGAGGTGGAGGCCATCATTTTCGGGGACACAGAGTTTCCCCTGGATGGCTCCGAGCCCACCCTTGCGGATGAGAGCGAACGATTCTACCCCTTCTATGTCCCCCGGTACGACGAGAACGGGCCGTGGTGCACCGATGTGGAGGCCTTGTGCCGGGGCCTGGGGGCGGAGTATATCTGGGATGAGGACACCCAAACTGCCACCGCCACCTACCGGGACGTGACTATTCAGATGACTGTGGGCAGCAGCCAGGTCCTGGTGAACGGGAAACCCGTTGAGCTGACCGGCAGCATATGGGACGAGGAACTCCAGGATTGGATCGACGACGTTCCCCTGCCCATCGCGCGGGAGGACGGGATGCTCCTTGCCCCCACCTACTTGTTCTACAACTGGAGCGCCATCGGAGATACATGGGACGTCAGTATCAGCTATCTCCATGTGGACGGTCAAGTCAACCTAGACCCCGACCGGTTAGTGGTCCTCCCCTAACTGTATACAGACGAAGCCCCCGGGCCGCTGGCCCGGGGGCAGTTTTCATGTGGCGGAGGCCGTTTTCCAGTGCTTCTTCCAGAAGCGCAGGAGCAGGAGCCCGGCCAGAATCCCCGCCAGCAGGGAGCTCCCCGCGAAGTTCAGCCAGATGCCGGTGAGCCCGAAGGGGGACAGGGCGGCCAGCAGCAGAACCGGGAAGATCAGGGCGGTGGAGATGGAGATGAGGGAGGCCTCCCCCGCCCGCTCCAGGGCGGTCATAAAGCTCTGACAGGCGAAGGAGAACCACCGGGTCACATAGGTGAAGGCAAACAGCTGGATGGCCGTCCGGGCGGTGGCCAGGAAGCCCTCGTCCATCCCGGACAGGAACAGGGCGGTGATCTGATCGGGGAACAGGAACATGACCACCGCGGACAGCAGAGAGATGACGGCGGCGGCGGAGAAGCAGTACTTCTCAATGGCCAGGATGCGGCCCTTGCTGCCCGCCCCCCAGTTGTAGCTGACGGCGGGCTGGAGGGAGTCGCAGCAGCCGTACATGAGGGGCTGAATGAGGCCGTCCACATACATGAGGATGCCGTAAATGGACACGGCGTTCTGTCCCCCCACCCGCAGCAGCACCGCGTTCATGATGATGGAGGTGACACGGCCGGAGATATTGTTCAGGAAGTTGGGGCTGCCGCAGGCCACGATCTGCTTCACCATGGACACGGAGAATCTGGGCCGGCAGAACTTCAGCTGCAGCTTCCCCCGGGCAAAGGGGTACAGGGCGATGGCCACGCAGGCGATCATGCCCAGGGAGGAGGCCAGGGCCGCCGCCCAGATGCCCCATTTCAGCACCGCCAGCAGGAAAAACTCCAGCACGGCGGTGAGAATGGACATGAGGATGTTCAGCCACATGCTCATGCGGATCTTGCCGCAGATGCGCAGATAGTTGTCCGAGGCAAAGATAATGGTGGTAAGGGGGGAGAGCAGGGCGTACACCCGCAGGTACTGCACCGCCAGCGCGGCCAGCTCCGGCTCCGCCCCCAGCAGCTGAAAGAGGAGGGGCGCGGCGAAGAACAGCACCGCCCCGATGAGGGCTCCCGTCCCCACGATCATCAGACAGGCGCAGGTAAAAATATTGTTGGCGGCCTTCTCCTCCTTCTGACCCAGCCGCACCGAGATGGGCACGGCGGAGCCCACGCCGATGAGGTCGGCCAGGGCAAAGTTGATGATGACAAAGGGCATGGCCAGGTTGATGGCGGCGAAGGCGGTGTCACCCAGCACCTGGCCCACCAGAATGCCGTCAATGAGCTGATAGAGGGCGGAGGCCAGCATGCCGATGGCCCCCGGCAGGGCCGCGAGCACAAAGAGTTTGCCGGGCGGGGTTTTGGCAAATAGCGTGTTGTGGTCCATATTGCGTCTATTTCAACTCCGTTCGATCAAAAATTTCCCGTTGAAATTCCTGGGTCATGTTCCGGGTCAGCACCTCAACAGCCTTTACAAATTCCGAGGAGTACTCCCCCAGGGTGCGGGATATGGCCCGCTCCTCCGCCTGATAGATGGGCCGGAGCACCTTTTGGGCATAGGCCCGCCCGGCGGCGGTGAGGGTGATGTTTTTCTCCCGGGAGTGCCCGCTGGGGACCAGAGAGAGGTAGCCCGCGTCTGTGTACTCCTTGACAATGGTGTTGATGGTGGTCTTTGGGATCAGAAGCTCCTCAGCCAGCTGCTTCTGGGAACAGGGCGGGCCGTTGTCCAGGGTATACAGCAGCGAGAGGGCGTTCTCCTTCACCCCCAGGCGGCGGGCCGCCAGATAGTACAGGCCGTCTATCTTGTTGCAGCAGACGTAAAAGCGGTCCAAAAACGACCGGCTGGATTCCATCGCCATCCCTCCTCAGACAGATAATCCGGATTCGTACCAGCACACGATTATAGTACGGATTCGGATTAAAGTCAAGAGGGATTTTCAAACCGGTTGCGCCCTCCCCGCCTCCCGTGCTATACTGGGAGGCAGAAACTGACATTGGCAAGGAGCGCGTATCCATGAAGTATTTGATCTATGGGGCCGGGGGCATCGGGGGCTGTCTGGCCGCCTTCCTGGCCCAGGGGGGAAAGGACGTGTCCCTCATCGCCCGGGGCGCCCACCTGGAGGCCATTCAGAAAAACGGACTGGTGCTGGAGACCGGCCACGGCGCCTTCGCCGTCCCGGTGCGGGCCTGTGAGCAGGAGCAGGTGACCGACAAGCCGGACGTGATCTTTGTGTGCGTGAAGGGCTACTCCCTGGAGGGGACCCTCCCCACCCTGAAGCGGCTCTCGGACGGGCACACCATCGTCATTCCCCTGCTGAACATCTACGGCACCGGCGCCCGGCTCCAGCCGGAGCTCTCCCCCGCCCTGGTCACCGACGGGTGCATCTACATCGCCGCCGAGATCAAGGCCCCCGGTACCGTCCACATGAGTGGAGACATCTTCCGGGTGGTGTTCGGCCCCCGCACGCCGGAGGAGTACCGCCCGGAGCTGGAGGAGGCCGCCCGGGACCTGAACGACTGCGGAATCGAGGGCATTTTGTCCCAAAACATCCAGCGGGACGCGCTGATGAAGTTCTCGGTGGTGTCCCCCATGGCGGCCTGCGGCATCTACCACAACATCCAGGTGGGGGGCATGCAGGCGCCGGGGCAGCCCCGGGAGGACTTTAAGGCGCTGGTGGCGGAGGTCGGGGCCCTGGCCCAGGCCATGGGCTTCCCCTTCCCCGAGGACCCGGTGGCCCGGAATCTGGCCATCCAGGACGCCCTGGACCCGGACGCCTCCACCTCCCTGAAGCGGGACCTGGACGCGGGAAAACCCTCCGAGGTGGACGGGCTCATCTTTGAGGTGGTCCGCCTGGGCCGGAAGTACCACGTCCCCACCCCCATGTACGACAGGGTGGCCGCCAAGCTGGGCTTCAACTTGGAGGAGTAACCATGATCAATACAACGCTCTGTTATATCCGCCGGGGTGATGACTACCTGATGCTCCACCGGATCAAGAAGAAAAACGACCTGAATCAGGACAAGTGGATCGGCATCGGCGGCAAGTTCGAGGACAAGGAGAGCCCGGAGGACTGCCTCCTCCGGGAGGCCCGCGAGGAGACCGGCCTCACCCTGACGGACTACCGCTACCGGGGGATCGTCACCTTTGTCTCCGACCGCTGGCCCACCGAGTATATGCACCTGTTCACCGCCGACGGCTTCACCGGGGAGCTGAAGGAGTGCGACGAGGGGGTGCTGGAGTGGATTCCCCGGGACCGCCTGCTGGAGATCCCCCACTGGGAGGGGGACGCCATCTTCCTGGAGCTGATCGCCCGGGAGGACCAGCCCTTCTTCTCCCTGAAGCTGTGCTATGAGGGGGACGCCCTGGTGGAGGCGGTGCTGGACGGCAGACATATAAAAGGAGGTTCCGCGCCATGATCTATACCATTCAGAATGAATTTCTCACCGTCCGGGTGGAGGACCTGGGGGCCCAGCTCTCCTCCATCCAGGCCCCCGACGGCACCGAGTACCTGTGGCAGGGCGACCCGGACATCTGGGCCCGCCGGGCCCCCATCCTGTTCCCCTTCATCGCCCGGCTGCGGGAGAACACCTACTGTCTGGACGGACAGCCCTACGCCATCTCCACCCACGGCTTTGCCCGGGACATGGTGTTCTCCCTGGTAGAGCAGGGGGAGGACCACATCTCCCTCCAGCTCGCCGACACGCCGGAGACCCGGAAGGTCTACCCCTTCTCCTTCTCCCTGACGGTGACCTATACCCTGGAGGGGAACCGCCTGAAAAAGTGCCACCGGGTGGAGAACCGCTCGGACAAGGACATGTACTACGAGCTGGGGGCCCACGACGGCTTCCGGGCCCCGGTGGAGCCCGGCGTCCCCATGTCCAGCTGGTCCATCCGCCTGCCCGGCGTGGAGCGCGTCCAATTTTACGGCATGGATGAGAGCTGCACCCTCACCCCCAAGGGGGAGGCCATCCCTCTTGAGAACGGGAAGCTCCCCCTCACCCCCTCCACTTACGGGCTGGACACCATGGTGCTGGACCGCCCGCCTCGGGCCACGGCCCAGCTGGTGGACGGCTGGGGCCACCCCCGGGTGACGGTGGAGTTCCCCGACTTCGACTATCTGGGGCTTTGGACGGCGGATAAACCCTTCGACACGGGGTATGTGTGCATCGAGCCCTGGTCCTCCCTCCCCGACGCAACTTTCGTGGGGCGGGAGCTGTCCCAAAAGGCTGGGGTGCGCCGCCTGGCCCCCGGTGAGAGCGAGGAGCTGTCCTATCTCACCACCATCAACCATCGAGACAAGGAGGAAAAGGGATGAAGCCGGAATATGTGAATACCTTTGCTCTGCGCAAAGTGGTCAATAAGGACGGTGAGGCGCTGGAGATCACCCTGGACGCCTCCCACAAGTATATGGAAAACAACGTCACCGTCACCTCCAACGGCCTGGAGAACGTGGCCACCCCCGCCTCCGACCAGGTGGCCTCTCTGGTGATGAACCGGCAAACCGCCATCTCCCTGCGAAATCTGCTGGTCCAGACTTTGGATGGAGAAACCTGAAAAAAATTCACCACCCTCGGGTGAATGCCGGCGAGGCAGTGTCAAACGCGAATTAAACTGAACGGCTGACGAATTGGTACGGTTAAAAAACCGGCGTGCTATTTCATTGCGAAATAACACGCCGGTTTTCCACGCACCTGTGCCAGCTTTGGATGGGACGACTAAAATCAGTCTTTGTTATTGATAGAATCGTTGCAGGAGAACTGCCCGACCGGCCTTCTGGCCGGCGGCGCTTTTGCGCCGTACGAGTGTTTTGCCGCAGGCAAAACCTCGGCGCAGGCGGAATCCACTTCCGCCGAGCATTTGAATCACCGAAGGGTGGAGGCCGCCTATAAACGCCGATATTCATACGTTTTAACCTCCGTATCTGTTTGATTGTTTCTACTGTGTCCCGCCCAAACCGACTGAGGGACTTCACTAAAATTAGGTTACCAGGGGCTTTTTTTGCTGTCCGTATAATCTGGGGCTGTTCAACAATGTCGTGCGGGGCTTTGCATCAAAGCAGCTCCTTCGTTTTTCTGGCGAGGTAAAGCGGTATATTCGTGATCTCGCCGTCCTTGCGATACCCCCGCTTTGAAAAGCGAATAGCGTGTTCAGGATGACGGTTAGCAATAAACCGCTTGAAAGACGGCGCGGACTTGTCTTCGCCGCCCTTCGCCTCAATTGGAATGATTTCTGTGCCGTTTTGCAATAAAAAGTCAATTTCTCCTGCTTTGTCTGAGTAATAGCGAGGCTCCACCGCAAACTGCCCGCGAAGCTGCTGCAAGACATAGCTTTCGGTCAGAGGCCCTTTGAACTGATAATCAGCTTTCAACAGAATCGCGCTGTTGTCGATACCCGCCATGTGTTTGAGAAGCCCTGTGTCAAATAGGAACAGCTTGAATTGATCGAGCTTATCAAAGGCGGAAAGAGGATGCTCCATCTTGGAGACATTGTAGATACGGTTGAGCATACCGGCTGAGACAAGCCATTCAATCGCTTCCTCAAAGTCCCGTGCTCTGCCACCCTGCCGGACAGCGCCATAGACAAACTTCTCGTTGGATTTGGCAAGCTGAGAGACAATGCTGCGGAACACCATCAGAATGCGCCCACTGTTCACCTTCCCGTTGTGCTTGGAAAAATCGTTCTCGTAGAATTCCACGAGTTCTCGCTGGATTTGGGAAACTGCCGCAGGGTCTTTGTGGTTGACCCAAGAGACAACGCATTCCGGCATCCCACCGATGATCAGATAGTTGTTGTAGACTTCCAGCAGACGGTTATGGAAGATTTCCTCAATGTGCTGGTCCTTCTGGATGCTTTCATAGTAAGTAAAGAGAGCAGGATCAATCGCTTCCAAAAATTCATCAAAGTAAAGCGGATACAGGTCGATTAGATTGACCATGCCAACCGGGTAGGACTTCGACCGGGCATGTAGTGTACCGAGTAGACTTCCAGCAGCGATGATATGGTATTCGTTCGCTTTTTCTTTGAAATATTTGAGAGTATTCAGTGCCTCCGGGCATTCCTGCACTTCGTCGAAGATTACAAGAGTCTCCCCGGGCAAGATTTTTCTCCCTGCAATCATAGACAGCAACTCAATAATCCGTTGCGGATTCTTGTTCATCCCAAAAATAGATTTCAGCTCATCTTCCTCATCGAAATTGAAGTAGACAAAGCTGTCATAGTAACTTTGCCCGAACTCCTTCATGAGCCAAGTCTTGCCCACCTGCCGAGCGCCGCGAATGATCAGTGGCTTCCGTTCTGGGGCTTCCTTCCATTTTATGAGCTGTGAGAATGCGCTTCGTTTCATGCGAATCACCACCTTTATTTCATCCGAAAACAGTTTAACACATTTTTCCGGGCTTTACAACGAATATTACGCACATTTTTCCGACATTTTTCGATTGAAAAAACACATTTTTCTGAAATCGAGATTTTATATGATATTGTCATCTATGTGGGGCCGTATCTGTCATCGAACAGGATACGACCCCTCTTTTTTGTTTTCAAAGCAGAAAATCAACAGGAGGAGGTGCTCCGTGTGATTCCGAGGAATCTGAATAGTTATGTCGGGGTGGTCAACCAACCACCTCTGCAGTGGGGTGGTGCGGGGAAACGGCTACTTCACACTAACTTTGCCCCGGGCTATGCTCCAGAGCCGGAACAAAAGCCAGTGTGCCGGCAGTTCTCCCGCTGCGAGGATTGCCCTTACCCTTCTCACGGCTTTCTCTGCTGGAGCAGCGAGGATGACTGTATGCGAACCAGAATGAAAAACTGAACGGAAAGGGGGCAAGGCATCTGCTTAACAGCGGTGAAAATATCACAATGAAACAGATCCAAATATGGCTGGGACATAGTACCTATTCTAATACAGCAGACATCTACGCTCACCTGGATCACAACGCGCAGCAGGCTCCTGCAAATACAATGAATGGTATGTCCACTCGCGGTGCCAAAGATCGTGCAGAGCAAGCGATATAAAAAAAGCTGGCAGTGTGAAGTCACTGCCAGCTCTGGCGGAGACGGTGGGATTCGAACCCACGTGCGGTTGCCCGCAAACTGATTTCGAGTCCTTGAAAGCGGGTGTCTTTTGGAGCATTTTGAGCGCTCCTCTGCGCCTTTCAGAACGCCGGAAACCCTTGATTTTACTGGGGTTTCCGGCGTTTTCACTGTCGGCACAAGACTTTGGGAATTTTTCCCGTCAAAGCAGATTTTCCGGAAAAGTGTGAGCATTCTGTTAGCGTTTTGTGAGCGTAAACCGTGTTGACTCTGTTTGGAAGCCATTTCTGGGGGTGTCGAAAGCAGAGCAAAAACATCAGTTTTTAAGAAGATTTGTGCCATTGATAGCACAAATCTTGATTTTTTCCTTTCTTTATGCTACACTCCAACCAGAGGTGATACGATGCTGAAAAACGGAAGTGAACTGCGCCGCCGTGATCTGTATTTGAATCGGCTGATCGCGTTTCAGGATACCGAGCCGGTCAAGATCATCACAGGCATCCGGCGCTGCGGAAAATCCAGCCTGATGAAGCTGATGA
>ERZ1106929.1245-NODE-1245-length-22808-cov-4.562563_pt1 | contig 22808 bp, 16 predicted proteins | sample MGYA00403662_ERZ1106929 | MGnify/ENA primary metagenome ERZ1106929 (study PRJEB35170, sample SAMEA104062442) | human gut metagenome | biome: human gut; feature: human-associated habitat; material: faeces | place: Denmark | collected 2013-02-20 ... | reverse complement strand
GAAACAGCCTTGACCAAACGTATCTTTATCACCTTTTGTGCCGCAGCCGCGTGCTGCGTGCTGCTGGGCGCCTGCGAAAGCGGGAGCCTCGCTGCCGCCGCGGGCAAGCGCACCCGTCCCGCAGACCTTGGCGAGCTCCAGTTCATCACGCCCGCCGAAGGCGACCCCATCGCTACGCTCTCCACAACGCTGGGCGATATTTCTTTTGTATTGTACCCGGATATCGCTCCCATGGCTGTGGAAAATTTTGTCGGTCTGGCCCAGCAGGGCTATTACAACGGCCTGTCCTTCCACCGGGTGATCGAGGGCTTTCTGGTCCAGACAGGCGACGCCACAGGTACCGGCGCAGGCGGCTCCACCATTTGGAACGGAAATTCTTATCCCAACGAGATCTCCGACCGTCTGCACCATTATGCCGGTGCCGTTGCCATGGCGCACGCCCCGGACGGTGCTTCGGGCAATCTGAGCCAGTTTTATATCGTGCAGAGCGCCCAGGATTCCGTGGATAAGACTCTGGCCAAAACGCTGACCGAGGCAGGTGTGCGCGAGGCCGTGGTAACCGCCTATCAGGCCGTGGGCGGCGCGCCTTATCTTGACAACCTGAACACCGTGTTCGGCCAGGTGTACGACGGCATGGACGTCGTGGACGCCATTGCCGCCGTGGAATGCGGCGAAGACGACCGCCCGCTGGAAGACGTCATCGTCAACAGCGTTACCATCGGCACTTATTCCGCCGCGCAGAGCGGCAGCACGCCCGCATCCGGCGCATCCGGTTCCGACAGCGCCGCCTGAATCGCCCCATACAAACCTTACAAGGCGCGCTCCGCATTGCGGGGCGCGCCTTTTTACCGGCAGTTTTCCCGGTCACTCCCGGCAAAGCCTACTGCATTACTATTTTTTTTGCGCGAAATATGGTACACTATAAAGCATCGGGACAAGCGCTCTCTTGCGTCTGTGTGGAGGTACGGTGTGAAAAAGATACTCAAATTTCTGCTCTCCCGGACATTCCTGTTCGGGCTTCTGATCGCATGCCAGGTGGGGCTTTTTGCGGCGCTCATGCTGGTATTCAGCCGCGCGGGTACGGTGGCTTACATCATCCTCACGCTGGTCAGCGTGTTGGTGGTCATCGCCGTGATCGAACGCGACAACATCAATCCCGCTTACAAAATCATGTGGCTGCTCATTGTGGTGGCCCTGCCCGTTACAGGGGCGGTATTCTACCTGTGGTGGGGCAACCAGGGCGTCACCCCCAAAAACGCGCGCAAATTTGCAGACATCGAACGGGCCGCGTCCGCCGCCATGGTGCAGGACGATGCGGTAACAGAGGCCCTGTACGCCCGGGAGCCCGCTTTTCGCCGCAGCGTGGAATATCTGTCCCGCAACGCCTCGGCCCCTCTCTACTGCAACACGCAGAGCGAGTATTATCCCATGGGGCAGGATTTTTTCGCCCGTTTTCTGGAGGTCATCCGCGGCGCGAAGAAATATATCTTCATGGAATATTTTATCGTTGAAGAAGGCGAAATGTGGAACGAAACGCTGGCCGTGCTTAAGGAAAAAGCCGCCGCGGGCGTGGACGTGCGCCTGATCTACGACGGCTTCGGTTCCATGTTCACACTGCCCGGTGATTATGACGAAGAGATACGCCGCGCGGGCATCAAGTGCCATGTATTCAATGCGCTGCATTTTTCGCTGCATATCTCTGACTATAAAATGCTCAACCACCGAGACCACCGCAAGATCACCGTCGTGGACGGTGAAACAGCTTTCACCGGCGGGCTGAACTTTGCGGACGAGTACATCAACCGCAAGCAACGCTGCGGCGTGTGGAAGGATACGGGCCTGATGCTGAAAGGGCCGGGCGTTTATCCGCTTACCGTAACATTTTTGAAAATGTGGGACTTTGTGGCGGGCACCACCACCCCGTACACCGATTATATGCCCCTGGGCGAATACGAAGCGGACGGCTATGTGCAGCCCTATTGTGATTCTCCGCTGGACGGCGAAGCCGTGGCCGAAAGCGCGTATCTGAACGTGCTTCAGCACGCGCGGGATTATGTGTACATCGTTACGCCCTACCTGATCGTGGACAACGAGATGGTCACCGCGCTGTGCCTTGCAGCCAAAAGCGGCGTGGACGTGCGCATCCTCACGCCCGGTGTGCCGGATAAATGGTATGTGTATTATGTGACGCAGAGCTATTATCCGCGCCTGCTGGAAGCGGGTGTGCGCATTTACGAGTACACCCCCGGCTTCGTGCACGCAAAAATGTATGTCAGCGACGACCGCGAGGCCATTGTGGGCAGCGCCAACATGGATTACCGCAGCCTGTACCTGCACTTTGAAAACTGCTGCGCGTTTTACGGCGGCCACATGGTGCGGGACGTGCTGGAAGACGTGCGCGCCACGCTGGCTGAAAGCCATGAGGTAACGATGGCGGATGTGCTGCGCACGCCGCTGTACAAATGGCTGGCGCAGGTGTTCCTGCGCTTCTTCTCGCCGCTGATGTAAGGAGGACGGAATATGGATATTGTTATCATCGACGGGCAGGGAGGCGGCTTTGGCCGCGCGCTCATCGAGGCGCTGCGCGCGGGCGGCGTGACGCAGGAGATCGTGGCGGTGGGCACCAACGCGCTGGCCACCAGCGCCATGCTCCGGGCGGGTGCATCCGCCGGAGCCACGGGAGAAAACGCCGTGATCGTGAACGCCGCGCGGGCGCGTATTCTGGCGGGCCCCATCGGCCTTGTGATGGCAAACAGCATGCTGGGCGAATGCAGCCCGGCCATGGCCCGCGCCGTGGCGGAAAGCCCGGCTCACAAGGTGCTCATCCCCGTTGCCAAATGCGGGGCGCACATTGCGGGCCTTCCGGAAAAGCCGCTGGCCCAATACATAGCGGATGCCGCAGAGCTGATTCGCGGCCTGCTGTAAGGGCATGCCGCCCGGATGTGCGCCGGGCGGGCAAACAGCCCCGCAACAGAAAAGCACCCCCATCCGCGGATGGGGGGTGCTTTTGCGATTTATACGGCAAAATTGTCGAAATAGCCCTGGATGAGGATGATGGGGGTCCCCTTGTCGCCGGAGCCGGAGGTCAGGTCGCACAGGCTGCCGATCAGGTCTGTCAGGCGGCGGGGCGTAGTGCCCTGGCTGGACATTTGGCCCTTCAAATCCGCATTTTTGTGGGAGATGCTGTCCTTGATGGCGCTGGTCAGCGCATCGCCGGAAAGAGAGGCAAAATCGTTGTCCGCCAGATACTTCAGCTTCAGCTCATTGGGCTGGCCCTCCAGGCCGCTGGTGTATGCGGGGCTCACGACAGGGTCGGCCAGCTCCCAGATCTTGCCCACGGGGTCCTTAAAGGCTCCGTCGCCGTACACCATGACCTCGATCTGTCTGCCCGTGGCGCTGCGCAGGCTCTGTGCAAGCGCGTCCACAAAGCTGCGGCAATCGCGCGGGAACAGCTTCACGCTTTCCTCCGTGGCCTTGTTTGAGCCCAGCAGGCCAAACTGCTCGTTGTACCCGCTGCCGTTCACCGGGGCCGTCATAAGGTCGCTCAGCAGCAGCACCTTTTCCGCGCCCGCAGCCAGCAGGCGGCGCCTGGAGCGCTCGCGGGTGTGGATGTCGCAGCACAGCACATTCTTTGTATACGGCAGCACGGCGCGCACGTCGTTTCCGAACAGGAATACCGGCTCGCAGCCCTCCGCACGGAACAGGTCTCCGTAATACTCCACATAATCCACGCCGGTGAAGGGATGCTTCTCATAGCCGAACAGCTCGCGGTATTTCGCCTCGTCCAGCACGTCGCTCCAGGGGTTTACGCCCTTTTCATCCAGCAGGTCCTCGTCGAACAGATGGTTTCCAACCTCGTCGGAGGGATAGCTCATAAGGATATACACTTTTTTAAAAGCCTTTGCAATGCCTTTCAGGCAGATGGCAATGCGGTTGCGGCTGAGGATGGGAAATGTGAGCGCCACCGTATCGGCGCCGAATTTTGCGCGGCATTCGGCGGCGATGTCCTCCACACCGGCGTAGTTCCCCTGGCTGCGTGCCACAACAGCCTCTGTAACAGCCACGATATCGCGGTCATGGAAGGTGAGGCCCTGCTCTTCACCGCAGGCGAGGATGGCGTCGGTGACGATTTTGACCAGATCGTCGCCCTCACGGACGACCGGGCAGCGTACGCCGCGCGAAGTGGTGCCAACAGTTCTCATTTGTACTAACCCCTCTTTTATTGATGTAAAATTGCAACACAAAAAACGGCCTTGCCTCAAGGCCGTTTTATATTATATCCCAAACTGTACTGTGCGCACAATAGCAATTTGCAAAATCAGCAGAAATACTCATCTTCCGGGCGAATCCCGGCGTTCAGCCGTTTGAACGGCCATAGAAAACCGGAAAAACGGGGCGAACGCCTGCAACAGCAGCAGCCTCCCCGTTTTTCCGGCGGCATGTTCCTAAGGCGGCGGTCACAGCCGGGAATGCACTTTGTGTGCAAGCGCGGAATACCGCTTGGCCATATCCCGTATCGAAAACGCCTCCGTGTTCTTCAGGTAAGTGTCCATACGGTCGTGAAAGCACTCGTACAGCTCCGGGGCGATCGCTCTCTTGCCCAAAACCGCGCCCAGAATGCTGCCTGCGGAGGCGGCGGTACAGTCGCTGTCAAGGCCCATCGCAACAGTCTGGGACAGTCCCCGCATCAGGTCACCCTCCGCCAGCTTGAGGCCAAACACGATCAGACACAGGTTGTTGTTGGTGTGAACGGCATGCATTCCCGCGAACCGTTCATCCACCAGCCGGCGCGCATCGCCGTAGCCGTGCACCGCGCCGCAATGCTCCAGCGCCCAGGCAAGGTCCCGGTAAAGCAGGCACTCCCGTGGGATCTCCGCCATGCCGGCCCGCACGGCGTCCAGGGGGTCGCTCACAGCAAAAGCCGCACTCTGTGCCGCCGCCAGGAACATCTCTCCGTAAATACCGTTGCGCCTGTGGCTCAGGCGGGCGTCGCGCCAGGCCATTTCTGCCGCCAGCTCCGGCAGGCCGGCCGCTGCCCAGCCAAATCCGTCAGAACGGATGGCGGCGCCGATCCACTGGCAGAACGGATTGTCCCTGTCCGCAGCCTCCCGCGCCGGCACGCCTTTTTTCAGGTTGTCCAAAGCGGCCTGCTCCGCCGTACAGGCAACGGGAAGATATTTTTTCCATGCCTCCCCAACGTCCTCGGTCGTAAAATCAGGCCCGTATTCTTCCAAAATCAGCAGCGCAAGCTGTGTATAGGCCAGGTCGTCATCTACCGAAGCGGACCGGAGCGCGCATTTCCGGTATTCGCCGCGCTGACGGCCGTAGCAGTTCCAAAGCTCCGGATTTTGCACTTCTTCCCAATAGGAAACCGGCGGGAAGGGCTTGCCGATGTACTCGCTCCATGCACGCATGCTTTCCACCGAGAGCCCTTCTACGGGCACGCCCAGCAGGCAGCCAATGATGCGCCCCAGCAGCGCGCCCTCCAATTTGTCCATCCAGATATCCTCGGGCGGCAGCGCCTCCCACAGGCGGCGCTGCGCCGGTGCACGCAGCGCGCGGATGGCGTCCAGTTCGTTTGGTTCACAGGCAGACAGAGCGGCATCGTCCGGCAGCTCCTGCAGAAGCCGGACCGTACAGCGCATGGTCTCCGTCAATTGACCGATCAGTGCGGCGGCGCCTGTTTCCGCTCCCTGCTCGCATTTCAATCTGGCATATTCCCGCAGGGGTGTGCTCAGCGCGTCCAGCTGTGTGAAATCAGGGTATTTTACAATGGGGTCCATATCAAAACACCTTTCGCAGTAAATAGCCGGGCAGCCGACAGAAAAAGGCTGTTTTCCCTTAGTCGGGAATGCCCGGTTCTTCCTTCAGTACAATAAATATACAATAATAAACAGCCCAAATCTATGCAAAAAAAGGATAAAATCATGCAGTTTCGCGCAAGTCCCGCCCCCACTGCGCGCCTTGCAGAAAATTCCGCCGGAGCGGATAAAAAAACCCTTTATGCCAACGCCGCGGCATAAAGGGCACGGGAGCGGCAGCCTGCCAATCGGACGGAGATGAACCGGGCGCGCACTCAGGCAAGCGGTGCTTCCGGCTGCCGAACGCGCTTGTACAGCAGCTGCATGCGCTTTGTCAGAGCCTGCAGATCGGTCTCGTGAAAATTCCCCATTGTCGTGTGTATCGTATTATTGAACTGCGCATACCAGTGTTCAGGCAGGCCATCGGCGAAATAAGCGCCCAAAATGGAACCGCAGCTGCAGGCAAAGCTGTCGGAATCGTTTCCCTGCGCCACCTGCATGCCGATTCCCTCCTCAGCATCCCGGGCAAACTTCAGGGTATTGATGACTGTGCCGATCTCCTGTACGACCTGCCCCGCTCCAAACGCGCCGTATTCGGTATGGACCGCGTTATAACCATCTTCGAAAGAAGCGGCGTCATCCACCATGCGCAGGCAGGTGGAAGCCTGTTCGTAAAATCTGCTGCGCTGGGGGACATACTGCAGCGCGGTGACGACGATCTCCTTCCAATTTTCCGCAGTAAACGCGGCGGCAATTGCCGCCGCAACAAACATTGCACTGTATACGCCGGTTTTCCGGTGTGTAAAGGATGCGTCACGGAATGCAAGCCGTGCGGCAAGCTCCGGGTCGCCGGGACACGCATAGCCATAGGCATCCGCACGAATCATTGCACCGCAAAGCTCCTGGCCCGGATTCAGCCGCACCGCCCAATCGTCTATATCATAAGGCAGATCGGGCGCCAAAACCGCAAGGCCGGCGCGCAGCAGCACCGTCCTCTCGGGGCCCCAGCACAAATAGATCGGAAGGTTCTCCAGCCAAAGCTGACGCATGTCCTCGTGCGAAAAATCCCTTCCCCGCTTTTCAATCAGCAGCATGCCCATGATGGTATAGGTGATGTCGTCATCGGACGCGGCATAGCGCACTCTTCCTCTGGTCGTTTCCACCCAGGATGGGTTCCGCCTCCCCCACGCCGTAAGCATCGCATCGCTCACATAATCCCGCAGAGGCCATTCTCCGCTTGCCTGCGCGGCGGCGCGGATATCCTCGAGGCCGCCGTAGGGAGCCTCCTCCAGGGGCTTGCCCAGGATACATGCGCAGACCGAAGTCAGGAACGCGGAGCGGACGCGCGCCTCGATCTCCCCATCGGAAAGCAGACGGGACGCTTCCCGCCTGCGCGTTGGGTCACACGCCGCCATCACGCTTTCCAGGTCGTCCGGCTCCTCGTACGGCCAATCCTGCCGTATGGGCGCCTCTTTGATGCGCTGTGAAAGCGCCAGCAGCGCGTCACAGCTGCCGGACGCCTTACCCAGAAGAGGCCGCAGCGCTTCCACATCGTATCCCTGCTTCCGGCGTTCTTCCAATTCCGCCGCAACGATGCGGCCGAGTATCTCCTTCATACTTTTCCCTCCGATTTTGTCCGCCGGGCCTCTTTTTCGAGCCGCGGAAATCATTGCTGTTTTTCCCCATATCCCCATGCAGCACGGCGCGCCTGATAATATTGTAAATACCGGGCATACAATTCTTTTGCGGGCTCCCCTCCCAGAGAAAAGCGGGAGGCCGGATGGTTCATCAGCCCCGTATACTGGTAGCCGTAGCACTGCTCCAGAGCGTCATATTGACGGATCTCACGAAGCAGCGCTTCCATCGTCTTGGGTACAAGCCCATCCTCAAAGGGCTCCCGGAACATCTCCATATCCACCCACATGTGCGTGCCGCATTCGTCGCAGATCTGCTTCATCTGCACGACATTCAGATGTTCCGGATCGCGCGCAAAAGCAAACGGGATCAAAATATCAATAAAGGGCAGGATGGTTTTCCATTCCTCCGCATAAAGATGGAACCGTACATTATTGGGCGCAAAAGCCACCGGTTTTGTGGGAGCAAGTTCCTGTACAAAAGTACGGAACTCGCGAAAGAACACGGCAAGCTCCTTCCAGCGCTCTGCGGAGTGCGGCATGTACGAATAATACAGGTCTCCCATGATCTCTTCTGAAACATACCAGCCATAGAAGGACGCATGGCCTCCATACCGCTGAAAGAGCTCCCGTGCAACGCGCCTGTGCCATTCCAGCGACTGTTCCGAAAAATCAAACCAGGCGAACAGGCCCACACCCAGCAGCACATGCATCCCACACCGGTCAGCGGCCCGCAGCACCGCCTCAATGGGGTCCCGCGCGGCAAGCGGCATTCTTCCGGGATAGAGCCCGGAAGGATAAAATGCCCGGCCGTCATAGCTCCCGCAGGTCATCTCATGGCGGCCCACATAATGGGAGGAATCAAATACATTCTGGATCACAACGCCCCGTATTCCAAGAAGGGACATCTCCTCGATATGCCGTTCGAAATCCTCGTCCCGCATTTTTTTGAGTTCCGAATTAAAGAACACCGCTTCCTGTTCGCTCCAGTGGCAGATGGATATCCAGCAGCCGTCGATCAGGCCTGTGGCGGGCACACTGCCGGGAACGACCTGATACGGCGCCGAGCTTGTCTCCACCTCCTTCTCTCCCCTGTAAAACCGGAAGCGCAGCTCCACATCGCCCACAGCCCCCTTCAGGCTGTAACGAAACACCGATGTTTTTCCCGGCGTCAGCTTCCGCGTGCAGCCCAACAATATGCATCCGCCCCGGAGCACGTCGATCTGCAGGGCATCCGCCTCATGGGAAAATACGCGAAATTCCGGCTGGACCTGTTCGGATACGCGCACCGCCGGGATCACTGTGACTGTGTTCATGCCATTCGCCTCTTTCTTCCGTCATCTGGCGGCGCCTCCGGCAGCCCTTTTTTCCATGGACGCGCCGTGCCAATGCCTGTCAAAGCGCCGCGGCTCCTGTTCCCCGTAAGCTCTCCAGCGGTTCCCCCTGCGCCGCGCTGAAATCCAATACTTCCCTCCATGTGGGAATGCTTGCCGAAGCGCCTTCCCGGCTTACTGCAAGCGCAGCCGCCATACTTGCGCAGCGCAGGCATTTTCCCGGGTCAAACCCGCGGATCATACCTGCCAGAAAATACCCTGTGAACGTATCTCCCGCGGCCGTTGTGTCCACGACCTTCACAGGATATGCTCTCTGGCGGAGCAGCACGCCGCCCTTACGGTACAGCGCGCCCTCGCCTCCCACGGTAAGAACGACAGCCGCGTGGGGAAAACGTTCCCCAAGCGCCGCCAAAACCGCTTCGTTTTCGTTTGCCGGAGTGCCCGACAAAAGCCCTCCCTCCGTCTCGTTGACGAACAGCACGTCCGCCAGTGCAAGCACATCCTGTGTCAGGGAACCGTCTATGGGCGAAGGATTGAACGCGACCGTCATTCCCTTTTCTCTGGCCTGTTCCATTGCATAACGGACACAGGATGTTTCATTCTGAAGCAGCAGCAGATCACCGGGGCCGTAGTCTTTTAAAAAAGCGTCCACATCCTGCGGCCGGGTCATCCGGTTTGCCCCACCGTACACGATGATACAATTCTGTCCCGCACAGGACTGGATCACGGCATGCCCGCTCACCGTTTCCAGAACGCGCAGATACGTCGTGCCGGCGCCCTCAGCCTTGAGCAGCGCGTGAAATTCCGTCGTCTCCCGCCCCACTGCTCCGGCATGCTCCACAAAGATACCCGCCCTTGCCAGCGCGACAGACTGGTTCAGCCCCTTTCCTCCTAAAAACTGGTTCTGTTCCTGTGCGCTGATGGTCTCTCCCTCGCGCACAAAGTGCGCGACTTTATACACCTTATCCAGGTTGAGAGAGCCAAAGTTCAATATTTTCACGACAGTTCCTTCTTTCCTATCAATTTGTCCGCTCCGCAGAGCGCCCTTTTGCCGCACGGTAAAAGGCAGATTCAATACCACTCCGGCGGGACGGGCGCGCCGCTGCCGAAAAGATCCGGGTCTTTTTTCAGCAGCTCCAGCATAACGGCCAGCAGGTCTTTGCCGCGGAACAAAAGGCATTCGGCATTGCCGAACGGGACGCGCCGCAGTATATTCCTGTGAAACATTACCGGTTCAAGCTTGACGTAATGGTCCGAATTGGCGTTTTGATGGCGGCGGGACGGCACGGAAAGCAGCCGCCCGCTTTGATCGCGCACAAACAGCGGATGATGCTCTGCTGTAAGGCGGCCGGGCACGTTTGCGATCTCCTCGATGCAGTGTACGCTGGTGTTGCAGGCAAACGTGACCCCCACCATCATCACCTGCGCGTTTTGCCGCAGCAGCTCGCCGTAACAGGAGCCGGGCGCACAGGGCGTATCGAACCGCTCCTGCCCTTCTGCAAACGCCTGTGCCCGGGGCCCGTAAACGCACAGCGAATGCGTGGGGTGCAGCGTCCGCACCACGCCCTTCCGCCGCCGGAACAGATCCGGCAGAAGCCCGACGCAGGGCTTTGTTTCCCGCACGTCAAACACGGGGTTTTCATCGTTGACATTGCTCCAGGTGTGACAGGGAACGATCAGCAATCCATTTTTCATGTATTCCATCAAAGCGTCCAGCACCGTGTCGGCGCCGTTTTCCACGGGGCCGATCTTTTTCATTGAAAGATGGCACAGCAGCATGCCGTGCGGGTCTATACCCGCACGGTCCAGGTCCTCAAGCAAAGCGGCTTTCGTGATCATGCGTCATTCTCCTGTATCTGTCTTTTCCTTAGTACCTTCTGCGCGGAGCACTTCTTCCAGCCGGACATGCAGCCGGATGTAAAAGATTCCGTCCCACTGGAATTGCAGCGTGTCCACAATGGGACGGCGGCCGCGTATCCCGGTCGTAAACTTCTCGTCCAGAAGCGCTTGCAGCCCATGCCTGAAATATTCCGCCGCATCCCCGTAATGCCGCCCAAGCGCATAAGGGTCTACCGTGCCCGCAGTCTCCGCAAGGTACCTGTGCAGCACATTGGATTGATACAGCCAGTCGCTGGCAAGACGGCTCGCCATGAACTCCTCCGACCGCCGGAGCTGCTCCGGCCTGCCGCAAAAGCCATTGTAATAGCTCGCGATCACAAGCTGCGCCAGCACGACGCCAATGGTATTCTGCGCGGTGTTCCAGCCTCCCACAGCGGTCAGGTAATCATAGGTTCCGGTCAGCAGTCCCAATTCCATGCAGTCGTTTTCGCATCCATTGGCTACCGATACCTCCGCCAGGCCCACCGGACGGCCGTATTCCTCATGATAATAGCGCATATAACGGAAAAGCTCATTCAAATTCAGATGCGTGGAAAAGGTGAGGTCCTTTGTATATTGCTCGACGGATTCAATCATATGCTTTCCCGGGCTGTTTACAGCCAGCATGCAGTCGGAATCACCGGGCGCATCCAAAACTACGCCTCCCAGAGAGGTGATCTGCGCTTTTATTCCCTCCTGCAGCGGCCGGTCCTCATAGCGCGGCACAATAAACGGGCCGTACACGGAGGAATATCTTATGTAAATGCGCGGGCGGTAGTTTTTGATCTGGTTGAAAACACGGGCAAACAGCACGCTTCCCACCTCGTCGGCCCCCGGATATACGAAGACGCGGTCCGGCAGCCGAAGCTCGCGCACTCTCTTTGCAATGGCCATCTGGTCCAGCGCCGCATACCCGTACTCGGCGGTATCGTCCTTTGGGACGGTAAGCACATCGAATACACCGTCCCGCACCAGGTCCACACACGCAAGGTTGACCGCCCGGTCCACCGCGCGGCGCGCCAGAAAATCGTCCAGAACGCCGTCCGGTATCTCGCGCCGGAGCGCGGCGCATTCCCCGCGCTCCGCCTCATCCGCCTCTCCCCGCTCGGCCTTGTCCGTCAGGCATGCATAACGCCATATTTTTCTTCCGTATGACGCCCAGTAATCCGGGTCCTCCGCGTCGCTGTCATATGCCGCCACCCGCGCCACCAGATTGAACGCATGAATGGAAAGCTCCGGGTTTTTCCGCTTCAGTTCGGTGAACCGGAAGAGCGTTTCCATGCATGCCTCCAGGGGGCGGTGATGCGTTCGGGAATTGATGATATTGCCGTAAACCAGCGTATCCACGGAAAGGATGGCGTGGCTGCATTGCCCCGCATTCTCGAAAAGCCAGGCCCAGAGCGCGTCGATATCCGCCGGCTTTTTTTTGAAGCCCATCCGGCCGACGGGCGGTTCCACCAGAGCGACGTCCTCTGTCATGCCTGCCAGAAGCGCGGGGAATTCATAATTACAGGCACGTTCGTCCAGCGGAACATACAATATCCGATTCATAAAAGCACCCTTTCCGGCATCAGCCCTTTACACCCGTTACCGTGATGCCTTCGATAAAGTATTTTTGTGCAAAGAAAAACAGGACGATCATCGGGATCGTAAAAATAGCAGAAGCCGCCATCAGAATGCCCCACTGCACATAGTGCTGCTGCAAAAAAGCCTGCAGGCCAATGGAAAGCGTGTAGCTTTCCTGACGGTTCAGATACAGCATAGGACCCATAAAATCGGACCATGTGTTGATGAAAGTGAAAATAGCGACACTTGCCATTGCAGGTTTGCACAAAGGCAGCATGATCTGTGCAAAAATGCGCACCTCTCCGGCGCCGTCGATCTCCGCGGCTTCCAGCAGGGAATCCGGGATGCTCTTAAAGAACTGGCGAAGCAGAAAAATGTAGTACGCGCCGCCAAAAAACGCGGGCACTACCAGGGGCGCGATGCTGCCGATCAGCCCCAGCTTGTTCCATATCATATACAGCGGGATCAAAGTGACCTGATATGGGATCATCATCGTGGCCACGATGATCGGGAACAAATATTTTTTCCCGTTCCACCGCACCTTCGACATGGAATAGGCCACCATCGCGGAGGATATCACGGTTCCCACAACGCACAGTGCGGTGATGACGATGGTATTCCATGCATAGCGAAGGAACGGTATCTGCGTAACAGCCAGAATATAATTGTCGAAGTGCAGCTTTGTCGGAAAAATAGTACGCTGATAAACCTCTTCCATGGACTTCAGCGAAGTAAGCAGCATCCATGCAAACGGTACCAGAAAGACGACGGACAGCGCCACAAGCAGAAATACCGTGACCGCCTTTCCGCACAGCTTGCGCCGCCTGATGTTTTTGTTCGCACGCGCGAGAGAAGCATTATTCTTCACCGTAGCTCACCCACCTATCCTGCGTTTTAAAAACGACTGCGGTCACAACGGCCACAACAACAAACAAGATCCAGGCCATCGCGGACGCTTTGCCCATTTTGAAAAGGTTGAATGCGTTCTGATACAGATACAGCGCATAAAACAGCAGGGAATTTTCAGCGCCGCCGCTGACCACGTTCAGACCGCCGCCCGTGGAACTTCCGATCATCAGATATGCTTGTGTGAAATACTGAAAATTGTTGATGATCCCCATGATCAGCTGGAAAAAGATCGCAGGAGAAATTCCGGGCAGAGTGATGTAAAAAAAGCGCTTCAAAGCATTTGCACCATCGATCTCGGCAGCCTCATACAAAGTGCGGGGCACGTCCTGCAGCGCCGCCAGAAAGATGATCATAATACTGCCGACACCCCACACGCCCATGATCAGCAGCGCAGGTTTCGTAAAACGCGGGTCGGTCAGCCAGTTGGGCTGGTACAGCCCCAGTTTCTGCAGGATGTTGTTCAAAAGGCCGTACTGCGGGTTCAAAATCCACAGCCACAGCATGGAGGATGCGACAAGCGGCACGATGCTGGGAAGATAAAAGAACGTTCGGAAAATGGGCATGGCACGCACCTTCTGGTTCAGAAGCACCGCCAGAAGCAGGCCTGCCACGAGGCACAGCGGCGTGCCCAGAACCGTCATATACAGCGTATTGCCCAGGCTTTTATAAAATTTTTCATCCTGAAACAGCGCCGAATAATTTTCAAACCCTACAAATTTCGGCGTTTGGAACATGTTGAAGTCTGTCAGGCTGTAATACACCGACATGATAATGGGATACAGACTGAACGCCAAAAAACCAATGATCCAGGGCAGCGCGAATAAAATACCCGCCGCCGTATGATTTCTACGTTTTGAAGCTCTGCTTTTGATGGCCCTGTGTTGAAGCATGATGATATCCACCTTTCAAGAAGCTATGCAATATAACATGTGTAAAGGGGCCTTTACATGCAAGGCCCCTTTACGAACAGTTAACTGTGCATTCGTTCCTACAGAACGAACCTGTTAACAAACAGCAAATATATGCGCACCACTACTTGAACAGTTCAGAGCCCTTATCATAGATGTTTTGCAGCGCCTGCTCCGGAGTCTGCTTGAGATTGAGCGCAAGCTCTACCTCTTCCTTGATGATCGTATTGTACTCGGTGCTCTGCGGCACGTTGGGCAGGGCAAACAGGTTGGGGCTGGCGGCCAATTCGGCGAACACGTCGCTGTTGTAGCTGCCGTTTACAAACTCGTCGCTCTCCAGCTGTGACAACAGCGAAGGGAATCCGCCGTGGGACACGCTCTGAAGCATCGTTCCCTCCGGGCCGCAGATGAAGGTGAGGAAATCATAGGCGCCGTCCGGGTTTTTGCTGTTGCTGGGGATATAGAACATGGACGAGCTGGCAATGCCGCGTCCTTTCAGCTCTTCATGGCCTTCCGGATAAGGAATGAATGTGCAGCCGTAATCCACATCCACCTTAAAGGTATCGTTGATGTTGGCGCCAAGCCAGTTTCCGTCCACGCGGAAGGTCTGCTTTCCAGCCAGGAAGGGGTCGGTGGGGTCCAGATATTTGCCTGCGGAACCAAATTTGGCTACGTTTTCAACGCCGAATTTCTCACGGTACATCACCGCATATTTCAAAGCCATGAGGTTGCCTTCGTTGTCGGGCGACGCAGGCTTTCCGTTTTCATCGTACCAGCCGCCGCCCAGCGCCGCCGCAAAGTTGTCTGTATAATAAACAGAGGGAAAATCCGGATAGCCCATCACGTCAATCGTTCCATCCGGATTGAGCTTTGTGGTGTTGACAGCCATCTCATACATTTCTTCCATTGTTTTGGGCGGCTCGGTATAACCTGCTTCAGCCAGCAGCGTTTTATTGTAAAACAGCGCCATCAGGTTCATGCCGGCGGGCAGCGCGTAGGTTTTCCCCTCATATTTGCAGGCTTCCAGCGTGGAGGGAATGATGTCGGACAAGTCGGTATTGTTCTTGGCAATATAGTCATCCAGCGGGAGCATGATGCCTTTCGAAGCATACGCGCCGATGTTGTTTGTAAAGTCATCCGTAATGTCGGGTCCGTCGCCGGATTGAATCGCTACCATGATTTTCTGAGAATCCGGTACGGAGAGGGCCTCCACATAATATTTGTCGCTCTGCGCGTTGTAAGCCGCCACAGCGTCATCCAAGTATCCGGCCTCCACACCGGTCCACAGATGCCAAAGCACGACCTTCTCCTTCTCTGTTTCGGGAGCTGCAGGCTCTGCCTGTCCCTCTGACGAAGCAGACGGTGCGGAAGAACTGCCGTTGGCGCCGCCGCAGGCTGTCAGCATGCCGCAGAGCATTGCACCGGCGAGGCCCAGGGCCAACACTTTTTTGATCGACCTTTTTTTCATGAAACTCAACCTCCATTTTATATTTGAATCCGGCTTTCGCCGAATCAATTTTGAGGGTCGTGCTTTTCGCAGCCGAGCAAACATTTTTTGGTCTCCGGCCCTAGATATGTACTCCGCCGGATGCGAAAACATTCGTGCCGCACTGCGGCTCCTCTCCCGCTTCCCCGTCCTCACCCGTTTGGCGAAATGGATTTTTCCGACAAAAAGGTAATTTTTTCAGCCTTGAGCGGTATCTTTTCAAATTCATTGCCATCCCAGCAAATTCAGTATACAATAGCTGATGAGGCAAATCCACGCAAAATGGAGGCAAAATTATGCAGATTCAATCAAGCTGCACAGAAAGCATCGCAGACAAGTTAAAAGTTCTGTACGAACATACCGTTTTTGAAAAAGGCGATCCATTCTTTTTATGGCCGCAGAATTCCCCCGGCAAAATGGACACCCACGCAAGGTATTTGCATTATCACAACGAACTTGAACTGGGCTGGTGCACGGAAGGCAGCGGGATATTTTTTGTGGAGGATAAGGTCATCCCATTTCAGGCTCCCTGTGCCTCGGTCATCTACCAGGGGCAGATCCATATCGCCCAGAGCAATCCCGATAAGCCCGCAAAATGGTATTTTATCAATGTCGATGAATGCATTCTCAGCGCCAAAGATGACGAATCCCTTACGGCGGGACATATCGGCGCCCCCATACTGGATGACTCCACTGCCGAGGGCCGCGATATCCTGACACTCGTTCAGATGGTGGTGGATGAATTGCAGGCCAAAAGGCCCGGCAGCCGCCAATGCGCAGAGTGGCTGGTGAGAAGCATTCTATACAAGCATGCACGTCTCTCCGACCACCGCCAGGTTGCCCCTTGGCGTCTTGCCGAAGTCTCACCTGCAGTGACCTATGTTTCCAACCATTATGCCGAGCCTTGCCCGATCGAAACGCTGGCACAGCTCTGCAATATGAGCGTATCGACCCTGCGTCGAAAATTTTACAGCGCATTGGAATGCGCGCCTTCCGATTATATCCACCGCGTCCGCATCGGAGCGGCAACGGTAATGCTTTCCGCCGAGAATAAATCGATACTGGAAATATGCCACCAAGTGGGCTATATGTCCCTGTCCAGCTTCAATCGCCAGTTTCGCAAGCTGACGGGCGAAAGCCCGCGCGAAATGCGCAACCGCATGCGAAAAAAGCAGACATCCCCCCTTCCGGAGTGAGCCGGTACAAAAGCTGCGCCCAAGCCATTCAGCTAAGGCAAAAGCATCTGTCTCCGGCGTTGCTCCCCATACGAAAAAGTGCGTTTCCCGTTTGGGAAACGCACTCATTTTTTCAAAGCCTCAGAGCGCCTGTAAACAGCATCGGCCGCTCAGCAGAGCGACTGTATACTCCATGCCGTAAGCCAGCGCGTCTTCGTCCAAGCGATACCGGGCATTGTGATGGGGAGCATCGCTTCCCTTTTCCGGGTTTGCCGCGCCCAGCTCAAGGAAAAAACCCGGGCACACCTGGTCGTAATAGCAAAAATCGTCTCCCGGCGCGATCGGTGAAAGCTCATGCACCGCCTGCGTGCCAAAGGTTTGCGCAATCATATTTCGCGCCCAGCCGGTCAGCGCCGGATCGTTGCGGATGGAATCGTACCCGCGCACATATTCCACCTGCACATCCGCCCCTGCCGAGGCGGCAATGCCTTCGCTGATCTCGCGGATACGCCGCTCGGCAGTGGCGCGCACCCGCTCATCGTAGCTGCGCACCGAGCCGGTCAAATGCATGCTGCCGGGTATAATATTGTAGGCCGAGCCGGAATGGGCCTGGCATACCGAGAGCACCGCCGGGTCGCTGGGCCGAAGCGAGCGGGAAAGCACGGTCTGCAGCGCAAGGATGATCTGTGCGCCGGTCACAATAGGGTCTATGCATTCCTGCGGCATGCTGGAATGTCCGCCGCGGCCGGTGATCTCGATCTCAAAACGGTCCGTGGCCGAGGTGAGAACGCCGCTGCACACGCCGAAGCTGCCCGTGGGCAGCGTGCTTGTAAGATGCAGACCGAACACCTCGTCCACACCCTTCAGCACGCCGGCTCGGATGACTTCCACCGCACCGCCGGGAGGGGTCTCCTCCGCATGCTGAAAAATAAAGCGCAGTTCCCCGCACAGCTCCTCCCGCCGGCGGCACAGCAGCCGCACGGAATTCAGCAGGATAGCCGCATGCCCGTCATGGCCGCAGGCGTGCATCACGCCTTCATTGCAGGAGCGATAATCCAGCTCGTTTTCCTCGCGGATGGGCAGCGCGTCGATGTCCGCACGAATGGCGAGGCAGCGGCCGGGCCTTCCGGTGCGCAGTACCGCCATCACACTGGTGGGTGTAGGACGGCTGAGTTCCAGCCCTTCCAGTTCGCACAGCGCCTGCTCCAGATAATCCGCTGTCTTGTATTCCCGGAAGGACAGCTCGGCATGCCGGTGCAGCCAGCGTCTGTCCTCGATGCACTGCGGCAGAAGCTCCAATACCTGTTGATGCAGATTTTTCATAGCCAACGCCTCGATTTCTTGCAGTGATCAGAAAATAAAATACAGTACCATAAGCACGCCAAGCACCCAGGCGGGCCACTGCGGGACGTACTTCGCATCGCGGTTTACAAGCGCGCGGATGACGCTGACCACCAGATAAGTAAACATGCCCAGCGCGATGCCCGCGACATAGTCGCCTTTATAGGCAGTCACCAGAAGCATGACGGCCACAGGCAAAAATTCAGAGCCCGAAAAGTCTACGTCGCGCAGCGTTTCCAGCATGGAGATGCCCACCACGATCAGCGCGCTGCCGGTTGCCGCGCCGGGAATCATGAGGAACAATGGGCTGAACAGCATGCACAGCAGGAAGAAAAACGCGGTGCTCAGGTTGGAAAGGCCCGTGCGGCTGCCGCTCTCAACCCCGGCGGCGCTCTCCGCAAAGCAGCTCACGGTGGTGATGCCGAACAGGCTGCCCAGGATGGTGGCGCTGGAGTCCACCAGGAACACCTTGCCGAAGGCCGGGAAATTCCCGTCCTCATCCAGCAGCCCCGCTTTGCCCGCCATGGCGAGGCCCGTGCCCAATGTGCCGAAGAAATCGTTGATCAGCAGCATGATGATGAACGGAACAAAACTCAGTTTGAGGGCGCCGAGAATATCCACCTGGAACGCCACATTGCCGATGGATGCCAGCGCGCCACGGGTGAAGATGTTTTCGGGCAATACCGTAACGCCCATGGGGATACCGATGATCGTTGTAAGAACAATAGAGATCAGCAGCGCGCCCTTGATTTTATAGGTGCGGCCGTTGACCGTGATTTTGAGATACGTCAGCAGCAGGGCGATGGCCAAACCGATCAGCCCCAGCTGCACGCTTTTATCGCTGAAATTGATGAAGCTGCCATCCTCACCCGCAGCGGCCAGGCCGCTGGTATTCAGGCCAATGCTGGCAATCAGCAGGCCCACCGCGCCGCCGATGCCGATCTTGATGTTTTTGGGCAGGCTCCGTGCAAACAGGTCGCGCAGTTTGAAAACAGAGATCAGCAAAAAGACGATGCCGGAAATTGCCACCGTGCCAAACGCCTGGCCGTAAGTAGCCTCGCCGCTGGCCACCATCCCGGCCACCAGGTTCGGGATAACAAGAACAGGCGCCAATGCGATGGGCGCGTTGGCGACCAGGCCCATGGCGATGCAGGAAATGGCCGTGATAAGCGCGGTGCACAGCAGCACGCCCGTCAGGTCAATGCCCGGCACCGCGGACATCGCCCCGGTCATGTAGGCCAAAATATAGGCCATGGTGGCAAAGGTCGTGGCGCCGCCGATCAGCTCCGTGCCGATGGTGGAGCCTCGCTGGGAGATACGAAAGTACTTGTCCAGCTTGGTTTTCATACAGATTCCTCCAGTTTCTCAGTTGCTTTATTTATCCTGAACCGGCGCGGCCGCGCCGGTACCCGATACAAAACGATCAGATGCCAAACATCCGGCGGGCGTTTTCACGCGCAGCCAAAGCCACCTCCTGCGGGGTAACGTCTCCGCGTATCTGTGCGACAACTTCACATACGTCCGCAATCATATCCGAAGTCGCCCGTTTGCCTTCAAAGCGGGCGCTGGGTAAAAACGGAGCGTCCGTTTCCAGCAACAGCCGCTCCAACGGCATCTGCCGCACCACCTGGACCAGCTCCCCCGCATTGGAATAAGTGACAGCCGGACCGATTCCCAGCGAAAGGCCCATTTCCAGAAGCTGAAAGCCATATTCGGCACGGCTGAAAAAACGGTGGATCATCCCGGGGCATGGCAGTTCCGCCAACAGCCGGATGACGTCCTCATCCGCATCCCGGTCGTGGATGACCACAGGCATTCCCTTCCGGCGCGCCAGCTCCAGCTGGGCACGAAATACATTTTTTTGCGTCTCCCGCTGCGCGTATGTGGGACCTGCGCCATCCTCCAAATGGTAATCCAGTCCGATCTCTCCAACGGCCACACACCCGTCCTCCTCCGCCATATCGGAGATCTGCTCCAACCAGCCGGACGGCACGTTGTAGGCCTCCAACGGAAATACGCCTACACTGGCATATACTCCCTCGAACCGTTTCGCCAGGTCCAGTGAGCGCCGGGAGGACGGCACGCTCGAGCCCGAATTGACAATGGCGCACACGCCCGCTTCGCGCAAGGTACGCAGCACCTCGCCGCGGTCTGTGTCGAAGACGGCTTCATCGTAATGTGCGTGTACATCGGTGATGGAATGCAGCATAAAACAACCTCCTGCCCTGTTCAATAAATGCAAAAAAATACGGCCGCCTGCCGCAAAGCATGACGACCACAGCTACAGCACCACGCCCCGCCGGAGCATAGTCCATCTATGGATGACATAGTACCCGGTTTACGGCTGGGTGTAGAAACTGCTCTCCCTATCAGAGCATTATATGCATTTTCAGGAAAACACTTTGAATTCCTGTAATAGCATACCAAAATATGAATTAAAATTCAACGGTATCCGACAAAAAAACTCCAACTTTCCGGCATCGTCCTTTTGCCCGCCGGGTTCGTAAACAGCCGCGCCGGGAATGGATACGCAGCCTGTACACCGGCGCAGGCGCCAGGCAAAAGAGCCCGCCCGACCCCATAACCGCGCGGCAAAAGCGGCGGACAGCCTTCAGCGGATAACCTGCCGCTTTTTACAATTACACCGGCGGACTGTTGCCGGGCGCCGTCGGGAAATGCCTCAATCAAATATTCGGCATTTTTGCGGTAGGCATCATCAGCACCTTGCCCGTACCACGGTACACATTTACAAGCCCCTCCCCGGAAGCCGCTGAACCGATCAGGCTCTTACCAGACCGCTCCACCGTAAATTCAAGGCCCGCGCTCCAGGCGATCGCGTAGTTCCCGTCGATCTTCAACACATCATTTTCCAATATAATCTCTACCAATTCTTCCTTGGGGCACTCTGCCTCGATGCAAAATACGCCGCTGCCGTTCAGGCTCAGATTAAACAGCCCTTCGCCGCCGGCGACCGCCGAGGAGAAATTTGAGCGCATGACCGCTTTGTGTTTGAGGCTTGAGTCACAGGCAAGGAACAAGCCGTCGTCCAGCACCACAGAGCCGCCCCAATCGGCCGCATCCATCAGCAGGAGATGCTTATAGGTAGGTTCCAAAACAAGCATACCGCTGCCGGTATATTCCGGCTTGATCGCAGATTCCCCCGTCACCTTGCCCCGTACAGCTTTTCCGAAAAGGTCCCCAACGCCTTTGATTCCTGTGGTCGCGCTGACATTGCCCAGCATCCACTGCATGGCCCCGGCCTGGATGGTAATATTCGCATGATTCAAATCACATATGACCTGCCGCTTTTTTACGTTCATCTGAGCACAGTAAAAAGCCGTGACAGCCGAACCCGGCGTCACGCTCAGGTCCCTTTGGTATTCAATAACGGTGAAGGGCCCTTTTTGATCAAGTGTTTTAACGTCATCATTGTCGGTAAAATTGGATACGCGATACATATTTTTCCCTCTCTTCGTTGTTTTGTTGTCTACGGTTCCGCCGCATGCCGGCTCTCAAGAGTGCTTTAATCGAAAAGCCAGCTTACAGCCACAGCACTGTATTTGCGCCCCTCCCTTTTACAGTGCGCGCCTTCTGATTTTCAGCATAACTTTTTTTACATCTTTTTTCAATAACGTACAAAATGTAAAATATTTTGAGTTCTTGACCAGAAAACCTGTAAACGGCCAATAACGCTATAGACCATATTTTCCACAAATCCTGCCGGAGCGCTTTATGGTATCCGCCGGAGACGCAGCTTCGCCGGCTGATGTTTCCGGAAACTGTTGAGCCCTCAAAACTGTTTGTCCTGATTTTTTGTGGCTGCCATGCAGTGTCCATGTTATAATAAGAAAAACGGGTTCGCTGCCCGTAAATCATCGAAACGAAGGTGGATACTATGTGCAAATATATCACACAAGGCAAAGCGGATGGAAACTCCTGCGGAGCTTTCACCTTGGCTTATTACGAATGGGAGATTTCCGGGCACGCCAAAGCTGAAGCCGCCGACAGGGCATACATATCTGCTCTGTATAACGACATCGTCTTTGGCTGCGCGATGCCAGGCTTTGAAAGCTATTCCAACCCCATGCTTATGATGCGCCGCTTGGCAAAGCAGGGCGCAAAACCAGTATTCCATCTCGGGGAAAACCCGCTGATCCGGCAAATGTTCGGTGTACTGAGTGCGGCCGCCAAGCAGGAAGTCGCACAAATGAAGATGTTGGGGATGCTCTGTGAAGCCGCGCTGGACGTGGAACAGGCGGCAGAATACGCCATCCTGGTGTGTCAAATGCTGGAAAATGGCGCGCCTGTAAACAAACTTCATTATGTTCTGATGAAAAAGAGCTGTGATAGGGAGCCGCTCATCCTGAACCCGTGGCACGGTGAAGCCCTCCCTCCGGCCCAACCTCTCATCCCCGGCGCATCTGTGGAACCAAGCCTTGTCTGGACAGGCGCAGCCATTGAAATTCTTCTTCCCGGCTGAACCGCAAGCGCGGCGGCAGGGAATCCAAAAGTCTAAAATCGCAGAAAAAACCGGCTGCAATTTGAATTTAAACAGTCTAAATTCAAATTACAGCCGGTTCTGTTTTGGCGGAGAAGGAGGGATTTGAACCCTCGCGCCGGTTTCCCGACCTACGCCCTTAGCAGGGGCGCCTCGTCACCACTTGAGTACTTCTCCAAAATGGCAGCGTTCATTTTTCCGCTATTCTGTTTTATGCACCAGCCGCCGGTTCCTTAAATGGCGGAGAAGGTGGGATTCGAACCCACGGAACATTGCTG
>ERZ1106929.1236-NODE-1236-length-23001-cov-4.991458_pt1 | contig 23001 bp, 20 predicted proteins | sample MGYA00403662_ERZ1106929 | MGnify/ENA primary metagenome ERZ1106929 (study PRJEB35170, sample SAMEA104062442) | human gut metagenome | biome: human gut; feature: human-associated habitat; material: faeces | place: Denmark | collected 2013-02-20 ... | reverse complement strand
ACAGGCATTATTTCCATATTCTACGTAAATAATGCTGTATTTCTTGCAAATAATGCCATTTTCATATAAACTTTCTATAGACAGTCCAATATATATCCGGGGAGGTACCGATAATGGAACAATATGAGAAAAAAGGATACCTGAACAGCGAATTCCGTCTCTTTCATCTGACAGATCAGGAGACAAAAGAAATAGACTACCACTATCATGACTTTGATAAGATCACCATCTTCATCCGTGGCAAAGTAAATTACATGATCGAGGGCCGTTCTTACGATCTGAAACCTTATGACATTGTACTTGTAAAACAAGGCGATATCCACAGACTGACCGTTGACAATTCCTGCCCATATGAAAGAATCATTGTCTATATCTCACCTAATTTTATGAATGCTTATCAGACAGATAATTATGATCTGAGTTATTGTTTTCAAAAGGCTGCAAAAGAACATTCCAATGTTCTGCGTATCCCATCTTTCGAAAAAAGCTCTCTGTTTCGTTCTATCTCTCAGTTGGAGCATTCGTTTACAGATGGCGGCTATGCTTCCGAGCTTTACAGACAGGTTATGTTTCTGGAATTTATGATACATCTGAACCGGGCCGTAAGAAAGAACCGGCTCGAATATATCGATACTGATAATTGTAATGAAAAGGTGCTCGCCATCCTTGATTATGTAGGCGAACACCTCTGTGAAAATCTGTCAATCGATCTGATCGCAGATCAATTCTATATCAGTAAATATTATATGATGAGATTATTCAAGCAGGAGACCGGTTATACTCTGGGACAATACATCTCCCAGAAACGGCTCCTGCTTGCGAAAGAACTTTTATCTACCGGTGCGCCTGGCACACAGGTTTGTTATGATTGTGGTTTTAAAGATTACTCTACCTTCTCCAGAGCTTATAAACAATTGTTCGGTGTTACGCCTTCGGGCCGTACCTGTCCGTAAAGTTCTGCCGGAACAAAAGCCCTTACAAAGATACCATCTTCCCGGTATTCTTCTTCCTGCAGTTCCCCGTACTTTCGGATCAGCTGAATCTTTCCGGCCTCTTTATATGGATAAAGTGCCTCAATCTCTACTTTCTGCTCCCTTAATACTGCTTCTACAGATTGAAGGAATTCGGTAATTCCTTCTCCTGTCCTGGCTGAGATTTTCACATAATAGTCTGCATGAAGATCTCTCGGCACCCAGATATCCTCCATACGGTCGATCTTATTAAATACTGTGATAACCGGTTTGTCTTTCACACCCAGATTCTGAAGTGTTTCATACACCGTATGCATCTGCTCATCCATCTGCGGATTAGAAGCATCTACTACATGCAGGATAATATCTGCATATCTGGCTTCTTCCAGTGTACTTCTAAATGCCTCGATCAGATGATGCGGAAGTTTTCTGATAAATCCTACCGTATCTGTCATCAGGATTTCCTGACCACTTGGCAGCTTCAGATCTCTGGTTGTTGGATCCAGGGTTGCGAATAATTTATCCTCTGCAAGAATCCCTGCACCGGTCAGCGTATTCAGAAGTGTTGATTTTCCCGCATTCGTATAACCAACAATCGCGGCCACCGGAATATGACTGCGGCTTCTCTGCTCTCTTGTTACTTCTCTGTGCTTCTTTACATCTTTTAATTCACGGTTAAGCTGTGCGATCCTGCTCTTGATCAGACGCCTGTCCATCTCAAGTTTCTTTTCTCCCGGGCCTCTGGTTCCGATTCCTCCTCCAAGCCTCGACATAGCCTTACCAAAGCCCGCCAATCTGGTCTGCTGGTACTTTAACTGCGCCAGTTCTACCTGAATCTTGCCTTCACTTGTAGATGCTCTTGCCGCAAAGATATCCAGAATGATCAATGTTCTGTCCATTACTTTTACATCCAGTTCATCCTGCAGATTCTTCATCTGTGCCGGAGAAAGTTCATCATCACATACGATTCCTGTCGCCCTAAGCTCCCAGATCATACTTTTCAGTTCTTCAATCTTTCCTTTTCCGACATAGGTTCCCGGATGTTGCTGTTCTCTGTTCTGAATGACCATTCCTACGGTCTCGGCTCCTGCCGTGGACACCAGATCTTTTAATTCTTCCAGAGATTCTTTTGTATCATCCTGATCTGAAAGTGATACACCGACCAGTATTACTTTTTCTGTTTCATTTTTTATTTCTATCATACTGTTTCCATTTTCTATAGATTCATTCCATTTATCTTGTTTTCAGAAACTCGGCCTCTTTTTTTGCCGATTTGTCATTCGGATAATTTTCCAGATACTCTTCCAGTTTTACCTTTGCACTTTCCCAGTCTTCCATCTGTTCATATGCAACAATAATATTATACTGCATCTCTTTTTTCATCTTTTTACCGGATTCTTCCTGTGCCAGGCCAAGATTATAATAATTTAATGCCTCTTTCGCTTTTCCGAGTTTCAGATCACAGTTTCCAATCATATTATAGATGGTTCCCGTCTTTTCGGCATCATTTTCCAGTGCTTTCTTAAAAGCTTTTCTTGCACCTTTGTAATCCTTCTTTTCCCATTTGGCAATTCCAATGCCACGATAGGCATCCCCGACATTTTTCTTCTTATCTACTGCCTGTTCAAACTGTTCGATTGCCTGATCATATTTTCCGTCTTCTAAGTATTCTACCCCTTTTTGGGATGGATTGCCGCAGGCTGTCAATAATACACCTGTGCAAACGACCATAAGTAATGCCTTAATTTTCTTCATACTTTCCTTATATTCTCCTCATCTACTCAATCTGCCAGTCAATTGGCTCTACTCCGTGAGCTCTCAGATAATCATTGGTCTGACTGAATGGCTTACTTCCGAAAAATCCACGATATGCGGATAACGGACTCGGATGCGGGGCTTTCAGGATCAGGTGTTTGGGATTCGTAAGCATCCTTGCCTTTCTCTGAGCCGGTGCTCCCCATAAGATGAAAACGATCGGACGATCCTGACTGTTTAATGCCATGATAGCTGCATCTGTAAATTCTTCCCATCCAATATCTTTATGCGAATTGGCCTGATGCGCCCTTACTGTTAATACCGTATTTAACATTAGGACTCCCTGCTCAGCCCACTTGGTCAGGCAGCCGTGATTGGGGATCGTACATCCCAGATCATCATGCAATTCTTTATAGATATTCACCAGTGACGGCGGAATATCTACTCCTTTCTTCACAGAAAAGCAAAGTCCGTGTGCCTGTCCTACATTATGATATGGATCCTGTCCCAGTATAACCGCTTTTACATTATGTAAAGGTGTCAGATGAAATGCATTAAAAATATCATCTGCAGGCGGAAATATCTGTCTTGTCCTGTATTCTTCGTTGACTGTTTCAAATAATTTTTTATAATATGGCTTTTTAAACTCTCCTTTCAGAGCATCCAGCCAGTCATTATTAATTGCTGCCATGTTTTACACTATCCTTTTTCCTCTTATCTTTGTTCATTCTTACAGACGAACGGATACACCTTTTCCTCTTAAATATTCTTTTACTTCTCTGATCTCCAGTTCCTTATAGTGGAATAATGATGCTGCCAGAGCCGCATCTGCTTTTCCTTCCGTCAGTGCATCGTAAAAATGTTCCAGACTGCCGGCACCTCCGGATGCGATCACCGGAATATTCACTTCCTCGGCAATTGCTTTCGTAAGTTCCAGATCATATCCGGCTTTTGTTCCGTCACAATCCATACTTGTCAAAAGGATCTCACCTGCTCCAAGCTTCTCCACTTTCGAAGCCCATTCCACCGCATCAATTCCTACATCGATCCGTCCGCCATTCTTATAAATATTCCAGCCACTTCCATCTTCCCGCTTCTTTGCATCAATTGCAACAACTACACACTGGCTGCCGAACTTTTCTGCTGCTTCTGATATCAGATTCGGTGTATTAATTGCAGATGAATTAATTGAAATCTTATCCGCACCTTCTCTTAAGAGTGCCTTAAAATCATCTACTGTACGGATTCCTCCGCCAACTGTAAATGGGATGAATACGTTTTCTGCCACCTTGCGTACCATATCTACCACTGTACCTCTGGCATCCGATGATGCTGTAATATCAAGAAATACAAGCTCATCTGCACCTGCTTTATCATACGCTTTTGCAATCTCAACCGGATCTCCGGCATCTCTTAACGATACAAAATTTACTCCCTTTACAACTCTTCCGTTATTTACATCCAGACATGGAATGATTCTTTTTGTATGCATAATGATGTCCTCCCTATAATTCCACAAAGTTCTTTAATATCTGAATTCCGATATCACTGCTTTTTTCCGGATGGAACTGGCATGCGAATACATTCCCCTGTTCTACCGAAGCATGGATATGTGTACTGTATTCTGTCGTAGCAGTTACAATTCCCTCATCTGCTGCTTTCAAATAATAAGAATGAACAAAATATACATAGGAATCTTCCGGAATCCCTTTGAATAATCTTCCGTTATTCTGGAACTTCAAAGAGTTCCATCCCATATGTGGAATCTTAAGGCCTTCCTTATCCGGGATTCTTAGTATCTCACCTTTCAGAATTCCAAGTCCTTCCACGCCCGGCGTCTCATCACTTCGTTCAAATAATAACTGTAAACCAAGACAGATTCCCAAGAAAGGAGTTCCCTTTGCCGTCACATCCCTGATCACCTCATCAAGCCCATATTGTCTGAGTTTACTCATCGCATCTCCAAATGCTCCGACTCCCGGAAGGATCACTTTATCTGCATTCATGATCGTCTCTCTGTCTCTTGTGATTATTACTTCCTGTCCCAGAAGCTGCATGGCTTTCTCCACACTCTTTATATTTCCTGCATCGTAATCAATAATTGCAATCATCTTGTTGTCCTGCCTTTCATATGTGGTATATCAGGGATATGGTCCCGGACATTCACTTTATATTATTTGTCAAGTGAACTGTTATGGTTTATTGTACATCAAGTTCAAACCAGAATTCAACTCCATTGTCATAATTCTTTACACCATACTCCTGGTTGAATGATTTCATAATTGCTTTTACGATTGAAAGGCCGATTCCGTTGCCTCCATATTCTCTTGTATGGGCCTTATCTACTTTATAGAATTTATCCCAGATATGAGGTGCATCTGCTTCCGGGATCGGATTACCGGTATTAAATACCGATACTCTGACTTTGCCGTCTTTTTGCACCATCTTCACTTCGATCACCATATCGCCGCTGACATGATGACATGCATTACTTACATAATTTCTTACAACCTGCTCTACTTTAAACTCATCTGCCCACGCATAGATGTCCTCTTCTGTGTGCAACATAATCTTGGCACCTGCCTGATCCGCCATGATCTCCATACTCTGCAGAACGCCTTTGACCAGTGCCGTCAGATTAAATCGTTCAAACACGATATCTTCATCACCGAATTCCAGCTGGTTCAATGTCAGCAGATTCTTGACCATCTGATTCATCTTGGACGCCTCATCCATAATAACATCACAGTAGAATTCCCGACTCTCCGCATCTTCATTGACTCCTTCTTTTAATCCTTCGGCATAGCCCTGGATCAGAGCGATCGGTGTCTTTAACTCATGAGATACGTTTCCTAGGAATTCGTTTCTCATCTTTTCCAGTTTGTCTTTCTGTTCGATGTCTTTCTGCAGACTGTTGTTAGCTTTCTTAAGTTCAGAGATCGTGCTCTCCAATTTCTCTGACATCCGGTTAAAGTTCTCTCCCAGTTCTCCGATCTCATTGCTTCCGCCGCTGGTGTATTTCGCATCAAAATCAAGATCTGCCATCCGGTCGGATAATCTCGCAAGCTCCCGGATCGGATCTGTGATTCTTTTTGAGAAATACCAGATCAGAAGAATGGATACAACGATCAGAACACTTCCTATATATAATAAGAAACGATTGGATATCGACGCACTTTCACGCATACTTTCTACCGGACTTCGAAGCAGGAACTGACTGCCGTCATCCAGACTTCCCCACATATCAACATAATAACTCTGATTCCACGGATCCCATGACTGGTTGATCTGATAGACATCCGTAGAATCCAGTGTCCGGCTTTCTTTTTGTGCCTGATTCAGAAAATATCCCATCATCTGATTCTTCAACATATTCTTGTCATGCACATTCGTATGCACATCATTATCCTTTTCAATTACCAGATAAGAAATATTATTCTTTTCAGCGAAATGAATGAGTGAATTATTCTTCTTTGTGCTGTCCCATTTATCTTCATTTGATACGTCATTTAATTTCTCATAAAGTTCTATGAAACGGGATTCCTTCTTACTTATATAATACGGCTCCAGAAATTTTCCGTTGATGAACATCAATGTCACGACCAGACAGATCAACAATCCTACAAAGGATGTGATCATCTGCGTCTTAATCGAATGATGTACACTTTTTATCTTCTGTTTCTTATCTTTACTTATGATCTTCATGCTTCATCAACCTCAAATTTATATCCCATGCCCCAGATTGTCTTAATGTAATTTCCCTTTTCTCCGAGTTTGCTTCTTAATTTCTTTACGTGTGTATCAATGGTTCTTGCATCTCCGAAATAATCATAATCCCATACATTATTCAAGATCTTCTCTCTCGATAATGCAATGCCCTGATTCTCTACAAAGTATGACAGCAGTTCGAATTCCTTGAAGCTTAATTCAATCTCTTTACCATCAATCTTCACCTGATGTGCGGCTTTATCGATTACAATTCCTCCTGCATCGATCTCGTCACCACCGCTTAATACATTGGCTCTTCTTAATATTGCATTGACTCTGGCTACCAGGATCTTCGGACTGAATGGCTTGGAAATATATTCGTCAACCCCCAGAGCAAATCCCTGTAATTCATCTCGTTCCTCTGACCTTGCAGTTAACATGATGATCGGCACTTTTGATGACTGGCGTACTTCACGGCATACCTGCCATCCATCCATTCTTGGCATCATCACATCCAGAATGATCAGTGCAATATCTTTTTCATCATAAAATACTTCCATTGCTTCCATCCCGTCGCCGGCTTCCAATACCTGATATCCTTCTCTTCCTAGGAAATCTTTCACCAGTTTTCTCATTCTGCTTTCATCATCTACTACTAATATTTTGATCTTATCCATAAGACCCGGCCCTCCTCTTAAATTTATATTTTCATGATATATTTTTCTTTGATCTTAATTATTATAGCAGAGAACTATGTAGCCTTTGTGAAGTTTCCGGTATATAGAATAAAAAAAGTACCCACAGTGTCATATTACTTATGTTACCATGGGTACTTTTTCTTAAGTTACTCTAATCTGTAATTTGTTGTTTTATACAACTCATACTATTCTTCATCTTCTCTTTTCTTTCTCTTAAGTGAGAATCCTCCGATTCCGGCTCCGAGAGATGTTACTGCAAGTCCTAACCACGCAAACATGCTTGATGGATCTCCGGTCTTCGCAGCTTTTCCACTCCTCGTATTCGATGTGGATCCTGTCTTACCGGATTTGCCTGTTGTACCGGTTGCTCCATTTGTACCGTTAGCTTTCTCTCCTGCATCCTTTTTCACAAGTGCACTGATTGCTTTATTCAGCTTCTCAGTTGCTTTATCAACTGTATCCTGATCTTTCTTTTCTTTCAGTGCTGTGTCAGCCTCAGCCAGTGCTGACTGAAGTGCTTTCCAGCTGTCTTTTGTATAATCTGATTCTTTTAAAGCACCTGCTGCTTTAATTGCTTTTTCAAGTGCATCTGTTGATACTTCTTTCGTCGGCTCATCCGGTGTCGCTGCTTCCAGTGCGTCGATTGCTTTGTTCAGGCTGTCTGCTGCTTTATCAACTGTATCCTGGCTCTCTTTTGCTTCCAGTGCAGATTTCGCTTTTGTCAGCTCTGACTGAAGTGCTTTCCAGCTGTCTTTTGTATAATCTGATTCGTTTAATCCTTCTGCCTTTTCAATTGCTGCTGCAAGTTTCGTTGTATCTACTTCAGATGGCGCCGGAGTTTCTCCCGGAACTTTGTATGTAAATGTAAGAGATGTTGTATAACCAGTTGATGTAACCGTGATCTGGAATTCTGTTCCGGCCGCCGCATCTTTAAATGGTGCTGCATCTGTCACCAGCGTTCCGTCTTTATCAATAATCTTTACAGAACCTCTTCCACTTGCTGCATAATCGGTGCCGTTCACATTTACAGATGTAATATTTCCGATATAAGTATTGAATGCTTCCTCATTACTGTTTTCTGCCACTGTAAGCTTTTTGTTATCTGCATCATATGTTGCCGGCATATCTGTTGTTGACAGAATGAATGTTGTTTTCAAATCTGCATATTTTCCATTTTTATCTTTTACTGTAAGTGTATATTTCCCCGGATTAATTGAAGAATCTGCTTTAAATGTTAATACATTGCCTTCTACTTTCACATTCAATCCTTCAACGGTGTATTCCGGATCAAAATCATCCCTAAGATTCAGCTCTATCGCCGTCTTACCAGCAGAAATATCTGCATCTGCAACCTTAACAGCATCCTCTGTTTTTGCAAATTTTACAGGGACATAAAGATCATTAACATCAATTGTATATAGACCATTTGTTGTATAATATTCAATACTGTCAATCGTCTTGCCCATCATAGATGCATAATGCGCTGAAGATGTCGGGCAACCATGTACTGACTCTGTATATCCGGTACTCCAAGCGAGCTCATTTCCTCTCCAGATGTTCTCCAGATGACGCATACCATAGGCAGTTCCATCTGTTGTCTTTACAACGACTGCATTTACATTAGAAGATGCAATCTTATCTTCCGGAAGTCCGTCCAGATTGAGCTGGTAATCTCCATAAGAAGACTGTGTTAACAATTCTGCCGTAACACCTGTCAGAGCTTCTGCTTTCTTTCCTTTAACCTCGCTGAATACAAGTTTTCCATCCTTGTCCATAGAAACTTCTTTGTAATTTGCAGGAGCCTCTGTCAATGGATAGTATGCATATGTCTCGTTTTCAAAAAGTGTATCTTTTCCTTCTAATGTTGTGGTAGATGTCTGTCCACGGTTCGTTACTGTAATATCAACTTTATCCGTATCTTTTACTTCTTTGTATTTTGTAAGATCTACTGAAGTATCTACTTTCACAGCAAATGTAATACCATCAATCTGTGATCCATCTGCATTTTCATGATAAGAACCACCTGCAAGTCCTGTGGTACGTGTCTTGTTCTTTGTTGCAGAAGTAAATACATCAACATCCACGTCATTGTTTGTTGTCTCTGATTTGTAGAATGCTGCGTATGGGATGTTCATAAGAACATAAGTCTCTTTTTTCTCTGCTTTTACAAGTGCGTCGATTGCTGCATTCAGATGACTGGTTGCTTCATCCACTGCCGCCTGTGAATGCTTTGCTGCTAATTCCTCTTTTGCTTCCTGAAGTTCTGTCTGCATTGCTGCCCAGCTCTCTGCTGTGTAATCTGACTCTGTTAAGCCTTCTGCTTTCTTAATTGCTGCTTCCAGATTTGTTGTGCTGATCTCTTCGTCTACATCTTTTACGATATTTGCATCTGTTGCCTGGAAATTATAGGTTACATCTTTATATCCAAGTGCTGAGATTGTCATTGTCCAGTAGCCTGTTCCATCTGTTCCTTCCGGCAATGTACAACGCAGTGACTTGGTAAGTCCAAGCTGGATTCCCTGTGCTTTATGCATCCAGTTATCTGCTGCAAATTTTGTTCCATATGTTGCTTTTGCATTTGTGTATGTACTGTCGTCTCCATAGTATGTCCATTTTACACTCTGCATATTTGCTCCGAGGTCTCCGTAATTACCCGTCAGATCTACTCTTAAGAATTCTCCATAAGAGCCCTTTGCTTCTTTTACTGTAAGTCCTGCTTCTTCTGCTGTTGGTGCTGTTTTTAATTCCTGGCCTTCAATTCCAGATTCCGTTCCTGTCTCTTTTGCTGAGAAACTGAATGTTCCATCCGCATTCTTAGTTGCTGTCTTAAGTCCGTTTGTATTTGCTGTAACTTTTGCTTTCAGACCTTTGTATGACTGAAGTTTATTCTCGGCAAATCCTCCTGCAAGTTCTCCACCGTTTTCTACAACTTTGTATGCTTTGCAGAATGCTTCATAATCTTCTGTCGCTACTTTTACCGGTACATATTTCAGTCCTGTAACATCATATTTTATCATCTTCGTTGTTGTTCCGTCTTCTTCGGTGATTGCTCCACGGTCAAATGTAATCGTTTTTCCATCTGTCAGAACAGCTTTCTTTGAATCTGTCCAATATGACACTTCATAAGATTTTCCATTTTCTGCCTCTATGGTTGCCGCACACTGATAACTTCCTCTGTGAAGTCCATGATTCACTGTTGGACGTGTTACGACATCAAATGCACCTTTATCTGACTCTCCTTTTGTATCCAATTCACTGGATGATGAACTGTCTCCTGCTGCCTGTACTCCTTCTGCTGCCCAGTATTCCGCCCAGCTAAGTCCTGCATAGACATATTTATATTCTTCTTTTACTGCTGCTTTCAAGTTATCAATTGCACTATCAAGATTTTTTTTCGCTGCATCGACTGTATCCTGAGATTTCTTTTCAGCGAGTGCTGTCTCTGCAGACGCAAGTGCTGTCTTTAACGTATTCCATGTCTCAGCTGTGTAATCACTTTCTTTTAATGCTTTTGCTTTCGTAATTGAAGCTTCCAGAGCTGCTGTATCTACAGTTGCTGCTGTACTTGCTTCTGGTGCTGACTGGATTGCTTCTAATGCCGCTTTTTTTATGGCATCAGATGATCTTGTTGCAGTAGATACGGTATCCCAACTATTAATTGTATCTTCTGTTGCTGACTGACCAGCTAATTTTGATTTTATTCCCTTTGATTTAGAATATGCTTTGTTAAAATATGAATCGTTACCAGACTCATAGCCATTTTCCGGAGTTACTACAATATCAGAAAACTTTCCATCTTTTACAGTCAAGGCTACTCGGACATCATATTCATTCCATTCATCTTCATCATCATCCTCTGTTCTTGTGACATGTGCAGTCTTCGTATATGTTCCATCTTTTGCCACCTGATCTTTCGTTACCGCCATCGCCGGTACCGCCGGACAAATGCTGGCTGCCATGGTTGCCGACATCGCAACTGCCATTACTTTTGTCTTCATTTCTTTCTTTTTCATAAAAGCCTCCTTAATGAAAATATTTATTATTAAGTTAGTATTTTCTAACTTATAATCAAAAAAAATTTTACTAATCAGACATGTGCATTTTCCACACATGTCTGCATATTATGTTATTTTATACTCCAAGCCAGATACATAATCCAAGTAATATCAACGCTCTTAAAATTGTAAACCAGATTTCATTGCCTCTGATCTTTTTCACTCCGCAGTGAATATTCTTCTTCGGACATGTATCTATACATTTCTGGCACTGGAAACAGTCCCCTTCTACTTTCCAGGAACCATCCGTCGGAAGTCCGATATTCGCCGGACATTTTCTGGAACATGCACTGCACTTTGGAATGCAGGATTCCCGGTCTCTGTGAAGTGCAAATACCGGCAACACCGGAACCAGTGAGAATACAGCTCCCATCGGGCAGAAATTTCTGCAGAAAAATCTTTCCTCCAGACACATTCCGACAATCAGAAATACCAGAATGACCAACCCTATGAGATATCCATTCAGTTTAAAATTTCCTGCATGTATCATGGAAAATACATCCCAAGGACTTGTCCCCTGTGCTTTACTGTATACACCGCCATAGCACATAAATACGATGATTACCAGGATCACATATTTCAGATATACAAGTCTGTCTGCAATCCGGTCCGGAATCTGCACCGGTTTCTTTTTCATCTTTTTGCAGATCAGTCTGTATAATGCATTCACTCCATCGCCAAGACTTCCAAATGCACAGGCAAATCCACAAAAGAATCTTCCGAAAACAGCAGTATATACACACACCACAATAAGTACAGTAACAAATGATGTCAGTGCCACTTTTTCACCTGCACCAATCTGTGTAAATATATATTTCACACCTGCAAATGCTGCCGTGTATACCGACGGAATAAAGATAAAATACAGCAATTGGGTGATTGCCCTTATCCATATATGTATCTTTTTCAATTGTTTTGCATTCATTTATTTTACCGCCTTTTCTAATGCCTGTTTTGTCGCATTCTTAATTCCTGTAGAACTGAAAGTCGCACCACTGATCGTATCTACTTCTGCACTTTGCGCATCCAGAATCTTCGGTATAATATCTTTCGCCATAGTCAGATAAGAACCATCTTCTCCATCAGCAGAGACAATATTTACTTCCTTAATCTTCTGCTTTTTTACTATTACTTCCACTTTAACAGTTCCACCAAATCCATCCGCTTCTCCGGTATATGTTCCGTCTTTATAAGAACCGTTTTTTGAATCCTCATCTTCTAAACTTTCCGTATTTTCGATTTTGGCATTCAGTTTTGCAATTTCCTCATCTTTTGCTCTGGCTTCCAGCACGGAATTATATCCCAATATCAACCCGACGCTCACTACAACACTCATCAGGCGCATCCAGAATTCTCTCATTCTTCTCTCTCCTTTAACTCAGTCTCTTTTTACTGTCTTTTTGCAGAAAGCAAGGCGTTCTCACATGCATCCAGGATTGCTTTTGAAGTACAGGTTGCACCCGATACTGCATCAATTCCTTCTGTATTACCTTTCTCGATCAGCTGGCTTGTCACACCTTTTTTATTCGATGTTCCGTTTGCAGCGCGAAGGATATATCTGTCATTCGATGAATCTCCGTCCCCTTTTACATCAGTAACAGCAACAATCTTGTCATCCCGCACTGTCACTTTCAATGTCAGATTATAAGCCGTGAAATCTTCATCTTCATCCGGTCTGCACAGCGCACGTCCTTCATAGATACCATTTTTATATACTGTAGTATCATCTTCGCCATCATCTTTTTTCTCCAGCAGTGCCAGTGCCTGGTTCAAATTCTCAAGAGCCTGGTCCACATCTTCCTGACTGATCTCTGTCTTATCTGCATCAAGCAGCTTCTGTGCGTCTTCCATTCTGGTCTTAAGAACCGCATAGGTTGCTTCTGTATAATCCTCTTGTTTCAGTTCTTCTGCTTCTTTCATCGCTTTTTCAAGTTCTGAAGTATCCGCTTCTTCCTTATCCGGCTCCGTTGTCTGTCCGTTTGTTACCTTTTCTGCTTCTTTTAATGCATTCTTCACTGCATTTATGAGACCATTTGAACTGTAAGTTGCTCCGGATACTACGTCCACATCCGTACTCTGTTTTTTCATAATATTTTTTACTACATCCATTGCACGGTTAAAGAATTTTTCATCATCATGATTCTTTGTTACGAGTACTGCCTTGATTGATTTATCCTGAAGAACCACCGCTACTTTTATCTCACCGTTATACCCTTCTGCCGTTCCGTAATAAATACCTTCTTTATACGGGAAATTGCCTTTGACAGTCGTATTGTCTTCTGTCTTAGAAGTATCTTCCGTCTTCGCATTCACAGACTGTGAATTACCGCTTACTGCAGCCTGACGGAGTGCATCTCTTACTGCACTCTTAATTCCGTTCGAACTGTAAGTCGCCCCGGAGATTACATCTACATTTGTACTCTGCGATGAAATAATATTGCCGATCAATGCTTCTGCACGATTCAGATAACTACTGTCATCATGATTCTCCACAACCTCAATAGACGTAATCTTTCCTCTGCTGATCACAACCTTAACTTTCAAAGTTCCCCCGAATCCGGTTCCTGTTCCATAATAGGTTCCATCTTTATACGCTGCCGCATCCTGCACGTCAGCCAGTGACAGTGTACTTCCCTGTACCGCTACATTTCCGGACTGGGATTCTCCCGTCTCTCCACTGTCTTTTTCTCCTGTCAATGCATTCTTCACCGCACTGATAATACCATTAGAGCTAAATGTTGCGCCAGACACCACATCCACATCCAGAGTCTGTCCTGCAATGATCCTGTCTATCACTGCTTTCGCACGGTTAAAGAACGCTGCATCGTCCGAAGAACTTAAGATATCAATTGCCGTAATCTGTTTACCTTTGATCGTTACCGCAACAGTCACCTCGCCGGCATAACCGGTTCCTGTTCCTTTATAGATTCCGTCTGCCAGATCAAAAGAACCTTTTGCCTTGCTTTCTGTCTTCTTCGCTTCCTCGGCATCCGTTGTCTTTGTCTCTTTCGTCTGCGCCTGAGCTTCATAAACCGGTGCCTGATAGCCGCTTAACGACACCCCGATACAGGCTGCAACTACAATCGCCGAGGTAGCCGGTGCACCCTGTTTTATTTTTTTGATCACTTTTTCTTTATCCATATCTTCCACCTCTACTTTTTCATTACATTTACCTTATAATCCGATTGAAAATCATCCGCGATCCCTTCTGATACGTATAATTGTTCGTCATCCGTAAGCAGAATCACATCAAATTTATCGTTATACTTCTTCCAGAATTTCTCCGCTTTCTCTTTTCCCATGATAAAAAGTGAAGTAGATAATCCATCCGCAAGTGTTCCGTCATCACTTATGATTGTTACCGAAGTCAGTCCGTTCTCTGCCGGATAACCGGTAGACGGATCAATAATATGATGATATTTCTTCCCATTTTTTTCAAAGTATCTCTCATATCCGCCCGATGTGATAACCGCCTTGTCCTTTGCCTGCAGGATTCCAAGATAATTTCCATCTTCATCCGGACTTTCTACCGCAACTTTCCATGCGCTTCCATCTGGTTTTGCACCAAGAAGCTGTACATTTCCTCCAAGACTTACCAGACCGCTCGTCACACCGCACTTTTTATAAATCTGCATAATCCTTGAAGATGTATATCCCTTCGCAATGCCTCCGAAATCAATTTTCACATTCTTAGGCAGCGTGATTTTTTTTGTCTTTTTGTCGTATTGGATCTTCGATGCATCTACATTCTTCAGTAACGCACTCAGTTCATCCTCCGCAGGGATCCGGTAATTCTCCGTTGTAAATCCCCATGCATCCATGACCGGATAGATGGATATGTCAAATACTCCTTTTGTCTGTTTATATATTTTTTCAGAGCGTTCATACAAGTACGCCGTGTCATCCGAAACAACAGCTTCCCCGTTTTGATTTAATTTGTACACTTCACTGTTTTCATTTCCGGTAGACAACATTCCATCCAGTCGTTTGATCTCTGTCTCGGCTTTATCTACTGCTTCAGATGCATGCTCTCCATATGCTGTTACCGTCATATACGTATCCATCGCAAATATATCGCGACTCTGCTTTTCTTCACTGGATTTTTCGAAATTTTCACTTTTGGAATCTTCTTTTTTATCTGTCTGCGTCTGTGTCGTCTTGGCGGATGCCGTACTGTTTCCACATCCAACGGTTCCCATCGACACCGCCGCACATAAAATGGCTATTACAATCTTTCTTTTCATTCTTTATCCTCTATATCTATAGTTATTTTCATCTATCAATAGTTAGTCTGTATTATTTTCAATTTCACTCTTCTAACTCAATAAATGTACCATATGTTTTTTTCTGCTTCAATTCTTTTTTTGATATTGATATTTATTATCATTTATTTTCACTGTTGATTTTCCACCAAAAAAGCGCAAAAAAATATCCTGAAATCTTTGATTCTTTCAAAAATTTCAGGATATCAGTGGACCTGGCGGGAGTTGAACCCGCGTCCGAAAGCCCATCCATTCGAGCATCTCCCATCACAGTCATTATATTAACATTCCCTCCATGCGGCACCTAATGACGGGTTCCTCACTTTAGTAGCTTCATAAATTCTTCCATCCCCTCAAAGCTTTGGGAACGAAGTGCTCCGCCTGTTTGAAGCCGGTGACCCGAACAGCGGATGATCCGGGGCCGACTGCGGCCTAATTAGGCTGCGTACGCTAATTCTGTATTGTCTGCGTTTATATTTAAGTGGAACTTTTAACGTAGTGTCCCGCTACGGATGGCTTCTCCAACTTCCAGACCCCCGTCGAAACCAGTACAAGCCCTGATTGTAATGCTTTTCTGGTTTGCAGACTGTCTTTACGTAAATTTAATTATAGTCTTAATCAATTTCATTTGTCAAGCCTCTCACCTAATAAAATTTGAGATAATACAGATAATTGGCAACTCCTTCCGAATACATGACAGTGAAAAGAGACATATTCGAACTTCTATTCTATATGCCTCTTCTCACTATACATAATAAACCACTATATTGTTGTAAACTTTTTTCTTACTCTACATCTTTCAATGCATCATAATCTTCTTCGCCGGTACGAACCTTGACAACCTTCTGTACATTGTAAACGAATATCTTTCCGTCTCCGACATGTCCGGTATAAAGAGTTCTCTTCACAGTCTCAATCACTTTGTCTACCGGAATGCTTCCTACGATAACTTCTACTTTAACCTTTGGAAGTACGGTTACATCCATCTCAACTCCACGGTATTTCTCACCGGCACCTTTCTGAACACCACATCCCATAACCTGTGTGACTGTCATTCCTGTTACTCCAAGATCATTGAGTGCAGTTTTCAGTTTTTCATATCTTGAAAGTTTGGCAATGATAACAACTTTATGTATTCCAGTCTCAGGATCTACAGGAGCAGTTACTTTGACAGATGCAGCTCTCTGTGCTTCTGAAGCTTCATCATAATCATTTTCTCCAAGCTCTGTATTCTCATTGATACTCATGCTTCCTTCTGTGATATCCATCAGACTGAAACCTGCATATGCAGATGCCAGACCATGTTCTTTCACATCCAGACCTACAATCTCTTCTTCTTCTGTTACTCGAAGACCTACCGTCTTATCGATAATCTTAAATACGATCGTCATGGTTATGATCGTCCATGCCATTACGGTTACTACACCAAGCAGCTGTAAACCAAGCTGGTGGAATCCGCCGCCGTAGAACAGACCTTTCAATGTGCACTCTGGTGCTGTTTTTGTTGCAAAGAGACCGACTGCGATCGTTCCCCAGATACCATTTAAGCAATGAACTGCAACTGCTCCGACCGGGTCATCTACATGAGCAACATTGTCACAGAACCATACACCAAATACAACCAGAAGTCCGGCTACCACACCGATGATGATCGCACCTGTTGCATCAACGACATCACAAGGTGCAGTGATTGCTACCAGACCTGCAAGTGAAGCATTCAGACACATCGATACATCCGGTTTGCCATATCTAAGCCATGTAAATATCATACATACAACCGTTGCGATTGCCGGTGCGATCGTTGTTGCCATAAAGATCGATGCAAGCTGTGGACCTGTCGTAGCGGCAGCTCCGTTGAATCCATACCATCCAAACCAGAGGATGAAACATCCAAGTGCACCGATTACAATGTTATGTCCAGGGAATGCATGTACCTTTGTTACTTTTCCATCTTTATCTCTGGTAAATTTACCAATTCTGGCTCCTTCCAGTGCGGCTCCGATAAATGCTGTTGTTCCACCAACCATGTGGATTGCACAGGAACCTGCAAAATCATGGAATCCTAAACTTGCAAGCCATCCACCGCCCCAGATCCAGTGTGCCTCGATCGGATATACAACAGCGGAGATCACTGCGGAATAAATACAATAAGATAAGAATTTGGTACGTTCTGCCATTGCTCCGGATACGATGGTTGCCGTTGTCGCACAGAACACCAGGTTAAATACAAAATTGGACCAGTCAAAATTTGCATAATCGGTAAAAATTCCAAGTGTCGGAGTTCCGATAAATCCGCCAAGTGCATCTTCACCAAGCAAAATTCCAAATCCCAATGGGATAAATACACAAGTTCCTATACAAAAGTCCATCAGGTTCTTCATAATAATATTGCCGGCATTCTTCGCTCTGGTGAATCCTGCCTCTACCATTGCAAATCCAGCCTGCATGAAAAATACAAATGCTGCACCGATCAGGAACCAGATTCCAAATACCTGTGTGCCTACGGCATCCTGTATCGCCGATAATACTTCTTTCGTCATAATGTCTCCTCCTTCATCCTTCAGATGTCCGATAACGAAAAAGAGTGTGCACTTCCGTGGTCGACTCACGAAAATGTACACACCCTTGTGCTATCCTTTTATATAAAAGAAAAAGCGCCTCGAAATGATTCTTTCGAAGCGCCCTTGCTTTTATGTCCCGTAGTTTAACGCTGTGAACTTTTTTTGTCAAGGAAATTTCTGACATTTTTCTGACGTCACACACAATTTCGTTTAATTATCACAACAGGATCTTATTTTTCTTATATTTTTTCTACATTATTCCAGACCAAGAATTTCTCCAAGTACTTCTATAATAATTTCATTGGTGCAGGATTTTACAAATCCCATCATATGTAATGAGATCTCATCCTGCTTCTGAGCTTCCGTCAGTTCCGGATTTCTGTTCGTTTCATTAATAAGCTGTACCAGATGTGGTGTCAGCTCCTCGTAGGTCTCTAATGTTGTCTGGGTAACCAGATTTCTTAATTCTTCTTTCTTTGTAGGTACCATTCTTTTCTCCTATCTGAGTTTCATCTTGAAATCACGTTCTGCTTCACGTCTCTGATCCTTTTTGGCGATATCCTGACGTTTATCATATAATTTCTTACCTTTTGCCAGACCAATCTCCACCTTTACAAGGCTGCCTTTGAAATATACTTTCAATGGAACGATTGCCATTCCCTTTTCCTTCGTTTTACCGATCAGTTTATTGATCTCTGATTTATGAAGGAGTAATTTTCTGACTCTGAGTGGGTCTTTATTAAAGATATTTCCCTTTTCATATGGACTGATATGCATACCGTAGATAAAGACTTCTCCATTTTCAATACGGATAAAGGATTCTTTGATACTGCATTTTCCCATACGGAGTGACTTTACTTCTGTTCCGTGCAGAGCAATTCCTGTCTCGATCTTATCCAGGATAAAATAATCATGATATGCCTTTTTATTATTTGCTACCATCTTGTCATTACTCTTCGCCATCTCCGGCACCTCCCTGATTCACAATCTTAAAATCAATCGTACGCATCAGACGATCTGCATCCAGCACCTGTACTCTTAAGGCTTCTCCCAGTTTGTACACTTTCCGTGTATGCATTCCTATCATCTCATAACGTTCTTCATTGTATTCATAATGATCATCGGTCATGTTTGTTACATGGACCAGACCTTCTATCGTATTCGGAAGCTCTACATACATACCCCATTTAGTAATTCCAGAGATCACACCGTCGAATTCCTCTCCGATATGTGCCTGCATGTATTCCACCTTCTTAAGTTTGATTGTCTCTCGTTCTGCCTCATCCGCGCGACGTTCCATCTCACTGGAACGCTTTGCAACTTCCGGAAGGATCGACTGGTAGTGTTCAATCTTACTTTCATTCATTCTTCCCCGCAGGTTATCCTTAATGATCCGATGGATCTGAAGATCCGGATATCTTCGGATCGGAGAAGTAAAATGCGTATAATAATTCGCCGCCAGTCCAAAATGTCCGTCATTCTCTGCCGTATACTTCGCCTGTTTCATCGAACGAAGTGCCAGACGGCTGATCATTGCCTCTTCCGGTGTATCTTCCACTTTCGTTAGCAACTTTTGTATTTCTTTTGGTCTAATTTCATTAACTCCAATATGCATTGAATACCCGAAATTATTGATAAATGTTGCCAGTGTACGGATCTTTTCTTCATCTGGTGCTTCGTGGGTACGGTATACAAACGGAAGCTCCTGCCAGTAGTAATCTTCTGCAACCGTCTCATTTGCCAAAAGCATGAAATCCTCGATAATCTTCGTTGCAACATTTCTGTCATATGGTTTAATATCGATCGGCTTTCCATTCTCATCCAGGATCATCTTCGTCTCTGGGAAATCAAAATCAATGGAACCGCGTTTCTTCCTTCGGGCTCTTAAAATACCCGAAAGCTCCTGCATCCGTTCGAACATCGGAACCAGTTCTTTGTATTCTAAGATCTCCGCTTCATCATGATCCGTCAGAATCTTCTTTACGCTGGTATAGGACATTCTGCGATCCACATGAATTACTGTCTCAGCGATCTCATGTGCGATCACATCACCAGACGGATCCACTGTCATGATGCAGCTGAGTGCAAGTCTGTCCTCTCCTGCATTGAGTGAACACATTCCATTCGAAAGTGTATGTGGAAGCATCGGGATCACACGGTCTACCAGATATACACTTGTACCCCTTTCCAGTGCCTCTCTGTCAAGTGCACTGTTCTCCTGCACATAATTCGTCACATCTGCAATATGCACGCCCAGAATATAATTTTCTCCCTCTTTTACAAGGGATACCGCATCATCCAGATCCTTTGCATCTTCTCCGTCAATCGTGACCATCTGCCAGTCACGCAGATCCTTTCTTCCATTCATGTCAGCTTCGCTGACCGGTTTTGCAACACGCTCTGCCTGTCTTAATACTTTATCCGGAAATTCTACCGGGAGGTTATACCCTTTTACGATCGACATGATATCTGTTCCCGGATCATTCAGATGACCGATGATCTCCACGATCTTTCCTTCCGGTTTCTTTCCATTCTCTCCATAAGAGGTCAGCTCCACTACAACTTTGTGTCCATCCACTGCCCCTCTTGATTTTTCAATCGGTACAAATATGTCCTGATCCAGTCTCTGGTTATCCGGAATCACGAACCCAAACTTCTTTCCCGGCTTCATGCGGTAAAGTCCGACTACTTTTGAAAGCCCCCGCTCCAGGATCTTCACGATCTTTCCTTCACGGCTTCTTCCTTCCGGTTCTTTTGTAAGTACGATCTCAACATGATCTCCGTCAAATGCACCACAGGTATCATCCGCACCGATGAATACATCCTCTGAATCTCCTTCGTCCAGCACTACAAAGCCAAATCCCTTAAGACTTGCCCGGAACACACCGGTCAGACGCTTTGCATGTCCCCTGCAGTATTTTCCTCTCTTGGAAAGATATATCTTTCCTTCCTGCTCCAACGCTTCCAGGATCTGTCTTAACTCATCTCTGTCTTCTTTTGCCACGCGAAGAAGCATTGCCAGTTCCTTGAATTTCATCGGTGTATATAAATCATCACAGATCAGATCATAGACAACTTTTTTTCTTTTATCAAATTTCTTACTCATATCTCTATGCTCCCCTGCATATTCTGTGTTCCAAAAAGGGACACTCCCATACAGGAGTGTCCCTTTCATCTTCTAAAAATATGCTCTATCCTATGCAAATACTTTTAAATTCAACACTGCTGCCAGTACAATAAACAGAATCGCAAGGAATTTTGTCGACTTCACCAGTGCACCTTCCATAGAACGTCCCTTGTTCTGTCCCCAGTAAGTATCAGCGATACCACTAATGGCACCAAGCCCTGCTGACTTACCTTCCTGCATCAGTACGATAACTGTTAAAGCGATACAGTCTATTGCAAATATTATCATTAATACAATCTTCAAAATGTCCACTATTCACACCTCCTGCGGATAAACCACATATATTCTATCACAGGATGGACGATAAGGCAAGCTAATCTCTTTCGAAATCTTGTGTCAGACAGCATTATATCTGTACATTTTCTATTTTTTCTTCGAATGGGTTCTGATATACAGCCACATCCCCCAGTCTTTCCTCTATCCGCAATAATTGATTATACTTTTCCACCCGTTCCGAACGGCATGGAGCTCCTGTTTTGATCTGCCCTGCATCTGCCGCCACTGCGATATCTGCAATGAACGAATCGGCAGTCTCGCCCGAACGGTGTGAGATTACCGTCTTATATCCGGCATTCTGCGCCATCTTTACTGCTTCAAAGCTCTCCGTCAGTGTCCCGATCTGATTCACTTTGATCAGTATCGCATTCGCCGCTTTTCTTCTGATCCCTTTGGCAAGTCTTCTGGTATTCGTCACAAACAAATCGTCTCCTACCAGCTGCACCCGCTCTCCGAGCCTGTCCGTCAGCGTCTTCCAGCCTTCCCAGTCATCTTCATCCAATGGATCTTCAATGGATACAATCGGATATTTTTCTATGATATCTTCGTAATAATCAATCAGTTCTTCTGCCGAACGGACGATCTTATATCCTTTTTTCTTTGCCTCACCGTCGAATACATATTTCTTAAAATTCTTATCATATAACTCGGATGCTGCTACGTCCAATGCGATAGCTATCTCTTCGCCTGGCTTATATCCGGCCTTTTCCACCGCTTTTACCATCAAACGCAAGACCTCATCTGCATTGTGAAGATCCGGTGCAAATCCTCCTTCGTCTCCTACTGCAGTACTGTATTCCAGCGTTTTCAAAACTCTCTTCAGCTCATGATATACTTCCGCACACATCTGAAGTCCGGTCTTAAAATCTTTCGCCCCTACCGGCATAATCATAAATTCCTGAATATCAATCGTATTATCCGCATGTCTTCCGCCATTCATGATATTCATCATTGGAACCGGAAGTTTTTTCACATTTGTGCCGCCAAGATACGAATACAGCGGAAGTCCCAACGCCCCGGCCGCCGCTCTTGCAGCCGCCAGCGAGACTCCAAGCATGGCATTGGCACCAAGATTGGATTTGTTCTTTGTTCCGTCAAGCCTGACCATCGCCTGATCGATCGCTGCCTGATCCAGTACATTCATGCCGATCACTTCCGGCGCAATCCTTGCATTGACATGATCTGCCGCCTGCTGCACGCCCAGGCCTCCATATCGTTCTTCTTTATCCCGTAATTCAACTGCTTCATATTTTCCGGTCGATGCACCGGACGGAACACTTGCTCTTCCGCAGAATTCATCTCCGGCAAGTACTTCCACTTCTATCGTCGGATTTCCTCTCGAATCAAGTATTTCTCTTGCGTATACATCCGTAATGGGTAAATACTTATACATTATTTCTATCCTCCTCTTTATAGAAGATAGTATGTTCCGATCCGAAGCAAAACATTCAGTTTTTAATCTGAATCACACTCTTTTGCACTATTATATATAAAAATTAATACAATTCTTTATAAATCTCTGCCATCT
>ERZ1106929.1235-NODE-1235-length-23019-cov-6.074072_pt1 | contig 23019 bp, 14 predicted proteins | sample MGYA00403662_ERZ1106929 | MGnify/ENA primary metagenome ERZ1106929 (study PRJEB35170, sample SAMEA104062442) | human gut metagenome | biome: human gut; feature: human-associated habitat; material: faeces | place: Denmark | collected 2013-02-20 ... | reverse complement strand
CATTGCTTTTTTGGCTACCGAGATTGAGACACTCTGTTGAAGCTGAGCCGCATGCATGTTTACAGACATTGCGGCAATGCTATCCATCATTCGAGCCACCTCCCTTTTGCATTTGCGACCCTTTCCTCGAATCGCTATTGTTAGTATCGACCACGCAGCAGCGCAATTAATACCGTACATCAATCTTTTAAAATGTACACCTTTGCAGGGCGAATGCCAAAATCATTTGCCTCATCGCCGGTCATGAAAAACAGGTCAATCTTTGTGCCCTTAATCAATCCACCGGTATCCTCCGCCAGACCCGGTCCATAGGACCAGGATTGATCTCCACCATCAGATACTACATACAGCCTGCTGCCAAGCGGAATTACACGCGGGTCAACCGCAATCGTTCCGTATTGGGTCACCGTACCTGATAGGCAGTTGCCGTTACGTCAACCACCGCCGTATATTCATAGCTTGAACCGTCGCCCGCTGTAATAATTTTTTTCTTAGTATCGTCTTGAATTCCTGCCGGAACAGACCAAACCTGAGAGCGGCCCGCAGTAGAGAACTCACCGGTACTCTCGGTTTCCGGCTGGCTTGACGGCAAGGGCCGGTTGCTTACTGTTGTCTGTGACGCTGCAGCCGCCTGCTCTTCCTGTTTGTTTTGTGCAATGCGGGTTCCCTGCTTGACAATACAACTGACTGGTGCTTTTACCTCTTTTTCGTTGACAACCTCGCGGGAAACTTCTTCTCCGTCATGTACCTCAACCCGGTACTCAATGCTTTTTTCTCCATCTTCACCATATTGGGCAATTTCCTGCTGTCCTTTGAGCAGCCGGGTGTCATACTGTACTTCTACGGAGAACGGGATATTCTCTGTTTCTGTTTCTGTCGTAAAGGTAACATGTGCGACCGTAATCTGCGTACTGTCCGACAACCAATCATCTATGTCCGGCGTTACGATATCATCACTGCCAACACGGATACCGTTTGCCTCCAGCAGCTCTCCCACCGTGCAGGGCGCCGTGCGTATGGTCAATGTCCCGTCGCTGGTCTGAATTGACACATCAAAGGTTTCTTTCAGTGTCAAGTAAACAATGCCGTCATCATCTTTTCGAGTGACAACCTCGACGTTACGGAATCCCGCTTTACTGCATGCTTCTTCCACCGTACCGGGATAGAGCCGCACGGTTTCATGCCGCTCGCCATCCGTCATCACATAGGTGCAGGCCGCACTGCGGATAATGATAATTCGGAATAATCCAAAAAGCAACAAACAGGTCATCGCAGCCAGTATCGCAAACAGCTTAAGATTGATTTTCCTTTTTTGAGACTCTTTTATGCTGCGTGCTTTCTCCAATCTGTTCATGCCTCCCCCTCATTCTAAATATGCTCAATCTCTACATATATCGACCGATTTCTCGCTTTCCTTAGTATATTGCATATCATTTATGTGAGTATAGAGAGGCTATGCAGGCAATCAAACAAACAAAATACCGGCAAGCGCCAAAGCACTGCCGGTATTTTATTCTTACAGAAAAACGGGACGGGCAAATGCCCGTCCCGCTCCGTATGGTTTTTTTACCAGACTGTAAGTTTGACTTACTGCAGGAGCTGGAGAACGCCCTGCGGAACCTGGTTGGCCTGCGCCAGCATTGCCTGAGCAGACTGAATCAGGATGTTGTTCTTGGTGTAAGCCATCATCTCGTCGGCCACGTCGGTGTCGCGGATGGTGGACTCGGCGTCCTGGATGTTCTCCGTCATGACGGACAGGTTGTTGATGGTGTGGTCCAGGCGGTTCTGGGTGGCGCCCAGGGTGCCGCGGACATCAGACACATAGTTGATAGCGGCCTTGATCTTATCCACGGCCGCCTTGGCGCCGGCCTGGGTGGAGATGTCGATATCGGCGATGCCCAGGGCCTTGGCGTGAGTGTCCGCAATGTTGACCTTCAACTGGTTGAAGTCGTCGCCGGTATCGCCGATCTGGAGGGTCAGCGCGGTGCCACCCTTCTTCACAGTGCCGTTGGCATTGATGGTAATGCCGTTCTTGGCGGCGGCGGCGATCAGGGAGTTCTTATCGCTGAAGGTGGCGCCGTCGGAGCCGTCTGCACCCTTGGCGAAGGTGTACTTCATGCCGTCGATCATGACGAAGTCGCCTTCCTGAGCGGTTCCACTCAGAGAAACAGTGGAGTCCTTGCCAGCGTTCGTGGAGATGGCGGCAAAACCAGGTGCTCCACTGGTGACCGCCTTGCCATCCTTATCCTTGTAGCTGATGGCAATACCGGTAACATTTGCCTGCCCCGCCTTGCCGCTCTCGGAGGCCGCGCCGCCCTCTTTTGCTTTAAAGACAATGGCGTCGCCGACACTGTTCTTGGCAATGTCAAAGAGACCGGACAGGGTGTCGTTGGCAGCGAGAGCCTTTTCGAACTGGCCGATAGTAGCCTTGGCAGCGAGATTATCAATCGTAACAGTGACGGTCTGCACCGTACCCTCGGCGTCGCGGTAGGAGACCACGATATCGGCGCTGCCGCCGGTGGCAGTCGCAGTTCCGGCTGTAAAGTCAGTACTATAAGCGCCGGTCACAGCGGCAGTCGTACCGATGGGAGCGCCGCCGAACACGCCGGTGATGGTGGTGGCGTCAAAGGTCTTGGCGACGGAACCGGCGTCCATGGAGCCGTCCAGCAGCTTGATGCCGTTGAAGTTGGCGGAGTCGGCGATGCGGTTGATCTCGCTCTTGAGCTGCTCAACCTCCTTTTGCAGGTTGGCGCGGTCGGTCTCCACGTCGTAGGTGCCGTTGGCGGACTGGTCGGCCAGCTCCACCATACGGTTGAGCATGTCGTGGACCTCGGTCAGGGCGCCCTCGGCGGTCTGCACCAGGGAGATGCCGTCCTTGGCGTTGTCCTGGGCCTTGTCCAGGCCGGTGATCTGGGCGCGCATCTTCTCGGAGATGGCGAGGCCCGCGGCGTCGTCACCGGCGCGGTTGATCTTGTAGCCGGAGGACAGCTTCTCCAGGTTCTTGGACAGGGCGGAGGTGTTGTTGGTGTAGTTGCGGTAGGCGTTCATCGCCATAATATTGTGCTGAATACGCATGATGTCTTACTCTCCTTAACATTGTTCTCCGGGAGGTTCCTTCCTCCCGGGCCGCAGGGGTGGTGGGTAGTGCAGCCCGTAGCCGGCCGGGCAGGCCGCGCAGACCCGGAATCTATTTCAGACAGGGCAGCCCCGCCCGGGACAGCCTGTTTGAAATTTGGAGGAGGGAGGGCGGCGGTTTGGACTGAGGACGCCGCCCTCCAGTGCGTTGCACTATCTGTTTGATCGGTGCAAAGCTGGAATTATTAAGTCCTTTTTGAAAAAATTTTTGGAACTGCGGAATTTGCCTGGAAGGGGTTAATTTTTGAAACGGATGGACGATTTAAAAGTATAGAGAATATCCTCTAGTCCTATATGGATTTGATTTACTGGAAAGGAAGATTGTACCTATGCGTTATGAATTGACTCAGGACCTGCTGACCGGCAACCAGTTGATTGACAGTGAGCACAGACAGCTCTTTGACGCCATCAACGCCCTAATGGACGCCTGTGCCCAGGGGGCCGGACGCACCAAGATCAATGAAACCGTGCAGTTTCTGAACAGCTATGTCAGCAAGCATTTCCGCGATGAGGAGCAGCTCCAGCTTCAAAGCAAATACCCCGGCTACAACGCCCACCACACCTTCCACGAGGGGTATAAGCGCGAATTGGCTGCGGCGGCCAACCAGATCGGCGCGGAGGGGCCCAGTGTGAAATCCCTGCATACCCTCAACACTCTGGTGGGCACACTGATTACACATATCCGCACCGAGGACAAGCGGGTTGCCCGCCACGTTAAGGGCGGCTGAGGCGGTGGGCGCCTGGGCAACGGCCGGGGATGCCCGCGGCGGCGGGGCGGCTTCTGCGGAAACCGTTTTCACTCCCTTTGCCCGCTGCCGCGCTAACGGAGGAGTACACCATGCGCGAAACACTGTTCGACTACTGTAAACGAACCGGGGAGCTGGAGCTGCTCCGGCAGTGGAATTCTGAGCGAAACGGAGCGCTAACCCCTGAGACGGTGAGCTATGGAAGTAAAAAGAAGGTGTGGTGGCGCTGTGGGAAAGGCCATGAGTGGCAGGCAGAAGTGACGAGCAGGACCAGCAACCACACAGGCTGCCCCTTTTGCAGGGGCGTCATGGCGTGGCCGGGAGAGACGGATTTTGCCACGCTATGGCCGGAGCTGGCCGCCCAGTGGCACCCGACCAGAAACGGAGCGCTCACCCCGAGCGAGGTACTCCCCGGCAGCCACCGGAAGGTGTGGTGGCGCTGCGAGAAGGGCCATGAGTGGCAGGCGGAGGTAAAGACAAGGGTAAACGGCTGCGGCTGTCCGGTCTGCGCCAACCGTAAGCTGGCGGAAGGGGAAAACGACCTGGCAACCCTGCGCCCTGAGCTGGCCGCCCAGTGGCATCCAACCCGGAACGGAAGCCTGACCCCCGGAGACCTTACGGCTGGTACCAGACGCAAGGTATGGTGGCGCTGCGACAAAGGCCATGAATGGCAGGCCAGTGTGCTGTCACGAACCAGTCTGGGAAACGGCTGCCCGGTCTGTGCCGGCAAGCAGATCATTCCGGGAGAAAACGATTTGGCCAGCCAGTTTCCCCAACTGGCCGCTCAATGGCATCCGGACAAAAACGGCGCCCTGAGGCCGGAGAATGTCTCACCCAACAGCAATCGAAAGGTCTGGTGGCTCTGTCCCCTGGGCCACGCGTGGAAGGCCACGGTGACCTCCAGGAGCAGGGAGGGGGCGGGGTGTCCCTTCTGCGCCGGGCGGAAGGTTTGGCCCGGCTTTAACGACCTGGAGACCGTGGAGCCGAAGGTCGCCGCCCAGTGGCACCCGACGCTGAACGGCCAGTTGACGCCCAGAATGGTGACGGCTGGGAGCCGGAGAAAGGTCTGGTGGCAGTGCCCGGAGGGACATGTGTGGAAGGCGGTCGTCTACTCCAGGGCTGGAAAACGAAAGTGCGGCTGTCCGGTCTGTGCCGGACGGATCAGCGAAGCGCGGATGAAGGCATACCGGCACATGGTGGGGGAACAGCAAGGGAAAACGGAGCGCTGAACGGCTGTTCACTGCACGGATAAGAAAATAGGCAACAAAAAAGCTGCATGGAATTCAATTCCATGCAGCTTTTTTGTTGCGGGGACGCCTGGACTTTGGGAAGTCTGCTTTACGGCGGAAGGTCCCATATGGTTACTGCGGAGGCTGAGCAGTACCGGTATCGTCCTTGCGGAAGGTGAATCCCCCGGTCAGCTCCTTTAGCAACTGAGCCTGCCCCGAGAGCTCCTCGCTGGCCGCAGCGCTCTCCTCTGCTGTGGCGGAATTCGTCTGTACCACACTGGAGATCTGGTCAACGCCCTCGGATACCTGGTCAATGGAGTGGGCCTCCGAGACAATGTTGCCGGCCACCTGGTCAATGAAAGCGACGGTATCCTGAACCAGACGGGTGGTCTCTTCCAGAACCGCGCTGACCTCCCCAGTCAACTGGCCGCCCCGCTCCACATTTTTGGTGGAGCGCTCGATCATCTCCTTGGTCTGCTTGGCGGCGTGGTCCGATTTGGCGGCCAGATTGCGCACTTCGTCGGCCACGACTGCGAAGCCCTTTCCACTGGAGCCGGCCCGGGCGGCCTCCACCGCGGCATTCAGAGCCAGGATATTCGTCTGAAACGCAATGTTTTCAATTGTTTCAATGATTTGGCTGATCTCCTGGTGCCCCTTCAGAATATCGGACATGGCATCCGTCAGCGCAGACATCTTTTCATGGCTCACAGTCACCTTTTCGCCAGCCAGGCCGGACTTTTCCTTGACCTGGGTGGAGGCCTCGGCATTTTCCCGGGCTGTGCTGTCAATCTCGGATATGGTAGCGGAGAGCTCCTCCACCGCGCTGGCCTGCTCCGTGGCGCCCTGTGCGAGCGCCTGCGCGCCGGAGGATACCTGCTCGGCGCCGGCGGAAACCTGGTCCGCGGCCAGATTGATTTGCTGAAGCGTGTGACTGAGGTTGCGGTTGATGTTGCGCACGGAGGCCAGGATATTCGTATAGTCGCCCTGGTAGAGGTCATAATCCCTCGAACGGACATCAAAGTTCCCGTCGGCCATCTCCCCCAACAGGTAGCCAATATCACCGATCAGCTCCTGAAGCCGCGTGGTGATCTGCCGGGTAGTGAGCGAAAGGACGCCGATCTCGTCTCTGCGCTCGTAAGTGGGGACAGGGGAGGACAGGTCTCCCTGCTCCAGAAGCTGAAGGCGCTCGGCGCAGGCCCGGATCGGATTGCCGATCTCGCCCGCCATTCGAACCGCCAAGAGGATGGCAATGACCAGGATGACAATTAAAAGAATGGCGGTCAGAAGTGTGCTTGTATAGGTGGTGCCCAGAAAATCCTTAACGGGCGCGGTGACAGCGACGGTCCAGCCGTCGGTCTGGGGAACCGGGGCGTAGGCCAGATATTTCTGGGCGCCGCTTATCTCATAGCTGCCATAGCCGCTGTTCCCCGCCCGCATGTCCGCGTGCAGCGCCGCCAGGGCGGAGAGGGAGGAATCCTGTTGGGCCTCCTGCTCAATGTTCTGAACCGATACTGTGTCCAGCGTGGTGTCCGCAATCGTCGTACCAGTGGAGTCAATCATGTACGCGCCGCTGTTTTCGCTGATATGAATGGACTCCATGATGTCATTGAGGAAGGTTTCATGGGGCACAAAGTAGACTACACCGGCGACAGTGCCGCCCTCTATGCCGTTCAACCAGACAGGCGCGGCCACCATGATGGACAATTCCCCTGTAACTTTGCTCAGGGTTGGCACGGAGATACAGACCTCCCCCTGAACCGCCTGCTGGAAATACGCGCGGTTGGAGTAGCTGTTTCCGTCAAACAGGCTCCTGCCCGACAAATCCAGCAAATTGCCGCGCTCCATACCATAAGACTGAGCCCAGTGGTCTACAATCCGCTCCTTTTCAGTGACGGGAACGGCGCCGTCGCTGAGCTCTGGAACCATACCCAGGCCGCGAACCGCGTTTTGATAGGACAACAGCTCATAGGAAACACGGGTGGCGGCGAGGGATGCGGTGGACTCCAGGCTTTGCTCCAGCATCGAATGGGAGCTGATATAGTTGGCTGCAATTCCTACGCCGCCGCAAATCAGGGCCGCTGCTGCGGTCATTGCCAAAATGCGGACCAAGAGCTTTTGTTTGATGCTCCTCATGATAGATTACCCCCCTAAATATAAGAACCTATTTCACCAATCCAAAAGAAAAAGGATAGGCGCCAAACACAGACTGCTGGCCAATTGATTGGGCCCACGAAACTCGTTTGACACTTATCCCTTCTCTTCCTGCGCCTGCCTTTGCACAGCCAGTACAGGAAGCGATCCTTTTACTGAAATCATCAGCGGTTATTGAGGTGGTTCATCAGAACACTGGCGATGTTGTCGCAGGAGGCCTGAACCGTGACTGCTCCAATATCATGGGCCACCATTGGCATGCCGTAGACTACGCAGGAGTCCTTATCCTGGCCGATCGTGTACGCCCCGGCCTTCCGCATCTCCAGCAGGCCGCTGGCCCCATCCCGGCCCATCCCCGTCATGATGATACCAACCATGCGGCAGCGGACCGAGGCGGCCATTGAGGAAAAGAGGACATCCACCGAGGGCCGGTGCCCGCTCACCTTTTCGCCCGGAATACAGGAGAGTGTGTAGCGCGGGCCCATGCGCACAACCTTGGCCTGATAATCCGCAGGCGCCACAAGCGCCAGGCCAGGGCGGATTTCATCGCCGTTGACAGCCTCACGCACTTCCATTTGGCATAGACGGTTGAGGCGCTCGGCATACATCTTGGTGAACCCGACCGGCATGTGCTGTACGATCACCATGCCGGGAATGTTGGCCGGGAGCCGCCTGAGTACGTTCAGCGTGGCCTCTGTGCCGCCTGTGGAGGCGCCCAGACCGATGACGGTCTGCTCCGGCGCCCCATCGCCGCCAAAACGCAGCGGAGCGGCGGGGGCGGCAGGGTGGGGCAGGTTGGCACGGGATAACCTGGCATGGGAGGCCACAATAATTTTATGGGTCAGGGCCTGGAGGAAGGATTCCCGGCTCTCTACCGCGTCAGGCTTGCGCACAAAGTCCACCGCTCCCGCGGCCAGCGCATCAAAGACCCGCAGGTTAAGGGAGGAGACGAGGATGACGGGGAGAGGATGTGACGGAAGAAATTGCTTTAAAAAATCAATGCCGTTGATGCCGGGCATTTCCACATCCAGCGTCATTACATCAGGGGAGAGGTGCTGGAGTTTTGTCTTTGCATCCATGGCATTGACTGCATACCCCACCACCTCGATGCGGGGTGAGGCGGAAAGCCCCTGGATGATGACGCTGCGTGCCACAGCGGAATCGTCCACGACCAAAACGCGGATCTTTCGATTTGTGGTCTGCATAAGTACCGGAACCTTTCTTTGCGAGATTTACTGGTGCGTCCCGAGTGGAAGCTTTTGATAAACCGCCGGGGCGGCCGTTCGGAACAGCCGGGTCTGCCCCAGAGATTCGGAGTGACTGATAAACAGGTATCCGGTTGGATGCAGGGCATCGTAAAAGCGCCGGACCAGGGCGTCCCGGGTCGCCTGGTCAAAATAAATCATCACGTTGCGGCAGAAAATTACATCAAATTTTAGCCGGAAGTGAATGGGGTCCATCAAGTTGAACGTGCGAAAAATAACATTCTGCTTCAGTTGGGGCGCCGCCGTATAGAGACAGGTGGTGTCATCCTTCACAAAATAGCGCTTGAGCCATTCGCCGGGCATATCAGCGGGCAGCTTATACTGCCCCGCCTTGGCCTTGGACAGGGCCTGCTGAGAGATGTCAGTGGCCAGAATCCGGGTGTCCCACTGGGATGCCTGGGGCCCAAAAAACTCTTTCAGGTAGATGGAGAGCGTATAGGGCTCCTCACCACTGGAGCAGCCCGCGCTCCAGATGGAGAGGACCCGGTCTTTCTGATGGCGGCGGGAGAGCTCCGGCAGTATCACATCGCGGAAAAAGGTAAAATGGTCGGGTTCCCGCATAAAAAAGGTATAATTCGTGGTCAGCTTATTGAGTACCAGCTCCAGATCAGCGGGGTCCTGCTTTTTGAGCAGGTGGTCCAGAAAGGCAGAGAAGTCCGGATACCCGCGCTCCCGAAGGGAGTGGGAAAGACGGCTGGTAATCAACTGCTTTTTTTTACTCAGGTCAATCCCGTAGTTATCCTGAATAAAGCGCACCATGCGCTGAAAATCAGCGTCTGAAACGGACATATCGCGAAACAGCATATTCAAAACAGGAGCCTGCACTTTCTGCCCTAAGGCTGGTTGAGAATTTGAGGACAGTCAAAGACCAGCATGGTCTGTTCCTCGGACAGAGAACACATGCCGGAAACCAGATTCCGGGTGTCCTGAGAGGGAGAGGGCAGAATCAGTGCTGTATCCACATCAATCATCTTCTGCACAGTGTCCACCAGAATACCTACCAAGGTGTCCTCAATGTTGAGAATGATGATACAGTTGTCACTCTGGCTGGGCTGTCCCAGCAGCAGGCGGATGTCTACGATCGGGATGATCTGTCCCCGCAGGTTGATGATTCCCCGGATGTAATTTGGTACCAGGGGCAGCTTGGTAATGGCGTGGTTGGTAATAATCTCCACCACATAATCTGCCGACACGCCGAAGAGCAGGTTGTCCGAGCAGAAGAGCAGATACTTCACCGTCTGGGCATCCAGTGCCGGGGCAGGTACGCCCTCCTCCGGTACGGCGTTGAATTGGTTATCCTGATCCATGGTTATAATGCCTCCTTAACGAAAGGGAGAGTAGAGATTGGCCACATCCAGAATAATGCTGATGTTGCCATCCCCCAGAATCGTGCACCCCGCGATGCCGCTGCGCTTGATGTTGAAGCTGTTTAGGTAGCTGGGCAGGGGCTTGACCACGACCTGCTGTTCGCCCAGCAGCTCATCTACAAACAGGCAGTAGGAGAGTTCACCGGCCTCCAGCCAGATCAGGATGCCGTCCTCTACCTGGGTGCATCCCTCCTCGATCTGATAGAGCTCCCGCATGCGCACCACAGGATAAAAGCTGCCCATACACTTGAAGATCTCTCCGCCGGCAGCGTCGTGTACCAGTTGATCGGAGTGAATTTTGAAGGACTGGCGGATATTGTGGATCGGGATGGTGAAGATCGAGCCTCCGACAGATACCTCCATACCGTCCATAATTGCCGTGGTCAGCGGGATTTTCAACGTGGTGGTCATGCCTTTGCCAAGCTCGCTGGTGAGAGAAACGGTTCCGCCTACCGCTTCCACGTTCTGCTTGACGACATCCATGCCGACACCCCGACCGGAAAACTCTGTCACCTCGGTATTGGTGGAGAAGCCGGGAGACATGAGAAAGTTGAGGATTTCACGGTGGCTGTACTCCACATCGGGGGAGGCAAGCCCATTTTTGACGGCCTTGCGCAATACGGCCTCATCGTTGATGCCCTGGCCGTCATCCCTGATCTCAATGATAACCTCGCTGCCGGTCTGCCGGGCGGAGAGAGTAATCTCACCAACGGGGTCCTTGCCCGCACGGATGCGGTCCTGGACATCCTCCTCGATACCATGGTCCATGGAGTTGCGGACAATGTGCATGATGGGGTCGCCGATGCTGTCCACAATGGTCTTGTCAATTTCCGTCTCCTCGCCCACCAGTGTGAGCTTGGCCTGCTTGTTGAGCTTTTTGCACATATCCCGCACGATGCGGTGCATTTTCTGGAAGGTGGCGGATACGGGGACCATGCGCAGGGACATGGACACATCCTGAAGCTCATCCGTGAGCTTGCGCAGCTGACGGGCGGATTTGGTAAACTCATCCAGGCGAAGGCCCTTCAGTTCAGGGGAGGAGGTGACCATGGATTCGGTGATGACAATCTCGCCCACCACTGCGGAGAGCTGATCCAACTTGCTCAGGTTGACGCTGATCAGGCTCTCGCGGTGAGGCTGGGGTGCAGACTCGGCCTTGGGGGCCTCCCGGGAGGAAGCCGGGGCCGCCGGCTTTTCCGCCGGGGGGGACTGATGTTCCGGGGCGGCGGGTGGGGGCGCCTCCTGATCGATGGCCTGGTAGGTACGCACAGAGCCGGCGTTCGTGACTGCATGGATTGCAGCATCCCGCTGTGCCTGATCCCGGAAATAGAGCGTAAAGCCGGAGTCCACGATCTGCGCCGCCGTGTCGGGATTGTGCTCCACATCGGCGGGAAGATATTGGAAGCTATCCTCGGAGCCGCCGTCGCGGATTGTGCTCACAAGCATGAATGCCCGCAGGTTCTCCATGCCGGCACCCTCGTCAAAGAAGATCTGGAGAGCATAGGGGAAGCCGGGGACGGCTGTCGGACCGGAATCCGCCGGGGCCGGCGCCTCCGGCGCGGCCGGCGGAACCTCGGCCGGCGCAGCGGCGGCGCCATTTTGAATTTGCTGAATAAAACTATTAACTTTTTGGAGAAGACTGTCGATCGTCTGAGTGAGAGGTTGTCCGTTTTCAATGCGCTCAATTTCCCCGCGGAAAAAGTCGATGATCTGGAACAGCAGGTCGAACAGGGCGGGGCGCAGCGCCTCCGGGACAATCTCCATCGATTTGTCACGGACAATGGCAAACAGATCCTCCGCCCGGTGTGCGATTGTCATCAGGGAACTGTATTCCATCATGGCTGAGGAGCCCTTGATGGTGTGCATGATGCGGAAGATCGTGTTGACATCCTCTTCGGAAAAGCTGTCCTTTTCCTCGGCGGCCAAAACAAGGCTGTCAAGCTGCTCCAGCAGGGAATTGGTTTCGAAAAGGTATGCCTCTAAAATGCTGTCGTTTCCATTGCCCATCGGTACATCCTTCCTTTGCGTTGAACTTCTGATGTTCCGATCGACAGGATTGGCCAAAAAATAAGAGCAGAACGCGAAAAAGATACATGGAGTGGAATCCGGCCGCATTGCCACCCTCTCCAGGAATGAGATTTTAGAAAAGGGTGATTTGCACGTGGCGAATTTAGTGGGCGTGACCAATCCGGTTCCCAATTATGACGCCTCAAATAACAACCGCACACTGCCGGCAGCCCCAAAGCCAAGTGACACCCGGATTCAGAACATCCCGGACCCCAGCCGGGTGGGCCGGCCAGACGCCCGTACCGATCAGCAGGGGGCCAATGATGCGCTGAACTCCGGTGTGCTGCGCTATGATTCCAACCTTCAGTTTTTCCTGCAGCAGATGCGGGATATGCCGGAGTTGGGGGCGGAACTGTCCAAGATGGTCACACTGATGCAGGGATTGGTAACCACGCCCGGCTTGGCGGCAGGTGTGACAGAAGAGTTATCCGGATTTCTGGAACTGCTTAAAATGGACCCCGATGCGTTCCGACAGTTTTTTCAGACGCAGATGGAGGCGGGCAACCGATTTGCAGGGCCCCTCTTCTCCCTGCTGAGGGAGGTTTATCAAAAGACGCCCGGCGATACCGTGCGGGGGGCAATTCTGAACTTTGCCAAACGCTACAGTGATTTTTCCGCCACGGGTCACATTGGACGCAGCATGCTCTCCCTGCTCCGGCAGCTTTCGGACTATCTGCCCCAGAGTTGGAGGGGACAGTTGGCTGAGCTGACGGGGAAGCTGGAAAACGGCCTTCAGGCCGGGGCGCGGGCGGAGAATTTAGAGCTGCTGCAGGGACAGATTCTGCCCTACCTGGGTTCTTATATCAAGCGTTATCACGATATGGGAACGGCACGGACGCTGCTTGGGATGCTGATGCTGCATATGGCCCGCTATGAAAACGGCGCGGAGGAGGGGGTCATGCTGGCGTTCCGGCAGTTGGGCGGCTATGGAGATACCCTGGCCGGTCTCAATCAGTTGGACGATCAGACGCTGTGGAAGCTGCTCCGGGAGAACCAGTTTACCAAGGCCGCCCAGGCGGATACATTTACGGAGCAGCTGGCCCGGACGGCGCAGCGGGCGCTGCAGGGAGAATACGGCACGGATCTGCGGGAGGCGTTTCAGGAGATCGTGCGGTCCATGCTGCTCAATGAGAGCGTATTCCTCCCGCTGCACCATACCATTGTCCCGCTGGAGTGGGAGGGCAGGCGGATGTACTCGGAGTTATGGGTGGACCCGGACGCGGAGGAGCGGGAGGAGGCCCGGGATGGGCGCGGGGACGGACATAAGATCCAGTTCCTGTTCAAGATGGATCTCCCCTCAGTGGGCTTTTTGGAGATGACACTGGGGGCCGGAAAGGAGCAGGTGGATGTGAGTGTCTACGGCCCGGACAGTGTGACAGCCCACAGCGGCCTGATTGCGGAGGATTTAGGGCAGATTCTGGCCGATCACGGCCTGAAGGGGAGAAGTGTCCAGGTACAGAAGCACACCCGTCCGCTGACGCTGACGGAAGTATTTCCGGGACTGTTTGAAGGGGAGCGCGGTATCAATGTCAAAATCTAAACAGGGCGGTTCCGGGCGCGCGGTGGCCCTGCAATATGGCCCGGGCAGTGGTGCGCCGGTGATTGTGGCGTCCGGCATGGGCCACCTGGCCGAGCGGATTGTAGAAGTGGCGGTGGACAGCGGCGTTCCCGTCTATGAGGACAATTCCCTGGCGACCATTCTGTCCCAGATGGAGCTGGGCAGGGAGATTCCGGAGGAGCTCTATCAGGCCATCGTGGACATTTATATTTACTTTTTGCAGTTCGACCCGTCGGACCCGGAGAAATACCGCCGGGAGCGCCGGGAACAGCTGGAGGCGAAGCAGGCAAAGGAGTGAGCATGCGATGAGCTATAAATACATGCTGCTGGACAGCCGGGGAGCCCCGGTGGCCCAGGGGGTTTCCGAGGATGGACCGGAAAAAAACGTTTGGCAGCTCCGGATCGCCCACGGGGATATCAAGCGGGTGCTGGGGCATGAGTACATCAGCCTGGTGGGAACCTCGGAGCAGTTCCCGGCGATGGAAGGGCGGATTGTCCGGTGCCGGGATAATCTCGTCTCGGTAGAGTCGGTGCGCATGCTGGGGGAGGAGGTGCGCCGCAACCTGCGCATGCCGGTGCGGTTTGAGAGCTTCCTCTATCCGGTGAGCGGCCGGTGGCGCGGGCGGATGCCGGTATTGAGCAACGATCTGAGCTGCGGCGGAGCGGCCTTTTTCTGCGCCCGGAAGCTGGAGGTGGACGAGGTAGCCGAGATTGTAATCCCGGTTACAGCAGAGCCGCTGGTACTCAGGGTAAAGATTTTACGCGAGCGGCCCTCTCCGGAGCCGATTCCTCTCTATGCGGCGGAGTTTGTTGATATGCTCCGTGAGGAAGAAAATATGGTCTGTGAGGCCGTGTTCAGCCTTCAGTTCCGGCATACGGCAGAAATGTAAGCAGAGCAAGAGAAAGGATGGCGAAACGATGATGAACCTCTGGAAGGGAACTGTGCGCCGTGTAGGCGCCACCCTGCTGGCATGCGTCCTGCTGCTGGGGCTGCTCCCGCAGCTGCCTCGCCAGGCCGGGGCAGCCTATACAGACTCCTATTTGCAGCAGATGGTGGATTGGGGCTTTATGCGGGGGGATATATCGGGGAACCTCCGACCGGACAACCCCATTTCGCGGGCAGAGTTTGTGACGGTGATCAACCGGGCGCTGGGCTATGAGAAGCTGGGGGGCGATCCCTTCCAGGATGTGCCGGATTCCGCCTGGTATGCGGAGGATGTGGATATCGCCTATACGGAGGGCTATATTTCCGGCACGTCCAAGACCACCTTTTCCCCCGACAGCAGCATTACCCGGGAGGAGGCGGCCATTATCCTCACCCGAAATCTGATGCTGCAGCCGGATACCGGCGAGAACACCAGCTTTACCGACAGCCGGGAGCTGAGTGAGTGGAGCCGGGGCTATATTGCCACGGCAGCCCGGTACGGCCTGGTGAACGGCTACCCGGACGGCAGCTTCCGCCCCAAGAACCAGATTACCCGCGGAGAGGCGGCGATCCTGGTGGTAAAGGCCGTGGGCACCCCGGTGCAGACAGCCGGAGTCCACAGCCTGGGGAGCACCTGGGGCAATGTAACCATTACGAGCTCCGGCGTCACCCTGAGGGATACCGTGGTGGGCGGCAACCTCTACATAACGGGCGGCGTGGATCTGGGCGAGATCACGCTGGAGAATGTGACCGTGCTGGGGGAGATCGTCATCAGCGGCGGCGGCGTGAGCGAGGGCGGAGACGACAGCATTGTGCTGCGCAATGTGAACGCGCCCAAGCTGATTGTGGACAACATCCCCAACCAGCAGATTTCCATCCGCGTGGAGGGCGACGGGGTCATTGAACATACCAGCGTGCGCACCGACGCCTATCTGGACGACCGCACCCCCGCGGGGTACGGCCTGAGCAGGATCGCCCTGGAGGGGGAGGACGGCCTTTCCCTCAACCTGGCGGGCAATGTCAAGGAGGTCACGAACCTGACGCCCAAGTCCAGCATTGGCGTCGCCAGCGGACATGTGGATACCATCAACGTGGACGAAAAGGCCACGGATTCGACCCTGAACATTGCCTCGGGCGCTGAGGTGGACAACGTGAACCTGGACGTGGCCACCTCCGTGACCGGCGACGGGGACATCGGCCACCTGACCGTCAACGCCCCGGGCAGCACGGTGACGATGTTGCCGGATCAAATCACCATCCGGCCCGGCGTGGAGGCCACCATCGACGGGGAGAAGATGGACAGTGAAGCGGCGGCGGAGTCCTCGGCGGACCCAAGGCTGCTGGCGGGCTACCCGGAGGTCACGGATCTGGCGCCCACCAGCGCCACCGCCCGGTTCAGCGCCAATAAGAAGGGTACCGTCTATTGGGCGGTCACCTCGGTGACCGACGGCTCCGTGGGGGTGGACGATTTGCTCAACCCCTCGTCCTACAGCCCCAAGGTTGTCAAGAGCGGCACCCTAAGCCTGACCGGCTCCAGCCAGCCGGGCAGCGTCAAAATCAGCGGCCTGACCTCCGACGGCTCCTATTACCTGTCCGCCGTCTTTGTGGACGCACGGGAGGAGCGGAGCCCGCTGAAGGTCATCTCCTTTACTACGCCGGACAACACCGTGCCCAATTTCGCCTCCGGTTACCCCTATATGTCCAAAATCACCAGCACCTCCGGGCAGGTGACGACCATGGCCACCAAGTCCTGCCGGCTGTACTGGGCGGTGCTGCCCAAGGGGGCGTCCGCCCCCACGGCCAACGACTTTAAGGCCAACGCCGTCAGCGGCAATCTGGGCTTTGGAACCCTCGACGTGACCAAGAACGTCTCCAATACATTTGACGTGAACAACGTCCCTCTGGAGGAGCTGGAGTCCTACGACCTGTACCTGTGGCTCACCGACGTGGACGGTGGGCAGAGTTCCGCCGTCAAAAAGGTGTCCTTTACCACCGTAGACGGTACACCGCCCCGCTTCAATACCAACCCTACAGTAAATAAAGTGAATGCCACCTCTGTGGGGCTGTATGCCAACCTGAACGAGGCGGGCACTCTGTACTGGGTGGTGGTGAAGGAGGGGGAGGAGTACCCCAAGCCCCTGGCCGGACAGTCCGGAAAGGTGGATTTGAGCAGCGACAACGCCAAACTCCAGGTGTCGGCCGGTATGAACGCACTCAAGAACGGGAAGGTTACCATGACCGAGGGGAAGGATGTCTCCTTCACCGTCAGCGGCCTGGAGAAAGAAACTGCTTATGACCTCTATTATGTGGCCCAGGATAAGGCGGGAAACTACTCGGAGACGGTGGGAAAGATTACGATTCATACGCTGGATCCCAATGCGCCCACTGTAACCCAGGAGTTCACCAAGTATAACGGAACCGACTCCACTACCCCACTGCCCAATACCGATGTCCGGCTGGTGTTCAGCGAGGGGATTCAGGACGCGGGGACGAACCAGAACCTGTATGAGCTCTATCAGAAGGTGGCGGCTGGCACCGAGCCGAAGTCAAAGCTGGCCGGGCTGCTGCGGGACAGCATCAAGCTCTACCAGGACACCGGAAACGGCCCGGCCACTCAGGTTGTGGATTACAAGGATGACAAGGACAACTGGACGATCAATTACGAGAATGTGGTGATCAAGCAGGAGGATGGCAAGACGGTGGTCGTGTTCCCGGGTTCGGGCGGAAGTGCCGATGCCGCCCTCAACCTCCAGAGCGGTGCGACTTATTACTTTGAGATTGAGGCCGGAAAGATCGCGGATACCTCTGAGAGTAAGAATGTCATGGGTAAGGTGACTCTGGACAAGTTTACAACGGTATTTGCCCAGGTAAATATTTCCACTGTCAACCAGGCTGAAATCACGGTCGGATCGGGTCCCGATAATAAGAAAACGGTTAATGCGGTATGGAAGCTGGACCCTGTGACCACAGATAAAGTAGGCGACTTCATTGATTGGGATATGCTCATTTGGACGGATACCAATCTGAGCTTTAACCTCTATCGGAGCACCGGCGGAGGTCCGTGGGAGCAGTTGAACAAGAAGGGCGAAGTTACAATTACGCTTTCCTCTGCAACTGAAGGCTTTCTGGGCGTCAGTCTGACCAAGGATTTCTTGAAGGTGGGCGAAACGATGACCGATTTTGACCCGCTTAACGAACTCAAGGAAGGACAGACCTACGAGTACGCCATGGAATTTACCAGCGTGAACGGGGAGAGGGACAAGCAGGCGTGGAACGGACGGGTCAATATCCGCGTCAACGTGGTGGCGGGAAAAGACAATGATCTGCGTATGATGGCGACATCGGTGACGGAACAAAACTGGATGGACACAGTGGTAAACGGCGATCTCACAGACATTGGGCTGCCGAAAGACTTTACGTTGAAAGTGCCCTTCAGCGACCAGAGTATCCCGGAGTTTACAAGCGGATACCCCAAGTTTACTCCTGGTGCGACCGATGCACAGATGGAGCTGCTGCTGAACCGGCCGGGTACGGTCTACTATGTAGTGGCGCCGAAAGGGGATATCCTGACAACGGACAAGGACGGCAATAACTATAAGGATGAGCCTCACTATTCCAGCCTCCCTATAGAAGGCGACAGTACAATTACTATGCCCTCTTTCAATCAGCCGCAGGTCATGGATATTTTGAATCCGGAGAAGAGTTACAGTAAAAATCCCAGTATCAAGTATGACAATACTGCATGCCAGTCCAGCGTGGTAAAGCTTTCGGTGGAGGATCTGTCTCCACAGACAGACTATATCGTTTACTTTGTCATTCAGAATACGGCGCAGAACTATTCTGAGGTACAGTGTTACCGGTTTACCACGACAGATGTGGGGACGCCCTATATTACGCTGAACAACCAGAGCCCGGATGTACAATTTAAAACCTCGGAGAGCTCGGAGCTGAATTATGTTCTGGTGGCATATAATCAGATTCCCGATTTTCTGAAAGGAAAATTTGCCACTGAGGCCAATATGGACCAAGAAGATTTAAAGAAGTTCCAGAGCTCTGGCTTGAATCAGGATATGACTATCCTTGAGGCGCTGATTGAAACGGTGCGTCAGGGAAGCGGAAATGAAGGGCCCTCTGTCTTTGATATGTATGCAAAGGCATCTCTCCGTGACCGTGTTGGGAAATTGATTCGGCGGAATCAATCCGGCGACAGCATGACTACCGTGGCGTCCGGCCCGATCAGCCTGGAGAAAAATGTACCGCAGGTAAAGCAGTTTGAGCAGTACATGAACATGAATACACTCTATTACTGTCTCGCGGTTGCCCGGAACAAGGACGGCACGGAGGATGGCTTTAAGGCGATCGGCGGGGTCAACATCCCGGACAATGATCCACCGGTTCTCACCGTATTAAATGGAGGGGCCAAGCTCACGGATAAAGGCTGGTCGGGAAGCGTGACGCTTTCGTTCAGTGAAAATCTGTATTGGCTCAGCGAGGACCGGCAGACGCTCAAGGAGGTCTGGACCAAGAAGCCTGAAAATGCAACCCAGGGCCAGAAGGCGGTCTATATTCTGGACGAGGCCTTCGGCATCGGCGGGAGTGCGGCGAAAAAGCTGAAACTGGCGAGCGGGGCTCTCGCCTCCCCGAACGGCACATTCACGTTCAGCTATGAGGGAGTCAAGGAGGGAGAGGCGCTGGTGTTCTTTAGCAGCGGTTATGCCAGCGATATGAACATGATCGGACGTGGGACGGAAGCAAGGACAAAAACCATCCTGAGCTATGTGACAGAGGCAGGCCCTGGAGGCCCCTTTACAATAGGACATTTTGTCATTACGCAAGGTGCGATTGAGGGGGATTCTCCCACTACGTAGCCGCGAATCATGTTGGAAGTCAGGGGACGGGCAGACCCTGCCCGTCCCCTGCTTTCCAGAGAACAAAGGAGTGATTTTCCGTGAAAAAGAAGGTGGGGGCAAGGGTGCTTTCCCTCCTCCTTTCCTGTGTTTTGTTGGGGACAATGCTCCCGGCGGCGGTGGCTTCGGCTGATCCGGCGGATCCAACCTATTCCATCACGGTAGCGCCGCCGAGTATTGACCTGGTGGAGGGCGACGAGGGGGAGCTTACTGCCAAAGTAGTATCAGAGTCGACAGATGGAACCAAGACCGAACTTGACGATGCAGGCTTGGCGGCTGCGGGGCTGTCGATCCGCTGGGAGAGCGGGGACATTGGCCGGGTAAGCGTGGAATCAACAGGCACCCTGACCACCAAAGTGATGGCCGTAAAAACAGGGGAAACGACCGACGAAAAAAAGGTTACCATTACTGCCTATCTGAACAGTGGGACAGGTGATATCGGCAATGCAAGCTGTGAGATCACGGTAAAACCGGCGGTCACTCCTGGAATATCCATTGACCCGCCTGCCGTTACGGAGATTGATATTGGGCAGACCCTCCAACTCACCGCCAAGGTTACACCGGAGGGGGCCCCTTTGACCTGGAGAAGCGAAAGCCCCTCGGTTGCCACCGTGAACAGCGCTACGGGTGAAGTCAAAGGCATGGCCCCCGGCAAGGCCGTCATCACGGCGATTTCGGGAAGCAATACGGACACCTGCGAGATCACAGTAAAGGGTATCCTTCTGGATGAAACCTCTCTGACCATGAACGAGCGGGACACCCACACGCTGAAAGCGAATCCGTATGGCTCGCTGGGGACGTTGAAGTGGACAAGCAGCAGACCGGAAATCGTCACGGTCACCGGGGACGGCTACCTCTATGCCAAGGCCCAGGGCGACGCGGTGATTACAGTTTCCGATGCCAGCGGGAATTACCAGGCCGCCTGCTCCGTCACCGTCAAGCGCAACACCGCTGATATCATTTTCGGCTCGGCGGGGGCGGGGGAGCCGCTGGCCTTCTCCTCCCTTCGCTCCAAACTGCAAAACCAGTGCAGCACCGTGTTGGGAAGCTCTCTGCGCTACATCAGCGGACTGACAGTGGACACCCGGCAGGGTACTCTCTACTACCAGTACAAATCTGAGGGAGATACCGGAAAGGGCGTGGGCACCGGGGAACAATATTATGCCGATCCGTCTCTGGGGCAGATGTCCCTCTCGGAGCTGTATTTTGTGCCGAAGCCGGATTTCAGCGGAACCGCCGTCATCCACTATACCGGCTATGCCAGCGGGAGCTCCTTTTTCCAGGGGACGATTGAGGTCACGGTGGAGGAGCAGGAGGATGTCTCCTACTCCGTGGCCGGACAGCAGCCCCTCTCACTGAACGCGGATGACTTTAACCGGATTTGCCGCAGCCACACGGGCCGGGAATTGAGCTATGTCATCTTTTCCCAGCCGGACAGCGGCCGGGGGACACTCTATTACAACTATATCTCCGAGCAGAATTACGGCAGCAAGGTGGACACCTCCAAGCAGTATAAGCGCAGCGGGAGCCCCAACCTGTCCGACATCACCTTTGTGGCTGCCGCAGGCTACCGGGGAGAGGTGGTGATCCCCTATACCGGCTATGACAGCAACGGAAGCTCCTTCCGCGGACGCATTACCATCCGCGTCTCTCAGGCTCAGAACACCGGGGATCTCACCTACACCATTGCCCAGGGCGGCAAGGTGACCTTTGATGACGACGATTTTAACGACCTGTCCAAGGCTGTGACGGGCTACCCCCTGGATTACGTGCAGTTTGAGCGGCCGGATTCCTCCAAAGGGGCGCTTTACTACGACTACTCCAGCAATGGCAGCTATGACAGCCAGGTGACGGAGGGACGCAGCTACTACCGTTCCTCCTCCCCCTATCTCCGGCGAGTTACATTTGTAGCGGGGAAGGATTATTCCGGCACGGCTCATATCCCGTTTACCGGCTGGGACACCAAGGGCAACCGCTTTTCCGGCACAGTGGCGGTGGAGGTGGGGCGCACGGGTGACGGCGATGTGCGCTACTCCACCTACCGGAACGGACGGATCACCTTTGATGACGGCGATTTCAATACCCTGTGCCGGGAGCTGACCGGCACTACGCTGAACTATGTGCGCTTTGAACTCCCGGACGCTTCGGAGGGGACGCTGTATTACAATTACAGAAACGGCAGCTACGACAGCAAGGTATCCGAAAGCCGGAACTACTACCGTTCCAGCAGCCCCTATGTGGACCGGATTACATTTGTCCCCAAGAAGGACTTCTCCGGCACCGTAGACATCCCGTTTACCGGCTGGAGCTCCGCGGGAGAGAAATTCTATGGAACGGTAATCATCGGCGTGGACAGCGGCGACACAACGATACGCTATCAGACAAAATATGGAAAGCCTGCCGCATTCGCGGACGGGGACTTTGACGATTTGTCGGAGCTGCTGACCGGAGAGCACCTGAACTATGTGCGGTTCCAACTGCCGGACTCCGGCGAGGGCACTCTCTACTACGACTACGATGACGGGAAATACGCCAGCAAGGTGTCCGCCAGCCGGAATTACTACCGCTCCAGCAGCGCCTATTTGGACCGGGTCTCCTTCGTTCCGGACGAAAATTTCTATGGCACGGTGAAAATCGGCTTTACCGGATGGAACACAAAGGGGGAGCGCTTTGAGGGCACCATCGAGATTACAGTGGAAGAACCGGCCGGCGCCAGCGAAATTGTATATACCACCCTGGGGACGGCGCTGCCCTTCCGAAGCCAGGACTTTCGTACCGCCTGCGCCGCACGCGGCGAGGGCGAGCTGCGGGAGGTGCGCTTTACCTCCCTGCCCTCCGGGAGCGCGGGGCGGCTGTACTACAACTACCGGGATATCAGCGAAAAGGGGACCGAAGTGCGCACCGGTACCCAGTACACCCCGGACGGCAGTCCGAACCTCTCAGATCTCACCTTCCTGCCCAAAGCGGGCTTCACAGGCAGTGTCCAGATTGGCTATGAGGGCACGGACAGCCGTGGAAAGACCTTCCGTGGGCAGATCCGCATCCAGGTAAATCAGGGATCGGGCTCCCGTTACTTCCAGGATATGGGCAGCTATGCCTGGGCTGCGCCCTATGTGGACCTGCTGTATGAGGCCGGCGTAATCACTGGTACCGGCGGCCAGCGCTACCGCCCCGCCGACGCGGTGAGCCGGGGGGATTTCATGCTGATGCTCTACCGGGCGTTCCAGCTTACCCCGGCCAGCGGCGCTGGGTTCCCCGACGTTCCGCCGGGCAGCTACTACGCCCAGGCAATCCAGGCGGCACGGGCCGCCGGGATCGCCAGCGGCTATCCGGACGGGGGCTTCCATCCCCAGGAGCCTGTCACCCGGCAGGATGCCATGGTGCTTCTGGAGCGCACCATGCAGGCCACGGGCTGGAGCCTCGGGGCAGCGAATACCGGCTATCTCTCCGGATTCCGGGACGGCGGAATGGTGGCGCCCTATGCGCAGGAGGCCATGTCCCATATGATAGAGTATGGTATCATCACCGGTACGCCGGAACAAAAACTGAATCCCATACAGTCGATTTCACGGGCGGAAATGGCGGTTATGCTCGCGCGTGCAATCACTTTCTAAAAGAATTCAAAGGCCCCCCGGCCATAGTGGAAACACTATGGCCGGGGGGGCCTTT
>ERZ1106929.1233-NODE-1233-length-23054-cov-5.210183_pt1 | contig 23054 bp, 16 predicted proteins | sample MGYA00403662_ERZ1106929 | MGnify/ENA primary metagenome ERZ1106929 (study PRJEB35170, sample SAMEA104062442) | human gut metagenome | biome: human gut; feature: human-associated habitat; material: faeces | place: Denmark | collected 2013-02-20 ... | reverse complement strand
CCTTCCCGCTGCGCTGGTATATGGGCGACGGCACCATCGTCCGCGCCGTGGCCATGATCGACGAGGACAAGATCAATAAGGACGTTCCCGATCGCGTTTACAAGTACGGCGTGTATTGATTTTGACTGCGCACTCAAGAAGACCTGCTGCATGAATGCAGCAGGTCTTTTTTCACTTCCCAGGCTCCCCCCGGAATTCTTATGAAATACCGGATGCTCCAGAACTGCTTTATCCGCCTCAGTCTGTTCCGGTACTTCCTCATGCAGTGCTCCATTATCAGCTTTATGTGTACTCTAATCCGGGTCTATCAATGTGTTTAGACTGTACTAGGTGGTACTCGAACCAACGGAGATGCCGCTCCAATACCGCCCCCACAGTTCCCGGCCCTCCTGGGTCTCTCTGGTGTGTTGTACCATGCAGGTATAGACGGGCTCCGCAGCCAGCCAGCCCCGGCGAGCCAGAGCTTATAGACAGGCTCCCAGCCCGTCATGTGTAAACTTCTCCCGGTACTTGTGAATCATCTCATCCGTAATGCCCATCTGCCTGATCAGGATTTCCGCATAGCCCATGCCATTGGGAAGCACACGGTATCTATTTTCTACCCGAATCCCGGCACATAACAGTCCGCCGGGTCCATGGGGCCGGTGGTTAGGTTCTGTTTCCCGGTCAGTTTCTCCATCGGTTCGTCATAAACGAGCCGAACTGCGGCCCGTTGTCGTACGGATAAGTTATTTTTCGGCCCAGTGTATAAAAATATCCAGAAATATTCCTCACTTAATGAGATTTAGAGTTTCTATTTAATAAATGTCTCTATATGAAATAACAAAATAGAAAGCTGAGAACAGCAAAAATATTTAGAATTTTTATTTCTCTTTTTACAACGGAATATATCAAGTTATATAGATTGGTTCCTTAATCTCACTGAGCTATAATTTGCGACAAGAAAACTCTTCTTTGTATATATTAGGACATAAACTGCTAAAATATTCATGTTTAAACTTCTTCCACATAATAAAGGGGGAATGTAAAATTACATCCCCCTTTTTGATATGCCTGGCTCCTTATTGCACAGGTGGCAGACATCCAGTATGAATTTTTGACATGCTATAGCATCGAAAATATGATTGGCAGAAATGCAAAATATTAAATTTAGGACGCCGCCGGGACGGCAATGAACTAAAATTTTGCAATTTAAGGCAAAAAGAAAAACCCTGGAACCATTGAAGTTCCAGGGTTTCTTATGGTTGCGGGGGATGAATTTGAACCACCGACCTCCGGGTTATGAGCTGCTACCGGCAGTTCAATCCTTTGATTTCAAGTGCTTTCCGACCCTTTTCGTTCCAGAAAACTGCCAAATCCCGGAGGTCGTATGCTGCCTGCTCCGCTGGGATTTTTCCCGTTCTGGGTCAAGTCATGGGTCAAAGTAGCAACACGTTATCAGAAATTCGTCACTATAAGACAAAACACCCCAACGGAGGCGCAAGGTCAAAAGAACAATGGCCTGCTGGTCATAAATTACATTCAAAACGACTGATTCATTGAAGCACACTCCAATAAACTCCTCGCTTTTTCATCAGTTCATCATATGTGCCGGACTCCACGATCCCCCGCTCCCCCACCACAAAGATGCGGTCGGCCCGGCGGATGGTGGAGGGACGGTGGGCGATCAGGAAGCAGGTGCGGCCCTCCAGCAGGCGGAGGGTGGCCTGCTGGAGCCGCTGCTCCGTGGTAGTATCCACACTGCTGGTGGCCTCGTCCAGGATGAGGATAGGCGCCCGGCTCACCAGGGCCCGGGCCATGGCCAAAAGCTGGTACTGCCCCTGGCTGAATTCCCCGGCTGCCCCCGACATGAGGGTTTGGTACCCCTGGGGCAGGCGCTGGATGAAACCGTGGGCATGGGCCAGTTTTGCCGCATGGACAACCTCCGCCTCCGTGGCCTCCGGGCGGGCATAGCGCAGATTGTCCAGCACCGTGCCGCGGAAAAAGACGGTCTCCTGGAGCACCACGGAGAAGCACCGGCTCAGTCCTTCCCGGCTGTACCGACCGAGGGGCACGCCGTCCAGCCGGATCTCCCCCGCCGTCGGCTCATAGGCCCGGATCAGCAGGTTGACCAGGGTGGTCTTGCCCGCGCCGGTCTCCCCCACAAATGCGGCCACCTCCCCTGCCCTGACGCGGAAGCTCACATGCTCCAGCACCGGCCTGTCCGGCTCATAGGAGAAGGACACATCCGCAAAGGACACCTCTCCCCGCACCGTCCGGGGTGAGACTGCACCCGGGACATCGGGGGGCAGCTCCGGCTCGTCCAAAATCTCAAAGAGCCGCTCGGCCCCAGCGACGGCCTGCTGAATGCTGGAAAAGAGGGCGGCAATGCTGTTCAGGGGCCGCCCCAACTGCCGGGAGTAGCCCAGGAAGCTGACCACCAGCCCAACGCTCACCGCGCCGCGGAGGGCCAGCACGCCCCCGGCGCAGGCGATCAGGGCAAAGCCCAGGTTGTTGACCATGTTCACCAGCGGGCTGAGCAGGCCGGCGCAGATCTGCGCCTTCACCGATGTGGCGCACAGCGCCCCGTTCATCTGGTCAAAGCGTGCCAACAGCTCTTCCTGCTGGTGGTAGAGCTTCACCGTGCGGCTGTTGGAGAGGGACTCCTGCACCAGGCCGCTCAGGCGGCCCAGCTCATCGGCCTGCCGGCGGTAGAGCGTCCTGCTCCGCCGGGAGATCAGGCGGGTGCACAGGGCGATCACCGGCACAGTTGCCAGGGCCGTCAGAGTGAGCAGCGGGCTGAGGGCCGCCATGATGGCCAACGCCCCCGCCACCATCAGCAGGCTGGACAGGAGCTGAGTCACCGTCTCAGCCGCCACGGTGCTGACGTTGTCGGCATCGCTGACCAGGCGGTTCATGGTATCCCCATGGGGGTGGCGGTCAAAGTAGGACAGGGGCAGCCGCCCCAGCTTGGCAAAGCACTCCCTCCGGATGCGGGCCACCATCCGCTGGGAGAGGATCTCCATCCAGCGGCGTCGGCCCCAGTTGCCGAGCCACTGTGCCGCCGCGGCCCCTGCCAGAGTGGGCAGCAGCACTGACAGAGCGGCACGCTCCACGCCGCCCCAAGGCAGAAAGCAGTCCACCGCCCGTCCCAGCAGATAGGGTACCGCCAGGGCCGCCCCGGTGGAGAGCAGGGTAAGGCACACCACCAGCAGCAGCTCCCTGCCCCAGCGGGCGTAGAGGGCCAGGAGCCGCCGCACGGTGCCCCGCCCGTCCCTGGCCCTGGCGTGGGGGCCGAAGCGCTGCTGGAGGCTCCGCCGCTGGGGAGGCAGCACAGGGCCGCCGGACGCTTCACCGTGTGCCATCTTCTCCCTCCTCTTCCGGGGCCTGAGAGGCCCAGATTTCCCGGTAGGTGGGGCAGGTGTCCAGCAGGCTCCGGTGAGTGCCCAGACCCACCTGCCGCCCCTCCTCCAGCACCAGGATCCGATCTGCCGTGCGGGCCGCGCGCACCTTCTGAGTGATGTGGAGCACCGCCTGCCCCGGCCGCCGCTCCAATCCATCCAGCACCCTCCGCTCAGTGGCCGGGTCCAGGGCGCTGGTACAGTCATCCAGCACCAGCACCGCGCCTCCCCGCACTAGAGCCCGGGCCAGAGAGAGCCGCTGCCGCTGTCCCCCGGAGAGGTTGACGCCCCCCTGAACTAGCACGGCATCCAGGCCGCCGGCCTCCGCCACGAAGTCGGCGGCCTGAGCAGTCTCCAGGGCGGCACAGAGCTGTGCCTCCCCCGCGCCCCGGTCACCCATGGACAGATTTTCCCGGATGGTGCCGGAAAAGAGGGCGCTCCGCTGGGCGGCCACCACCACCTGCCGCCGCACCCGCCCCAGGGGAAGGCGGCTCATGGGCCGCCCGCCCAGGTACAGCTCTCCCTTCTGGGGCTCATAGAGCCGGGCGCACAGCCAGGCCAGGGTGGTCTTGCCCGCGCCGGTGGGACCCACCACCGCCAGCCGCTCCCCCCGCCGCAGTGTGAAGGAGATGTCCTGCAGGGCGGGCACGCCGCTTCCCCCGGGGTAGGCGAAGGTCACATGGCGCAGCTCCAGCACCGGCTCCTCCACGCCTGTCTCCTCCGGCCCCTCCAGGGTTCCCTCCTCCGGGAGAGCCAGCACCTCCTCCACCCGCCGGACGGAGGTTCTGGCCCGGATGAGCAGCTTGAACACGTCAATGAGAGTCATCAGGGAGGTGAGCATCTGGGTCATATAGGTGACGAGGGCGGACACCGTGCCCGCCTCTGCCCCGCCGCACCCCGCCGCCCACAGCACCGCCGCGATGCCCAGGTTGACAGTGAGGGTGACCAGGGGGGCGAACCAGGCCGACAGGAGCTGAAGCCGGATGCCGGACTCCTCCAGCTCTCCGTTGGACGCCTGAAAGCGGCGGTTTTCCCACTCCTCCCGCCCCAGGGCCCGGATCAGGCGGATGCCGCGCAGAAATTCCTCCACGGTGGTGTTGACCCGGTCCATGGCCTCCCGCACCCGGCGGAAGCGCCGGCCGCTCTCCGCCAGATAGGCCGTGATGAGGGCCGTCACCCCCAGCACCACCGCCAGCACAATCCAGCTCAGCCCCATGTCCAGCCCCATGGCATAGACCACGCTGCCCACGCACAGGGCGGGGGCCTTGACACCAATGCGCAGGGCGGAGTTCACCGATCTGGAGAGCTGGTCACAGTCGCTGGACATCCGCGTGACCAGGGCGCCGCTCCCGAGCTGATCCACGCCCCCCTCGGTCAGGCGGAGGCATTTGGCAAACAGCGTCCGGCGGAGCTCGGCCCCAAACCGCTGGGAGGCCGTGCCGGAGCAGAAGTTGCGCACCAGCACGCACAGGATGCCCGCCAGGGCCGCCACCGCCATCCAGCCCCCCAGCTCCAGGACGCGGCCCAGTTCCCCCGTGCGCACCCCCTCGTCGATCATCCGCGCCATCAGGGTAGGCAGCAGCAGTTCACAGTTGGCCTCCAGCAGGACAAACAGGAGGGCCGTCAGACAGTACCAGCGATAGCGCCTGAGGCAGCGCCAGACGAGGGACACACCCCTCCCCCCTTTCCGGCCGCCAGGCGGGCGGCCTCGTCCATCAGGGCCCGGACGGTGTCAAATGGCCGGGCGGCCTCCAGGCTCTCCAGCCGCTCCCTCCGCAGGGTGAGCACCGGCACCCCCGCCCCGGCCGCCGCCCGCAGCAGCTCCAGATTCTCCCGGTTGTAGGGGCCGATGGCGGCCCCGCTGTCCACCACACAGGCGGACGAACAGGCCGCCGCCACCGCGGCGCGCAGGGTGTCCGGCGCGGGAGGGGAAAAGCTCTCCGCCTCATACCGGCGGGCGGCCAGGGTCTCCGCCACCGCCCAGTCCACGTCACACCGCTGGAGAATCCCGGTGGCAAAGGGGAGCCCCCTCTTTTGCAGGGCCCGGAAGCAGGGGGCCCCTCTGCCTTCTCCGGGCACCACGAATACCCGCGGCTCCCCTGCCGCGCCGCACAGCTCCACGCTGCCCAGCAGCAGGTTGAAGCTGCCGTCGTGGATATCGTAGAGCTGGCGGATGGTGTCGTCATCCAGTACGTCCTCCGGCGCGCCGCAGCGGAAGATGGCGTTATCCTTTACCAGCACCACCACGTCGGCCAGCTTGGTGGCCAGATCCACCTCGTGGAGGGAGAGCACCACGGACAGCCCCCGGCTGGCGGTCATCTCCCGGAGGATGTCCAGCAGCTCGATCTTGTGGCGGATGTCCAGATAGCTGGTGGGCTCGTCCAGGACGATCACCTCCGGCTGCTGGCACAGGGCCCGGGCCAGCAGCACCCGCTGCTTCTGGCCGTCGCTGAGTTCGGTAAACCGCTGCTCCCGCAGCTCCAGAGCGTTGACCCGGGCCATGGAGTCCTCCACGATGCGCTGATCCTCCCTGGAGAGCTTTCCGAAGTGGTTGGTGTAGGGGTAGCGCCCGGCGGCCACCACCTCCCAGCAGGTCATGAGCTCCGGCTCGATGCGGTCGGTGAGCACCACCGACACGTGGCGGGCCAGCTCCTTGTCGCTCATGCCGTCCAAATCCCGGCCGCCGATGGCCACCACGCCGCCCAGCTTTGTCAGATGGCGGGTGATGCTGCGCAGGATGGTGGATTTGCCGGAGCCATTGGGGCCGATCAGGCAGAGAATGCCCCCCTGCCAGATGCCGATATCGATGTCCTCGATGAGGGGCCGGCGATGGTAGCCCACCGACAGCTTCTGGGTCTCAAAATACATCAGCCATTCCTCCTGCGCTTGATCATCAGCCAGATCACCACGGGGGCGCCCAGCACTGAGGTGACGGTGCTGATGGTGAGCTCCGTGGGGGAAAAGGCCGTGCGGGCGATGAGGTCGCAGGCCAGGCAGAACACGCTTCCCGTGAGGAAGGTGGCCGGTATGAGCACCATGGGCCGGGAGGTGCGGAAGATCAGGCGGGTGATGTGGGGCACGGCGATGCCCACAAAGGAGATGGGGCCGGCAAAGGCGGTGACGCAGGCCGACAGGATGCTGGACAGGAGGATCAGGGCCACACGGAAGCCCTTGACGTTGACCCCCATGCTCTTGGCGTAGTTCTCACCCAGCAGATAGGCCCCCAGGGGCTTGGACAGGAGAAACACCAGCACCACCGTGGGGATGGTGATCAGGGCGGAGGCCCCCAGGGTGGCCCAGGTCATGCCGGAGAAGCTGCCCATCGTCCAGATGGTGAAATTCTGGAGCTGGCTGCTCTCGGCGAAGGTGATCATGAAGTCGGTGCCCGCGTCGCAGATGTAGCCGATCATCATGCCGATGACCAGCAGCATGGCTAGGTTCTGCACCCGGCTGGACACGGCCAGCACCAGAGCCATGGCCGCCAGTGCCCCGGCGAAGGCCGCCAGGAAGATGACGTAGGGGGAGAAGCCCCCCGTCACAATGGGGGTGGCCGCCAGGAGGAAGAAGCCCACAAACAGGCGGGAGCCGGAGGAGATGCCCAGCACAAAGGGGCCGGCGATGGGGTTTTTGAAAAAGGTCTGGAGCAGGAAGCCCGCGATGGACAGCGCCCCGCCCAGCAGGGCAGCCCCCAGCAGGCGGGACAGGCGGATTTTCCAGAGGATATTGCCCTCCGTGGTGCCGTCGTTGCCCCAGCGGAGGAGGGTGAGCATGCGCTCCAGGCTCAGATGCACCGAGCCGGTATTGATGTTCCAGTAAAACAGGGCGGCCATCAGTATTGCCAGCACAACAAATCCCACGGCGTTTCTTGTGTGTTGTCTCATAGGCCTCTCTCCTTTTCCGCGCGTTCCCCTGCCGGGCTCCGCGGCTTATTCGGCGGGCAGCTTATAGAAGTAGTGGAGCTGATCCGCGTCCTCGGGGTGGTAGATAATGGTGGCAATGTCCTCGATCATGGTGGCCACGTCGTCGGCAGACTGCCAGTAGTTCTTCTGGATGCCCCAGATGTTGCCCTCCTGGATGGCCTTCATATCCGCCAGATAGTCCCCGTTGGCCAGAATGTCTGCCACGGTGGACACGCTGACGTCGCTGGTATTGTCATAGATCAGGATCTCGGCGTCCACCGCCCCCTGATAGAACTCCTCCACGGTCATCTTGGTGTTGCCGCCCTGGCCGGGCTCCAGCTCCGCAAAGGGATAGGTGCCGCCGGCCAGCTCCAGCATCTTATTGACATAGTCGCCGCCATTGCGCACGTAGACGGTACCCTTGAAGATATAGGTCTGGAGGATGGTGGGGTGCTCACTCTCCCCGGCCACGCTCTCGGCCACGGCATTCACCCGCTGCACCTCTTCGTCGAAGTAGGCGTCGGCCTCCTCCTCCATGTCAAGCAGGGCGCCCACCAGCTTGACCCACTCCACGCGGCCCAGGGGGTGGTTCTCCAGGTGCTGGCTGTCGGCGATGCAGGGGATGCCCAGCTCGTCCAGCTTGGCCAGCACCTCGTCGCTGCCGTGCATGGTGTTGGCGGAGATCAGGATGATCTGGGGCGCGGCGGCGCTGATGAGCTCATAGTCGGGGGCGGAGTTCTTGCCCACATAGGTGGTGGTGCCGTCCTCAATCTGCTGGGCAACCTGCTCGATATGCCATTTATCCTTGTCGGTGGTCACCAGACTCACCTTGTCCAGCGCCCCGATGGCGTGAAACAGGGTGGCGTGGGTGGTGGAGAAGCAACCCAGCTTGGTCAGCGGGGCCTGGAGAACGGTCATGTCCCCCGTGTCGTCCGGCGCCTCTCCCCCCTCGGGCACCCACAGGAACTTCTGTCCCGCGCCGTCGGTGATGATCTTACAGCCGTTGGCACAGTAGTCCACCGCGAAGTTGTTGGCATACTGGAGCTCCATGCTGCGCACCACGGTCAGGTCGTTCTTGTCTGCCGCAGCGGTCTCCACCACGGGGGACGGGCTGGGACTCTCCGGCACAGTCTGCTGGCCGCAGCCCGCCGCTGTGAGCAGCAGGGCGGCGGTCAGGCACAGCCCGGCCGCCCGATTCAGATGGTGTATCATTGTGATTCCTCCTTGTCATCTGGTTCTTCTCTATCTGGAAACGCGGTTTTCCACGTATTCCACCACTCCAATTTCCCCTCCAGCCGGCAGGCGTGCTCCAGCATCCTCCGGTGCATCTGGCAGTCCAGGGGGGAGGGCCCGGCCCGCCGGGCGGCAGGACAGCCCCCGCCGCACAGGCCGAAGGCGGGACAGCGGGCGCATTCCTCCGGCGGTTCCAGCCCGGGGCAGGGACTCTGCGGCAGGGCCGTCCCCGCGCCCAGCGTACCCAGGAGGCACCCCTCCGCCCCGGCCAGGGCGGAGCAGGGCCACAGCCGGCCGTCCGGCGTCACCGCCAGGGAGCGCCCAGTCTGGGCGTTGCAGTAGCAGTCCCGTCTGCAGCCCGTGCGCAGCAGCAGGCGCAGGCGCTCCAGCTCCTTGAGCCGCACCGGGCGGCCCAGCCGGGCCAGCTGATCGTGACGGGCCAGCAGGCGGTTCAAACCCTCGGCCAGCGCCTGGGGGGAGGGGGACAGCCCCGCCCCCGCGCCCCGGCCCTGGGGCCGCACCAGATCCAGGCCCACACCGTGGACGTTGCCGCACCACAGGGCGAAGTCCAGCAGACGGTCCAGGCCGCGCACACTGCCCACCGACACCACCGCGGTCAGGTTGGCCGCCATGCCGGCCGCCGCCAGGGTCTGGAGCCCGCGGGCCGTCGCCTGGAAGGAGGGCTCCCCCTCCGGGGTGCGGCGGGCGGCGTTGTCCGGGCCCACCCCGTCCAGGCTCACCCCCACGGCCACCCGCCGGGCCCTCAGCTCCCGGCAGAGCGCCGGTGTGAGCAGCGTGCCGTTGGTCTGGATGGCGGCGTGGAACCTCCGTCCGGAGGCCCGGCCGAAGTCCAGCACCTTCGCCGCCGTGTCCCAGCGCAGCAGGGGCTCCCCGCCGGTGAACTGGATGCGCAGGGCTTCCCCCGGCGGGCAGGCCAGAGCCACGGCCTCTGCCGCCCGCTCGGGGGAGAGATCCTCACCCGCCGGCCCGCTCCCGGCGTAGCAGTAGCCGCAGGCCAGATTACAGCGGTTGGTGAGGCGCAGCACCAGGGTGTCCAGCCCGCCCTTCATTGAAAGCCGTCCTCCATCACGCCCTCCATGTCCATGTAGATGCGCCGGATGGCCCGCAGCTCCTCCTCACCCGCCTGCCACATCCCCCGCTGGTGGGCCTCCAGGAAGCGTTCACTCATCTGGAGCACCGCCGCGTCGTTGACCTGCTCCATCCACCGGCGGGTCTCCTCGTCCAGGAGGAACTGCCGCGCCATGGCGTCGTACATCCAGTTGGAGGCCACCTCCGCCGCCGCGTCCCAGCCAAAAAAGGTGTCAAAGGTGGTGGACAGCTCCTGGGCGCCCTTGTAGCCGTGGCGCTTCAGGCCCTCCAGCCACTTGGGATTGAGGATGCGGCTGCGCATGACCCGGGCCAGCTCGGTCTCCACACGGGCGGTCTCCGGTCGGGCGGGGTCGGCGGTGAGGCCCGCCACGGAGACGGGCTTCTGCCCGCTGCAGTCCCGGACGCAGGCGATCAGGCCGCCATGATAGCTGTAAAAATCGTCGCTGTCCAGCATGTCGATCTCCACCGACGACTCGTTCTTGATGGTCATCCCCACGGAGGACAGCTGGCTGCGGAACAGCTCCGGCATGGCCTGGCCGTGGAAGCGGCTGCTGTACCCGTGGGCGCTCCAGAGGGTGTAGACCTGGCTCAGATCCCTCCAGCTCTCCCAGTTCTGGCTGTGGATGGCCTTGCTCACCCCTGCGCCGTAGGTGCCGGGTGGGCAGCCGAACACCCGCAGGGATGCTTGCTCCAACGCCTCATTTTCGCTCAGGCCCTCGGCCACCAGCCGCTCCCGCTCCTGGTCGGTGTGCTTTTTGACAAAGTTCTGCTCCTGGGGCTCATCCAGGCCGGCCACGGCCAGCACCGCCCGCTCCACCAGCTCCACCACGTTGGGGAAGGTGTCCCGGAACAGGCCGCTGATGCGCAGCACCGCGTCGATGCGGGGGCGGCCCAGCTCCGCCAGGGGGATGGGCTCCACCCCCACCACCTTGTCCGTCTGGCCCAGATAGCGGGGGCGCACCCCCATCAGGGCGAACACCTCTGCGATGTCCTCTCCGTTGGTTTTCATGCACTCGTCGGAGTAGACCACGATCGCCACACTCTCCGGCCAGGGTTCCCCCCTCTGGGCCCGGTAGGCGTCGACCGCCTGCTCCGCCAGCGTCTGTCCCACCGTCCATGCCGCCCGGCTGGGTACGGCGGCGGGGTCGATGGCGTAAAAGTTTCGGCCCGTGGGCAGGATGTGGGCATTCCCCCGGGAGGGACTGCCTCCGGGCAAGGGCGGGACAAAGCGCCCCTCCACCCCCGCCAGCAGCAGATCCAGCTCGTCCGTGGTTTGGCGCAGCCGGGGCGCCGCCTGGGTGCAGACAAAGTCCAGCACCCGCGCCAGCGGGGTGGTGTCCCCCGGAAAGCCCTCCTCCGCCAGGAGCTCCGCCGCAGCCTCCGGCCGGTAGCCCTCCGCCGACAGGCGGGCAACGAGCCGCCGGGCCGTCGCAATCGCCCCGTCCACAATGCGCAGGGCGGTGCGCCCGTCGGGGTAGAGCCGCTCCGGCGCGGCCCGCAGCTCCTCGGGCGCCCACCCCTGGGCCAGCAGTATGCTGTCCTCCAGGGCGGGTACGGCGCCGTTTGGCACCCGCACCAGGGCTCGGGCCAGGTGGTCGAAGCGCTCCCCCTCCGGGGGCTGGCCGTAGATGTGCAGGCCGTCCCGCACCAGGGAGGTCTTGATGCGGCTCACCCAGCGGTGGAGGCGGGCCACCCCCTCCTCCGGCTCGGCCTCCAGATCTGCCCGCTCCAGCTGGAGATCGGTAGTCACCTCCAGCTCCTCCGCCAGGGTGAAGATCCGCTCCAGCAGTGCGGGCACCTGGGCAGGCCGGGCCTGGCGGGCGTGATAGTAGCCGTCGATGGCCTCGTCCAGATCGGTGAGGCCGCCGTAGGTGTCCGCGTCGTCCATGGAGGGGATCAGGTGGTCGAGTATGCAGGCGTAGGAGCGGCGCTTGGCCTGCATCCCCTCCCCCAGGATGCTGATGTTGTAAATGTAGAGGTGGGGCATCCCGCCGATGCAGATGTCGCCGAAGCAGCCGGAGGACAGGCCGATCTCCTTGCCCGGTAGCCACTCCAGGGTGCCGTGGGTGCCCACGTGGAGCACCACGTCCGCCCCGAACACCTCGTCCACCCAGCGGTAAAAGGCCAGGTAGGAGTGGGGCGGGGTGCTGTCGGTGCTGTGGTAGAGCTCCTCCGCCCGCTCCGGCGCCGAGCGCATGGGCTGCACCCCCACAAAGAGGCTGCCGTTTCGGATACCGGGGATGACGATCTGGCTGCCGGACACCATCACGGTGCCCGGGGCGGGGCCCCAGCTCTCCTCCATCTGGGCCCGGGTCTCGGGGTTAAGACGGTCGAACCACCCCTGATACTGCTCCGCCGGCACCGTGGCCTCCGCCCGCTCCAGCGCGGCCTCCGGGGAGAGCCAGCGGTTGTCGTTGGTCACCGCCGCCCGGATGCGGGCAATGATCTCCGCCCCGCTGGAAAAGGAGTAGGCTGTGCGCAGGCCCTGGCTCTCCAGGGCCCGCACCACCCGGAATACCGTCTCCGGCGTGTCCAGGCCGTGGGCGCTGCCGATGGTGTCGCTGCGGGGCGGCATGTTGTGAAAGATGACGGCCACCTTTTTCTCCGGCATGGGCTTGCGGGCCAGTTCCGCCCAGCGGCAGGCCAGCTCCGCCACCCTCGTCACCCGGTCGGGCAGGGGGAGGCACACCTTCCGCCCGTCCGCCGTCCGCTCCGTCACCGCGTAGGGCACGGAAATGAGCTGCCCGTCAAACTCCGGCTGGTAGACGCACACGGGCAGGGAGACCAGATCCAGGCCCCGGATATCCCGCCGGTACTCGTCAGCACTGAAGTAGGTGGTGAGTCCCTGGATCACCGGCAGGCCCCAGTTCTCAAACACGCTGGCGGGCACCTGGCCCGCCCGGGCCTCCCGCCCGGCCAGGGTGGTCAGGCTGAAGCCGTAGGACACCACCAGCGCCCCCGGAATGGGGGTGCCGTCCGCCCTGCGGTAGAACCGCTCCATCCGGTAGAGGATGCCCTGCTCCGTCCCGTGGTCGGCGGCGAAGGAGTCGGACAGGGCGTATGGGACGCCCCCCCGGGCCTGAATGGCCCGCAGCAGGGCGTCCACATGCTCCAGATTGCCGGTTCTGGCGTAGTGGTCATGGATCAGCACACCGATGACCGGCCGGGTCTCGGCGGCCATCCGTGTCCGGTACCCCGCCTCCCTCTCCGGCGGCAGGAAGCCCTCCAGGGTGTACACCCCCTGCCCCCGGGGCGGGCTCGGAGGGCTGAGGGGATAATCCCCGCCGAAGCGGCCGTTGAGGGCGCAGAGCACCAGCCCCTCCAGATCCCCCGGGCTCCCCGCCTGGTAATAGCTGTCCAGCGCGGCGTAGAGGGCCGGCTCCAGCCCCAACCTGGGGAGCAGCTCGGCCAGCTCGTCCCCCATGGTGGAGGTAAAATAGACCGGCCGCCCCTCCAGCGCCTCCCACAGCCGGGAAAAGCAGTACAGGTTCTGAATCGAGCCATGGGAGGCCAGAAAGGCCATGTCCGCCGCCGCGCCGTCGGCCAGAAGGGCCCGCTCCAGCCCGGCGTCGGCATTTATCTCCCGCACGGAGTAGACCCTGCCCTCCACCGCGCCGGGGTACCGGCGCTCCAGGGCGGCCAGGGCCTGAGGCAGGGCCCAGAGCCGGTATTCATTCATAAGCACGAAAAGTAGCTTTACCATAGACGCCTCCTTAACCCGCCGCCGGGCTGTGGCCGCGCACCAGCTGGGCCAGCGGCCTGGCCCGCAGCTCCTCCACCCGGTAGCAGGGCGCACCCATCACCTGGGCCACCTGAGCCGCCAGCCCCAGAGAGACAAACTGCCGCTCGGTGTCGATCACCACCGCTGGGATGTGGGCCTCCGCCACCCGCCGGGCGGCCCGCAGGGCCTCCTCCACCGGGTCGCCGCCCCGGCTGAAATTGGCCCGGCCGTCGGTGATGAGCACCAGCAGGGGCAGGGAATCCCGCACCCGGCGGCGCTGCCGCTCCAGCATGCGGCGGGCCTCCTCTAGCCCAGCGGCCAGCGGGGTCCGCCCGCCGGTGGGGAGGGCCTGGAGCTCCCGCTGGGCCAGCTCCACGCTGCGGGTGAGCTCCAGCACAGCGGCGGCCTCCCCGCCCCGGAAGGTCACCAGCCCCACCTGATCCCGCTTCTGGTAGGAGTCCATCAGCATGGAGAGCACCGCCTCCTTGACCTCCTTCATCCGCCTGGCCGCACCCATGGAGCCGCTGGCGTCCACGGCGAACACGATGTCCGCACCCACGCGGCTTTCCCGCACCTTCACCCGCAGGTCGGGGGGCAGGATGACCAGGCCGGACTGCCCGCCGCCCCGGCTCCACTGATAGGGGGCGGCGGCCCGCAGCGTGGCGCCCACCGCCAGATCTTCCGCCTTCCCCCGGGGGATACGGTCGCCCACGGCCCGCCCCCGCCGGGTGGCGGAGCGGGTCTTGCTGCGCCGCCCGCTGCCCCGGCGGGCCAGGCGGTCTGCCCGGGTGGTGAGCAGGGCTCTCACCTCGTAGAGGTTCTCCCCCTGCTCCAACCGCTCTCGGGACGGCCCCTGCTCCGTGGGTGGCGCGGGGGCCTGAACCCCCTCCTGCGGCGGCCCGTCGGCGGGGTGAGACTCGTCCGCCGGTCCATCCCCGCCCCCGGCCTGTCCGTCCGCTCCAGATCCCTGAGGGGGCTCCTCCCCTCTCTCCTGTCGCGGGGGCGGGCCTTCGCTTCCCTCCCGCCTGCGGTGGGGCAGGGCCAGCTCCGCCGCCGTGTGGAGATCCTCCAAGTTGATGTAAGTGCGCCCGGCCAAGGCGGCCAGGGCGCGGGCGGTGTGCAGGATGGCCAGCTCCGCCCGGTGCCCGGCGGCGTTGGCCTGCCGGGCCAGCAGGCAGGCGGCCTGCTCCTCCGCCTCCCCCACGTCCACCTGGGGCAGCAGGGCGCGGGCGGCGGCCAGCTGCCCGGCCAGCCGCTCCTCCCGCCGGGCCCACTGGGCGCGAAAGGCGGCGGGGTTTTCCTCAAAGGCCAAGCGGCGGCGCACCACCTCTTTCCGGGCCTCCGGCTCCCGCTCCCCCGTTACCGCCACATAGAGGCCGAAGCGGTCCAGCAGCTGGGGGCGGAGCGTCCCCTCCTCCGGATTCATGGTGCCCACCAGGGCGAAGCGGGCGGGGCAGGTGTGGGAGATGCCGTCCCGCTCCACCCGGCACACTCCGGTCTCCAGCGTGTCCAGCAGGGCGGCGGTCAGGGCGGAGGGGAGCAAATTTACCTCGTCGGCATAGAGCACCGCCCCGTCGGCCCGGGCCAGCAAACCGGGCTGGAAGGTTCTGCGGCCGGTGCGCACCGCCGTCTCCAGCTCCACACCGCCCAGCAGCATGTCCTCCGTGGCGCTTACCGGCAGCTCCAGCAGGCGCACTCCCTCCAGGCCGCCCAGGGCCCGCACCAGAGTGGACTTGGCCGTCCCCTTTTCCCCGCACAGCAGCACCCCGCCGATGCGGGGCTCCACCGCCAGGCAGAGGAGGGCCTGCTTTGCCCGCTCCTGCCCCACCACGGCGGTGAAAGGATACAGGGGCCTATCCATAGAACAGCGCCTCCCAGTCGATGCCGGCATCTCCAGCCTGCTCAAACGGGGCCCGGCGCAGGCGGTGGGGCAGGGCCAGTTCCGCCGCCCGCCGCAGCTCCTCCATTCCGGCCTCCGTCCGGCCCTCCAGAGCCGCCAGAGCCCGTGCCGTCTTGAGCATGGTGATGTCCGCCCGGTGGCCGTCCACCTGGAGGGCGGTGCACACCCGGGCCACGGTATCGAACAGGGGCTCGGGCAGGGACACCTGGGGCAGCAGGGCCTGGGCCGACCCGATCCGACGCCGGAGGGCCTCCTGCTCCGGCGCCCAGCGGGCGCAGAAGGCGGCGGGGTTTTCCTCAAAGGCCAGGCGGCGGCGCACCACCTCCTTGCGGGCCTCCGCCTCCTGTTCGCCGTGCACCTCCACCATCAGGCCGAAGCGATCCAGCAGCTGGGGCCGCAGATCCCCCTCCTCCGGGTTCATGGTGCCCACCAGGATGAAGCGGGCCGGATGGCTGTAGGAGATCCCCTCCCGCTCCACGGTGTTGACCCCCATGGCGGCGGAGTCCAGCAGCACGTCCACAATGTGATCCTCCAGCAGGTTGATCTCGTCCACGTAGAGGATATTTCCATTGGCCTGGGCCAGCAGGCCGGGCTCAAAGGCGCGGACGCCCTCCTTCAGCGCCCGCTCCAGATCCAGGGTGCCCACCACCCGGTCCTCGGTGGCGCTTACGGGGAGCTCCACCACCCGGCGGCGGTAGGGAACGGCGCGGCGGGCCGGGCTGGACCGGCACTCGTCGCACAGCGCCTCACCATCCATCCGGCAGTGGAAGGGGCACCCCTCCGCCACCTCCACCTCGTCCATCAGCTCTGCCAAACCGCGCACCGCCGTGGACTTGGCCGTTCCTTTCTCCCCCTGGATCAGCACGCCGCCCAGGCGGGGCTCCACCAGGTTGAGCAGCAGCGCGGTTTTCAGCTTTTCCTGCCCCACCAGGGCTGAGAAGGGGTATTCGTATCGTTCCATTTGCGCATGACCGCCTTTCTGTATCGGGAAGATGAACGCAAAAAACCGGGGTCGGAGCGTGCTCCGATCCCGGTTTTCCTGCAAACAGTTCATCCCCCGCCTACGGGGGATATTCCTCTGCCGCACACTGGCTCCTGAGATCCGAAGAGCATGTCCTGTGCACGCAGCAGGCAGGTTTTCTGACTCATGCGTCTCCGTCCACGCCAGCCTTCCCGGCATTACCTGCCAGTGGCATTTTTGGCGGGACTCCGCAATTACAGCAGCGGCCCTGTGCGGGAGTTTCACCCGGCTTCCCTTTTCCGTCTCCACCCGGAGGGGAGACGCACCTGTGCGTTCGCTATTTTATTTGTAGCAACTTGATTGTATTCCCCATTTTATTCGTTGTCAATCGTTAATTTCCTTTCGGAGAGATTTCGCCCATTCTGAGGTGGAGGCGAACTGCCGTAAGTGCCTGCCAAACGCCTTTTGCGGGCGGAAACCCGCACCCACTTCTCGGGAGAAGCGCACAGCGTGCGGCAAAGTGCAGAGAGGGACAAGCCAGGGAGCGACCGCCGTCACGGCCGTGTCACCCCTGTGTGCCGGTTTCGGGGCAGGGGTGGGGCAGGGCCCCCTGAAACGGGATTTTGGCGGCGTTGGGCCGCGTGTGGGCAAGTGGTTCCTGGGCGGGAGTGTCACGGAAAATCTGCCCTCCCAGAGTAGCATGAATTCCAGAGAGAAAAGGCCTCCGGGGGCCCGATTCTGGGTTCTCCGGAGGCGTTCGATTTTAGTACTAGGATAAAGGACCGACGTCGGTGAACCGCCGCCGGCCCAATCACAACGCCCCGCAGTGCGGGGCGTGCCAAGGGGTTGCGGGATTTCGGCTCAGACCAAGCTTAGGTGGTCGCTGAAGGCGGAGTTCGAAGTTTTAGGTGATCGGTAGTATTGAGAAAGGCAGTGTTACCAGCTGGTTCCAGCCTTTTTGACCGCCGCTGTGGGGGCGTTTGGGCTGGGGACATCCTTCCACGCCGGGGTACGCAAATCCTGCGCCACATAAAACAAAGATAGGGTCTTTTGCGCTGGACGGGAAATGATACGTTGTAACAAAGAAAAGGCAAATGATAATGTTCTGTTAACTCTGCGTCGTTGGCCTAGCTATTTCTCCTCTTCTGCGGTATGTTGTGTTGCTGCAAAGGAGGTAATAAGCCATGGCAAAACGTAGAGCCAACGGGAAGGGAAACCTCCGCAAGCGCAAGGACGGTCGCTGGGAGGGCCGGTACACCGCCGGCCGCGACCCGGAGACGGGCAGGGCCATCTACAAGAACGTCCTGGGAAAAACCCAGGCAGAGGCCAAGGCCAAGCTGAAACAAGCAATCGAGGAAGCGAAAGGACTGGACACGGCCAAGGTTGGCCGGTACACGGTGGGGCAGTGGATGGAGGTGTGGTTTGAGCACTACGCCAAGATAAAAGTACGGCCATCCTCCCACCAGACCTACCGGGGCTACATCGACAACCACATCAAGCCCAACATTGGCAAGGTCCCCCTGGAAAAACTCACTCCTCTGGAATTGCAGAAGTTCTACAAGAAGCTGCTGGAGCAGGGAAGGGCAGGCCGGCTGGAGTCCAGGCACCAGGCCAAGGGGCTGAGCCCCAAGACCGTGCGGAACATCCACCAGATCATCGCCTCGGCCATGAAGCTGGCGAAGGAGCAGAAAATCATCTCCGCCGATCCCGCCGAAGGCTGTGCCCTGCCGAAGCTGGAGCACAAGGAGATGCAGGCCCTTCCGGTAGAGCAGCTGGCGTCCTTCCTGCGGGAAGCCAAAGATAGCGGCGTGTTCGAGATGTACTACATTGAGCTGGCCACTGGTCTCCGGCGGGGAGAACTGCTGGGTCTAAAGCAGTTGTGCACAAAGCCATCCGGCAGTGTAATCCCGCCCATAAAAGACGCTACGATATTACAGGGGAGAATTGCATAAATCAGAAGATCTGAGAGGGTTTTCCGTCCGTTTTCACGGATGATCCTCATTTTTTTACCAGCACGCCCAACAGGATCAGCAGGAACAGCGTCTCCTGCAGGGATAACATTTCCCAGAAAAAATCCATCTCTCGCCCGCTCCTCCGCCAAACTTGTTCTAATAAAAATACCACAATATATTCCGATAGGTCACACCATTTTTATCCGAAATAGGGCGCAGGGTCCGGCACAAAGGCCGGACCCTGCACGAAAAAGGGATTGTGTGTCCAATGGCAACAAATTTGGAATGCGGTACCGTGCTTACAGGATCTCGCAGCCGATCTCCTTCAGCTTTTCGTCCACCCAGGGACGGATGTAGGTGCCGTCACCCAGAATGTGGGCCATGATGTCGGCCTCCTTCTTCTCCACCGCTTCCGTGGCGTCCGCCAGCTCTGCGGCGATGGTGGGATCGATGAACAGCACACCATCGTCGTCTCCTACCACGATATCGCCGGGGTGGACAATCTTTCCGCCGATGACCACGGGGACATTGATTTCACCGGGGCCGTTCTTATAGGGACCATTAGGCGTGGCGGACCGGGCGTAGACGTGGAAGTCCTCCATGGCCGCCAGACCGCCCCGGTCCCGGATGGCGCCGTCGCAGACGATGCCCATGATGCCCCGGGACTTGCAGTATGTGGCCATCAGTTCTCCGAAAATGGCCCGATCTGTGAAGCCGCCGGCGTCGATGACGATGACATCGCCGGGCTTTGCCAGATCCATGGCGGCGTGGAACATCAGGTTGTCACCCTGGGGCACCCGGACGGTAAAGGCCGTGCCCAGCAGCTGTCCCTTGTATCCAACGGGCTCGATGGCCGCGTCTACAGCCGCGATACGGCCCATGTTGTCGTCGATGTTGGCCACTGGCATATCCTTGAACCGCGCCACCAGTTCCGGGGCGGGCCGCTGAAAATCCTTTACGATCTTGCATCCAATAGACATAGTGCGATTCCTCCGATCTCAAACAAATGTGAAGCCAGTCTCTTTGTTCAGTACGTCCCGGTCCGCCACGCAACGGGCGGTTACTTTCCCTGTGGTCACGGCAGTGGGAACCAGATCGCAGACCATCTGGATCTGCGTCTTCTTGCTGCCCACGCCATAGCTGCCGCAGTGGGGATTGACGATAACATTGTCCAGCGTCTTCAACGGATCGTTCTCTGGCAGGGGCTCCCGCTCCACAGTGTCCAGACCGGCGTACAGGATCTCACCATTTTGCAGCGCCCAGACCAGATCATCGTTGTCGATGACGGGGCCACGGCTGGTATTGATGATCATGGCGCTATTCTTCATCTTTTTGAAGACTTCTCTGTTGAACACGTGGGTGGTCTCTGGGGTCAGCACGACGTGGATGGAGACGATGTCGCTGCGGGTGATCAGCTCCTCAAAGGACACGAACTCCACATCCGGGTACTGCGCCTTGACGGCATCACCGATGTAAGGGTCGCAGCTGATGACCTTGGTGCCGAAGCCATTGTGGAAAATGTCGTGGAGATGGCGGCCCGCCAGGCCAAAGCCGTAGAGGCCCAGGGTCAGTTCCCGCACATCGGGGGGCAGCAGGTACTGGCATTTGGGCCAGTTGCCCTTGCGCACCTCCCGGTCATAGTAGGCGGTATTGCGGATCAGCCCCATGATCATGGCGGTGGCCACATCGGCCAGTTCCTTGGCGCAGAAGCCTGGCAGGTTCAGAACGATGACCCCCAGCTCCGCGGCGGCCGCCAGGTCGATGCTGTTGACGCCGGCACCGAACCGCTGTACGAACTTGACCTCCGGCAGGGCCTCCATCACCTTGCGGGTGATTGGCGGATTGCCGGTGGCCAGAAGGACCTGGGCTCCTTGGCAGCCCGCGATGATCTCCTCTTCTGTGGGCTCCTTCTGCCGGGCCGCCTCCACCTGGTACTCCAGCAGCTCCACCTGGATGCTCGCCGCCTGATAGGCCGCTGACACCCGCTCCAGCTCTTCGGTGGTGACGCTGCCGTAATCTTTATCAACAACGATAGCTCTCATAGATTGTCTTACCTCCTTTGCCAGACGCTTACATCGGCCAGAAGATGGGGATGCAGATCATGGACACGATCAAGATCACGATGGTGAGCCCCAGGCCGGGACGGAAGAAGTCCATGAACTTCAGGTTGCCCGGACGGACGATCAGCGTGTTAGTGCCGCTGCCCACCGGGGTCAGGAACGGGGAAGATGCCGCCACGCAGATGGCGATGGCCACGGCGGTGGTGTTCATGCCGAACGCCTGCACGATGGGAATGAACAACGGGGTGACCAGCATGGCGCAGGAGGTGTTCATCATGGCATTGGTCAGCAGAGTCACCAGCACCAGAATGATAAACAGTACCAACAGCTTGTTGGGGTGTTCGCCCAGCAGGCTCACTGCCGTATCAGCAATCAGGGCGCCGGCTCCGCTTTTGCTCATGCCTGTGGAGACGGCACTCATGCCGGCCACGATGAAGAGGGTGGATAGATCGATGGATTTATAGGCATCCGACTGGCTGATGCAGCCAGTCAGCACCAGGACAAAGGCCGCAAAGGCCGCTACCAGGTACATTGGGAAGGAGTCGCTGTCAATGGCCATGGCCACCAGGAGCACCGCGAGGATCACCAGGCACAGTCCAGCCTTCACCGGGTTGAATTCCACAGCCTTATTGCTGCCGGTGTACTCCGCAAGATACTCCTTGTCAGAGGTGTCGCCGGGGGTCAGGAACCGCTTACCGATGGTCAGGAAGAACACGATGCCGGCAATGGAGACCGGGAGCCCCACCTTGCCCAGCTCAAAGAAGGACATTGTTGGAACGCCCAGATCCTCCAGGGCTCCGTTGACCACGATGTTGCTGGCGGCGCCCATCAGCGTCAGGTTGCAGCCAAAACTGGCGGCAAAGGACATGGGGATCAGCTGCCGGGAGACGGAGACACCTGCCCGCTGGCTGACGCTGATGACGATAGGAAGCAGCATGGCCACCACCGCAACGCCGCTGCACACTGCGGAGATAATCGTGGCAACCAGCATAAAGGCGATCATGATGCCGTTTTCCGATGTACCTGTGAGCTTGACCAGAACATCCGCCATCTTGGCGGCGATGCCCGTGTGGAACAGGGCGGAGCCGACCACCATCATGGCTGCCACCAGGACAATGGTGCTGCCGGAGAAGGCGCTGAACAATTCCGCCGGTTCAATGATTCCACATACCACCAAAACACTTCCGCCCAGCATAGCCACCAGAGCGGCCGGGAGCTTTTCTGTCACAAAAAATACGACCATAACAAGCAGGACCAATAGAGTAATCACTGCAGGGCTCATTAGACTTCTCCTTCCTTTTTATCCATAAGGATACTGCGGCTTTGCGAAGACGCAAAGTCACCTATTGTTTTTTCTTATCTAAGTTTTCTCTTTGAGCCGTTTCGCCACTGATAAAACTGTAGCAAAATATGCGCATTTTTTGCTTTTCTGACCTTATTCTAACGGTTGTTCTTGCATTCGTCAAAGACGAAAGGTAATATAAAGATTATAATGTTGACATTATGCCTTGAGGGGGCAGGATATATGGTTTTGCATAACTATGAATACTTTGTAGCCATCGTGGAAGCCGGAAGCCTAACAAAAGCGGCCGAGCACCTGTATGTCTCCCAGCCTTCACTCAGTCAGTATCTGAAGCGGCTGGAAGCAAGTCTGGGCGTGGAGCTGTTTGATCGCAGCACCTCGCCGCTCCGGCTGACCTATACCGGCGAACGCTACTATCAATATGTCCTGCAGATGATGAAACTGGATGAGAATGTCCGCAGGGAATTTCAAGACATCAAAAACCAGACCAGCGGACGCCTGCGGCTGGGCGTGGCGCTGTGGCGAGGTGCCTGCTTGCTGCCGGATGTGTTTCCCACCTTCCACCAGCAGTATCCGGACATTCACATCGAACTGACTGAAGGCCGCTCCGTCCAACTGGAAGCCGCGCTGATGAATGACAAAATTGACCTTGCGGTGATGAATTTGCCCCGCACGTTGGATTATAGCAAACTGGTGTCTGAAATTGTTTGTGAAGAGCGGCTTCTCATTGCCGCCCCCACCCAGCACCCCTATGTGCAGGGTCTACTTGCAGACTGCCAAACCTTGGGAGGCTATCCTGTCGCGCCATTGGAACTGGTGAACCATATCCCGCTGATTTTAACCAAACCTGGCCAAAATTCGACGAATCAGGTGAAACATGTACTTGGGAAGAACCACATGGAGCCGGACATTCTGCTGGAAACAGGCAATCTGACCACTGCAATCAATCTGGCCGCACAGGGAATGGCCTGCGTTTTTGTGCCGGAAGAAGGGGCCAAGGTCTGCCAGCACCCCGGTGCAGTGACCTATTTTGCGGTAGATTCCCCAGATCTGGTCTGGGATCTGGCAGCTGTGTATCGGAAGGATACCTACCTGACGCGCCTTTCCCAACTATTCATTGAAGTGATGAAACAGCGGCTTCAACGAGAATAAGCGGTGTTGAGAGCGGTTGCCTTGGAGAGAATGCCCACCTGCCTTTCGGCAGGGCGAGCAGAGCGGTTGGCTTGCCGTTGGCAGCCAAACGCTTTTTGCGGGCTGGCGCCCGCACCCACTTTGGACGGCCCGAGGGCCGAAGAGCAGAGAGAAGAAAGGCGCATTCGCCCAATGCCGGAATTACGATGCCGTTGGCAAAGAGAACACCGTCCCCCGGAGGTCAGAGAAAACCGCCCCGTTTGCCCTTGTGAGCCACTGTGTCGGGCGAATAGGGGCGGGGCGGCATCCGTGCCAGCCAAAGCAAGTTTGCTGCCCCTGTCGGCGTTGTGTGGCGGAAGTCGGTGACGACTGCTGGAACGCGTTCCCCCCAGGATTGAGGGTGA
>ERZ1106929.1229-NODE-1229-length-23191-cov-9.702498_pt1 | contig 23191 bp, 23 predicted proteins | sample MGYA00403662_ERZ1106929 | MGnify/ENA primary metagenome ERZ1106929 (study PRJEB35170, sample SAMEA104062442) | human gut metagenome | biome: human gut; feature: human-associated habitat; material: faeces | place: Denmark | collected 2013-02-20 ... | reverse complement strand
CCCCTCGAGCTCCCCCGCCAACACTCGGGCGGATTCGTCTGAACAGAGGTTTTTCCACAAGCTGGGGGAGAAACCTGCGGGCTTCTCCCCATTCTTCCGTCTTTTGGGGGATATACGGGGCGTTATGCTGTCACGGTTGTCAGAAAAGCGAGGCGGCAGCACGCAAGCAGCGGAACTTCTCCTCGCGTTGCGCCGCCTCCCCCCTCCCCGGCATATCAGATAATTTTACTCTGATAAGGAGGAAAATTTTTTGTGAAAATATCCGGTTTTTCAGAATTGACATCATCCGGGCAAAGTGCTAACATAAATCTATCTTAGCTTATGAAACTTGAGGAAAGGAGCCATGCTTTTATGAAGAAGTTTGCGGCGTTCTTTTATGGCTACTTTTACTTTTTCGGCTTCAGTGTTGAAAAGGTAAGAGTGTTTTTTGCTGCAAACAAACGGCTCCCCTCCGTAGCATAAGCGGAGTATAGGAAGGTCAAAGGCCTGCGGTGAACAAACACTTCACCGCAGGCCTTTTTGCTGTGCCCCGCGCAGCAAAAAGTGAGATTCGCCATTTTCTCGCCCCTTCGGGGCAACCGAAAATGATGCGGAAACCTTCATGAGCCACGGCATGTTCCACGCTCTTGTGTGGACCGGATTGCTCATGAGGGTTTAGGCCATGTTTGAAAAATGTCAATATACCCAAACGGCGGTTCTTTTTCCGCCATACTGCGTTGATTTTCCTTGCAATACACAAAGTATTGCCGCGTCAAATCGCCTTGTCTGGCGAAAAAATCCCTCGCCGTCGGGCACATTTCCAATTTTCAAACAAGGCCTAGAACCGCCCTCGGGCGGCTGATGGCCGCCCTTGCATAAAAGGTGGGACTGCCCGTAGGGGCGGGTATTACCCGCCCGTTGCCTCCGCTGTCTCTGCCGCGCCTCCCGCCGTCACATAGGGACGCAGGTTCTCCAATGTGACCTCCCCGATGCCGGAGACGGAGAGCAGATCGTCCACGCTCTGGAAGGAGCCGTGCTCCTCCCGATAGATCAGAATGGCCTCCGCCTTGGCGGGCCCGATGCCGGGCAGCCGGTCCAGGTCGTAGGCGTCGGCGGCGTTCAGGTCGATGACCTCGCCGGGCAGCAGACTGTCCGGGCGCTCCCCCTCGGCGGGCGCCTCCTGGAGGGCCGGGTCCGGGGCGGAGGGCTCCTGCGGGGCGGATACCGTGACGGTGTAGGGCTCGGAGGTATTCTGCCCGGCCAGGAACCAGCCGCCGGTGAACAGCACGAAACCGGCTGTGAGGAGAAGCACTCCTTTTTCAAACCGGGAAATTCCAGCCATTTTTCTCCCTCCTGGTGCTTGCGGGGATGGATTCGGTTTGCTATAATGAGGTTTACAGAATATTGATCCCGGCGCTGCGCCGGAGATTCTTTTCTATTATATCATACATATGGAGAATTGCCCAATGAAAAAATGCCGTTTTCCCAGCCTTCTGGCGGCGGTGATCCTTCTGGTCGCCCTGTTCCTGCCCATGTCCGCCGCCGCGGTGGAGGACCCGGGTCTCACCTGCCGCAACGCCATCCTCATCGACGCCACCTACGACGAGGTGCTCTATGACAAGGGGGCCTATGACAAGGTGTACCCCGCCAGCATCACCAAGGTGATGACCGCCCTGCTGGTGCTGGAGGCGGTGGACGCGGGGCAGCTGACCCTGGACACCCCCATCACCGCCACGGCGGAGGCCCTGGAGGTGCCGGAGGGCAGCTCCACCGCCAAGATACAGGTGGGGGATACCTACACCCTGGAGCAGTATTTGTACTGTCTGCTCCTCCCCTCGGGCAACGAGGTGGCCCAGATCCTGGCCATTGCGGTGGACGGGAGCGTGGAGGCCTTTGTGGACCACATGAACCAGCGGGCGGAGGAGCTGGGCTGTGAGGGAACCCACTTTGCCAATCCCCACGGCTACCACGACGAGAACCACTACACCACCGCCTACGACATCACCCGCTTTATGAAGGCGGCCATGGAGTACGACCTGTTCCAGACCATCCTCACTAGCCCCAACTACACCCTTCCCGCCAACGGCGTGTCGGAGGAGCGGATCATCCGCAACACCAACGCCCTCACCTCCAACTGGACCTACACCCAGTATCTGTACGGCCCGGGCACCGGGGGCAAGACGGGCACCACCGACGAGGCGGGCTGCTGCCTGGTGGAGACCGCCCGGAAGGGGGACATGTATCTGATCTCCGTCATCCTGGGGGCGGAAGAGGTGAAGCAGGCGGACGGCAGCACGGACGCCCGCCAGTTCAGCGAGACCATCAAGCTGCTGAACTGGGGCTTTGACAACTTCCAGCGGGTCACCTTGTCTCCGGACGAGGCCCTGGTGGCCAAGGTGAAGGTGAACCTGTCCACCCAGGCGGACGAGGTGAACGTAAAGCCTCTGGGCTCCATCACCCGGACCCTGCCCAAGGACATCGACCTGGAGCAGGTGGAGATGGTCCCCTCCTTATTCAGCGAGAGCGTGGACGCCCCCGTGGAGGCGGGCCAGGTGCTGGGCATTCTGACCATCCGCTATGACGGGACGGAATACGGCCGGCTGGACCTGGTGGCGGACACCTCGGTGGAGCGCTCGGATTTTCTCTACTACAAGCACCAGGTGGAGACCTTCTTCCAAAATGCGGGAGTGCGCCTGCTCCTTGTGGTGGTACTGGCCGTTGTGGTGATTGTCCTGCTGCGGGTGCTGGTGTTCCGGAAGCGCCGGCGCTACCGCTCCGGCGTGGGCATGGGCGCGGGCCGGCGGGGCCATTACAGCGGCCGCCGCAGAAGATAAAGATCAAGAGAAGCACAGCCACCGGCAACGCCGGTGGCTGTGCTTTACTGCTGAGCCGTTTTCAGGGCCTGGGCGATCTGATCCGGGCAGGAGGTGGGCTTTCCGCCGCAGCGGATGCCCTCCAGCCGCCGGATGGCCTCGTCCACCGGCATCCCCCGCAGCAAACTGGAGATGCCCTTCAGATTTCCGTCGCAGCCCCCCACGATCTGAACGGAGCGGATGGCGCCGTCCTCCACCTGAATGGTAAAGGCCCGGGAGCAGACGCCCCGAGGCGTGTACTGAATGGTCATGGTGATGTGCCTCCTTGCTTTACAGGGTTCCAAAAGATGGACCGGTTTTTATTATAGGGGAAACGGGCGAAAAAAACAAGGCGGACCTGAACGCTGTTCTCTGGTCCGCCGCTTAGAATTCCTGGTACAAATTATCCTCTTTTCTGGTGCGTGCGCGGGGGTTCCGCGGGGTGGCTGGGGAAACGGGGAGCGCTCATCCCTCCCGCTGCTGGAGCTGGAGCCGGTCGGCGATCATGGCGATGAACTCGCTGTTGGTGGGTTTTCCTTTCACGTTGGAGACGGTGTAACCGAAGTATTTCTGCAAGGTCTCCAAGTCGCCCCGGTCCCAGGCCACCTCAATGGCGTGGCGGATGGCCCGCTCCACCCGGGAGGCGGTGGTGCCGAACCGCTTGGCAACCTCGGGGTAGAGGACCTTGGTCACAGCGTTGATGACCTCCATGTCGTCCACGGCGATGAGGATGGCCTCCCGGAGATACTGGTAGCCCTTGATATGGGCGGGGACGCCCACCTCATGGATGATGGAGGTGACCAGGGTCTCCAGACTGTGGGAGCGGCTCTTGTCCTCCTCTATGGCCTCAAAAGTGGTGAGCTGCCGGATGCGGGCGCAGATGGTGCTGAATTTGCAGGGCTTGACCATGAAGTGGTCGGCCCCATTGGCGGCGGCCAGGTCGGCGATGGCCCCGTGGATGTAGCTGGACAGCACCAGAATCCGGGGGCGGTGCTCCGGGGGAAGCTCCCGCAGCTGCTCCAGCACTTCGATCCCGTCCATGCCGGAGAGCACCATCTCCATGACCACGGCGTCGGGCTGCAGGGTCCGGACCATCTCCAGCAGCTGCTGGCCGTCGCCCGTCTCGCCCACTACTTCCATGTCCGATTCGTTTTGAAGCGCCTCAATCAGATGGCGCCGGAATTCGTCGCTGGTATCCGCTACCAGCAGTCGCTTGGCATACTCCATATTCGCTCTTCTCCTCCTGGAATGATATGGCCGGCCCGCCGGATACGCCCGGAGCGGCCAAGTAAAATGTATCATAATCAGACAGGATATGCAAGGCGTTTTTGCCAAAAAATGGAATAAAAAGTTTCGACAAGTTCCGACGAATCCTTCTGTTTCAGGGGAATTTCAGAAAATTCGATTTCTTCATCCAGAAAAAATTTTTCAGAAATGATTAGAATAAAACTGTCTTTTTGTTTGATCAAAAAACGCGGCGGGGGTTGACAGGGCGGGGGAAATTGTGTATGATACAGAAAATCAAACCGTTGAAGCGGAGATAACGGCAGTCACGCCTTTACAGAGAGCCCGGGGAGCTGAGAGCCGGGTAAGAAACGAACTGTCAAATGGACCGCTGAGGGCGCAGTCAAAGGCCGGAGTTCCGGCTGAGTATTCTGCGACGTGTGGGCATACGTCAGTTGCCGGGGGTATGTTGGTACTCCGCTAAGGGCACGGCCGGTGAAAGGGCCGTGAAGCAAGGTGGCACCGCGAGCGTAAGGATACGCCCGTCCTTGACAGAAATTGTCAGGGACGGGCGTTTTTGCATTTCGTCCCGGAAAAAAAGGAGGTCTTTCCATGTACTATCCCACGTTGAAGGAGGCCAGAACCCTGGCCGCCTCCGGGCCCTACCGGGAGATTCCGGTGGCCCGGGAGCTGCTCAGCGACTTCCTCACCCCCATCCAGGCCCTGCGCATCCTCCGGGCCCGGGACAACCACTGCTTTCTGCTGGAGTCCGCCGCCGACCAGGAGGGCTGGGGCCGCTGGACCTTCCTGGGGTTTGAGCCCGAGCTGGAGATCACGGCCAAGGACGGGGTGGTGCAGCTCCGGGACGGGGAGCGGACCTCCAGCCGCATTCAGCACCCGGGGGAGGCCCTGCGGCAGATTCTCTCCGAACACAAAAGCCCCAAGATCCCCGGCCAGCCCCCCTTCACCGGCGGACTGGTGGGCTACTTCTCCTATGACTACATGAAGTACGCCGAGCCAACCCTCCGCCTCACGGGGGAGGACCAGGAGAAGTTCAAGGACATGGATCTGATGCTGTTCCGCAGCGTCATCGCCTTTGACAACTTCCGGCAGAAGCTCATCCTGATCACCAACGCGGACGCCTCCGACCTGGATGAGACCTACCCCGCCGCCTGCGCCCAGCTGGACCGGATGGCGGAGCTCCTCCGCCACGGGGCCCCGGCCCCCCGGAGGCCGGCCCGGCTCACCACGCCGGTGGAGGCCCTGTTCAGCCGGGAGCAGTTCTGCTCCATGGTGGAGCAGGCAAAGCACTACATCCGGGAGGGGGACATCTTCCAGGTGGTGCTGTCCAACCGGCTGGAGGCGGGATTTGAGGGGTCATTGCTGGATGTGTACCGCATCCTGCGCACCATCAATCCCTCTCCCTACCTGTTCTACTTCACCAGCGACGACATGGAACTGGCCGGGGCATCTCCCGAGACGTTGGTGAAGCTGGAGGACGGGGTGCTCCACACCTTTCCCCTGGCGGGCACCCGGCCCAGGGCAAAGACAGCGGAGGAGGATAAGCGGCTGGAAGAAGAGCTCCTGTCGGACGAAAAGGAGCTGGCCGAACATAACATGCTGGTAGACCTGGGGAGAAACGACATCGGAAAGATCAGCCGCTTCGGCTCCGTACAGGTGGAGAAGTACCTGTCCATTGAGCGCTTCTCCCACGTCATGCACATCGGCTCCACCGTCCGGGGGGAGCTGCGGGAGGACTGCGACGCAGTGGACGCCATCGACGCCATCCTCCCGGCGGGCACTCTGTCGGGAGCCCCCAAGCTGCGGGCGGCGGAGATCATCGACCAGCTGGAGCACAACAAGCGGGGGGTGTACGGCGGGGCCATCGGCTACCTGGACTTTACCGGAAATCTGGACGCCTGCATCGCCATTCGCCTGGCCTTCGCCAAAAATGGGAAGGTGTTTATCCGCTCCGGGGCGGGCATTGTGGCCGACTCGGAGCCGGAGAAGGAGTATCAGGAGTGCATCAACAAGGCAAAAGCCGTGGTCCGGGCCCTGGAGCTGGCCCAGAAAGAGAGGGACCTATGATTCTGCTCATCGACAACTACGACAGCTTTTCCTACAACCTGTACCAGCTGGTGGGGAGCCTCAGCCCGGACATCCGGGTGGTGCGCAACGACCAGGTCAGTGTGGAGGACATTCGCCGGATGAACCCCAGCCACCTGATTCTCTCCCCCGGTCCCGGCCGCCCGGCGGACGCCGGGGTGTGTGAGGCGGCCATTCGGGAGCTCTCGGAGGAGCTGCCCATCCTGGGGGTGTGCCTGGGGCACCAGGCCATCTGCGAGGCCTTCGGGGGCACCGTGTCCTACGCCAAGGAGCTTATGCACGGCAAGCCCTCCCAGGTGGCGCTGGATTTGAGCTGTCCCCTGTTCCGGGGGCTGCCGGACACCATCACGGCGGCCCGGTACCACTCTCTGGCCGCGGTGGAGGGCACCCTGCCGGAGTGCCTCACCGTCACCGCCCGAACCGACGACGGGGAGGTCATGGCGGTGCAATATAAGGACCGCCCCGTCTATGGATTGCAGTTCCACCCCGAGTCCATTCTCACGCCGGAGGGGCGTCAGATCGTAAAAAATTTCTTGGAGGGATAAGCCATGATTAAGGAAGCCATTGTAAAGATCGTCAGCAAGGAGGACCTGACCTACGACGAGGCCTACACCGTGATGAACGAGATCATGAGCGGCGAGACCACCCCCACCCAGAACGCCGCCTTCCTGGCCGCCCTGTCCACCAAGAGCGCCCGGGCGGAGACTACCGACGAGATCGCCGGCTGCGCCGCCGCCATGCGCGCCCACGCCACCCAGGTGGACACGGGCATGGAGGTCTTTGAGATCGTGGGTACCGGCGGGGACAACGCCCACAGCTTCAACATCTCCACCACCTCCGGACTGGTTGCCGCGGTGGGGGGCGTGAAGGTGGCCAAGCACGGCAACCGGGCGGCCTCCTCCCAGTGCGGCACGGCGGACTGCCTGGAGGCCCTGGGGGTGAACATCCAGCAGAGCCCCCGGCGGTGCATCCAGCTTCTGAACGAAGTGGGCATGTGCTTCTTCTTCGCCCAGAAGTACCACACCTCCATGAAGTACGTGGGGGCCATCCGCAGGGAGCTGGGCTTCCGCACCGTGTTCAACATCCTGGGTCCCCTCACCAACCCGGGAAAACCCTCCATGCAGCTGCTGGGGGTGTACGACGACTATCTGGTGGCTCCCCTGGCCCAGGTGCTCATCAACCTGGGGGTCCGGCGGGGCATGGTGGTCTATGGCCAGGATAAGCTGGACGAGATCTCCATGAGCGCCCCCACCAACGTGTGCGAGATCAAGGACGGCTGGTTCAGGGCCTATACCATCGCCCCCGAGGACTTCGGCCTATCCCGCTGTACCCGGGAGGAGCTGCGGGGGGGCACCCCGGCGGAGAACGCCCAGATTGTCCGGGCCATCCTCTCCGGCGCGGAGCGGGGACCCAAGCGCAGCGCGGTGCTCCTCAACGCCGGGGCCGCCCTGTACATCGGCGGCAGGGCGGACACCATGCGGGACGGCGTGGCCCTGGCCGGGGAGCTCATCGACTCCGGCAGGGCACTGGAGACGTTGGAAAAGCTCATTGCCGCCAGCAACCTTCCTGAGGAGGCGGAGACATGACCATTTTAGACCAGCTGGCCGCCCACGCCCGGGAGCGGGTGGCGGCGGACCAGGCGGAGAACAGCCTGGACGTGCTCCAGGCCCAGTGCCGCGCCCTGGGGCGGGAGAGGGGGGAGCGCTTTCAGGCCGCCCTGGCAAAGCCGGAGCTGTCCTTTCTCTGCGAGGTAAAGAAGGCCTCCCCCTCCAAGGGGATCATCGCAAAAGAATTTCCCTATCTGGACATTGCAAGGGACTATGAACGCGCCGGGGCGGACGCCATCTCCTGCCTGACAGAGCCCAAGTGGTTTCTGGGCTCCGACCGGATTTTTCGGGAGGTTCGGGGGGCGGTGGACACCCCCATGCTCCGCAAGGACTTCACGGTGGACTCCTACCAGCTCTACCAGGCGAGACTCATGGGGGCGGACTGCGTGCTGCTCATCTGCGCCCTGCTGGACACGGAAACCCTGGAGCGGTATCTGACCATCTGCCACGACTTGGGACTGGCCGCCCTGGTGGAGGCCCACGACGAGAAGGAGGTCGCATCCGCCGTGGCTGCCGGGGCTAAGATCATCGGAGTGAATAACCGGAACTTGAAGGACTTCTCGGTGAACCTGGACAACGCCGCCCGGCTGCGGGACCAGATCCCTCCCGGGGTGCTGTATGTGGCGGAGAGCGGCGTCCACCGGCCCGAGGACGTATCGGCGGTGCGCTCCATGGGGGCGGACGGGGTGCTCATTGGGGAGGCCCTCATGCGCGCCGGGGACAAGGGGGCCATGCTGGCGGCCTTCCGGGAGGCGGCCAGATGACCCGCATCAAGATCTGCGGCCTGAGCCGCCCCCAGGACGTTGCCTGTGTCAATCAGGCCAAACCCGACTGGTGCGGCTTTGTGGTGAACTTCCCCAAGAGCCGCCGCAGCGTCACCCCAGACCAGCTCCGGTCCTTACGGCGGGAGCTGGACCCGTCGGTGGTCCCCGTGGGGGTATTTGTGGACCAGCCGGTGGAGGTAGTGACAGATCTGCTGAATCGTGGTATCATCTCCATAGCGCAGCTCCACGGCGGCGAGGACGAGGATTACACAGCCGCCCTGCGGGCGGCGGCCCCGGGAAAGGAGATCTGGAAGGCCTTCCAGGTGCGCGGCCCCGCCGATCTGGAGCGGGCCACCGCCTTCCCGGCGGACCGGATTTTATTGGACAGCGGCCAGGGGACCGGGAGAACCTTCGACTGGTCCCTGCTGAGACACTTTCCACGGCCCTACCTGCTGGCAGGGGGACTGGACCCGGAGAATTTGCCCACGGCCATCCGCACCCTGCGCCCCTATGGGGTGGACCTGTCCAGCGGGGTGGAGACGGACGGTTTGAAGGATTTTACCAAAATACAGGCGGCGGTGGCCGCCGCAAGAGAGGAATGAGCACATGTCCAAGGGACGATTTGGCATCCACGGCGGTCAGTACATCCCCGAAACCCTGATGAACGCGGTCAACGAGCTGGAGGAGGCCTACAACCACTGCAAAGACGATCCGGAGTTCCAGGCGGAGCTCACAGAACTGCTGAACGAGTACGCCGGACGGCCCTCCCGGCTCTACTATGCCCGGCGCATGACCGAGGACCTGGGGGGCGCGAAGATCTATCTCAAACGGGAGGATCTGAACCACACCGGGGCCCACAAGATCAACAACGTGCTGGGTCAGGCCCTGCTGGCCAGGAAGATGGGCAAGACCCGCCTCATCGCTGAGACGGGCGCGGGGCAGCACGGGGTGGCCACCGCCACGGCGGCGGCTCTCTTCGGCATGGAGTGCGTGGTGTTCATGGGGGAGGAGGACACCCGCCGCCAGGCCCTGAACGTATACAAAATGCGGCTGCTGGGGGCCACGGTGGTACCGGTGACCTCGGGCACCGCCACCTTGAAGGACGCCTGCTCCGCCGCCTTCCGGGAGTGGACCACCCGCATCTCAGACACCCACTACTGCCTGGGCTCCGTCATGGGGCCCCACCCCTTCCCCACCATGGTCCGGGACTTCCAGGCGGTGATCTCCAGGGAGATCAAGGCCCAGATGCTGGAGAAGGAGGGTCGGCTCCCCGACGCGGTGCTGGCCTGCGTGGGGGGAGGCTCCAACGCCATCGGGGCCTTCTACCACTTCATTGAGGACCCCTCCGTGCGGCTCATCGGCTGCGAGGCCGCCGGCCGGGGGGTGGACACCCCGGACACGGCGGCCACCATCGCCACGGGAAAACTGGGCATCTTCCACGGCATGAAGTCCTACTTCTGCCAGGATGAGTTCGGCCAGATCGCCCCGGTGTACTCCATCTCCGCCGGCTTGGACTACCCGGGCATCGGTCCGGAGCACGCCATGCTCCACGACACGGGGCGGGCGGAGTATGTGGCGGTCACCGACGAAGAGGCGGTCAGCGCCTTTGAGTACCTGAGCCGCACCGAGGGCATCATCCCCGCCATCGAGTCGGCCCATGCGGTGGCCCACGCCGTGAAGCTGGTCCCTGATATGGGAAAGGACAAGATCATCGTCATCAACATTTCCGGCCGGGGCGACAAGGACTGCGCCGCCATCGCCCGGTACAGAGGGGAGGAGATTTCCGAATGAGCCGTATCACAGACGCGTTTTCCCACGGAAAGGCGTTTATTCCCTTCCTCACCTGCGGGGACCCGGACCTGGAGACCACCGAGGCGGCCGTCCGGGCTATGGCCCAGGCGGGGGCCGACCTGATCGAGCTGGGCATCCCCTTCTCAGATCCCACCGCCGAGGGGCCGGTGATCCAGGCCGCCAACCAGCGGGCGCTGGCCGCCGGGACCACCACCGGCAAGATCTTTGAAATGGTCCGCCGCCTGCGGAAGGATGTGACCACCCCCATGGTGTTTATGACCTACGCCAATGTGGTGTTCTCCTACGGCACGGAGCGGTTTGTCTCCACGGCGGCGGAGGCCGGCATGGACGGGCTCATTCTCCCCGACGTGCCCTACGAGGAGAAGGGGGAGTTCGCTCCGGTGTGCCGGAAATACGGCCTGGACTTCATCTCCCTCATCGCGCCCACCTCAGAGGGACGCATCGCTATGATTGCCCGGGAGGCGGAGGGGTTCCTCTACTGCGTCTCTTCCCTGGGGGTGACCGGCGTACGGGGGGAGATTACCACCGATGTGGGACGGATGGTCCGCCTGGCCAAGGAGGCCAACCCGGACCTCCCCTGTGCCGTAGGCTTCGGCGTCTCCACTCCGGACCAGGCGGCCGCCCTGGCCCATACGGCCGACGGAGTGATTGTGGGTTCCGCCATCGTTACGCTGGCCCAGCAGTATGGCCGGGAGGCGGTTCCCCATATCCGGGACTATGTAGCGGACATGAAGGCCGCCCTCTCCCGTCCTTGAGCGAAGCTGAAAGCCCCTGGAACGGTTCGTGTGAACCGTTCCAGGGGCTTTTCTGTAAGATAACGTCAACTGCCCTTTGTGGACGGCGGCGGGGGGAGCGGCAGAGGGCCTTCGGAGGTCACAGGACCCCGGTGATCCGGTAACCGGCCTTCTCCACCCGCTGTTTGATCTGCCCGTCGTCCACCGGCTGGGAGTAGAGGACTGTCAGAAGGCCCTTTTTCCAGTCGGCACGGCCCGCCGCGCCGTGGATGTCGTTGACGGCCTCCTCCACCCGCACCTTGCAGTGCTCGCAGTGCATCCCCTCCACCTGGAAGGTTTTCTCTCCCGTCACATGGGACAGCTTTTTCTTCCGCGGCCGGTAGCTTCCCCCGCCGCAGCAGCCGCCCTCACCTTTGAAATGGCGTATGGTGTACCAGATCCCCACGGCGACGGCGGCCGTCAGGAGGACAATCAGAATGACGTTTTCCATGGTGGATCAGACTCCTCCCTGTGCGGAGGGGGATGCGGCCCAAAGGCGCGCATCCCCGTTCCGGTACAGTCTCAGTATTTTTTTGATTGGCGGCTGTGTCCGCCGCAGGCTCCGCCTCCGCACTGCTTGGCATAGGGGCAGCCAATGCAGGTCTCGCCCCGCTTTTTTGCCCGATAGAGGTAGAGGAGAATGCCTCCGAGAATGGCCAGGACAATGGCCGCAACGATGAAATCAATCATGACGGTTTACCGAGTGGCGGCCGTGTTGGGGGCGTCCAGGCGGTACTCCTCCTGGATGTGCCGGTTGGAGCGGCGGGCCAGCGTGACCACGATGGCGATCATCACCACGATGCCCGCCAGGCCGCCGATGGCGGCGGTCATGTTCAGGGTTTCAGGCGCGGTGATCAGGGTGCCGATGGTGTAGACCAGATAGGCCACGGTATAGCCGGTGCACAGCTGAAGGCCGATGGCCCCCAGCACCCACTTGGTGCTCTTCATCTCAGAATTCATCGCGCCGATGGCGGCAAAGCAGGGGGGCGTGTACAGGTTGAACATCAGGTAGGCCAGAGCAGCCACCGGGGTGAGGGCGAGGTAGGCGGCCACATCCGCGCCAGCACCCTCTACCATGGCCAGTTCATCCACATTGATGAAGTTCTCCAGCCCAACAATACAGACAGCCAGTGTGCCCACCACGTTCTCCTTGGCGATGAAGCCGGTGACGGCGGCGGCGGCCAGCTGCCAGCTGAGCACGCCCACGATGGGCACCAGCAGGACGGCGAAGGGGGCGGCGATGGAGGCCAGGATGGAGGAGTCCGCAGTTTCGGCCACCTGGAAGCTCCAGTTGAAGGTCTGCATGATCTGTACAACCGTATTGCACAGCAGGATGATGGTGGCGGCTTTCACAATGTAGGCCCAGCCCCGGCTGCACATGGACTTGAAGGCAAACCACAGGGAGGGGAGCTTATACTCGGGCAGCTCAATGATGAAGAAGGACTTGCGTACCTTATAGCCGGTCACTTTGTTCACCAGCAGGGCGCCCAGGAAGATCAGCGCGATGCCGGTGAAGTACATCAGGAAGCTGACCCAGCCCGCATTGTCGAAGAACGCGCCGGCAATCAGGGTAATCACCGGGATCTTGGCCCCGCAGGGCATGAAGGTGGTCAGCATGGCGGTGGCCCGGCGCTCCCGCTCATTGCGGATGGTGCGGCAGGCCATGACGCCGGGGATGCCGCAGCCGATGCCGATGACGAAGGGGATCACCGACTTGCCGGACAGACCCACCTTTTTAAAGATGGGGTCCAGCACCACAGCCACGCGGGACATGTAGCCGCAGTCCTCCAGCAGAGCGATGAGGAAATACATGACCATGACCAGGGGCAGGAAGCCCACCACGGCGCCCACGCCGCCGATGATGCCGTCTACCAGCAGGGCGGACAGCAGCGGGTTGGCGTCGGACACCAGCTCGCCCACCCAGCCCTGGAAATTCTCGATCTGAGCCACCAGGGCGTCGGCAATGTAGGGGCCTACCCACACCTGGGAGATCTGGAACACCAGGAACATGACCACGGCGAAGATGGGGATGCCCAGCCAGGGCTTGGTGAGAACGGCGTCGATGGAGTCGCCGCTGTTCTTGTCCTTGGTGAACACCTTCCGCTTTTCCACCTGGGCCACAATCCCGTTGACGAAATCAAAGCGCTTCCGGTCGGCGGCCTCCACTACCTTCTTGTCCGTCAGGTCGATGTCACCCTCCCGATAGGGGGCGTCCTGCACCCGGCCCGCCTGGGCCGCTGCGGCCTCCACCACAGCCTTCAGGCCCTCGTTGGAGGTGGAGACCGTCTGAATCACCGGGCAGCCCAGCTTGGCGGACAGGGCCTCCACGTCGATTTTGGTCTCTTTCTTCTCGTTGATGTCGCTTTTGTTCAGGGCCACTACCACAGGAATGCCCAGCTCCAGCAGCTGAGTGGTGAAAAACAGGCTGCGGCTCAGGTTGGTGGCGTCCACGATGTTGATGATCACATCCGGGTGTTCCTTCTTCACATAGGAGCTGGTGATGCTCTCCTCGCTGGTGAAGGGAGACATGGAGTAGGCGCCGGGCAGGTCCACGGCGATGAGCTGCTCCTCGCCGCCGTAGTAGGCCTTCTTGATGGGGTGTTCCTTCTTCTCCACCGTGACGCCCGCCCAGTTGCCGACCCGTTCATTCCGGCCGGTGAGGGCGTTGTACATGGTGGTCTTACCGGAGTTTGGATTGCCGGTCAGAGCAATTCTCATGTAAGATTCCTCCCTTGATGGATGTTTTGCTGGTTTGACTCCCTCTCGGATGCACCCATCCGATTTCGATAAATTAGCTCTTGCTAACTGATGTGCCGGGAAAAGGGCAGCGCGAAGCTGCCCTGCTGCTTAGACGATGATCGCGTCGGCCAGCTGCTGGTCAAAGTTGTACCGCGCGTCCTTGATGGCGACAATACAGCCTCCCTTGATGTGAGAAATCACCGTGATCTTCTCACCGCTGTAACAGCCCAGAGAGAACAGAAAAGCGTTCATCTCCTCATCATCGGTGTCGATTTGGCGGATGACGTATTCCTGGCCCTCTACTGCATCTGTTAACTTCATGCCTGATACCACCGTTCACGATTTGATCAAGCCAAGCGACCGGCATTTTGATTACCAAGTGCTAACTTGTCGGTGAAAATAAAATTAGCTCTCGCTAACTTCATGGAAGATTATACGTCCTGTCCTGTGGTTTGTCAACCCTAATTTCAATCTTTTTACACATCGCACCGTCTTGGAAGAACGACAAACGCGGCGGACCGGCCGCCTGCGGGGTTTCAGCGGATGGCCGGCGGCCTGGAAATAGAGAAGGGGGAGAGGCGGCCGCCGCCCTTGACTTTTTTGCCGCTTTTGTGTACTATACGAAATGAACGGAAGCCGCCGCGCAGGCGTGGAGCTGTCAGCACCCCGTGTTCAAATGAAATATGCGCCTGTGATGGAATTGGTAGACATGCGAGATTTAGGTGCTGTCACCTCAGTGAAAGGTGGACCGTTGTGGATACGTCTATAGAGAAGATAGGAATAGGCCTTCAAAAGTATTGTTCTATTATGTCTTGCCTATATCAAACGGATGTATCTAAAGATCGGGAATTTCAGCGCCTGTTTAATGGGTATTATAGAATGCGCCAACGCTCCGAAAGATTTTATTGTTGCTTCTATCGCTATTTGGAGGAGCATAAGTTTGACGATGCACTTACATATGCGCAAGTTCTGACTTATTTGTTTCAAGAAACAGGCTGTATTCATGCCTCTTTTTCCAGCAAGCTACTGGCAACTGTCCGACCGGAGATGCCGGTATGGGATAAGTATGTGCTTTCCAATCTGGGTTTGAGGGCCCCGTATTATTCTTGTAAATCTCGTTTTCAGAGAGTTCTTGACACTTATCAAAAAATCTGTGATTGGTATCAGACTTCCGAGGCCCAAGCCAAGGTTGCGGTATTTGATGCTAATTTCCCTAATGTAGATATTACAGATGTGAAGAAGATTGATTTTGTTCTATGGCAAACAAGGTGATTTTTTGTTTGTATAAATGGTAACTAAGAGTCCCTACCTCGGGTACCATTCGCGAGGAGAAATCGAGGAAAATTGAATATGCGCCTGTGATGGAATTGGTAGACATGCGAGATTTAGGTTCTGTCACCTCAGTGAAGAATTTTTCATCAATCAGGTAAAAGCAGGCGTGGCCTGTTTTTATAGATGCGGATCAAGCGCAACGCTCCGCCTCGGATATCCCCTCCCCGAGTAAAAATAGGGGGAAACTGAATATGCGGGTATGACGGAATTGGCAGACGTGCAGGATTTAGGTTCCTGTGCCGCAAGGCGTGTGGGTTCGACCCCCACTACCCGTACCAAGCGCTGCTGGCATCCCAGCAGCGCTTTTCTATAATCTCATTGTCAAATTATAGGGCATGGTGTAAGATAACTATGATCAGAGAGAAGGTGTTATTTGATGGAAAAAAACTTGGACCATTTGACCTCCGAGGAAGTTGAGACTTTAATGCAACGATATTATGCTGGTGAGTCTGTTTCCAAATTAACAAAAGAATATGGCATCTCTGTACGTAGTTCAGACCTATATAAGTTATTTCCACCGGAAGCTTTCGCTAATTACATTTGTGAGTATTGCGACGAGCCTTTAGTAATTAATCGTCCATCAAAAACCATGAAGAATCTCCCCAAATATGAGCGAGACTTATACTGTCCAGTCTGTGGGCACAAGCCGTTTCAAACTCACTGTAATTGCGAAAATTGCCAGGAAGAAGAAAGAAATCTTCAAATGGAGCGGCTGCAGCAGATTGAAGAAGTATATTCCAAGCCACAGACACCTGTTGATTTCGCATCTCTTTCTTTTGAAAACAAAGTGTTTTTAGGCGCTATCTGTAGAGCTTTACTCAAAGAAAACCTTTATGAAATTGCACCATTTTCTAATTCGGAAGTAATTTTGACGCCTACGGACATTTTACGTAAGAAGCTATATTCAAGCTTAATTCACAACCAAGTCATAGCGGTGAGTCCGCAATCTACGTTGGATGCGTTTGATATCGATAGTGAAGACTTTCCAAATACCTTCTATATCTATAGAGTCACCTATTTCTTAAATCTAATTTTCCCAGCAAATAAGAAGGATCTATTTACCGAAATATTAGACCCCAGTTACTATTGCCCGGAGAATGCAGACGAAGCAGTTATACTGTGGAAAGAGATTGCAGTTGCTGAATGTATAGAGTATTTACAGTATCAATTAGACAAAGTAAACTTTGAATTCACCCCAGGCGAGAAGACTTATAAAACATTTGATATCATTCTAAATGACTTTTCTGTATCACAAATTTATGGAATTATTTGGCGTGCGGTGGCTGATGCATCGAAACTGTATCTTGAGAAAGGAATTAGCAAAATGCATGCGGCAAACAGTGTTATTGGAGCCTGCGAGCGATATGCCGAGCGTGCAAAAATTAATGGGTGGGATTTAACGCAGTATAATCGCATTAAGGATCTACCCCAAAGCGAACTCTCATTATTCTATTTTAATCGTGTACTTGGCATTGGTGAAATGGGATTTAGGGTTCCTCCAACAATTGTTTAAGCCTAACGATTTCCTTTTAAGTATTCCATGGAAATATCATCGATTCCTCGCTCTAACTTTTAAAATTTTTCTGTAACGCAAAAATATGGGCGTCGAGGATTGGTTTCCTCGGCGCCCATATTTCAGTTTTCCGCCATATAATTACTATTCGTCAGAGGAATACTCTTCTACCAGATTCTTAAGCGTGCGAGGCAAATAAGTCCAGATTTCATTAGCTCCATCAAAATAGCCATCTGCTTTCGCCTTATCCCAATAGAGCCGTGCCTCTTCGTAATAGGGTAATTGTAACCGACGAAAGGTCTCCAGTAGCAATCTCTTATCAGCAATATGTTCTCTATAATCTTCCCGAAAATCTGGGCCTGGATCAATCATCGATAAAAAATGAACTTTTCCCTCATCACCTAAAAAAGATTCAAGTGGTAAAGACATAGAATAGCGGCGGTCATGGTCACAGCCTACTTTACAATTGCCTACATGATTATTTTTATGCAGGATTCGTATTTTATCAATTTTCCCTTCTGCATTTTCACCCCAGACAACATATCCATCATCAGGGGTTTCTATAATTTTTCCGCACACGTCACAAACCCACTGCTTTAAAGGTTCCATAAGCGACCTCCCTTTAGATATTTTGTGCTGTCCAGTAATTAAAATAATCGCATGAGCATTTTATCACAAAAAGGTACTTTGAGCAACGATTCAGAAAATATTAGGTCGTAGAGACATTATCAATATCAGTGTATAACTGTTATAAACCCTGTAACAGCAAGGTGCATAGGACAGAAACACAATATACGGAGCATATCCGAAGAAAATAATCTATATATTGATAACTTCCTTGTAAATACATTGTATCCATGATATACTTTACCATTATGTTAGGTTACAAGGAGCGATGGGGATATGTCGAAAACTATGGCAGCATTTTATGAAGGCCCTCCGTATTTGGAAATGTTAAATCGTATTCAACGGCAGATAGATTTAATGACCCGTCCTTTACTGGACATGCAACAGGATTATGCCGCATTGACAAAAAATCTCTCTGCTGCGTTAGATTCCCCCGCAATTCGTAACATTAACAAAATCTCAAGTGCATTTGATAGTCAGGGCATGGCAGCCATATACCGCACTCAAGAAATTGTATCAAAAATAGATATGTCCGGAATGGTATCTGCGCTTCAACAGTTTCAAATAGCCATAGACACTGTTGCCCCAATGCAATTGCAAGTTCAGCTTGGTGAACGTATCCAAGAATGGTCACGCGTCATATCCAATAGTATTCCGTATCAAATCGAACCTTTGACTAAGGCAAGGGTTGCTGAACTAACTCGACTGACATCCTTGGCAGAGGAATATACCATCGGAGAGGCTGCTGAAGAATGCCACATCCTTTCTGAGGATGAACAAAAAATTGTAGTATCTGAAGTAGAAGATATTTTGCTTTCGGGTAAAAACTGGGAGCAACGTTTTGCTGAACAAATTAAAAGCTTCTCTCAGACTCACCCAGTAATCGCATGGGTGCTTGAGAAAATCTTTTTTGCGATTTTAATTGGCATTATCACAAATATAGCCTCTTCTGCAATAGGGAAGGCTTTGTCTCCAGCTAATGTATATGAGGATCCAAATTCGTCTTCTCAGATAGTGTACCATATTGAACTGAACCAAAATGTTGTTGTTGTGGGAGATGTTCCCTATTACTATGAGGTTGAAATACAGGACGAGTCGTCAGGGTGCCGTTATGCCGGCTATGTCAGCAAGCGGTCTATTTCTCTGATGGAAAGCGAGGAGAAATAGACCGAACTGGCATAGAAGCAGACATCTTCTCCATCACGATCCCATCAATCTCCTGCTCCAGCTCCTGAATTCTTTTCTGTAACGACAAAATGTGGACGTCAAGGACCGGTTTCCTCAACGCCCACATTTTTTGCTTCTGCTTCAGTTCCTTCTGTTTCTCGGCCATCTTGACCCGCATGGTCTGGGCAAACTCCTGAACCGTTGCATCCAGCACCTCCTCATGGATACGGTGAGAACGGCAATAGCTTTTCCCATTCCGATGGTAGCCCTTACAGACATACTCCACACGCCGCTTGCCGTTCCAGTACCGGATTATCGGCACAAAGGGGCTTCCGCACTCTTTGCAGAGAATCAGTCCGGCGTAGCGGTGTTTCGCCTTGTTTCCATTGGCCGGGCGGGCCTGCGCTTTCAGTTTTTGCTGAACTTTCTCCCAGATGTCACGCTGAATAATAGCAGGAAAGAAGTTTTCGTGCCGGTACCACTCCGCCTGCTCCAATCGCTTTGCCTTGCCGCTGTTGGTTTCAGACCGGTGATTGATCAGCACCCCGGTATAGGCCTCCTCCACCAGGATATTTTTTACGCTGGCATATGTCCATACATAGCGCCCATTACTGGTTTTTCTTGCCGTACAGACTTCTCTGCCGCATTGCTCCGCCCGGAGTTGCGCCGGTGTCTTTTGTCCCAGCGCATTGAGCCTGCGGGCGATTTCTTTTTGCCCATGCCCCTGTAAGTACAGAGAATAGATGATTTGTACGGTTTCAGACGCCTCCGGGTGAAGTTCGATCGTATTGGTATTGCGGTCTTTCCGATAGCCAAAGGGCGGTGTGATCACAATGCCCTCCCGCTGTTTCTGACGATACCCGGCCCGGATCTTTTTACTGATGTCCCTGGCGTAGTAATCGTTCATCAGGCCACGGACGCCGATGATCAAATCATCCTCGTCGCGGAAGGTATCGATCCCTTCTGTCGCGGAAATCGCCCGCACCTGATGTTCCCGCAGATAATCAATAAACAGTGCGGTCTGGGTTCTATGGCGGCCAAGTCGTGACAAGTCCTTTACGATGACGGCATCGATTTTATCGGCGTCCACAGCCGCCGTGAACTCGTCCAGCCCACGGCGGTTGAACTTCATGCCGCTCACATTGTCATCAGAAGACTGTCCCACAATGGTGTATCCGTGCTGCTCGGCAAAGCCATGGCAGATCTCCTGCTGGTTCAGGAGAGAGTTCATCTCCTGGTCATCATCGTTTGACAGTCGCGCATAGATCCATACCCGCATCTGTTATCACCTATCCCGCATAGTAGTCACCATAAATGATTGCGCCCAGCCGGTCATAATCAAACTCTGCGGAGAGGACGGAATCCGTTCGCTCCCCATTTTCGAAGATGTCCAGATGATCCCGGAATGGCGCTTTCAGCCGGATCTCTAAATCCAGTTTGCCATCTTCCTCGTGAACAAGGATTTTTTCAACCAGCATTTTCAGATGTGCCTCCGACATTTTGCCGTCTTGAAGAATATCATCGATCAGGCTGATGTCTCGCTTTAACCTGGCCTGGCGGCTGCGAAGCGTTTCTGAGATGTTCTGCAGTTCCTCGATTTGCTTTTTGGCCTCCGCGATCTGCTCCTCACGCTTTGCGATCATTCGGTCATAGCGTTCCGCGTTGGCCTTATCCCGGATGCGTTCCATCAAGATCACCTCCACTTCCTCCTCCAGCAGGAGAATGTGTTCTTGCAGTTTGCTTATTTTTGCACTGGCCATGGAGGCTTTGGGCGTCCATTTTTCAATAAGCCACTCCAGCCTCGACCAGTTTTCCTGATACAGTTTCTTGGTCCGCAGAAGCTCCGCACTGATCAGGCGATCCAGCGCTTCCTCATCCACCATGAGAGAGAGGCAATGCTCCTTGCCATACCGATGGTAGGTATCACAGACATAGACCACCCGTTCACCGTCCTTCAGCTTAATCCGCTTGCCGATGAAAGTCCGGCCGCAGTCCTGGCAGCGCAGCAGGCCTCCGTACCGAAGGATACCCTTGTTGGTACCGGCACGGGTATTTTTTGCTTTGCGTTCCTCAAGAAGCGTCTGCGCCAGTTCCCACGTCTCACGGGTCACGATCATCGGCAGATAGTTTTCATGGCGGAACTGTTCTTCTGGGTCGGTGAAGCGGAAGGTCTTGTTGATCTTGTTGCGCTCGCTCTTGTGGCAGATCAGCGTGCCGATGTAGCTCTCATCCTTAAGGATTCGGCCAACCATCGTCGCGTCCCACAGATATTTCTTGAGTATCCCATCCTGCGTATTGGGCAGTCGCTTATTTAGCAGCTCCATCTGCATGAGCGCGGGCGTTTTTCTTCGCTGCTCGTTCAATGTACGGGCAATGGCTTTCATCCCGCTGCCGCCGGTATAGGCGGAGAAAATCATGCGGACAGTTTCGGCGGCTTCCTCAACAACAACGACCTTCTTGGTGTTCTTGTCCTTGAAATATCCGAAGGGCGGAATGGTCACGATGCCCTCCTTTTGCTTCTGCCGGTAACCGGTCCGCACACGGCGGCTGCCATCACGGGCGTAGAAGTCGTTGACCAGTCCCTTGAAGCCAATGATAAGATCATCGTTCTCGTTAAAGGTATCGATGTTTTCCGTTGCGGACAGGACCCGCACATTGCGCTCACGGAGGTAGTCAATGAAGAGTGCGGTCTGTGTCCGGTGCCGGCCAAGGCGGGACAGATCTTTGACGATGATGGCTTCAATTTTCCCTGCATCGACCACTTCATAGATTTTGTCGATGCCCTCACGGTTGAAGTGCATACCGCTGACATTGTCATCGAAGGATTCGCCAACCACCTCGTGGCCATTGCTGACAGCAAAGTTATATATGATTTTTCTCTGATTATTCAGTGAATTGAGTTCTTCATCCTCATCTCTGGACAAGCGGTAATAGAGCCAGACTTTCATAATCGTTCCTTTCCGCTATGGTGTGCCGATTATTCACGACACACCATAGCACACAAGTTTTTGAATAGCTATCAAAACCAATCAGGCCACTTCATTTTCTACCTTACCAACAGAATCAGCAGGCTGATTTGTGTATGGATCATCCACAGATAGATAGTCGTGGATCATCATTTTCAGGAAGTGATCGAACTGGTCATCCGTCCCCACATAGGAATACATGACACTTTTGATGTTGGATTCTTTTTTCTTTCTACCCATAGCGTTCCTTTCCCCCGAAACCAATTCGGGCAATAAAAATAGCAGACCGTCACATGGTCTGCTGCCAAGTCTGTTCTTCTTCGTGATCGTTCTGGGCATGGCCTTGGGCGATTTTCTTTTGCTGCTTCTTGCGTAGCGTTTTCCTGTCTGTACGCGGGTGCATTGTGGTGCTATCCATCACGGGAGCATCAGACTGAGATTGCTCCAGACGGTACCCAAGCCCCACCACAGAAGAAGCAACGCTGCCGTCCCCATCAGCAGGACCGCCCATGTGGATCCATCCAGGTGTGGCAGCCGCAGTCTGGGCAGTCTGATGCCGGGCAGAGAAAAACGCTTCTCGTTCCGCTTCCCATCCTGTTCGCTCATCTGTTCCAGATGCTTCACCGCTTTCAGAAGCTCGTCCATCTGCGTCCGTGTCGGGAGCTGCGCCAGCAGTTCGCTGCTCTTCTTCAGATAGCCAGTCTGTCTCTCGGTGTGGTACCCCAGTGTGTAGAGGCTGCTCAGCAGTTCCTCCCACTCCGCTTTCGTGGGATGCACTTCGAGGGGCGTTGTCGGCTCCTGCGCCGGAGGCTGCGGCGTGGTCTGTACCATCTGTGCGGGACGGTTCTTTTCCAACAGCTCGTCCATAGATAATTTCTTCTCTGATCCTGAATTCATATTCCATCTTCTCCTTCAGATATTTCTCCCCGAACAGCAGACGGTCACGGCACTGCCAGCCGCTGGGTGTGGTGTAGGTGATATTCCGCCGGGAGGTTTCCCAGCGTACTTTGTAGCCCTCGCTCTCCATCAGCGCAATAAACTCCTCACGGCTGGAGGCGTGGCGCATACAGTCGTTGATGATATTCATGAGTTGCAGCTTCTTACTCTGACCACGGGCGGCCGTGTGATACTCGCCGATGGACATGGTCTTGGTCTTCTCTTTCCTGTTCGTGGGCTTGAACACAGGGAGCGAAAACTCCATGCAGACTTGATCGTTGCGCTGCCGCAGTTCCTGGAGCTGCTCCTTTGCGATGTGCAGTTTCTTCCCAGTATCGAAGTTGACGGAGTTGATGAGAAAGTGGGAATGAATGTGTTCCCGGTCTGTATGGGTGCAGACCAGAACTTCATACCCCTCATAGTACTCAGCCAGCTTCAATGCCGCTGCATGAGCGGTGAGCGGATCGACTGCTTCGCCTTTCGGGAAGCTCTGCACCATGTGGTAGAACAGTACGCCGTCGGTTTTGTGATGCAGCCGCTTGGTGGTCATGAAGTCCGCGTAGACAGATTCCGGCTGACAATTGATGCCTGTGACCAACTGTTGACCGTCACACTTGGTTTTCTTGTTCTGCATGGTGTACCGCATCACAGCTCCCATGCATCCGGTGGTCTGTCCTCGCTTGTAGTTAGTGAAGCTGATGATCGCCATTTTTCACCACCGCTTTCGTTCCAGGATCAACCGGACAGCAGCGCAGAGTTCAGAGAACGCCTGGCGTACACCGTCCAGGTTGATC
>ERZ1106929.1228-NODE-1228-length-23228-cov-31.231563_pt1 | contig 23228 bp, 20 predicted proteins | sample MGYA00403662_ERZ1106929 | MGnify/ENA primary metagenome ERZ1106929 (study PRJEB35170, sample SAMEA104062442) | human gut metagenome | biome: human gut; feature: human-associated habitat; material: faeces | place: Denmark | collected 2013-02-20 ... | reverse complement strand
GCCTCTCGAAAGAGGGGCGCTGAGGCTAGTCAATAAAGGCTCTTTCAAGCCTCTGTCTTCAGACAGGGGTTATTGACGATGAAACTTCCTTCAGGAAACCCGGATCAGCGCTTGCCGCAGCCGTACGGGTTGTTCGGCTGGATGCGGGTCTCGCCGCTGCGAGACGAGGCCATGATGGCGGAGCCGAGCTTGTATTCGCAGATGCGGCCGACCTGCGTGGACTGGTAGACCTGCCCGTCGGAGGAGCGGTAGACGAGCTGCACGCCGTCGACATAGGTCGTGCCGGAGCCGCCGACGGCGTCGCCTGCAAGACCGCCGATCGCGCCGCCGGCAAGGCCGCCGAGGACGCGGGACGAGGTCGAGTGGTTGTTGTGGTTGCCGATGGCGGCGCCGGCGATCGCGCCGAGGATGGCGCCCGTGGCGCGGGCACGGTCGGAGTTTTCGCTGTTGTTCACGGCCACCTGAGCGGGATTGATGGCGATGATTTCAACCGTGTTCACTCGCTGAGCCTGGTTCACCTGGCTGGAGCTGTAGACGTCGGAACGATAGTAGTTGCCGTCGGTGGCGCAGCCGCTGAGGGCGACGGTCAGGCTGAAAAGGCCGATCACGAGGAGTTTCTTCTGGGGCATGGCTTTGTTCTTGTCTTGGGTCGAAAAAACGGTCATTTTGGACTGATCTTCCGTTCAGTCCACATCCTCACGATACACCATTGCGGGTGCGGCGGGCGGATGAGGGCTGCGGTCCGAAACAAGACGTTACGCATCCTTGCGCAGGCAGGATGCAGTGGATGTAGAAAAGCCGCCGGTCGCTGCGGAATCTGCGGCTTTGCGGTGCGTCGCGGGCCCTGATCAGGCGGACACGCGGACGAGACGGCCGGTGAAGTCGTGGATTTCGACGCGGCCGTTGCGGCGGTGGATGGCCAGCTGGTCGTCGCCGACGAAGCGGACGAACTTGGCGTCGTTGACACTGTACGTCGTGACGAGCTTGCCTTCGGTGTTGTAAAGCTGATAGTAGCCGTTTCTCAGGACGACGGCGACATGGTCGCGATGAAGGATGGCTTCGTCGATGTTCATCGGGGGAAGCGTGACGCGGGGCTTGCCGGCGCCGCCTCTGATCTCACAGCAACCGTTGCGGACAACTGCATTCATTGTTTCTCTCCTCCTTGGTGGGCTTCAGCATCTGCATGAGGGAAGAATATGACGGGGTGCGTCAGTATGTGACGCAAGCAGAAGCGCACGCATCATGTTCGAGACTCCATCAGTTTCTGCCGAAGCTCATCGAATCAATTCTACCAGAAATGAAATCAGGATTTCACGCTTGTCGTTCGGGAGGGTGTGCGGCTGATCTTCGCGGCGGCGTGCACTTGATGCAAAAAAGGAGCGCTGCTTTCGCAAAGCGCTCCTTTCGACTGTCCCGCGCGCGTTTACAAAGAACGCGGGACTATTCAAACCGATCGACGGAAATTAGTTTTCGTTGTCCATCGGGGTGAGGGCGTGACGAGCGGCCCAGGTCCACGGATTGGCGAGCCAGTCGTTGAGGACTTCCTTCTTGTCGGCGGAGATCGTGCCGAGTTCGATGGCCTTGTCGATGACCTTCGTGAAGTCGATCATTTCGTGGCAGCGGACTTGCTGCTTTTCGAAGAGCTTGTTGGTCTCGTCGATGCCGAAGGAGGTGATGGCGAGGCAGTCCGTGACCGTGGCGCCTTCAGCCTTGAGGCCTTCGACGGCGGAGAGGAGCGAGAGGCCGGTGGAGATGTGGTCCTCGATGAGGAGGACGCGCTTGCCGGCGATGTCGCAGCCTTCGACGCGGCTCTTGTTGCCGTAGGTCTTGGCGGCCTGACGAACGAAGATGCTCGGCTTGTTGAGGCGGTAGGCCAGAGCGGCGGCGTGGGAGACGCCAGCGCCTTCGACGCCCGCGACGATGTCGAATTCGAGACCGAGTTCGACGACCTTCGTGGCCATAGTTTCAAGGATGTCGCGCCAGGCTTCCGGGACGGCCGTCAGGCGGCGGTTGTCGACGTAGATCGGCGTGATCAGGCCGGACTTGAGGCGCATCGGACGTTCCGTCAGGAAGGACACGGCGCCGTTGTTGATGAGGTGTTCGGCGAGGATGTTTTCAGCAATCTTGGACTTGAACATTTTCTATATCTCTTTCCTGAAAATTAGTCGATGCCGATCGCCTTGCGGCCGTTGACCGTGGCAATCTTGACGAGTTCGTCGAAGTAGTCGAAGCGGCAACCTGTGGCGAGCGTGGTCATTTCGTGCCACATGTCGCCGGCGTTCCAGGGCACCATGGCGTCGCAGACGTTGTCCGTGCCGAGGGCGACGGTGATGCCGGCCGGGACGAGTTCGTCGACCGGGGTCATGGAGTTGTGCATCGGGCCGATCTGTTCGGAACGTGGGGTGTCGATCCAGGCGGTCGGGCAGGCGATCATCATCACGTCGGCTTCGCGCATGAGCGTGTAGAGACGCTGGCGGTAGGCGCGGGAGTGAGCGGCGATCGAGATGCCGTGAATGGCGACGACCTTGCCCTGCATGCCGTGCTGGATGGTCTTTTCGCAGAGCTGCTCGGTTTCGTATTCAAGGCTTTCGTTGAACTGGTCGACGTGGACGTGGACCATCTTGTTTCGGGACTTGGCCGTTTCCATGATGATGTCGAAGGCTTCGTCGCCGCGGCCGTAGTCGCGTTCGTCGCGCTTCGGGAGCGCGCCGATGATGTCGACGAGTTCAGCGCCGATGTCGAACCACTTGCGGGCTTCCGGATGGATCACGCCCTTGAGGGTCTGGTTGGCGAACTTGACGGTCAGCTGGTCCTGATAGTGTTCGCGGGCACGCAGGCCGGCCTTGATGGCGCGGTCTTCAGACTGCGGGTCGATGTCGACGAAGGTCGCGAGGGCGGACACGCCCTGGGCGATCTGGTTTTCAAAGAACATCGAGAAGCGGCGGTAGAAGTCTTCTTCCGTGGAGTTGCGCTTGAGGGCGTCGAGGGCGTCCCATTTCTGCTGAAGCGTGCAGGTGCGGCGCATCTCGAGAACGTCGGGGCTGAGGGTGTAGGCACGGTCTGCATGAGCGTGGGTGTTGACCCAGCCGCCGGCGGCCATGATGGCCGGTTCGATCATGTCGCGAATCGTCAGGGGGGCGTTTGGCGTAGACATTAAGAACATCTCCTTCGCAGTTAGCGAAAACAAAAGTGGTATTTGCCGTCAGTACTCAGGAAAAAGCCGCGGATACGTCGGTTTGAAAGGGATGACGTTTCTGCGGCTAAATTGACCACATTTTATAGATGGGTTTTCGATGTGGCGAATGGCTACACAGATTGTTACACCATCAAGGCGTGAGGCTTGTGCTTCATTCCGTTTTCTTCGCTAGAGCCGCAGTCGAAGGCAAATGGATGCCGGATGCTGGTCACGGACTGGGGCCTCGTGTCGGCATGTGAAGGTCCGCCGCTGCGCGTCCTGAGGCGGGTTTTGTCGACGAATCCCGCCGAAAAAGGCCCGGATTTGGGTATGATGGGCGTCCGTTCCGTCAACCGACGCCATTTCCGCCTCTCCATGCTGTCATTCGAAGCCGAAGCGGCCGTTCAGGCCGAGCCCGTTCCTCCCGTTCTTCCCGTCCTTTATCTTGATGACGTGATGTGTGCCGTGATGAAGCCCGAGAAGCTTCTCGTGCACCGCACCGAGATCGCCAACGGCGACACGGTCTTTGCCGTGCAGTGCGTGCGTGAGCAGCTCGGTCGTCGGGTCTGGCCCGTGCACAGGCTCGACCGCGGGACGTCGGGCGTGCTCGTCTTTGCGTGTGATGCGGACACGGCCTCGAGGCTCGGGCGCATCATGATGGCGGGCGAGGTGAAGAAGCGCTATGCGGCCGTCGTGCGCGGCTGGCTCGAGGAATCCGTCGACTGCCGCCATCCGCTCTCGCTCCCCGAGGATCCGTATCTGAAGAAACGACGCGGTCCGTCGGAGCCTCAGGATGCGCGCACGGTCTTCATCGAGCGCGCAAGGGGTGAGGCGCCCGTTCCTTCGGGCAGGTTCGAGACGACCCGCCTCGGCCTCGTCGAGGCCGAGCTCTTCACGGGCAGAAGGCATCAGATCCGCCGTCATCTCAAGTGGCTTGCGCATCCCGTCATCGGGGACGCCACCTACGGGAAGGGCCCCCTCAACCGTGCGGTCGCGCAATGGTTCGGTGCGGACCGCCTGATGCTCCACTGTGCGAGGATGACGCTCCCGCATCCCGTCACGGGCGAGGAAATCGACATCCGTGCGCCGCTCGTCGAGGGTCCCTTCAGGTCAGCCGTCGAGAGGCTCGGCTGGCTTGAGGCGTACGAGGAGCTTATGAACGGCCCCTGGAGAGAGCCGCCTGCGCAGGCGCAGCTTCTGGCGTAGCTGCCTGAGGCCCGGGAAAGAAAGAAGGCCCGGCCTTCCGAGAGGAAGCCGGGCCTTCTTGGGTTTTGACTGTCGTCGGCGTCAGGAGTTGCGGCGCTTGTCGAGGCCGAGATCGGCCATGATCGTGGCGGAGATTTCCTCGATCGACTTCGTCGTGGAGTTGAGCCAGCGGATGCCTTCGCGGGCCATCAGGCCTTCGGCGTCGGCGATTTCCTGACGGCAGTTTTCGATGCTGGCGTAGCGGCTGTTCGGACGGCGCTCGTTGCGAATTTCGGAAAGGCGCTCGGGCTTGATGGAGAGGCCGAAGAGCTTTTCGCGAAGCGGAATGAGGGCGTCGGGCAGGGAGCCGCGGTCGAAGTCCTCGGGGATGAGCGGGTAGTTGGCGACCTTGATGCCGAACTGCATGGCGAGGTAGAGCGACGTCGGGGTCTTACCCGAGCGGGAGACGCCCACGAGGATCACGTCCGCTTCGTCGAGGCCGCGGTTCGTCTGGCCGTCATCGTGCTGGAGCGTGTAGTCGATGGCGGCGATGCGGCGGTTGTACTTCGCGTCGTCGCGGATGCGGTGGCTCTGGCCGATGGAGTGCGCGCTCTTCATGCCGAGCTCGGTCTCGAGCGGGCCGACGAACTTGCGGAAGAGGTCGATGATGTGACCGCTCACGTGTTCGTTGAAGGTGCGCATGATGTCCGGATCCACGAAGGTCGTGAAGATGATCGGACGAAGACCTTCTTCCTTTTCCACCTGATTGATGCGCTGCGCGGTTTCAAGCGCCTTCTCGACCGTGTTGACGAACGGGATGCGCGTCTGGTGGTAGTCGAGGTCGGGGAACTGCGTCATGATCGAATGCGCGAGCGTTTCGGCGGTGATGGCGGTGCCGTCGCTCACGATGAAGATCTGTCGGCAGGGGGCGCACTTCTGGGTGTCTGTCATGGCGGATAGATGAAAAGGATTGGGTAATCCTTCCATTCTAACCGATCGGCCATTTCCGATGAGTCCAGTCTGAGGGTTCCCGCGTCGTACGGGCGTTTGAGGTCAGAGCCTTGGGCTGCGCCTGATGAGGAGCTCGGCCGCAAGGAAGATGACGGCCGCAAAGAGCGAGAGCAGGAGGCAGAGCGCGTTCGCGGCGTCGAAGTCGGCGCGCGAGACGGCGTTGAAGATTTCGAGCGAGAGCGTGTTGGTGCGTTCCGAGATGTTGCCGCCGAGCATCATGGTGATGCCCACCTCGCCCGAGACGCGGCGCAGCCGAGAAGGAGCGCCGCCGCGAGACTCGGCCGAACGAGCGGTAGCGTGACCCTGAGGAAGACGTCGCGCCTGCTCGCGCCGTGGATGCGGACGGCCTCCTCGAGTTCGATGAGGCGCGGCGAGGCGAACGCTGCCTGAAGCGGACGCACGACGAGCGGTAGGCCCGCAATGAAGCCCGCGAGCGCGACGGCCTCGCGTTGAAGATGAGCGAGAGGCCGAAGGGCTCAAGCGCTCCGCCCACGAGGCTCGTGCGCCCGAGCGCCGTCAAGAGCATGTAGCCGAGCGCCACGGGCGGAAAGACGAGCGGAATCGTGATGACGAAGCCGAGGACGCGCGGGGCTACTCCCGGCGCCCTCGCGAGGTAGTAGCCTGCGAGCGGCCCTGCGACGAGAAAGAGCGCGAGCGTGACGAGACAGGTCTTCGCGGTGAGTGCAAGCGAGAAGAGGAGCTGCGGCTCGTTGAGAATCAGGTCGATCATGGCGGGCGTGCGTCGCGGGCGTCCTCATTCGATGCCGAACTTCCTCAGGACGGGCTTCGCCTTTTCGGAGGCGAGGAAGTCCATGAAGGCCTTCACGTCGGTGTCGGCCTCGGCGCCCCGCACGGGACGCACGGTCATGTGTACGACGGCGCTTTCGTCGCGGATGGCCGTGTGGCCGCCGAGTGCCTCCGTGTCGGACTTGAGTACGGCAAGGTTCACGAAGCCTGCGTCCATGTTGCCCGTCGTCACGTAGGAGTAGACCTGCGGCACGGTGCCCACGACCTGAAGCTTGGGCGCGACCTTTGCGTCAAGGCCCGTCGCCTTGAGCCATTCGGCGGCGGAGCGGCCGTAGACGGCGGCCTTCAGATTGGGCGAGGCGACGGTCTTGACGGACTCGAACGCGATGTCCTCGGGGCGCTTCAGCTCGAGCTCCTTGCGCCAGACGAGGACGAGCGGCGTGTCGCCGAGGCGCCTGGCGTCGGGTGCGAGCGCATCGTGGAACTTCTCGAGGCTCGCCTCGTCGGAGATGACGACGTTGACGCCGCTGTCGTGCTTCACCTGGGCGAGCATCTGGCCGATGTTGCCGCCGAAGCTCTTCTCGACGGCGACGCCCGTCTCCTTCTGATAGAGCGCGGCGAGCGCGTCGACCATCTTGACGTAGCCTGCGCCCGTCGAGACGACGATCTGCGCGGCGTTCGCGGCGCTCGCGGCAAGAGCGGAGACGGCGGCAAGGGTAATGAGGAGCGGCTTGGGTTTCATGATGATGTCCTTGGGTTGGGAGTGGTCGGTGTCAGGCTGGCGTGCGGATGTCCGCAATGCGGCCGTCCTTCATCGTGAGGACGGTCTTCGCGAGCCTCTCGGCTTCGTCGGCGGCGTGCGTGATGTAGAGGACGGGAATGCCCGTGATTTCGGGAATGCGCTCGAAGTAGCCGAGAAGCTCGGCCTTGCGCTCCGAGTCGAGACTCGCGAGCGGCTCGTCCATGATGAGGAGCGTCTCGGCGGCGAGAATGGCGCGCCCGAGCGCGACGCGCTGGCTTTCGCCGCCCGAGAGCGTGTCGGGACGACGTGAAAGAAGATGCGCAATGCCGAGCACCTCGATGAGGCGCTCCTGGTCGACTGCGGTGCGGCGTCCTCCGAGGCGCCTGCCGAAGAGCAGGTTCTTGCGAACGGTGAGGTGCGGAAAGAGCCTGTGGGACTGGAAGACGAAGCCGATGCCGCGCGATTCGACGGGAAGGTCGATGCACGGATCGTCCGATCTGAAGACGCGGCCGTTGACGCTGATCGTGCCCGATGCGGGCTTCACGAGATCCGCGATGCTGCCGGTGAGCGTCGACTTGCCGCAGCTCTGCCAAGAAAAGAGGGTGGAGGGGTGGATGAAGACGGGGAGGTCAGAGCCTCCCCTCCGTCAGGCCTTCTGGGCGAGGGCGGCTTCGATTTCGATGACGCCCTCGAGGACGCCGGCCGCCAGTGCGTAGAGTCGGGCGTTACTGCGTGCGCGAACGGCTACGGCGAAGGCGGGGAGCCATTTGGCGGCGTGCGCCTCGAAGAAGGCGGTGGCGGCCGCAGGGTCGTTCTTGAGGATCAGGACGGTGAGAAAGCCGAGCTGCAGGCCGAGATGGTCTTCGGGCACGCCGAGGATGCCTGCGGTCTCAAGCCCCGCGTCGGCGTAGGCCTTGCGGCACTCGAGCTGGGAGAGCGGGATCTCGTCCCTGTGGAGCCAGGCGGATTCGGCAAGGGGCACCGTGCCCTCGCATGTGCCAAGGAAGAGTCTGGCGTACTCGCGTTCGAGCTCGAGCGGCTCGGGCGCGGGGGCGTCGAGCACCGCCTCGAACGGGGCGGCGTTCGTGCCGAGTTCGGCTGCGAGCCCTGCGGCCGCGCGCATCGCCTCGACGTAATTTTCATAGGCGCCCTTCGCCTCGGGCTGGAGAAAGAGGGCGGAAAGCGCGTCGTAGACGGACTGACGCGCAAAGTCCTGCAGCTGCTGGGTGACCACGGGCTTGCTCTTTATATATAGACGGTCTGGAGGCGGCGGGGCGGGGCCGCGGGGGCGGCGCCTGCCGGCCGGATCGGATCAGGTCATTTTATCTGCTGTCGCGTGAAAGTGCCTCGCCCTACTCAAAACCACCTAGATGGGAACAATGACACTCTGCCTGCGTCTAGATTTCATCTATTGAGGCGGATCGGACCTGCGGAAAATCCCTGAAATTGTCCTGCGGGATCAAAAAATATGCAGGGTAGGCCCATTTTCCGGCGCATAAAGCGCTCTGAACGGGTAAAATCCCCCACAATTGAACCACCGCCCCGGTTCTTGGGGCTTAAGAGGATAAGCATGGTACAGGGTCGTTACGTTTTCCCCTTTAGTCAGCTTCGCATGACCGACGTTGATCGCGTCGGCGGCAAGAACGCTTCGCTCGGCGAACTGCTCAGCCAGCTCACGAGCGCTGGCATCCGCGTGCCGGACGGTTTCGCCACCACGGCCGAAGCCTTCCGCCTCTTCCTGAAGGAAGGCGGTCTCGAGGAGCGCATTGCTCAGCGTCTCACCACCCTTGACGTCGACGACGTCAAGGCGCTCGCCGCTGCCGGCGCCGAGATCCGCGGCTGGATTGAAGCCGCTCCGTTCCCGGCCGAGCTCGAAAAGGAAATCCGCGAATTCTACGAATGGCTCAAGGACGGTCAGGAGGAAATCTCCGTTGCCGTTCGCTCTTCCGCCACGGCTGAAGACCTTCCCGACGCCTCCTTCGCCGGTCAGCAGGAAACGGTGCTCAACGTCGTCGGCATCGACGCCGTCTTCAAGCACATGAAGGAGGTCTTCGCCTCCCTCTACAACGACCGCGCCATCTCCTACCGCGTCCACAAGGGCTTCACGCACGCTGAAGTCGCCCTGTCCGCCGGCGTGCAGCGCATGTGCCGCTCCGACCGCGGCGCCGCCGGCGTGATGTTCACGCTCGACACCGAATCCGGCTTCGACCAGGTGGTCTTCATCACCGCCTCCTACGGCCTCGGCGAAACCGTGGTTCAGGGCGCCGTGAATCCCGACGAGTTCTACGTCCACAAGCCCATCCTTGATGCCGGCAAGTATCCGATCATCCGCAAGACGCTCGGCTCCAAGCTCATCAAGATGGAGTTCGAATCCGACAAGTCCGTCGGCCGCACGGTCCGCACGGTCGATGTCCCGGTCGAAGACCGCCGCAAGTTCGCCATCACCGACGAAGATGTGATCGAACTGGCCCGCTTCGCCCGCATCATTGAAAAGCACTACGGTCGTCCGATGGACATCGAGTGGGGCAAGGACGGCAACGACGGCAAGATCTACATCCTTCAGGCCCGTCCTGAAACGGTGAAGTCCCAGCAGAACAAGGCCGACGTGCAGCTCCGCTACACGCTCAAGTCCAAGGGCCGCCTGCTCTGCCAGGGCCGCGCCATCGGCCAGAAGATCGGCACGGGCCCGGTCCGCATCGTCGACAGCGCCGCTGAAATGGATCGCGTTCAGGCCGGCGACGTTCTCGTCACGGACATGACCGACCCCAACTGGGAACCGGTGATGAAGAAGGCCTCCGCCATCGTGACGAACCGCGGCGGTCGTACCTGCCACGCGGCCATCATCGCCCGCGAACTCGGCATCCCGGCCGTCGTCGGCTGCGGCGACGCCACGGAACGCCTCTGCGAAAACGACGAAGTGACGGTGTCCTGCGCCGAAGGCGACACGGGCAACATCTACGAAGGCATCCAGGAAGTGGCCGTTGAGGAAGTCCAGCGCGGCACCCTCCCGGAAATCCCGGTCAAGGTCATGATGAACGTCGGCAACCCGCAGCTCGCCTTCGAGTTCCAGGCCATCCCGAACAAGGGCGTCGGCCTTGCCCGCCTTGAGTTCATCATCAACAACAACATCGGCATCCACCCGAAGGTTGTTCTTGAGTACCCGAACGTCCCGAGCGAATTGCGCGACGCCGCCGAACGCCTCTCCGCCGGCTATGCCAGCCCGAAGGAGTTCTTCGAGAAGCGCATCGCCGAAGGCGTGGCCACGATTGCCGCCGCCTTCTACCCGAAGAAGGTCATCGTCCGCATGTCCGACTTCAAGTCTAACGAGTACCGCAAGCTCATCGGCGGCGCCCTCTACGAGCCGGATGAAGAAAATCCGATGCTCGGCTTCCGCGGCGCCTCCCGCTACATCTCGAACCAGTTCGCCGAATGCTTCGCGATGGAATGCCGCGCCATGAAGTTCGTGCGCGACGAAATGGGCCTCACCAACGTCGAACTGATGATTCCGTTCGTGCGTACGCTCAATGAAGCCAAGCGCGTCAACGAAATCATGGAACAGTACGGCCTCAAGCGCGGCGTCAACGGCCTTCGCCTCAACATGATGTGCGAAATCCCGTCCAACGCCGTCCTCGCCGACCAGTTCCTCGAGTACTTCGACGGCTTCTCCATCGGCTCGAACGACATGACGCAGCTCGCCCTCGGTCTCGACCGAGACTCAGGCCTCGTCGCCGCGTCCTTCGACGAACGCGATCCGGCCGTCAAGGCGCTCCTCGCCATGGCCATCAAGGCCTGCCGCGAACGCGGCAAGTACGTCGGCATCTGCGGCCAGGGTCCTTCCGACCACGCCGACTTCGCCGCCTGGCTGATGGAACAGGGCATCGAGTCCATCTCGCTCAACCCCGACACCGTCGTCGACACGTGGCGCCGCCTCGCCGTCAAGTAATTGACGCGCTGAGACGCTAGTCCGAACAAGGCCCCCGGCTCCGAAAGGCGCCGGGGGCTTTTGTCTGGTCCCTTCGAATCGCGTGTGCCCGAGATGTTTTCACGTCCGTGCTTGACATGTGCCATGAGAATGATTATCATTAATGAGAGTAAGAACCATTCGCAGGTGCGAACGAGCAGGACCACACGAATCACAGGCGCCTTTCGGGCGCAGGGAAGGGCAACATGACGAAGCATGCAGCTGCAAGGACGCGCACGGCGCTCAGAGCCGCCTCAACCGCAGGTCTTTCGGTCTCCGCATTCTTTCTTGCGGCGCCCGTTCTCGGTCTTCTCGCGCCGCAGGCGAGCTTTGCGGCGGCGATCGCTGCCTTTGCCGCGGCGACAGGACTGGATGCGATTCGAGACCGTACGCACGGAGAATAGTTTTCACGACTTCTGCAGTTGAGTGAGGACCGGCGCCCGCAGTTCTCTTCGGAGGAATGCGGGCGCCGGTCTTTTTGTCTTCCCGATTGTCGTTTCGTAAGTGCGTGAAAACCTAGGAGTGCCGCCGTTCGCCGCTGTGCTAGAGTGTTCTGGTACGGCCTCTGTGGCCCGCAGGGCGGTTCCTGCGGCGGATCAGGGGCGCTTGCGGAGGCAGAAACGTTGTTCATATCAGGTACGGTTCTCTGGTTCATACTGGCGCTGATCGTCGCCGCCGTCGAGATGGTGACGGGCACGGTCTATCTTCTGGCCGTCACGCTGGCGTGCGCGGCCGCGGGCGCCGCGAGCTGGCTTGGCCTCTCGGCGAGCTGGCAGTTCGCGGTCTGCGCCCTCGTGACCGTCATCGGCTGCGCGCTTGCGCATCTCCTGCGCCGCAGGAAGAATCCGCAGGCCGATCGTCTCATGAATCTTGACGAGGGCGAGCGCATCCGAGTCGAATCCGTGGGCACGGGCGGCACCGCCGTCGTGCAGTACCGCGGCGCGCCCTGGATCGCCTGCGCCGAAGAGGGCGATCTCACGCCGGGCACCTGGATCATCGCCCGCGTCGACGGTACTCGCCTCGTCCTTCGTTCCGCCGCCCTCAAGTAGAGGCGACGCCTATTTCACACGTCATACGGAGTCATTGAAAAAATGAACGTCAGCGGCTTTCTCATCTTTACGCTCGTGCTCGTCGTCGTGGCGGTGCTCTTTGCGTTCCAGTCCGTCAAGGTCGTGCCCCAGCAGACCGCGTGGGTGGTCGAGCGCCTCGGCAAGTTCCACGCCGTGCTCACGCCGGGCCTCAACTTCATCATTCCCTTCATCGACCGCGTCGCCTACCGCCACTCCCTCAAGGAGATCCCGCTCGACACGCCGAGCCAGGTCTGCATCACGCGAGACAATACCCAGCTCACGGTCGACGGCGTCCTCTTCTTCCAAGTGACCGACCCGCAGCGCGCCTCCTACGGCACGTCCAACTACGTCGTCGCCATCACGCAGCTCGCCCAGACGACGCTTCGCTCCGTCGTTGGCAGGATGGAGCTCGACAAGACCTTCGAGGAGCGCGATCTCATCAACAAGTCCGTCGTCTCCGCGATTGACGAGGCGGCCCTCAACTGGGGCGTCAAGGTGCTCCGCTACGAGATCAAGGACCTGACGCCGCCCGTCGTCATCCTGCAGGCCATGCAGCAGCAGATCACGGCCGAGCGCGAAAAGCGCGCCGTCGTCGCCGCATCCGAAGGCCGCAAGCTCGAGCAGATCAACCTCGCCACCGGCGCCCGCGAGGCCGCCATCGCCCAGTCCGAGGGTGAAAAGCAGGCCGAGATCAACAAGGCCGAAGGCCAGGCGGCCGCCACGCTCGCCCTTGCCACGGCAACGGCCGAGGCCCTTCGCCGCGTTGCCGCCGCCACGCAGGCCGAAGGCGGCATGAACGCCGTCAACCTGCAGGTCGCCGAAAAGTACGTCGAGGCCTTCTCGCAGCTCGCGAAGACCAACAACACGCTCATCGTCCCGGGCAACCTCGGCGACATCTCCGGCATGATCGCCTCGGCGATGAAGATCGTCGACGGCGCCAAGGCCCAGCTCCCGCCCAAGGCCTGAGCCGTCCTTTGAAGCACCTTCCGAAGGCGCCCGCAGGATTCGTCCGCGGGCGCCTTTTCCGTCGCACCTCCATCATCACCTGCACCGCATGCCGTTTCGTACTCCTGAAGCGGGTGCGGGGCCTTCGCTCTGTATAATGTCGGCATGTTTTCACAAGAGCCGCGGCACCCCTGCATGATGGCCCCCAAGGATGAAATTTCCTATGACCGAACAGAATACGAGCGGCGCCGTCGTGGCGCTTCCTTCGATCGGCGATTCCGCCGTTCTCGCCGAGATCCTGATGTACACCGGACGTGATGCGATCGCCGTCATGCTGAATGAGCAGGGCGATCCCAATGACTTCTCCAGGATCGTCTTCGGCGTCGCCTCGATCTTCATGGGGCACACCGACTCGCTCGAGCTTCCCGAGGGCTGGGATCCCGCCGCGCGGGGCGCCGCTCTTCGTCCGCTTCTTTCCGACATGCTTGAAAACATGCCCGAGGAGGACCGCAGGACCTTCGCCGATGACGAGAGTCTCCTTGTGCTCGCCGTCATGACCTGCTTCCAGGAGGCCGCCGCCATCGCAGAGTACTGGGCCGATGCCCACGAGACGACGGACATGCAGACCATTCTGAACGGCGTCCTTCATGACGAACTCTTCTCCGCCCACTTCGCCACCTGGGCTGAGATGATCCTCGGCATTGCCCCCGAAGAGGAGGACGAGGAAGGCGCGGCGGATGACAGCGAAGGAGACAAGACGGAATGACGGACGAAAAGAAGATCGAGGAGCAGGCCCCGGAGCAGGGCGAGGAAAAGGTCGAGGCTGTCGTTCTTGACGAGAACGTGCTCGAACAGCTGCTAGTCGGCTGCATCTGGGACGTGCTCCGCCGCATGCACCGCGTTGCCACGAAGGCCATCACGCCCGATCAGGCAACCGAGGAGGACGATGCCATTGCGCGTCACCTCGCCCGCACGCTCATGGGCGAGAATCCCGGCTTCACGAGTGCGCTTCCGCTCGTCGGTCCCGCGCTCGTCGAGGAGCTGCGCAAGCTTCCCGACTATGCCGAGGACGAGCTCCCCGAGGAGATCGACAGTGCCAATCCGCGCGCCGTCATGGTCTACGTGTGCCGCACCTTCCTGCACGGCATCTACGACATGGTCCGCACGCTGACGAAGGCCGATGAGATGACGCCCGAGAAGCTCTCCGAGACCGTGAATTCGACCGCCGCGCTCTGGACGCTGCGCTTCACCGGCCGCAGGGCCGACAAACTCAACTGAACGATCGGAGACGGGACATGGCCGGTTGCGGATCGAACTGCAGCGCAGGATGCTGCAAGGACTTCAGTTCCAGGGCGGAGCGTCTGCCCAATCTTCTGAGCGTCGAGGTGACGGGCGAGATCTTCGCGAAGGCCGTCCGCAACATGACGCTTCGCGCCGCTCAGCGCGCCGCGGGCATGATGAGCGACGAGGAGTACGAGGAGGCCAAGAGCAAGCTCGTGCGCTGGCTCGTCAACGCCTTTTCGGGCGAGAATCCTCACTATGAGGCCGACTCCGAGTGGCACGGCAACGGCGGTCTCGCCGACTATCTGGCCGAGACGCTCGACTATCACGGCCATTCGCCCCGTCAGGTGATCACGCATGCGGCTGCGCTCTTTGCCGACGACGCCGACAACCTCGCGCGCGAGATCGTCGAGCGCGGCGGCCTCGACACGCCCGCGGCCCGTCAGGCGCTGGCGCAGGTCGCAGGCATGTGGGCGCAGGTCTTCACGGGCGTTCCGCCCGAATTCGCCTGAGGTTAGCCATGGCGCGCAGTCCGCTTGAAGAGCACGCTCCCGACGTCACCCGCGAGATCATGGGGCGTCTTTCCCCCGAGGCCATGCGCACGCTTCGCGCCGTCTCCGAAATGCGAAACCGTCCCGCCGAGGACGTTCTTCGTGAGGAGCTTCGCGGCTACATCGCCGACAAGCTTCCGCTGCCCGACGTCGAGGCCATCATCCACGCGATGGGCGAGCGCTTCTATGCGCTCGGCTATGCGTGCGGCACCGCCAAGCGCTTCCTGAGGAAGCTCAGGGGCGAATGACCCGCAGTCCTTCAATGAAAAGACGGCCCGAAACCTTGCAGTTCCGGGCCGTTGTATTTTTCAGGGCATTCAGTCGCCTGATTTCAAAAGCTTCTTCTTGAGGCCGTCGTCGATGGCATTGTCGCCAAGCCAGATGGCGAGCACGGCGTTGTAGAGCGCGCGGCCGCTGCCGATGGGCTCGCCCACGGGCTTGTCATTCAGATGGACCGTGGTGCCCTTGTCGGGCGAATAGTCGAAGTCGATGATGTCGCCCGTTTTCACGTCGCCGATCGACCTCATGAGGCTGCGCAGGGCCTCAAGTCCGGCGGAAATCGCCTTTTCCTTGGCAGGCTGGAGGTTCGCCTTGATGCCGTCGTTGAGCGAGTCGATGAAGCTCGCGCAGGAGACGTCGCGCAGCAGGCCGAGACGAACGCGGGCAGCGCTGTTCTGGGCCATGACCTCGGTGTTCCTGCGGGCGGGCGCCTTCAGGTAGAGCCCTGCCGTGTAGACCTTGAAGAAGATTTTCGTGCGAAGGCCCGCACCGTTGAGCAGAAGCTGCTCGCCGTTGACGTTCGCCTGCGGCTCGTAGGTGATGGATTCGATCTTGAGGGGCTGGCCGGCGAAGGCGATGCCAAGCGTGAGCGTCATGCAGGCGGCCGCGGCCAGTCTCTTGAGAATGTGGGTCATGGGCTTTCCTGATGTGAAAAAGGAACACGCAGAATCGTGCCACCGCCCGCGTGCGAACGGGAAAAAACCGCAAACGACTTTGTCTCAAGAGTTTTCAGTCTTCCCGGCCTTCGCGGACTCGGCGGCCTTTCGGGCCTCGATGCGCTTCTGGCGCTTCCTGCCGCGCACGACCGAACTGGTTTGCAACGCCACGGATAGTGCGATGAGTCCGATGCCTGCGTAGAAGGAAGGACCGAGGTCGCGGGCCTCGCCGAAGATGACCATGGCGAGGATGATCGAGTAGATCGGCTCGAGGTTGTAGGAGAGGTTGACCGTGAAGGCCGAGATGTGCTCGAGCGACTGGATCTGCAGGATGTACATGAAGAGCGTGCAGAAGATCGCGAAGATCGGCAGATAGAGCGTGTCGGGCCAGGTCGGGATGAAGGGCTCGGGCGGCATGAGCGAGACGTAGACGGGGATCGCAACGCAGGAGAAGGCGAAGCCGCCGAGCAGCTGCCAGCTCATGACGGTGACGCTCGAGTACTTGGCGCGGTAGCGCTTGAAGTAGACGGCCAGAAGCGCCGCCGCTGCGGCGCCCACGAGGCCGAGCGCAATGCCGAGGCGGTACTGCGCGTCGAAGTGGAAGATGAGCGAGATGCCGAAGATCGTCACGAGCGAGAAGAGCACCTCGCGCAGCGAGATGCGGACCTTGTTCATCAGCGGCTCGATGAGCGCCGTGAAAAAGCCGATCGACGAGAAGGCCACGACGCCGATGCTCACGTTCGAGGCCTTGATCGAGGCATAGAAGAGCGTCCACTGCACGGCGAGAAGTGCGCCCACGCCCATGATCGCGATCCTGTCGCGCGGCGTCACCTTCTCAAGGCGCTTCGTCAGCCAGGCCCAGAGCCACAGGCAGCCGCCCGCAATCACGATGCGCCAGAAGACGATGAGGCCGGGCGAGAGCATCATGAGCTTGCCGAAGACGCCGGTCCAGCCGGCCAGAAGAATGGAGATGTGAAGCTGAAGGAAGGCCTTTTTCACGGAGCACCGCCAGGAGGGAGACTGTTTGAGGGTTGGGAACATGTCGGCTTTTTGCCCCTTTTCAAGGCTCTGCCGGGCGCGCCTATGCTACCGCAAGAAGAAGGAACTTGCCATGCCGGACACACGGTCCGGGCATGACGTTTTCCCGCATCCTCACCCGTCTCATCTTCAGCCGATCGTCAAGATATTAATAGTCTCACCCAAAATCTCGGACCGGTTGGCTGTATAACCAACCGGTTCCTTATTTCTTGAGGGTCGCCGCGAGGTGAGAACCCGAGAGAAGTTTCGCCACGTTTTCTGCCGAGTCGAACAGTCCCGGGAAGCCCAAGGCTTCGGCCAGATCCCGATCCCGCTTGACAACGTTCAACAAGCGAGGCTTGCCGCTCTTGGTGTAGGCGAGTTTGATCCGGCGTAGATCCTTCAGCATTTCCTGAATCGTCCACAAGCTGTTGATTGAAGAGGTTCGTTCAGGGTTCCTGACCAACTCTTTCGGAATAGTGCCGTTCATCTTGGTGTGCAAGTAAGTCAGGATACTCAGACCAACGAAGGTCGTCATCAGAAGGCCGTCCAGTGCGGCACTGGAATGAACGCGGGTGCTCGTGAGCAGGTGCTGGAACATGAGCTTGAACGCCACCTCCACCTCGTTTCGCTGCCGATACTTTGTCAGAGCGTCCATCAGCGTGATGTCGACGTTGCCCACCAGACCGAAGTAGCCCAGACAGTAGCACTCATAACTGACCCTCTCTTCGTCCAGAAGCAAATTGCCGTTGGGGGTCACAACAAAAAAGTCCAGATTCTTTCTGTCTGTCTGAGACAATACGCTGATTTTCTTCCGAGACCAAGCCTTTTGGAAAGCCTCCAGCCTGTCCAGCAATTCATCCGTTTCCGTCATCTCCTTGCTCGGGCTTCTGAAAACGTAGGAGTGTATGTTCATGCGATGCCTATCACAGGAGACGGCCGTCTTGCTTTTCACACCATAGCAACGCTGCTGCCTCAGATAGGTTTTCTGATCATAGAATTCACAGTTTTTCTGATCGACGACGCCCTTCCGGCCTTGTGCCGCGACGCGGTCGACCTCGGCCCCGGGCATGCGGCTCACGACCTCAATCCGATAGCCTCCGTCCATGGCATCGGCATCCCTTGCGACTACGCGTCGCGTAGCCTCGGAGATGCCCGACTTCGCGAGCAGCCCCTCGATGGCGGCCGCGTTCTTCGGATGGAAGATCCGCACGACCTCGGCACCTGTGAGCGTGCCGTCGAGCCTCGTCGAGACGGAGCGCGACTCGATGAATTCGAAAGAGGTCGTGCATCGAACGCGTTGTGCTTCTCGATCGCGTCAGCCGCATCGCCCACAAAGGCCGCACCCATGTCGGAAAGCTTGTCCGCGCCCGTCCTCACCTTGGACATCACGCCCTCGGGCGCAATCGTGAAGTTCGCGGCAAGCTCGCCAGTGCCCGTGAGCGTATGAGTTCGCGTAACACCTTCGGCATTGCGCTCGGTTCTCCAAAGGGCCGAGCCCGAGACCGAGGCGGAAGCCGAATAGGAGAGCCAGCTGTCGTCATCATCCTCACCTTCAGTCTGCGTCTCCTTGATCGTGAATTTGGGATTCGTGAGGATGTCGTCGAGCATCAGCATGGTGAGCGAGGCCTGAGCGCCATGGATCGCGGCGGCCTCACCTTCTCGCAGCGCCTTCACGTTCTCGCTGTGCGGACGGACCCCAACACTCTGGACTTAGCAAAAACCGCCCGGCAAGTCATCCTCACCGGGCGGTTGTTTTCACGTTGCGAGCCTGCCTGCGCAGCAGGTCCGCATGCTCATCACCCTATCAGAAGAGATAGCGGGCGTTGAGCATCAGCTTCGTCGCGGAACGCTCTTCGTTGCCCCAGTCGTACCCGGCATTGAGGCCGAAGCGGAAGTTATCCTTTTCGGCAGCCACGCCAAGGTTCGTGCGAATCTTGACATCGTCGGCAAACGTGAAGTTGTAGGTGCTCTCAGCACCGGCGAACCGCACCTTGCTGTCGATATCACGATCACCCACGGTCGGCACGACCGCGAACGTGAAGTTCGGACTCACCTTGAAGCCGTTGGCATCGAACGCCTTCGCAATCGTTGCACCAATCGGGAATTCAACTGCGGTTGCATCCGAATCATCGACATGGGCACCATGGCCGTTGTCATAGCCGTCGCTGCGGACATGGTAGATGTCCATGCCGATGAACGGCGTAAATTCAACGACGTAGTCCCAGGTGCGCTGCGCCTGGACGCCGAGGGAGTAAACCGCAGTCGTCGTGTCCGTGTCGACGTCGGCAACGCCGCCCATCGTGAGGTCGGACTTGACGAACGTCATCGAAGCGTCGGCGAGCAGATCAACGCTGCCGATGCCGGTCTTGCCGTAGACGGAAAGGCCGTAGAAGTTGAAGTCGTCCCTCACGCCAACGTCGTCGTTTTCGCTGTCGCCGGTACCGGCCGTGAAGGCTGCACCCACAACGGCGTTGCCGAGCGACATGTCGACGCCGATCACAAGGCCATAAGCATCCGTATCAACGCTGATGTCCTGAGCACCGGAAGAGATGCCTTTGAGCTTCGTCTTGCCACCCGTCACCTGAGCCCACAGACGGTTGGCTTCAGGCTTGGCTGCTTCACCGCGAACGGCGTCGCGGAATTCCGACGCACGGTCGTAGGCCGTCGTGAACACGGCGGCTGCGCCCGCGGTGTTCATCGCCGCATCGAAGCGAGCGGCAATGGCGGCAGGCGAAGCGCCTTCCGTATCCGTCAGAAGCTTGTTGCCATAGACATTGCCGGATTCAGTCGCAGCATTGGCGATTTCGTGGCCCTGCATCAGGTCGCCGTAGACAATGGCGGCATCCGCGAGCTTCGTTGTGAAGGAGCCGTCTTCATTGACCGTGAAGTCCCAGAGCTTGTTGCCCGCCACGAGCGTTTCTTCGGTATTCCAGAAGTCGGCGGTCACATCGCTCGTGAGCTTGTACGTTTCACCGTTCTTGAGCGTACCGACAATGACGGCCTTCGACGCCGCATCGACATCGAACGTCTGACCCCTGATGAGCACCTTGTCAGCGGTGAGATCGGACACATCAGCCACGAGCACCGCGTCCTGCGCGAACTTCACCGCGCCAGCTGCTGTGTTCGTCTGTACCTCAGTCAACGTGCCATCCACGACGAGCGAGCCATTCGTGACGTCAATGGGCTTGGCAACATAGGCCGCAGCAAGCGTTCTGCCTTCGCCCTTGCCCCAAGTCAGCGTCTTGTCGTTGAAGAGCTTCACAAATTCAGCATCACTGTCCGTGCCGAGCACCACGTAGCTGTTTTCGCCCACGATGACGTTGCCGTCAACAGTGGTCCGATTCAGCACGAGGCGGGAAGCGTCGGTCACTTCCTTGCCCTCCACCCACGTCGGGTCCAGGAAGAACGTCAAGCCCTTGATCGAGCCTTCACCAATCGTGAGGTCGCCGCGCATGCCGCCCTCTTCAGCCGTGCCGGTCTTGCCAATGTTGATGACGGCATTGCCTGCAGCCACGATCTTGTCGGCGGAAACGGCACCGGTCACGGTGGTCGTGCCCTCCGTTCCGACGGACAATTCCGCAACCTTCGTCTTGCCGGTGACACCGGACGAAATGGCGGACGTACCCGCCACGTCAAGCTTGTTGACGGTGAGCTCACCGCCGGTGACGGCAATGTTCGCACTCCGAGCCTTGACGGCCTCGACCGTGAATGTTCCGTTCTGAGCGGTCAGCGTCGCATTCTGCGTCAAGTCGACCGTCGCAGAAAGCGTGCCCTTCTTCATGCCGGACTCGCTGCCGAGCGTAATACCGCCCCTTTCACCGGAAGCCGTCACAATCTTGTCGCCCTTGGCATCCTTGAAGTTGATGAGTTCGCCCGACGCATTGTCGGTGCCGACGAGCGTCAAGGTCTTGCCGTCAGTCAGGGCAACCTCGTTACCCTTGTCTACGACCAGTGTCTGGCCGCCGACGGACTTATCGATCGTAACGATACCGCTTGTATTGGCCTTAGCGGCGATGTCGGTCTCTTCGTGAACCGTGCCATCGGGCACGCTGTCGATACCGGTTTCGTCACGAACATTGCCGAAATCGTCAACCAGCTTGCCGCTGAAGATAACGGTCATCGACTTATCGTTGGCGCCTAGGGCATCCTTGGCGCCATTAACGTAGTCGAAGTTGTAGAACTTATCGTTAAGCGTGAGGGAACTGTTCGTTTCGAAAACAAGGTTGTTGCCATGCTTGAGGCCACCGGCATTCGTCACCTTGCCGTCGGCACCGAGACCATACATGAAGATCTGATCGGAACCCGTCGCAAGCGTCCCGGAGCCGCCGATGGTCAGCACACCCTGCGTAAGATCAATGCTGCCGACATCCATCGTACCACCCGTGAGCTTGAAATCGCCGCCTTCAGCACCCTTGAAGTTCTTCACGGTGAAGGACTTGGCGGACTGAGCGTCGAGTTCGAATGCGCCGTTGGCCTTGAGCGTATCGACGGTGAACGTGCTTCCGTCAGTAATGCTGGCATTGCCCTTCGTGGCGTTGAAGTTGCGGACGTTGAGCGTCGTATAGGCACCGGATACCATGAAGCGTTTGGGAGAGACAAGCCCCTGAGTATCGGGAGAAATGTTGATCGTCACGGTGTCGAAGTCGTAGGCACCGTTAGTAACCATCAGAACCCCGTTGTTTAAGGCGGGTTTACCGCCTTTTGCATCGGCATCGGTAACGAGTTCGATGACAGCAAGTTTCTCTGCGCCGTTTGATTCGATCGTGGAAATCACGCCACCAGCGAGTTCAGTTGTGTAGTCGGAGAACTTCGTGCGCAACGTGCCGTCTTCCTGCTTCCAAGTGTTTTCTTCTTCCATGAAAACGCTACCTTCACCGAAGACCCAGTGCTTCGCATGGAACGATCCCTTGTTCCGGAATGTTGCCCCGTTCCCGAAGACTACCTTGTCGGCTTCAATTTGAGACTGACGTTCGCCGGAGTCGGTATTATTCTTGAGGTTCTCCGCTTTGATGTTCTCGAGTGTCAGCGTACCGTTGACCGTCATCTGGGAGGCGTTGTTGAACGTACCTCCCTCAAGGGTGAGGTTCTTGAACGTGTTGGATTCAACATTCTTGCTGTCGCCGAATGTGAGCGTCTTGCCGTCCGCAATCTTGAGCGTAGCATCGGCATCGGCCATGATCAGACCTTGAATGTCGGCATCACCGTTGAAGTTCACGGTGTTGGCAACATACAGCTTGGTGCCTTCTTCGGTCGAAGTCGTGCCGTTCAGGGTCGTCGTCTTGGAAAGGATGGAGACGGAGGTATCGAGGGTGTTCGGCTTCCAAGGGATGCCATTATCATCAATGCTTTCGGCGGGTTCATGAACTTTGATCGTGAGCGCATTTTCAGCGGTCACGGTGGTCGAGTCACCATGGAGGTAGATGTGGCCGTTGCTGGTCACATAAATGCCATGCGCTGCCTTGCCTTCGGCTGTAATGTCGGTATTGCCCTTTACGGTGACGTTGCCGATTTCGCTGATGAGGCCGTAGGCCTTTTCATTGGCACTCGAAACGGCAATCGTCAGGTTCTTGTCAACCGTGATGGCCCCCGGATTATCAATGCTCGGGTTCTGGCCAAGATTCCAGTCAGAATAGATGTTGTAGACGCCGTAGGCACGGGCGTCGGACTTTGCCTGGATGTTCAAGTTGCCTTTGACATTGACGGTGGGCTTCATCGGATCATTGGCAGCTGAGATGATGCCGACGACCGTGCCGCCCTTGCTGTTGTTCTCGATGTCGAACGACGTGTCACCGTTGAAGTTGGTGACGACTGCAGCGGATTCATAGACGATCGAGTCAATCGAGATATAGCCGACGGCGCCGAGCGGATCCGGGCCGTTGTTGTCGTAGTCATTGTTCTCGCCCTTCGCCGTGCCGTTCTGTTTGACGACGACGTTTGTCACGCCCTCAAAGTTGAGGGTGCCGCCCATGTTGTTGATGCCCACGACGTCGAGATTATCTGCCGTAACTCCAGCAACCATTTCAAGGTTGATGCTGGCGTTTGTGATGGTGGCAGCACTACCGTTACTCTTGAAGATGCCAGAGACGTCCGTCCAGACGTCTTTTTTGCCGACAGAGGCAAACTCCTCGAAGGGCTGTTTGCCGCGAATCTGGTCGATCATGGCCTGATCCATGACCCCCTTGATTTGACCGGAAAGCGTCTTATTGTCGCCGCTGAGATCATGCAGCGAAGCATCAAAGTCGACAACGGATCCGGAAGTGCTCGTCCACTTCGTGAGCGACCAATTGCCGGCCTTGTCCGTGTTCGTGGTTCCGTCCAGGCCGTTTGCAACGGTTGCACCGCTCATCATGGCAAGAGCGGAAAGGGTTGCAACACAAAGGATGGATTTCTTTACAGGTTCTGTCTGTTGAAATTTGAAGAGGGGGTAAATATTCATTGTAAATATACCATTGCAAACAGTTGATGAGCGGCCGTCTCGGAAACCTCAGATCCCAAGAGAAGATCGCAGTAATCGAATCGCAGAAAACGTATTTAGTTTAATGGGGGATACTAGGGAAGCTCTTCAAAAGTACCCTTTAACAAGGAGGTAAACGGGCATTCGTCCT
>ERZ1106929.1223-NODE-1223-length-23326-cov-21.353573_pt1 | contig 23326 bp, 16 predicted proteins | sample MGYA00403662_ERZ1106929 | MGnify/ENA primary metagenome ERZ1106929 (study PRJEB35170, sample SAMEA104062442) | human gut metagenome | biome: human gut; feature: human-associated habitat; material: faeces | place: Denmark | collected 2013-02-20 ... | reverse complement strand
CCTGCGACCTCCTGGTCCCAAACCAGGCGCTCTAGCCAAGCTGAGCCACACCCCGATATGCTGTTTTGCCGTTTCGTTTTTGTTGCCTCACCGAAGCGACTCCGATATAATATCACCCTATTCTATACTTGTCAACACTTTTTTACATTTTTTTTAAATTAATTTTTCAAATACGATACATCCCGCGTTTTTACGATGTTTTCGATAACCTGAAATAACAGTTTTACTGACTCCTTAAATGATTTATTAACCGCACTTTCTGCTGTAGGAAATCGGGCAAGAAAAAAGGCGGTTTTATCACAAACCGCCTTTTAGTGGACTAGACGGGAGTCGAACCCGTGTCCGAAATACAATTCCCTGTCCTTCTACGAGTGTAGTTTATTATTTAACATTCCCTCTGCCACACGATAACAAACAACCTTGTGGTTTCAGTAGCTTCATGATACGCCCGATGGCTCAAAGCTTTGCCAACGTCGTTTCTCACATAGTCGAAGCCTGGGTCCTAAAGTGTGAGTGCTCTAGGTCAGACTGCTGCCATTAGGCAGCGTATGCTAAATTATCTTCAGCGTTTAATTTTAATTTGGCCATTTAACGCATCGCCATACGACTCGCTTCTCCAGCTGCATGTACCCCGTCGAAACCTTTACTAGCCCATATTCAATTTTTTTTGCGGGGTACATGCAGCTACGCTCCATGTTCTCCGCTCCGCTTCGGTCCGCCCAAAACCAAGGTCCACCGGACCTTGTGGGCCCCGTCGAAACCTTTACTAGCCCATATTCATTTTTGCTAACCAAGATTTCTGATTTTGAAATCTCTCTGCGCCTCTCGCTTTTGATCCTTCTTGGCTATGTCTGCTCTTTTATCATAAAGCTTCTTACCTTTTGCAAGTGCTATCTCTACTTTGACCAGACTCCCCTTAAAGTATACCTCCACCGGCACAATTGTGAAACCCTTTTCCTTCATCTTTGATGAAAGCTTCTCGATTTCCTTCTTGTGGAGCAAAAGCTTTTTAGGTCTGAGTGGATCCTTGTTGAAGATATTTCCCTTCTCATATGGTGTAATATGCATGCCATACAGGATAATCTCACCGTTCTCAATACGGATGAATGACTCCTTTATGCTGCCCTTTCCCATTCGAAGTGACTTCACCTCAGTTCCTGCAAGTGAAATACCGGCTTCGTATTTCTCAAGCAAAAAGTAATCGTGATAGACCTTTTTGTTGTTGGCTATTAATTTCTTTGGTTCCTTAGCCATGTCGGTATCTCCTTTCCTCAAACTGCTTTACAATACTAACACATTTTTTTACAATTGCCAATATCTAAAACGCAAATTATTGTAAACCGCTGGTTCACATTTCTGTTTATTTACACTATATAATATATTATGACATCTTTTTCAATAAATCTATCGCACAACGACCGACAAATAACAGCTAATCAAATAAGTATTGTTAAATCATAAAAAATTTCGTCATTATTGTCATATTATTCCGCCGGTTTAAAATCAATTGTACGCATAATTTTGTCAGTACTGTCCACAACAACCTTGATTTTTTGTCCAAGCTTGTATCTCTTATTAGTGGCTGAACCGGCTAGCTCATAGGTATCCTCGTAAAACTCATAGAAATCATCTGTCAGGTCTGTCACGCGCACAAGTCCCTCAACTGTATTTGGAAGCTCCACGAAAAAGCCCCACTCCGTGACACCTGATATAACTCCTTCAAAGCATTCACCAATATGATTTGACATGTATTCACATTTTTTAAGCTTGACTGTTTCACGCTCTGCCTCTTCTGCACGTCGTTCGGTCTCACTTGCCTGCTTTGCAACAGCATCGAGTATAGACTCATAGTGCTCCCTACGGTTATCATTCATCCTGCCGCGGATATTTTCCTTGATGATACGGTGTATCTGCAAATCAGGATATCTGCGGATTGGTGATGTAAAGTGACAATAATAATTTGCCGCCAGTCCAAAATGTCCTGTACATGCTGTTGTATATCGTGCCTGTTTCATAGAGCGCAGTGTCAGTCTGCTTATCAAGGATTCTTCATCTGTGCCATCCACCTTCATCAAAAGCTTCTGAAGCTCCTTTGGGTGTACCTCATCAGCTCCAATATGAAGCGTATAGCCAAAATTATTGATAAATGTGGAAAGCTTTGCGATTTTTTCTGAGTCCGGCTTGTCATGTGTTCTGTATACAAAAGGTATTTCCTGCCAGAAATAATCCTCAGCCACAGTTTCATTTGCTATAAGCATAAAATCCTCAATGAGCTTTGTTGCCACATTTCTGTCATACGGCTTTATATCTATCGGATGACCATCTTCATCGAGCACGACTTTAGTCTCCGGAAAATCAAAGTCTATAGAACCTCGTTTCATTCTCTTTTTGCGTAGAATTGCTGCAAGCTCTGCCATTTTTTCAAACATAGGCACAAGCTCCTTATATTCTTCAATCACAGCGGCATCCTTATCTGCAAGAATCTTTTTTACATTTGTATATGTCATCCTGCGGTTTGTCTTTATGACTGTCTCTGCAATCTTATGATCGATAACTTCACCCTTTTTATTTATTGTCATAATGCATGAAAGAGCCAGCCTGTCACATCCCTCATTCAAGGAGCATATGCCATTTGAAAGCTCTCTTGGAAGCATCGGAATTACTCTGTCTACAAGATAAACCGATGTTCCTCTCTTAAGTGCCTCCACATCAAGGGCACTGTGCTCCTGCACATAATTCGACACATCTGCTATGTGTACTCCAAGTACATAATTATCGCCATCCATGTATAAAGACACGGCATCATCAAGATCCTTTGCATCCTCTCCGTCTATCGTGACCATCATCCAGTCGCGTAAATCCATCCTGCCGGCCATATCCGCAGGTGTCACATCCCTTGCCACATTCTGCACCTGATGCATGATTTTCTCCGAAAAATCCACCGGCAGATCATAAGCCTTTACTATAGAAAGAATATCCGTACCCGGGTCATCTATATGTCCGATTATTTCAACAACCTTGCCCTCCGGCTTTTTACCCTTTTTACCATAGCTTGTGATTTCAACCACTACCTTATGACCCGACATAGCACCCTTTGAGCGTTCCTTTGGTATGAAAATATCTGTGCCAAATCTGGTATTGTCAGGCACTGCAAAACCAAAATTATCACTCGCCTCATAGGTGCAGACTACCTGCTTCATGCCTCGCTCTATGACGGAAACAACCTTTCCCTCCTTGCGGCGTCCTGTTGTGACAGGTGAGATTGTAATCTCAACAGTGTCCATGTGCGTCGCACCATTTACATACTCTGCAGGGATAAAAATATCATCAGGCTCTCCCTCCACAGTGACAAATCCAAATCCCCTTTGATGCGCTGTGAATACGCCGACTGTCTTTTTGATTTCCGACTTTGAGTATTTCCCGCGCTTTGAGAGTGTTATCCTTCCCTCTGCCTGCAAATCCAAAAGAATCTGTTCAAGCTGTGGTCTGTCCTCTTTTTTTACTCCGAGTACTATGCAAAGTTCCTTGATTTTCATCGGAACATACATGTCATCACACATAAAGTCATAGACCATCTTTTTTCGTGTTTCATATTTATCTATATTACTCATTATCTCTCCTTTTCGTTGCCCCATCTGATTTCAAATGCACAGGCTTTAAATAAAATTTCCACCATTGACATTTTCATCCTATGAATGTTGATTTTATATCACATCAACCTGCAACGAAAACCTCGAATTTCATCATTTGGATGTTGATGCGATAAAAAAGACTGCCGATTTCTCGACAGTCTAAGTATTTACCATATTCCCATATTTAAAGCAATTGAAATAATAAAGAAAAGAACAACACATACAATGGTCGCTTTAACCAGACGTCCTTCCTTTGAACGTCCCTTGTTCTTGCCCCAATATGTATCAGCAACTCCGGCGATAGTGCCAAGTCCTGCTGACTTACCCTCCTGGAAAAGAATAACTATAGTAATTACTAAACTGACGATTATAAATAATACCGATAAAACAATTTTTAAAGTTGCCACGATAAGACCTCCTAATTTCAATTCTAAATAACAGAATTAATATACTACGTTTTTATTGCACAGTCAAGAGTTTTATACTGTATGTAACAGATTTTCACACTTTATGCAATGGATTTTATTAGTTTCACGCAATAAATGTATCGCTATTTTTCACTTTCATCTGCTGTACCAATCATTGATGTACAATTCGGGCATCTTGTTGCCGCAATGGCTATCTTGCTCTTACAGTATGGGCACTCCTTTGTGTCCGGCTCTTTTTCCTCTTTGTGTCCAAATCTCTCTCCTGCCGCATTCATAGCCTTTACTATGCAGAATACGATAAGTGCCATGATAAGGAAATTGACTACAGCAGTAAGAAACTTTCCATAATACAATGTAGCTTCCCCAAAGAGTTTTACCGAGAGCTGGTCAAAATTCATGCCGCCAAACACTCCAAGTATAGGGTTTATAATGTCATTGACCAAAGATGTGACTATGCTGGTAAACGCACCACCTATGATAATTCCAACTGCCATATCCATGACATTCCCTCTGCTGATAAACTTTTTGAATTCATTAAAAAATTTTTTCATCACTAATATCCTTTCTTTTTACTCTCTTCTTTTGATAATCTAAACCATTTTTTAATATTATACATTTTTCCATTTTATTTTACAAGAAAATACATTATGATATTATCATGCCTTTTGCTTAGTGCATGCGAAAAGGTATGGGATGAGATATACCGCTTTCGAGGAAAATGATACTTGACGGATATATAAACCCCCGGCATATAAACCTTGAAACAGATTTATATGCCGGGGCTTTTCATTTAGATAAATATGTTAACACTAGCAAATTACCGTTATCTATACTTTCGATATTATACGTTAATCTCTGCCTTTACTCCACTCTCATCCTTATGCGCTTCAAGCACCGGATTAACTACATCACGCAGATATACATCTACCTGACGAGGTGCACGTCCCACATAAAGCTCAGGCTTAAGGTTCTTTTCGATATCAGCTTTTGTCAATCCGAATGCAGGATCTGCAGCGATTAAGTCTACGAGGTTATTTTCTTTTCCCTCTTCCTTTACTGTCTTTCCTGCCTGCATTGAGAGCTGTCTGATCTTCTCATGGAGCTCCTGACGATTTCCGCCATTCTTTACAGCATCCATCATGATGTTCTCTGTTGCCATGAATGGTATCTCTGCCATAAAGTGCTTTTCAATAACCTTTGGATATACTACCAGTCCATCCACCACATTGAGGCAGAGGTCAAGGATTCCGTCTATTGCAAGGAAGCCCTCAGGTATTGAAAGACGCTTGTTTGCTGAATCGTCAAGTGTTCTCTCAAACCACTGTGTAGCTGAGGTAATTGCAGGATTCATTACATCTGCAAGAACATATCTTGAAAGAGATGCAATTCTCTCACTTCTCATAGGATTTCTCTTATATGCCATGGCTGATGAGCCAATCTGGTTCTTCTCAAACGGCTCCTCTACTTCCTTAAGATGCTGGAGCAGTCTGATATCGTTTGACATCTTTGTAGCCGATGCAGCAATGCCTGCGAGCACATTTACCACTCTTGTATCTACCTTACGGGAATATGTCTGGCCTGACACCGGATAACAATCCTTAAAGCCCATCTTCTTTGCGATCATCGGATCAATCTTGTCTATTGTCTCATTATCTCCGTTGAAGAGCTCAAGGAAGCTGGCCTGTGTTCCTGTAGTGCCTTTTGAGCCAAGGAGCTTTAATGTGCCCTGCACATACTCTAAATCCTCGAGATCCAGCATAAACTCATTTAGCCACAGTGTGGCACGCTTTCCAACTGTTGTCGGCTGTGCCGGCTGGAAATGTGTAAATGCAAGAGTTGGCTGATTCTTATACTTATCAGCAAAGTTTGCAAGCTCCGCAATAACACTTATAAGCTTTTTGTGAACGAGCTTTAATGCTTCATTCATGATGATGATATCTGTATTGTCACCTACATAGCATGAGGTTGCTCCAAGATGTATAATTCCTGCTGCCTTAGGGCACTGCTGTCCATATGCATAGACATGACTCATTACATCGTGACGCACAAGCTTCTCACGCTCCTTTGCCACATCATAATTGATGTCATCCACATGTGCCTTTAATTCATCAATCTGTTCCTGTGTGATAACCGGCTTGCCATCCTGTGAAAGCCCAAGCTCCATCTCGGTCTCTGCAAGAGCAATCCAGAGCTTTCTCCAAGTGGTAAATTTCATATCCTGCGAAAAAATATACTGCATCTCTTTGCTGGCATAGCGCTCAGAAAGAGGACTTGTGTATCTGTCTGTACTCATATTCTCTCCTTTATTAGCGATTAAGCATTTTTCTCTCGAGGTCTATTTCTTTGTCAAAATACTCGCCTCTGATATCATCCTTCGGTGGCTCCATCGGATATTTTCCTGTGAAACAGCCCATGCAGATTGGCAGTCCCTCTACCATCTCATGAAGTCTGTCAATTCCAAGGTAGCCTAAAGAATCTGCACCTATAATCTGTCTGATATCCTCAATAGTCCTGTTGTAAGCGATAAGCTGCTCTCTTGCAGGAATATCTGTACCGAAATAGCAAGGCCATAAGAATGGCGGTGAACTGATGCGCACATGCACCTCTGTGGCACCCGCCTCTCTTAACATACGCACTATTCTGTCTGAGGTTGTTCCTCGCACAATTGAATCATCAATCATAACAACTCTCTTGCCTTTAACAGCCTCCTTTAATACATTGAGCTTTATCTGCACACTTGATTCACGGCTTGACTGCTTAGGTTTGATAAATGTCCTGCCGACATAACCATTCTTGACAAATGCTGTGCCATATGGAATGCCCGACTCAAGTGAATAACCAAGAGCAGCGGCATTTCCTGACTCCGGTACTCCTGTCACGATATCAGCCTCAACCGGTGAATCCATTGCAAGGAATCTGCCAGCCTTGATACGGCTGCCATACACGCTTACTCCGTCAATATGGCTGTCAGGTCTTGCGAAATAAATGTATTCAAACACGCATCTGGCCTGTTTTTCAGGGGCAAGTGCCATAGTCATATCAGACTCAATGCCCTTTTCAGGAGTGATAGTGATAACCTCTCCCGGCTCTACATCCCTGACAAACTCTGCACCGATTGTATCAAGCGCACAGGTCTCAGATGTAACGATATATGCATTGTCTCTCTTTCCGATGCAAAGAGGCTTAAAACCAAATGGGTCTCTGGCTGCAATAAGCTTTCTCGGGCTCTCGACAACAAGCGCGTAGGCTCCCTTAAGCTTCTGGCAGGCACGTCTGACCGCCTCCTCCGCTGTTTTTGAGTTAAGACGTTCTCTGGCAATATGATAAGCTATAACCTCAGAGTCGATTGTGGTCTGGAAAATAGCTCCTGTATACTCAAGCTCCTTGCGAAGCTCCTTTGCATTTATGAGGTTTCCGTTGTGTGCCATGGCAAGTGTGCCCTTGACATAATTTAATACGAGCGGCTGTGCATTCTCACGTGTTGATGAGCCTGCTGTTGAATAGCGCACATGTCCCACTCCGATATCGCCCTTCATAGGCTCTAAGATATCATGAGTAAATACCTCATTTACAAGGCCCATGCCCTTGTGTGTGGTCACCTTTCCCTTTGGTCCGTGTGTATCACTCACTGCAATACCACAGCTTTCCTGTCCTCTGTGCTGAAGTGCAAAAAGACCATAATAGATAGTGGATGCGACATTTCCTCCATCAAAATCATACATGCCGAACACACCACACTCCTCGTGAAGCTCATCAAATACATGGTTATGCTCGTCAATATCAGAACACCTTTCTAATTTTGTACCGGTATGACTTTTTGTATCTATACTAGTATTTATATACTGATTTATGTTATTGTCCTGGTTCATAATATCTCCGTTTATAATTGCGAAATAGTAACGCGGAATAAATAATATATTAGCGGCTGAATTTGCTTCCTGTAAGAAGCTCAAATGCCTCTTTATATTTCTCTACAGTCTTCACAACAACCTCATCAGGTAAAAGAAGGTCATTGTCCGGATTTGCCTTGAGCCAGTCTCTTACATACTGCTTGTCAAATGAAGGCTGTCCCTGTCCAGGCTTATATCCATCAAGTGGCCAGAAGCGTGAGCTGTCAGGTGTGAGCATCTCATCGGCAAGCACTACCTCACCCTGCTCATTTAAGCCAAACTCAAACTTGGTATCTGCGATGATGATGCCCTTTGTAAGAGCATACTCTGCACATTTCTTGTAAAGAGCAATTGTATAATCGCGAATCTTCTCTGCGTACTCTCTGCCCTTCTCAGGATAAATCTTCTCTAATACTTCTACTGATTTTTCGAATGAGATATTCTCATCATGATCTCCAAGATCAGCCTTGGTAGATGGTGTATAAATAGGCTCAGGGAGCTTATCAGACTCAACAAGTCCCTCCGGAAGTCTGATTCCGCAGACTGTACCGTTCTCCTGGTAGCTTGCCCAGCCGCTTCCTGTGATATATCCACGAACTATACACTCGATTGGAAGCATCTCAAGCTTCTTGCAGAGCATGCTGTTTCCGTTGAATCTGTCCTGACTGAAGAACTCCGGCATATCCTTTGCGTCTACTGAAATCATATGGTTAGGAACGACATCCTTTGTGAATTCAAACCAGAACTTAGACATCTGTGTGAGGATGGCTCCCTTGTCTGTAATTTTATTCTTTAAAATATGGTCAAAAGCGGAAATACGATCTGTTGCGACCATAATAAGACTGTCCCCGTTATCATATACTTCTCTTACTTTTCCTTCTTTGAATGGTTTAAATTCCTGCATGATTGTCCTCCATCTTATGTGTAATTTATTTTACAAATCAAATGCTACCTTTAAATTATATACCAGCTCAATTTGTAAAGTCAACGTATATTATAAGTTTTTTTAAATAATTTTATGTCACTTATAAGTATTCCTTATGTTTATTATTACATCTTTAATATATCAAAACAAAAGCTCCGGTTCAAACCCTTTGTCTGCGCCGGAGCTTATATAATACAAATTTTATTTAACGATAAGTGACTTTCCTGTCATCTCTTTTGGCTGTGGAAGTCCCATAATCTCAAGCAGTGTTGGAGCGATATCTGCAAGACATCCGCCCTCACGAAGCTTGTAAGAAGGGTCAGCGTTTACAAGAATGAAAGGAACAGGATTGGTTGTATGAGCTGTATGAGGTTTTCCTGTCTCATAATCAATCATCTTCTCTGCGTTTCCGTGGTCAGCACAGATGAATAATACTCCATCCACATCCTTGATTGCCTGCACTGCATCACCTACGAGTGAATCAACTCTCTCAACAGCCTTTACAGCAGCCGGAATCACACCTGTATGTCCAACCATGTCAGGGTTAGCAAAGTTGATGATAATAACATCATACTTATCTGACTTGATAGCCTCAACAAGATCCATTCCAACCTCAGGAGCGCTCATCTCAGGCTTTAAGTCATATGTTGCAACGTCCTTAGGACTGTTTACAAGAAGACGCGCCTCATCGATATTCGGCTCCTCTACTCCACCATTAAAGAAAAAGGTTACGTGTGCATACTTCTCTGTCTCTGCGAGACGAAGCTGTTTCTTGCCATTTGCTGCAAGATACTCACCAAATGTATTCTGGATTTCTTCCTTCTCAAAAGCGATAAGCTTGTTAGGAATTGACTCGTCATAATCCTTGAAGCATACAAATGTTGTCTTAAGGAATGGGCGCTCAAAGCCGGTAAACTTATCATCGCAAAATGCTCTTGTCATCTCACGAGCACGGTCAGGACGGAAATTGAAGAAGATAACAGAATCATTGTCCTTTACAACAGATACCGGTGTGCCATCCTCGTTTGTGATAACTGTAGGAAGCACGAACTCATCTGTAACGTCATTTGCGTATGACTCCTCCATAGCCTTTACAGGGCATGTAGCTTTTACGCCTTCACCCTTAGTGAGTGAATCATAAGCCTTCTGCACACGATCCCAGTTGTTATCTCTGTCCATTGCATAGTAACGTCCTGAAAGAGATGCAATCTTTCCTACACCGATTTCCTTCATCTTGGCGAGAAGCTGCTCGATGTAGTCCTTGCCTGATGCAGGAGGTGTATCACGACCATCAAGGAATGCGTGTACATATACTCTGTCAAAATTCTCTTTCTTGCAAAGCTCAAGAAGTCCGTAAAGATGCTCGATATGGCTGTGAACTCCACCATCTGAAAGAAGTCCCCAAAGATGCAGATCGGAGTCATTCTTCTTGCAGTTTTCGATTGCAGAAAGTAATACCTTGTTCTTGAAGAAATCACCATCAGCAATTGCCTTTGTGATTCTTGTAAGATCCTGATATATGATACGGCCTGCGCCGATATTCATATGTCCTACCTCAGAGTTTCCCATCTGTCCGTCAGGAAGTCCAACTGCAAGACCTGAAGCTGCGCCCTTTACAAAAGGACACTCTGCCATCAATTTATCCATAACAGGGGTATTTGCCATAGCTATGGCATTTCCCTCTTTGTGGTCACTTAAGCCGTAACCATCAAGTACCATTAATACTACCGGTTTCTTACTCATTTATATTTCCTCTATTCTTCATATGAGGCTTGAAAATGCTCTATTACAGTGACATATGCAAGCCCGCAAAAAATTTCATTACATAATAAATGCCACTAAATGCAGCTAAGCTGGTGAATTTAGTGACATTTAGTTATTGTGATTGTCAAATCAAATATTAAATTATGATTTAATAATTACTTGTAGTTTACGATCTTTCCAAAATCAGCCTTGAGTGAAGCGCCACCAACTAATCCACCGTCGATGTCAGGCTTTGCAAAAAGCTCTGCTGCATTTCCTGCATTTACAGATCCGCCGTACTGGATACGAACTGAATCTGCTGTAGCCTGATCATAGATCTCAGCTACGCACTCACGGATTGCACCGCAGACCTCCTGAGCCTGATCAGAAGTAGCTGTCTTTCCTGTTCCGATTGCCCAGATTGGCTCGTAAGCGATAACCATGTTAGCAACATCTGATGCAGCAACACCTGCGAGATCTGACTTAATCTGAAGTCTGATCCAGTCAAGTGTAACACCGCTCTCTCTCTGCTCAAGTGTCTCACCACAGCAAAGGATTGGTGTAAGTCCAGCCTCGATAGCCTTCTTTACCTTCTTGTTGAGAAGTGCGTCATCCTCTTTGAAGTAATCTCTTCTCTCTGAATGTCCGATGATAACATACTTAACGCCTGCATCAAGAAGCATCTCTGCTGAGATTTCTCCTGTGTAAGCACCCTTCTCCTCGAAGTACATATTCTCTGCTCCAACAGCAACATTTGTACCCTTTAATGCTTCTACAACAGGTACGATGTCGATTGCAGGTACACAGTAAACAACTTCAACATCATCTGAAACTACGAGTGGTTTTAACTCTTCTACTAATTTAACAGCCTGGCTTGGAGTCATGTTCATCTTCCAGTTGCCGGCTACAATTTTCTTTCTTGCCATTTTATATCTCCTTGTATTTGTATACAAATATTTTTTGCCTGCGGCTCGATTTCATTAAGCTGCTTTCGGCTTATTTATCATCAGCACAAGCTACGCCAGGAAGCTCCTTACCCTCAAGGAACTCAAGGGAAGCACCGCCACCTGTTGAGATGTGGCTCATCTTGTCGCCAAGTCCCATCTGGTTAACTGCTGCAGCTGAATCTCCACCACCGATGATTGTGATAGCATCTGATTTAGCAAGTGCCTCTGCTACTGCAAGTGTACCTGCTGCAAGTGTTGGGTTCTCAAATACACCCATTGGTCCGTTCCATACAACAGTCTTAGCTGATGCAACAGCGTCAGCGAAAAGCTCACGTGTCTTAGGTCCGATATCACAGCCCTCACGGTCTGCAGGCATCTTGTCATAATCATATGTCTCTGTCTCTACAGGAGCATCAATTGGATTTGGGAAATCCTTGATTGTAACTGCATCAACAGGAAGAAGAATCTTCTTTCCAAGTTTCTCTGCTTTTGCAAGCATCTCTTTACAGTAATCAATCTTTGTCTCATCAAGCATTGAGATACCAATCTCATAGCCCTGGGCTTTAAGGAATGTGTATGCCATTCCACCACCGATGATAAGTGTATCAGCCTTCTCGAGGAGGTTGTCGATAACATTGAGCTTGTCAGCTACTTTAGCTCCGCCAAGAATAGCTACGAAAGGACGTACAGGATTCTCTACTGCCTTGCCAAGGAAGTCAATTTCCTTCTGCATAAGGTATCCAACAACATTCTCTCCACCCTTAGCTGTGATGAACTTTGTAACACCTGCTACAGAAGCATGTGCTCTGTGAGCAGAACCGAAAGCGTCACATACATATACATCAGCAAGGTCAGCAAGCTCTTTTGCGAATGCATCTCCGGCTTCCTGTGGCTTTGTCTCCTCTTTGCCTCTGAAACGTGTATTCTGAAGAAGAACTACATCTCCCTCTTTCATCTCTGAAACAGCCTTTGTTGCAGCCTCTCCTGTTACGTTGTAGTCAGCTACAAATGTAACCTTCTGTCCAAGCTTAGCCTCAAGAGCTGCAGCTACAGGAGCAAGTGACTCACCCTCGTTTGGTCCGTTTTTAACTTTTCCAAGGTGTGAGCAAAGGATAACCTTTCCACCGTCCTTGATTAATTTCTGGATTGTTGGAAGAGCTCCGTTGATACGGTTCTCATCTGTGATTTTTCCGTCCTTAAGTGGCACGTTGAAGTCACATCTAACGAGAACTCTCTTGCCTTTTACGTTGATATCATCAATTGATTTCTTGTTTAATGACATAATATGTCCTCCCTTATTTCAAGGCATAAGCCATGTGGCCACGCCATATTGTACATATTAAAAAATATAATTAATTCTACAATTCACAGATATTCAAAAGAAATAGCCATGTTTTAAAAAAGAGGCGCGGTTCAATTAAGACCGCGCCCCTTGAGTAGTCTTGAGATATACTGTTCTTGTGGGTACAAGAATTAAGCTAACTCTGAGAAGTACTTGATTGTACGAACCATCTGAGATGTGTAGCTGTTCTCGTTATCATACCAAGAAACAACCTGTACCTCGTACAGATCGTCAGAAACCTGGTTAACCATTGTCTGTGTTGCATCGAATAATGAACCAAATCTCATTCCAACGATATCTGAAGATACGATCTCATCCTCGTTGTAACCGAATGACTCGTTAGCTGCTGCCTTCATAGCTGCGTTGATATCTTCTTTTGTAACGCCTGCTTTCTTAACAACTGCTGTAAGGATTGTTGTAGATCCTGTTGGTGTAGGAACACGCTGTGCAGATCCGATTAACTTTCCGTTTAACTCTGGGATAACAAGGCCGATTGCCTTAGCTGCTCCTGTTGAGTTAGGAACGATATTAACTGCTGCTGCACGTGAACGACGAAGGTCTCCCTTTCTCTGTGGTCCGTCAAGAGTCATCTGATCTCCTGTGTAAGCATGGATTGTTACCATGATACCAGACTGGATTGGAGCGTACTTGTTAAGTGCATCTGCCATTGGAGCTAAGCAGTTTGTTGTACAAGAAGCTGCTGAGATGATTGTATCAGAAGCCTTAAGTGTCTCATGGTTTGTATTGTAAACGATTGTAGGAAGGTCATTTCCTGCTGGTGCAGAGATAACTACCTTACGAGCTCCAGCATTGATATGAGCCTGAGCCTTCTCTTTTGATGTATAGAATCCAGAGCACTCAAGTACAACGTCAACCTTTAACTCTCCCCATGGGCAATTGTTTGCATCTGGGAATGCGTAAATTTTGATTTCCTTACCACAAACTGTGATAGAATCATCGCTTGCAGAAACCTCATCTGCATGCTCGTATTTACCCTGTGATGAATCATACTTTAATAAGTGTGCTAACATTTTTGGGCTTGTTAAGTCGTTGATAGCTACTACCTCGTATCCCTCAGCTCCAAACATCTGTCTGAAAGCAAGACGTCCGATACGACCAAATCCGTTGATTGCTACTCTTACTGCCATTTTAATTCCTCCTAGAATTGTAAAAAGTATTTTTAGGGACATGCCCTAAGATGCTTTTATTATAGCGAATAATTCTCAAAGGTTCAAGTACTTTATTTGCGTTTGTTAAAATTTTCACTAAATATTTTTATTTACACACATTTTTTATCATTCTTCACAATTTTTCTTTTTAGATATTGCACTTTATTATAATCTCGGCTACACTTAATTAATTGCTGTAATTCGCACTTTCCGGCAGCCAACAGCAGACAATTATAAATCATGTAACTTATAAAGTTTTTTAACAATAATACATCATTTTTACGGAGGTATTTATATGTGGGATCAGCACATGCACTGCATGTTTTCGGGTGACAGCGATGCCGACCCGGTATTGATGATAAAATCAGCAATCAACAAAGGGCTGGACGGCATCTGCTTTACAGACCATCTGGACTATGACTATAAAGAGGAGCCCGGGCTTTTCGACCTTGATATAGCAGCATATGAAAAGCGCATCAAAAGACTTGCAATTGTTCTTAAAGAAAAGGGCTGCCCGGTAAATATCCACTGGGGCATTGAAATCGGTTTACAGCCTCATATTACAGACAAAAATAATGAGGTCACCAAAAAATATCCGTTTGACCTCGTGATTGGCTCAAGCCATGTAGTAAACGGCATTGACCCATACTACCCTGCATTTTACAAAGGCAAAACAGAGCACGAAGCCTACACCGAATACTTTGAATCCATACTCGACAATCTGCACTCCGGCGCGGATTTTGATGTGTACGGTCACATCGACTACGTGGTCAGATACGGTCCTGACAAAAATAAATACTATTCATATGAAAAGTATGCCGACATAATTGATGCTATTTTAAAAGAGATTATCTCACAGGGAAAAGGCATCGAGCTCAATACCGCCGGCTTTAAATACGGGCTTGGCCACCCAAATCCGACCGAGGCGGTGTTAAAGCGCTATCATGAGCTTGGTGGGGAAATAATCACAGTCGGAGCAGATGCCCACAAGCCGGAGCATGTCGCGTACGATTTTGACAAGGTTTCAAATATCCTCAAGGATGCCGGGTTTATGTACTATACAGTATTTGAAAACCGCGTTCCTGCTTTCATCAAATTATAGCCCAGCCTTAAAGGCTTACGTTGTCATTCTATCTAACTAACTATTAAACCTCACATGCATTCGCAAATGTCAAAAATAGGAGCCACCTGATCTACATTTTACATCAAGTGGCTCCTAAAACATTGGTTCCGTAAGCTTCACTGTATAACCTCCAAGCTCCGCTTTCGCTATATGAATTTATTTTGGCATTTCCATATTGCTTTGCTATAAATCTGATTCTGTTTATGACAGGATTCTTATTCTTTTAGCTTAGCTATGGACCTCTACCCTTCTTCATAAAATCACTCCTTTTGGTTACATTATCTATGTAAACTCTTATGAGAGATTCTATCTTTCACTTTTAATCTACAAGAACTTTTTCAACGATATTATTTATTTGCTAATATATCTGTGCGATTACTGCTCTTCGGCTCGCCCTACAGATTTAAATATTCCGTTCAATCATCCTTATAGTACTTTGACTTAAATTATGTAATCCCCATTGGACTGTACCTCCTATGTTTTATTTTTGTTCCTTTCGTATCTCTTTTTGTTGATTTAAGATTACACCAATTTTGCCTATTTGTCAATATATTTTTTGATAATTTTTATTTTTATTTTAAATTGTCTGATATTTTATATATTTTTTGTTTTGTTTACACATTTCTTGCAATTCAATCACATGATTAAAGGGGCAAAAGGTATCATCGATGCATGCTTGCATGCAATTCGATGTATATCTTAGTGCCCCGCACTACACCGAGAAAGTAACAATTTGCTGCGGAAACGCAGGAAATTAGCGGATTTCGAGGTGGAGTCAGATTACGGGAATGCGTAGCATGTAGTAATCTGATTAATCATAAATAAAGGGGGCAAAATACCTTTGCCCCCTCATGCCGTCATTTATCATTTATCATTTATCATTCTTCATCCTGTAATCAATACACCTGTTCAGGTAATCGACATAATCCGGATTCTTGCACATACCCTTGCCTGCCACGTCGGAAATCTTTGCCACATCCATGCCGTTACACTTGGTGGTCTTCATAACTATGTTGAGTGCTTCCTCATCAGTGTCGTTACTGATAAAGGTTCCTATACCGAATGCAACCTTTGCCTTATCCTTGAAATAATCATACAATGCAGTCGCACGTTCGAAATCCAGGCTGTCGCTGAACAAAAGTGTCTTTGTCCTTGGATTGATTCCCAGACTGTTGTAGTGGGCTATCATCTTGTCTCCCCACTCGTACGGATCTCCGCTATCATGACGCACTCCCGAAAAAAGTGTCGCATAGGTGAGCTGAAAATCACGCAGGAAGCAGTCTGTTGTTATGGTGTCAGTAAGCGCAATACCGTTTAATATACCATACTCCTTAACCCATGCATCGAGTGCGTACCAGTTTGAATATGCCGGATTATGCTTGTGATTGCCCTGTCCTGTACACATAATCCACTCATGAGCCATTGTTCCCACCGGCTTTAAATTGAATTTCTTTGCAAGATATACGTTTGATGTACCAATAAAGTGTGAGTCTGCAGGCAGCTCAACCTCTGCGATTGCCTTTACAGCCATCTCCTGCGCCTCGGCAGACAGACGGCGTCTTAGTCCAAATTCACTGAAATCGCTAAGCCTGTAGGTATCCTCCTCGAGCAGACGCACCTTCTCATCAAGCCTGCGCTTAAACTGCTTAAGCAGCACATCATAATCATATGCCATACGGAAGTACACTTCATTTACAATAGCAAGCACCGGAATCTCATACATCGAAGTATTGAGCCACGTGCCGGCTGCATCGATTGCCAGCCCACACGGTGCATCTGTTGTGATGGTAAACTCCTCATATCTTGGCTGCCAGAGTCTTAAAAAATCAACATATGTGCCTTTTATCCAGGTGATGTTATCAAGATATTCAAGCTCCTCCTCCGTAAAGCGAAGCTGACAGAAGGCCTGCACCTGTTCCTTTATCTCCTCTACCATCTCATCTGTAAAATGCACGTCTTTATTTCGGCACTTGAAGGTCCATGTCGTTTTATAGCTTGTGAACTGATGGAAAATCGTCTGTCCCATGCTGAATTTATACATATCAGTCTCAAGGAGGCTGTTTATTATTTGTGGCAATCTCATTTGTTTTATGTCCTCTTTTCTTTCAAACCATTTACTACCTGTAATTTTAGTCTTGATTTTACCACTGCGACTATCAAATATCAAGCAGGCGCACGTGTTTAATTATCTTCAATTTATTTTCTTTACCGCCAGCGTATTCACTGGTTCCAAAATAAAAACTCCCATGAAAGCCACTAACCGTGACCTCCATGGAAGCTTAATTGTTTATATTACAGAGATAATAACCCAATAAATATATAAGATATTGTAATTATTCAGTTATGAATTATTTAAAGTATTTCACACCGCTCTCGAATATCTTCATATCCTGCTCGCCGTAGATATTGATTGCTACAGACTCGCCGCGGCGCTCTGAGTGAGCCATCTTGCCGAGGATTCTTCCGTCAGGAGATGTGATACCTTCAATAGACATGTATGAGCCGTTTACGTTCCACTCCTCATCCATTGATACATTTCCGTCCAAGTCAACATACTGTGTGGCAACCTGTCCGTTTTCAAAGAGCTTATCAAGCCACTCCTTCGGTGCTACGAAACGTCCCTCGCCATGTGAGGCCGGATTGCAGTAGGTCTGACCAAGCTTAGCCTGTGCAAGCCATGGGCTCTTGTTTGAAACAACCTTTGTATATACCATCTTTGAGATATGGCGGTTGATTGTATTGTATGTGAGTGTAGGTGACTGTGCATCCTGCTGTCTGATCTCTCCATATGGTACAAGTCCAAGCTTGATAAGTGCCTGGAAACCGTTACAGATACCAAGTGCAAGTCCATCTCTCTCATTAATGAGCTTTTCAACAGCCTCTGTCATCTTTGCATTTCTAAATGCTGTTGCAAAGAATTTAGCTGATCCCTCAGGCTCATCTCCTGCTGAGAATCCACCAGGGAACATAATAATCTGAGATTTGTCAATTGCCTTTACAAACTCATCAACCGAATCGCGGATATCCTCTGCTGTGAGATTCTTGAATACCTTGACTATTGTGTCAGCGCCTGCTCTTTCAAATGCCTTAGCACTATCATACTCACAGTTTGTTCCAGGGAATACCGGAATAAATACTGTAGGCTTAGCCACTTTATTCTTGCATACATAGATATTCTTTGCATCGTAAAGACCGCTATTTACCTTGCTTGTATCGTCTGTTGCCTTTGTATGGAAAACGCCCTCAAGCTTTGCTGTCCATACCTTGACAGCGTCCTCAACAGGAAGCACCATATCGTCACACTCGATAGTCTGCTTATCGTTTACATAGCCGACTACAGAGGCTGCATCTGAAATACCTGCTGCATCAATTACCTCTCTGACCTTTGAAAGTGCATCAACAGGAATCTCAGCTACGATATTACCAAAGCCAGGTGCAAAGAGTGTATCGCTTGTCACCTCATCCTCGATTGTTACACCAAGCTTGTTACCAAATGCCATCTTTGATACTGCTGCTGCGAGGCCTTTTCCGTCAAGTGCATATGCTGAAACGATTGCGCCATCCTGGATAAGATTTCTGATTGCTGTATAAAGTGTCATAACCTGATCATATTTTGGAAGATCAAACTCATCCTTATCTATTGTAAATAGAACAAGCTGGTTGCCCTCCTTCTTGAGCTCAGGTGTGATGATATCCTTTTCCTTTGCCACATCCACTGCAAATGATACGAGTGTAGGCGGTACATCAATATCATTGAAGGTACCTGACATGGAATCCTTTCCACCGATTGAAGGAAGTCCGAAGCCAATCTGAGCATCATATGCTCCGAGGAGTGCTGCAAACGGCTGGCTCCAGCGCTTTGGATCCTCGTTCATTCTGCGGAAGTACTCCTGATATGTCATACGGATTTTGCTGTAATCTCCGCCTGCTGCAACGATTCTTGAGATAGACTCAAGCACTGCATATATAGATCCGTGGTATGGGCTCCATGATGAAAGATATGGGTCGAAGCCGTAAGCCATCATTGTTACTGTATCACATTTACCCTTTAATACAGGAAGCTTTGCAACCATTGACTGTGTCTCTGTGAGCTGGTAACGTCCACCATATGGCATATATACACTGCCTGCTCCGATAGAGCCGTCGAACATCTCAACAAGTCCCTTCTGTGAGCATACGTTAAGGTCTTCAAGCTCTGCCTCCCAGGCACCCTTCATATCTCCTGCCTCAACCATCTTGGCTACAGCAGGTGTGCTGATTTTGTCCAGATAATTGTCACTCTCGCAAGGCATCTCAACCTCAACATCTGTCTCCTGATGAGCTCCGTTTGTATCAAGGAATGCACGAGAGATATTTACTACCTCTTTGCCTCTCCACTCAAGCACAAGTCTTGGATCCTCTGTAACTACCGCAACCTCTGTTGCCTCGAGATTTTCCTCCTTTGCGTATGCAAGGAACTGTTCAACATCAGAAGGCGCAACTACAACTGCCATACGCTCCTGTGACTCTGAGATAGCAATCTCTGTTCCGTCAAGACCTGCGTATTTCTTTGGTACCTTGTCAAGCTCTATGCGAAGTCCGTCAGCAAGCTCTCCGATAGCAACAGAAACTCCGCCGGCACCGAAATCGTTACATTTCTTGATGATATGGCTGACCTCTTCTCTTCTGAAAAGTCTCTGAAGCTTTCTCTCTGTAGGTGCATTACCCTTTTGTACCTCAGCTCCGCATACTGATGTAGACTTTGTATTGTGTGCCTTTGATGAACCTGTAGCACCACCGATTCCGTCACGTCCTGTGCGTCCTCCGAGGAGAATGATTTTATCTCCCGGATCTGAGTTAAGTCTCTGGACAGCACGTCTTGGAGCCGCACCCATAACTGCACCGATCTCCATACGCTTTGCAACATAATTTGGATGGTAAACCTCCTTGACATAGCCTGTTGCAAGTCCAATCTGGTTTCCATATGAGCTGTATCCGTGAGCAGCCTCTCTGACAAGCTTCTTCTGTGGAAGTTTTCCTTCAATTGTCTGTGAAACCGGTACTGTAGGATCTGCTGCACCTGTTACACGCATTGCCTGATATACATATGTACGTCCTGAGAGAGGATCTCGGATTGCTCCGCCAAGGCATGTAGCAGCGCCACCAAAAGGCTCAATCTCTGTAGGATGGTTGTGTGTCTCGTTCTTGAAGTTTACAAGCCACTCCTCTGTCTTTCCGTCCACCTCAACAGGTACCACGATAGAGCATGCGTTGATCTCATCAGACTCTTCCTGATCATCAAGCTTACCCTCTGCCTTTAATCTCTTCATGGCAAGAAGTGCAAGATCCATCAGGCAGACAAATTTGTCATTTCTGTCCTTGTAGATATTTGAAAATGTATTGAGATAATCCTTGTAGGTATTTTCAATCGGTGTGCGGTAGAAGCCATCGTCAAACTTGACATTCTTAAGCTCTGTAGAGAATGTTGTATGACGGCAGTGATCTGACCAGTATGTATCCAGAACGCGGATCTCTGTCATGGAAGGATCTCTGTCTTCTTCTGATTTAAAATAATTCTGGATATGCTGGAAGTCCTTGAATGTCATGGCAAGTCCGAGAGAATCATATAATTCTTTTAACTTATTTTCTTCCATATCTTTGAATCCGTCAAAGATTTTTACATCTGCCGGCTCATCAAATACGGTAACTAATGTCTCCGGCTTTTCGCCCTGTGCTTCTCTGGAATCTACAGGGTTGATGCAGTGTTCTTTGATTGCTTCAAATTCTTCATCTGATAAGCTGCCTTCTCCTCCATGGATCACATAAGTTGTCGCGGTACGGATGACCGGCTGCTCGTCTTCTTTGATAAACTGAATACACTGAACAGCGGAATCCGCTCTCTGGTCAAACTGTCCCGGAAGAAATTCTACAGAAAAGATTCTGCTTCCTTCTTCTGCCGGAAATTCTTCTTTATATAATGTATCTACAGGTGGTTCAGAAAAGATGCCATTACATGCTTTCTCAAATGTCTCATCGGATACATTTTCCACATCGTAGCGAATCAGTACACGAACACTGTCCACGTCTTTGATTCCAAGATAGCTGCGGATCTCAGTCTTAAGCTCCTTGGCCTGTACATCAAATCCTGATTTTTTCTCCACGTACACTCTTTTTACATTGCTCATAAGTAATCCTCCATAAATGAATTTTTACACATTTTCTATTGTTAGTATAACACAACATTCATTATTTAATACAATTAATATATCTAAACACTTTTATAATCTGTACTTATTAATCCTTTATCATTTTCATTCCCGTCAATCCTTTTTTACAGATTTACGATTCCTCTGGCTTTTTATAATATATTTTAATAACGAACAATACGATCCATATCACTACCAGCACCGCTCCAAATACCTCACTGATACGGATCACCATATCAGAAAAGAATCCTTCCGGCAGCATCCGGATCATATAATCAGTCTCCGGATTGAATATCCATAGATTATTGGTAAAAAACAGTTTATGAAAAATCGTAAAACACGTCGTAAAATCTATACTGAAAGCAATGCCAAGCAGTACACCTATGACCAGCCATACACCAAGTGCGATCGAATATGCCCTGCAAAAAAGTCTCTTCCAGTCTTTTTCCCGCTTTTTAAACATCGTCAGTATGGCTGCAGCTACAATCAGGCAAACTCCCCCGACCTTAATACCTCCCAGGAATAGATTCCTGACATCTCGCATATGCAGCCGGTCTCTTTCATTGAAGAAATCCTGCTCTTTTCCTTCCACCGTTGTTACAACTGACAGCTTCTCTTCTTTTCCGATCAGATAGTTCATCATATGTTCTGTCACGTACATGACATGGTCGATGTTCATATCCAGATCTTCTGTCACTTCATATTTCTGGTATTCTTTTTTGTAAAATCCATAATGACTGTCTCCATATACTGCCGCCCAGATACTGAATGCAAGTGCTGCGATCACTGCACACATCATGGCCACAACCGATATGAGCGTTGTTAATTTCTTCAAGTTTTTTTCCTCCTGTTCTTCATTATTATAACACTTCTATTGTAAATACGGTTGTAATTTTCTTTCATTTCACTTATAATACAGTTAAGATTCATTAGGAGGACTTATCATGGATATTAACTATGAGTTATATAAAGTATTTTACTATGTAGCTTCCACCTTAAGCTTTTCGGAAGCTTCCAAGCAGTTGTTTATCTCACAGTCGGCTGTCAGCCAGTCGATCAAGGCATTGGAGAAAAAGCTGGATCAGACCTTATTCATCCGAAGTACCAAGAAAGTACGTCTTACTACCGAAGGAGAGATTCTTCTGCGCCATATCGAACCGGCGATCAGCCTGATCAAGCGTGGGGAAAGCCAGCTTCTCGATGTCGGCGTACGCGGAGGACAGCTTCACATCGGAGCCAGTGATACGATCTGCCGTTATTTCCTGGTGCCTTATCTGGAACGCTTCCACCGGGAATTTCCGGGAGCGCATATCAAGGTTACGAATGCGACATCGATCCGCTGCGTAGAACTCCTGGAGACCGGGCAGGTGGATCTGATCGTTGTCAATTCACCGAATTCCTATCTCGGGAATGTTCCGAATGTGAAAAAGATCAAAGATTTCCAGGATGTGTTCATTGCCAATGAAGCATTTAAAGAATTAAAAGGAAAGAAGGTTTCTTTCAAAGAACTTCTGGACTACCCGATCCTTATGCTGGACAGAAAGAGTACAACCAGTGAATATCTGCACAACCTGTTCCTTCAGAATCAGCTGGATCTGGTTCCGGAGATCGAACTCAGCAGTAATGACCTTCTGATCGACCTTGCCCGCATCGGACTTGGAATCGCATTTATTCCGGATTTCTGTCTTTCCCAGACAGCCGATTCGGATTCTCTGTTCATTGTTGAGACGAAGGAATCGCTTCCGGAACGCGAACTTGTCATTGCGCATAACGAGAAGGTTCCGGTATCCAAAGCCGCACAGGAGTTTTTATCTTATTTTTAATATGTTTACAAACTCTTTTTCCTGCCAAAGTATCCCCGGAGAACTACCGGTGGCAGCTACTTTTATTTACTTTCGTATAAAATACCATGTGGCATATGTCCCTCATGGTATTTTTTCTA
>ERZ1106929.1221-NODE-1221-length-23336-cov-5.569391_pt1 | contig 23336 bp, 26 predicted proteins | sample MGYA00403662_ERZ1106929 | MGnify/ENA primary metagenome ERZ1106929 (study PRJEB35170, sample SAMEA104062442) | human gut metagenome | biome: human gut; feature: human-associated habitat; material: faeces | place: Denmark | collected 2013-02-20 ... | reverse complement strand
GCTGCTGGACAAACTCCCGCAGCAGAGATTCCTGGTTCTGGACGCTCTGGGATGGTCCCTCGCTCTCATCCTCCTTTGATAGTCTGATGTATAAAGCCGCATGGTAATCCATGGGATTGCTTATCTCTAAGTACATGCTATACCTCCTGAGATAAGCAGCCATTCATCATATGGATTACACCCCATGGCTCACCCTTTTGCAACAGATCCCAGCTCCCGGCGGAGGAACAGTTGAAAGGACTCCAGCAAAATTTCCCGGGCGTTTCTGCCGTCCTTTGGATAGGTACAGGTTACCGTCAGCTCGTTTCTCATTGGGCCGCCTCCTTACCTCAAAATCAGTAAAGGATATGCGGAAGGCATCCATGAGTTTACGAAAAAGCGTCCTCCCCGGCTGCGGAGAGGACGCCCAACAGGGATCAGATGATCTTGTATGTTTCCCCCAGCCGCTTGAAGCTGGCAATTTTCTGTTCCAGTGTCACATGGTTGTAGACGTCCATGGTGGTCGTGATGCTGGCGTGGCCCATGATCTCCTGGATCACCTTCAGGTTGGTCTCGTGTTCGCAGAATCGAGCGCAGAAGGTATGCCGCAGGGTATGCGCCGAAAAATGGGGCAGCAGTTGCGGCTCCCGCTGCTCCTGCTTGGCTGCTTCCGTCTCCTGGTTATTGTATGCGATTCGGATCCGTTCGATGGCGCGGTTGACTGTGTGCGGGCTCAGTGCTCCGCCCGCCTGGCTGGTGAAGATGAAGTTGGAGTACCCGTCTATGATAACATCAACCGGCCCCGCTTCCCTCTGAAACTGCCGCTCCTGCTCCAGCGCCTGCCTGACCTCCGCCGTCATGGGGATAATTCGGATCCCAGCCTCTGTCTTGGGTGTGCTGATTTGGAATCTACAACTCCCTCCCGGCTCCTTCTGGCGGTAAAGCAGGCTGTGGTTGATGGAGATGGTTTCCCCCGCAAAGTCGCAGTCCTCCCACCTCAGGCCGATGATCTCCCCCACGCGGCAGCCTGTCCCAAGCATCACGGTAAACAGCGGCTCCCACTGCCGATACCGGGCAGAGCCAGCGACAAACTGCATGAATGCGGCCTGCTGTGCCTCTGTCAGTGCCTGTTTCTTGGAGTTCTCCCTTCGGCTGCCCTTCTTGATGTCGGCCAGGGCACCGTCGGAGGGATTTGCACGGATCAGGTTGTCCCGAATCGCCAACGTGAAAACCGGGTGCAATAGGGAGTGGATGGTCTCCATGGTATTGGTCCTGAAGCCACGCTCCCTCAACAGGGAATTATAAAAGGCCCGGATGTCGCTGTACCGGAAAGAGGCAATGTCCCTGTGCCCGATGGCCTCCCGCACATAGCGGTCGTACATATACTGGTAATTCGTCCGGGTCGATGCCTTTAACTCGTATTTTAATTCCATATAGCGGTCAAACAGGTCGTTCAATGTCATCCGCCTGGCTGCGTATGGCTGAATGCCATCCTCCAGGTCCCGCTGGATCTGCCGCTCCAATTCTCGCAGCGGCGGCTTGTGCCGCTTTCCCCGGGGAATGGTGTCTGTCTCAACCAGCCGCCAGCTATATACGCTCCGCCGCACCCCCTGTATGTCGTAATAGCGATACTCGTATCTCCCGTCCCTGTTCTGCCGTTCTCCTCTTTTTAAGAGCCTGCCCTTGCGGTCCCGTCTTTTTTCACTCATGATCACCACCTCCTGCACAGTCAGATGGAATACTGTTCTTCCAGAAATTTTTCGAATTTCCGCCGCTTGATCAGGCGCTTACTGCCTACCCACAGTACAAACGGACAGTTCTCCCCGTCGGTCATGGCCCGCAGCTTGTTGGTCCCGATTCCAAAATAGGCGGCCGCTTCCTCAATCGTCAGATTGGCTTTCTCCCAAATGGGCACGTTTTTCTCCATTTCCGTATACTCCTTTTGCTTTTATCGTATCATTTTATTTCGATTGGGTGGGAGTTCTATATCATGACGACCACCTCCCACGCCAAGTATCCACCCTTCCATATAAAAAATAAAGCGGCCTCCGCTCTGCTCGAAAAGCAGGTTCGCGGTCGCCGCACAGGTGTACGCAGGGGGTGCGTCTTTCTGTCTGTCTTTATAAATTGTTATAGATTCTTACAGTGAGAGAGGCTTCATCGTGGGGAACAGTCTGACATCACGGACGGTGTATGAAGTAATTGGCAGCATTTGCAGCAGGCGTGACCACGATGTTGAATCATTCAAATGAAGCGGAAACATACCCTTTCCTATTTGGGTCCTGCTGCACTACGAGATCATGGAATGGAAACCGACAAGGGACGCTGCAGAACAGCACCCGCAGCGCCCCTATTTTGTGACTGTTAGATGAAAGCCAGTTGCAAAAAGCATTTTGCGAGAATCTCTGAACGTTCCTATTGCACAGAACGAATCTACTCATCCATGAAGTGGAACTCTTTCCCAGGCGACTGGATGGTCCAGGTAACACCCAGGCGAGTTTTCAACTTCAGGTTCAGATGGTCCTGACCAATATGCCACCAGCCAACAATCTGGCCGACTGCGTTATACCCCTTTTCCTGAAGCGCCCCATAGACGCGCAGGATATATTCCCGGTTTTCATTTTCCATCGTGCGCATCACCTCTCAGGCATTCCCGGCTGAGGCAAATTCAGATCAGGCGGGCGCGGATCCCGCCCCCGTTTCAGTTAAATGCGTCGCAGACCTCCCAGAGCTGGGAGAGCGCATAGAGGGGCAGATTGATGAGCTTCTCCTGCCTGCGGTAGTCGGACATGGAGGTGCGGACGCCGAAAGGCAGCTCATTGCCGGCGACAAAGTGCTTCAGGCTCTTGGCCTGTAGGTTCTCCTCCGCCTTGACCTCCAGCGGGATCACATTCCCGCTGTGCTGGAGGACGAAGTCCACCTCTCCGGAGGAATTCTCCGCCGACCAGTAGTAGGGCGTGGCGCCCAGATCGGAAACGAGCTGCTGACAGACATACTGCTCTGTGAGCGCTCCCTTAAACTCGGTAAAGATGGCATTGCCCTTGAGCAGCGTCTTGGCGTCCAGATCCGTCATTGCAGCCAGCAGGCCCACATCCACCAGATACAGCTTGAAGGCCGGAATGTCCTGATATGCCTTCAAGGGAACGGCGCCCTTGGTCACCCTGCCGACCTTGCAGCACAATCCGCAATCGATCAGCCATTGGATGGCCAGCTCAAAGTCCTTGGCCCGGGCCCCCTCCCGCAGGACGCTGTAAATGAATTTCTTATTCTCCTTGGCGAGCTGAGAAGGGATGCCGTCCCACACCATACGGATGCGGGGAATGACGGCCGTCGGAGCATGTTTGGAAAAGTCCTGCTCGTAGTCTGAGATCAGGCGTTTCTGCACCCGGCGCACGGCAGTCAGGCTCTGCTTGGGCAGGTAGGCGTTCACCGCCGCCGGCATCCCGCCCACAAAGTAATATGTTCTGAGCAAGTCGATGTACTTGTCCCGGAAGGCGGTGACCATTTCAAAGTCCCGCTGCTCCAGGAGGCCGAGCAGCTGTTCATTGCCTGTGGCGGACAGAAACTCGGTGAAGGAAAGCGGGTAGAGTTCCATGCTGTCCACCTTTCCCACAGGGAAGGACGTGCCCTCGTGCATGGCGATCCCCAGCAGCGACCCGGCAGCTAGGATATAGTATCTGTGCCGGCTATCCTCGCAGAAATATTTCAGGCTCTGCAGCGCAGCCGGCACCTCCTGTATCTCGTCCAGAATAATCAAAGTATTCTCCGGGTCGATCTCCACCCCGCTCTCGATGGCAAGGCCACGCAGGATCCGATCCACATCAAAATCGCCGGAGAACAGGTTCTGCATCCGCTCATTGCGGTCAAAATTGATATAGGCGCACTGCTCAAACGCAGTCCGGCCAAACTCCTGCATCAGCCAGGTCTTCCCCACCTGCCGCGCGCCGCGGATGATCATAGGTAGGCGGTACGGATCCTCCTTCCACTCCTGCAGACGGTTGATTGCATATCGCTTCATCGCCACACTCCCCCTCGACCATTTGATACTATCAGTATATCGCTTTCCATCAAATAGTCAACCGAAAAAGTGTGTTTAATGTCATAAAGTCCGCATAATTATAGTATTTACCGCCCACCCGTTTGCGCAGATTCTTCTTTCTGTTTCATGATTGCTTCCTCCTTTTATTATTGCGGGAACATGCCACATCTAAAATTGTAAAGGAGTGGCAAGGATCTTCCCTCGGCAGAACCTGTCGGGTATGTAAAAAAGTAGAATGTCCCCTTTCCGGAATTGATGAACAGAAAAATATTCGTTATAATGGAGAGGAAATGGAACAAAGACCATGGAAATAAAACGTAAAACGGGGTGGCACCGCCGCAGTACGATGAGGCATTCAAGGCTGGATCTATCCGGCTGGTAACGGAGCAGGGCCGCCCGAGCACAGAGGTATCACCATACCTAATTCGCATACAACATACGGTAAGGGGCGATTTCGCCCGCAAATTGACTTGCCTATGTTTCAACCGCAAAGGAGGCTCGTTGATGCGTTATTATGTAACTGCTGACGTCCACGGATTTTATACGCCGCTGATCACTGCTTTGACCAAGGCCGGTTTCTTCGCCGACTCTGCACTGCACAAACTGGTCATTCTGGGAGACCTGTTTGACCGCGGCAAGGAAGCGCTGAAACTGCAGGCTTTTCTATCTGAACTATTGGATCAAGATAAGGTCATCCTGATTCGCGGCAACCACGAAGATCTATTTGAAGAACTTGTAACGGTCGACACAGGGCTGCCGTATCGCCACCATGTCGACAATGGCACATACGATACCGCTCTTCAACTCACCGGTTTCGACCCCCGCCTTGCCCCTACTTTGCACGATGACTTCGCTGAAGTTGCCCGGAATACCGTGTTCTATCAAAAAATCATTCCTGCCATGCTGGACTATTTTGAAACGGAACACCACATATTTGTCCACGGCTGGATCCCCTGCATCCAGGAGCATAACGGCTATCGTAGCATTAGTGACTGGCGCAATGCCTCTGCGGCTCTTTGGGAAAAAGCCCGCTGGATCAATGGCATGGCCGCCTTTCGATATGCTTATGATGAGGACAAAACCATCATCTGTGGCCATTGGCACACCTCTTTTGGTCATTCTACAATCGACCATGCCGGCTCTCAATTCGGTCCAGATGCCAATTTCCGCCCCTTTTATGGCACAGGTATCATTGCTTTAGATGCCTGCACCGCTGTCAGCGGCTTTGTAAATTGCATTGTAGTGGAGAGCTGAACAGGTGAGGTTATTCACATTGGTATGCTGTTTTGTCTGAATCATAGTTTATCCGGGTGGACAAACCTCCTCCTATTGAAAAGCCGGCAAGATCTAAAAATGTGGTGAGGGGCACTGCAGAACAGCATCTGCAGTGCCCCTCTTTGTCACTGTCAAATGAAAACCAACTGGGAAAAACATTTTGCCAGAACATCTGAGCGTTCCCATCGAACGGCCCGGATCTGTTCATCGATAAAATGGAACTCCTTCCCCGGTGATTGGATCGCCCAGGTAACTCCCAGGCGGGCTTTCAGCTTCAAACGGGCTTGTCCAATATAGCGTTCCGCATAAGGTCCGATTTCTTCCACAAATGCTGTACTGCGCGTGACGATCTCGCGGTCATATGGGTCTTCCGAAATCGCCTCCAGCAACAGCGACTCCAAAGCGCCCTGCTGGTCAGTCGGGATAATCAGCAGCAAAAATGACAGCGTCTGATTCTGACCGAAACCATCCTGATAAGCATTCTCGACCCAGTGATTTTGCTTGGCCTGTGTGATGGCCGGAGCAAAAATCCGGCACACTTCTGCCGTAATATCCTCCTCTTGCCGATCATCCCGGTCAGTGACCAGAGCGACTTTGGAGAACACTTGGGCGTCAAGGATTGCCGCCCGTATCTTATCCGCAAAAAATCCGCCGAACCTATCCTTCCCGCCCACACCGCAAATCAGCAGGCGGTCCTCTCCCCGCTGATACCAGTAGGCCGATTCACCAGATTTTTCATCCACAGAGATACGAAAGTTTTTCGGTCCCCGCTTGCAGGGAGTCCAGTGCTGAACACATCCCAAATAATAGCTGAGCAAAATGGCGTCGGTCTTGCCTTCACACAAAATCAATTTGTTCATAGGCGCACCTCAAAGCCAAACTGCTCCCGGTTCTGATGGACGTGGCGGCCGGACAGGACCCGGGCATAACTGAGGGAAGAACTCCAATCTTTTTTGAGCGTCACAACGCTGATAGGGTCCTCCTGTTCGGTCGTCTTCTCATAATCCACAATGGATAGGAACCCATCAATCGCTTCGATGCTGTGAGAGGTGATAAAGACCTGCACACCGAATTTGCGGCATGCAGAGGCAATGAAACGGAAAATATCTTCAAAGTAGCGGGTGTGGATGGCTGTCTCCACCTCATCGATCAGCAGTACACCATCCACAGCTCTTGCGATCCCGCTGGCAATGGACAAAACCTTCTTGATGCCGTCGCCGTAACTGGACAGAGGCATTGTCCCCAGCTCCTTGTGCTTGACGCATTCGATGGGGCGGTTGGTATTTTCGTTTTTCAGCAGCAGTAGATCTGTAATGCCGGGATCAAAAAGCTGTAAGATCTGTATACAGAGCTCCTTATAGGGATCATTTGTTAAGATGCGGGAAAAATTCCCGCCCCGCAGATGGTCGAACGGCGCCAGATAGACCATGTTCAGAAGATGCCGGCTGGTAATGTCCCGCCCGGATACGGTGGAATATTCATGGATGTTTATCTCCGCTTTATCCTGGTTGTTGCCTGTGCGAACCAGCAGGTTTCCCTGAAATGCCTGACATTCTGATGGAATGGAATCCTTGAACTTACGGAAATTCCGCATCGAATAGCGGGGAATCCGGTTTTGCTCCTCCAAGTCCAGCATAATGGTTTTCATGTTGCCCTCCAGCAAATAGAGGACGTCCTCTCCCCTGCAGCGAGCCTGCAGGGAAAGCATGCGAGCGGTTTCCTCCTCATTGCTGCTGTGTGGAAACAGGGTAAGCAGACTTTCATAGGCGGAAATACCGCCGTACATAGCCAGGCTGTCCCGCATACGCGCAATGCGCAAGGTGTTGGTAAAATCTCCGGGATTGCGCAGCAAAAGAAGGGCTTCCAAAAAGCTGGTCTTGCCGCAGTTGTTGTCGCCGACGATCAGATTGATGTGGTTCAGGTGCGAAACAGATAACTGCCGGATTCCGCGGAATTGTTCGATCTTCAAATTTTCAATATGGATCGCCACAGTCACACCTCCGGATCTTCAAAGCTGACCACCAGCCGTTTTCCCAACGCACCTGCGATTCGTTTTAATGTGGACAAGCTGGGATGATAGTTGCCATTTTCAATTTTGCTGATGTTCGCCTGGGATACACCTGAGCGCTGCGCCAACTGCTTCTGCGTCAAGTCGGCCGCATTGCGGGCAGAGATCACCAAGTCACGCACTTCCGCGTCGATGTCATACTCTTCCATCTCCGGAGTGTCGTCTACCGGCGTCAAGTTTACCTTCTCAAGCGCCTGATCCAGTAATTTTTGAAAATCGCTCATGCTGCATCCCTCCGAGTCCATAATATATCAAATCAAACATAACGTCAACAAGAAATATGGCGCAAAGGATATATTTTATAGGGTAAACGGGCGCAAGCCCATCAACCGCTTTGACCTGAGCAATTGATGTGCTCCTGGCGTGGCAAAACTTGCAGACAGAAAAACAGATAAACAGAAAACCATCGGATTTTCTGGTGACTGTGGTTGCGTTTTGGTTGATAGGATATGCTGTGTATGATATAATGTTTTCGAAAATTATTTGGTAGTTCTGTATCATTTGGGGAGTATTATTTCGCTATCAGCTCCAACCATGCCGGAGAGTCCACGATGTTTATTGAGTTCATGCTATCCGCTATCAAGGCAGCGCTCATGGATGCCATTAACACGAGTGATGAAATGAGCGATGGAAAGGTAGATAAGGCCGCACTCCGCTGGAACAAGATTCAGGAGTACCTAAAAACCCACGACTATATTATGAACGCCGATGTACGGGAGCTGTGCGGGGTATCGGCAGCAACGGCGAATCGAATTTTAGCTGGGTTAGTTACAGGCGGCAAGCTCATAAAATGCCGTAAAGATGGATACTGGGCGTATAAAATGGAAAAATAAGCCAGCAACTCTTCTATGGTGTATGAACTGATAGAACAAATTTGATTACCATTACAAATAAGGAGAACTGTTATGATTTTAGGGTTACGGGCTTCGTCGCAAGAAGTTAGATATGCTATTTTAGATAAAGATCCCACAGGGAAGATTATTTTTACAAATCAAGAAAGTGAAAATCGCCTAAAATATCCAGCAAACATCGAGAGTGTGGAAGGAAAACTAAACTGGATAAAGGCGGAGGTTGACCGAATCTTAAGACAAAACACTGCGATTGACAAAATTGCAATAAAAATGAATGAATATGCCGGAACCGAAAATGCAGCAAAACGAGAAACTACATATGTAGATGCAATTTTGTTGTTGTGCGCTGCTGAACATTGCTTACCTGTGGTAAGAAAGCTTAATTCACAGATTGGTTCGTCTGCATCTAAAGCGAAAGAGTACGCAGAAAACCGAGTAGGAAAAACCAATCAATATTGGAACAATACAATGGCAGATGCTATTCTTGTCGCATATTGGGAGATTAGATAATGAAATACCATAGTGGTGAGAAAATTTACAAATATGAACTTCAATCCTATATTGGAGGAGGTGCATTTGGGGAAGTATGGCTCGCTAGAGATATCGCTCTTGATTCCCAATGTGCTCTAAAATTACTGCCCCGGAGCGACATATCTATTGACGAACGGTTACTCGAAGCACAAATTGGAAATCGCTTGCAACACAATAATGTTGTAAACATTAAATATGCAGATGTTATTCAGTATGGTGCGCCAGCTCAGTCTGTTGTAACAATAGCGATGCCATTCTATCCACATGGATCTGTATTATCACAACTGAACAGCAACAATTTTCTAGATTTTAAACTCACAATTAAATGTTTGATTGATGTGTTAAAAGGATTAGAATATTTACATGAAAATGGATATTATCACTGTGATATTAAACCTAATAACATACTTGTAGGTGAACACGGCGAATACATCTTGTCTGACTATGGCATAACCTGTTATTCTCCAACGCACACAGCTATACAGCCACGGCAATGCTATTTACCGCATACATCTCCTGAAACTATTTTAAATAACACATATGACGAAAGAACTGACATATATCAATTAGGATTAACGGCATTTAGGTTGATAAATGGCATCTCGGCAATCAAAAACGATTTTATTGCTGATCGAGATCTCTTTCGAGAAAGTGTACTGTTAGGGAATGTGGTTCGAGATAGTAAATATCAGCCTTTTGTTCCTCGAAAAATAAGAAGAATAATCTCGAAGGCAATTGCGCTTAAACCTGAGGATAGATTCCAGACTGCTTTAGATATGCGCAGAGCGCTTGAGCAACTTTCTTTAACTGGTTCCTGTACCACTGATGTCAACGGAAATGTTATTATCTACTGTGACAACTACTCTTATAGATATGAGATTCATCCATTAACGGCCAAAATATCAGATTTTATTGTTTATAAAAAGCTAAACCGGACTGGCCGAGAAACAAGAGCGCCAAAATATTGTATACGGGGCATTAAGAATAGCGATTTATCAAAACAAATTCTTGCCCTCTCGACAGATTTGCTGTAATAAGAATATTGGTTTAGTAGTTTGATGAACAGCCGCTTATCTTTCTAAATATTCTTACCGTTTACAATAACCGCGGCGCTACTCCCAGTTGCACTTGAAGCCCGGAAGTCTTGTCCCACAAGGCTTTCCGGGCTTCGTTTACATTAGCGGCGCTGCGATACATAGGATCGAGAGATGCCGCACAATGTAGCGATCTCTCGTTGGGTCAACGGTTGCCGGTCATCTAGGCCATAGCGTAGCCGGATAATCTTTGCCTCCCGGGGAGTAAGACTCGTCTCCACGCACCGGCGGACCTTACCACAGGCATCCCGCAGATCCAAACGCTCCAGCATATCGTCGTCTACACAGACTACATCCATCAGGGACAGGGCACTGCCGTCTCCCTCTGCATCCAGACTGTCGGACAAAGACAGTTCCCCTTGCAGCTTGCGCTGAGAGCGGAAATACATCAGAATCTCATTTTCAATGCAGCGGCTGGCATAAGTGGCCAGCCGAACATTCTTGTCCGGCTTAAAGGTAGATACTCCTTTAATCAGCCCAATGGTTCCAATGGAAATCAAATCGTCTTGGTCTCCGTTTTGGGTGTAATACTTTTTTATGATGTGCGCCACCAAGCGCAGGTTGTGCTCAATGAGCTGATTGCGGGCATCCAAATCCCCTTGGGCCATCTTTTGCAGCAACTCCTGCTCCTCTTCCCGTTTGAGTGCCCTAGGGAAAGACCCCGTAGCTCCCGCCAGGCGTAGAGTAAAGAACAGGCCGTTGAGGGTCAGCAAAAGCCATGCCGTCCACATTATGAACCACCTCCGTGACCACAGTGTATGCCTGCGCTGCGTGTCCCTATTTCATGTGGACGAACCAAATCCAGCCATATGATAGCCGTTTTCTCCCTTGCCATCCCGACGTCTCCGGTCCATATTCTCCCCATCGTCCCAGCTTATCCCGGGACCGAGTCCAATTTACTCGCAGCGGGCACATCCCTGCTGTTCCGGCAAAGAAAGCCCCGTTCCAATCCCCTTCTTCGTGCAAATGCGAGAAATAGGGAAAAACATCTTGCAATCGCTGGGCAGGGGTTTATACTTTGTTCGCCGGCAGTTGCCGCTTCCGGCAAAAACCATCGGCAGAGGGGCGGACTATGCAAACGGAAATCAAGCATGAAGCAGAGCGGCTGGCAGATGCCGCCAAGACAAATCTGATGATCGAAGGCACTATATGGAAACAGCTGCTTCTGTTTTCCATCCCGCTGATTTTGGGCAACCTGCTCCAGCAGATGTACAACACGGCAGACTCCATCATCGTGGGGCAGTCTGTGGGCAGCAACGCCCTAGCCGCGGTCAGCGCCAGCACGTCGCTGATCAATCTGCTCATCGCCTTCAGCCAAGGTGCTTCTGTAGGGGCTGGGGTCATCGTCTCCCAGTATCTTGGAGCGCGGGACCGGGAGGGCGTTCACAGCTCCGTCCATACCGCGCTGGCCATCGCCGCCATTCTGGGCCTGGCACTCACTGGGGCGGGTATCGCGCTTAGCCGCCAGCTGCTGATCTGGATGCAGACCCCGGATGAAGTTATGCCTGATGCGGTCCTCTATCTGCGCATTTATGCTGGCGCTCTGCTGTTTAATGTCATGTACAATATGCTGGCAGGCATCCTGAACGCAGTGGGTAACTCCAAGCGGTCTCTGATCTATCTGGCCGCCGCTGCGGTGACCAACATCGTGCTGGACCTGGTGCTGGTGTGTCTGTTCGATATGGGCGTAGCAGGGGCCGCCATCGCCACTGATATGAGCCAGATGGCCTCCTGTGTGCTGGCGCTCCGGTTTCTCATAAAAGTGCCCGCCAGTTATCGAGTCAGTCTGGAGAAAATCCGCATTTGCAGGCGGGACGCAGTCCGGATCATACGGGTCGGCCTGCCTACGGGGATTCAAAATATGGTGATCTCCTTTTCCAACGTGCTGGTCCAGTCCAGCGTAAATGTCTTTGGCACCAAGGCCATGGCAGGCTGGGGTGCGTATATGAAGATTGACGGATTTAACATTCTGCCAGTCACAAGCCTCAGCATGGCCGCCACCACCTTTACCGGGCAAAATTTTGGAGCCGGCCGGCTGGACCGGGTAAAGCAGGGAATGTGGGTCACCGTGCTCATGAATCTAGTGTACACACTGGCTACCGGCGCCCTGCTGCTGCTCTTTTGCAAGCCCCTACTCCAGCTTTTCAACGCAGACCCGGAGGTGATTTCTGTAGGCGCCCACGCCATGCGTTATTTCTGTCCGTTTTATTTTCTGCTGGGCGTCATGCACGCTCTGGCAGGTACTGTGCGCGGCGCGGGCAAAAGCATCCCGCCCATGGCCATCCTGCTCTTTGCCATGTGCCTTTTCCGTATTTTTTGGATCCAGTGGATTGTGCCTTTATTTGATACCATTGACGGCGTTTTCATGCTCTACCCTGTATCTTGGCTCATTGGGCTGCTCTTGATGGCTTTATACGCTTGGCGGGGACACTGGCTGCCCAGCATCCAGACGGGATGACAGATTCCTTATGGCAATCTCCCAGCAAGTTTCAGCACGCAAGAAGGCGCGCCCTGGAAAGGGGCGCGCCTTCTCTTATTTTAATCCGCTTTTTTCACTCAGCCTTCCGGAATTTCCGCTGGTTGTTCCGCATCCGGCCTCTCCGTCTCGCCGGTTCCCTCTGTCGCTTCAGACGCTTCTTCCCCGTTGGGAGCCGTCGTTTCCTCTGGCTCATCTGTGGGCGAAGAAGCTTGGGGCTGTTCCGACTCCCCCGGCTGGACAGGTTCTTCCGGGACTACGGTCTCTCCTCCTCTGGGCGTCAACTCCGCATGAGCCAACTGACTGACCAGCGTGATGACCTTGGCCATTTCGCCCCGGGTCATCTCGCTCTGGGGCATCAGATAGCCGCCGTTGCCGGTGATGACCCCCTGAGCCACCAGAGTCTGAACATAGGTAGAGGCCCAATCTGACACCTGTCCTCCATCGGCAAAGACAGACAGGTCATAGCTCACCTGCTGGGCCAAAATGCGTCCCAGCATGGTCATAGCCGACTGGCGGTCCACCATCTCGTCCACACTAGCGTAGAGCTGGCCGTCCGCAGATACGCCGTTAAACACCTGGAGGGTGTACATGGCTTTCACATGGGGCAGCGCCCAGTCTGCAATCTGGTCCGCATCGGCGAAGGGTAGAACCACCGATTCATATTGAGCGGTATCCACTCCCAGCATCCGGGAGATAAACACCAGCAACTCGCCTCGAGAAAGCTTTCCATCCGGCTGGTAGAGATAGGTGCCATCCGGCTGCTGGATGCCGGTGGTCAGCCCCATCTGGTACAGCTGCGTGACAAAGGGCTGGCTCCAGTGATCTGCGATATCGGTGAAGGGATCGCCCCGGTCCACTTTCACCCGGATCTCTACGGTCCGGCCTCCGGCAGAGGCAGTGATAACGCCTTCTGCGTTCTCCTCTCCGGCCGTAAACAAACCGTCAGACCCGATGGTCCCCAGAGTGGGGTCCGCACTCCAGGTCACATTTTCATCCTCCATGGCCACGGGGAGGTTATACCAGACGCCGGCGGCGTCCAGATCCACCACGTCCCCCGGAGATAGGGTCAGAGAGGACACAGAAGTCCCCGTGTCCTTCCGAGTAATGTCCAGCCTGGATAGCTGGTCCACCACTTTAACCGGGGCCGAGCCGGAGGCCAGGCCATCAGAGACGTTCACCGTGAAATCCCCCGCCAGCGTCCCGGCGGTAAACACGGCGCCGCCCGTCTGGTCATAGTCCACCATGCCGCCGTCGGAGGTCCAACTGAGCGCCCCGGAGCCGGCTACGGAATAGCCGCTGGCATCCGCCGCTGCCGCGGTCACCGCAGTGCTGGCCCCGGCCAACACCACATCAGAGGCGGTATCCACATAATACTTGGCTGCCACGCCGGTTGGCTGGGCAGTGGTTACCAGAAACAGGCAATTGCTCACCGCCCGCTGATTACCGTCCGAGGGAGAACTGAGCACAGTGAAGTGATCGCTGCCCGGTAAAGTGGCCCCCAGAGTGGTGGAGCCGCCGCCGTCCAGGGCCACCGCCTGGACACAGCCTAGCTCAATAAGCCGCTGGGCCACCTGAGAGTAGGTGGCACCCACGGAGTAGCCGCTCTGCCGACCGTCAATGGTGTAGAACACCATACTGCCGTCCGCTTTGATGCCCAGGGCAGTCCGGGGGGCTCGGCCCGCCTCTAAGCCGGAAACTACCTGACCGTTCTCTACCAAGGCGTACAGCCCAGTCAGACCATACACTGCCTGGCTCCAGGCGCTGTCGCCGCCGGAGATGGTCAGGGTCACCTGGGTGCCGGGGGTCAACGCCCGTAGAGGGTCCAACAGAGAGGCATCGCAGTTCTTGTTGGCGGACAGCACCAGGCAGCCCGTGGGAATAAAGTTGTCCTGGCTCACTCCCTCCTGGGTGGAGTCGGTCACCCGCACCACCCGGTAAGTCGTGGTACTATTCATCGTCAGCTGCTGGTCCGCCGCCACCGGCTCCAGCACCACGTCCACCCCGGCCACGGTATTCTGGGTAGTGGTGCCGAAGTCCTCTGTAAACAGATACAGTCCGCCGTTCTTCCGGCTTTCATTGATGGCAGTGAGGTTCAGATTGACCGCGCTGCCATCCAAAGCGGCCCAGCTTATGGTCTTGGCGATGGTGTTGCTGTCAATGAAGGCGGTTCCGTCGGCGCGGATGCCCACCATATGATAGTTCCACTGGTCCAGAGATCGGATCACACCGTCGGTGATCACTAGACCAACAGCAGTGCCGTCGGTGTTGAAAAAGCCGCCGTTGATGCCCGCCAGCACCCGGTAGCCCTGCTCCTCCAGCTGGGCCGCAGCGGAGGCCAACTGGCTCTTGCTGGAGATGGTGCTTCCGTACCAAATCAGCGGTGAAGCGGCGGCCCCCGGCTCATATGTAACGTAGTATTCCGTGCGCAGATCAGAATAGGTGGCGCTCCACAGGCTGTTGTCCGTCACGGACACACCGGGTGCCAGCTCCACGGTGCGCCCCTTCAGGTCGCTGCCCAGGGCATCGGACGCGAACGCCTGTGGCATTGCCACGGCCATAGCCAGGCACAAGGCCAAGCCTCTTTTCAACAATCGTTTTACGTGCATAGTTTTACCTCCGGGTCATTGGGTGAATGCATATCTTGTATATGTTAACATAATTTAGTCAATTTGTAAACTTGAAAGGATTTCCATTTACAGCTTAGCCGCCGGGAGAATATGCCTCCCGGCGGCTAATACATGCATCATGGGATATCTGTCCGCCGCCCTTCAGGGACTTGGCCGGAACGGATTTTCTCCAGCGTATTGCTCAGGGTAGCTGTCTCCTGAAGCTCCAGCACCTCCACAATGAGACGGTTGGACAGTAAAAAGCCCTCCGGTGTCAGCCGCCAGCGGCGGTCGGTGCGCTGAGCCCAGCCCCGCTGTTCATATTCGGCCAGTTTGGCGGCAATGGGGTCGAAATTCATATAAAATTCCCGGCGGTACTCCCACTCCTCAATGCCGTGGGTGGTGCGCAGGCGGAGCATCAGGTACTCGCTACCCCGCTCCCGGGGCGGAATCATGTCCGACTCGGCCAGAAGCCGGTCCCCGTCCATCACCCCCCGGATAAAGCCTTCCAAATCCCGGACATAGGCGTAACGGCAGCCGCCGAAATCAGAGTGGGCAGAAGCGCCAAAGCCCATATATTCCCGCCCCATCCAATATTTTAGGTTATGCCGGGACTGGAAGCCAGGCTTGGCGAAATTGGAGATTTCATATTGGGCATAGCCCGCCTGGGCCAACCGCTCTACCGTCCATAGGTAGGCAGCGGCCTGCATGTCGTCGTCCGGCAACCGTTCTCCCCTGGCCACACGGCCGGCCAAGGGGGTTCCATCTTCCACCGTCAGTCCGTAGCACGACAGATGCTCGGGCCCCAGGGCGATGGCCTGCTCCACGCTGTTATGCCAGCTTTCCTCTGTCTGTCCGGGCAGGCCGTAGATCAGGTCCAGGTTCAGATTTTTAATCTTGGCTTTTCGGGCGGCGTGGACCGCCTCCACCACCTGCTGAAAGGTGTGGGGCCGGTGAACATCCTGTAGCTCCTGGTCGCAGGCGGACTGCATCCCCAGGGACAGGCGATTGACCCCAGCCCGCCGAACAGCCCTCAGAGCCTTTTCCGTAACACTATCCGGGTTGGCCTCCACCGTCACCTCTATGTCCTTGGCCATCTTGAACTTTTTCTGGAGTAGACGCAGCAGCTCGCACAGGCGCTTTTCCCCGTACCAGCTGGGGGTGCCGCCGCCGATGTAAATGCTGTTCACCGTATACCCCCGGGCCAGAGGAGCCCCCTCTGAGATCTGGGCGATCAGCGCCTTCTGATAGTCATCCATCCGGTCCTCCCGGCCTGCCAGGGAGTAGAAGTCGCAGTAGTCGCATTTACTGCGGCAGAAGGGAATATGGACATAAAGTCCCAGTGTCTTGCTCATAGGGTCACGCTCCTGTGAAGGGTCGAATCACGTCTTATATTATACTCTATGTGCAAAAAATTTGCAATGCCTTCCAGCTTTTTCCGCTTCTGACCGCCATATCAATAGCTTCTGTCATTCATGTTCCTATTGACAGAATATGTAAAGCTTGCTATACTATTTTTGTAAAGTAAACTTTACATATTAATCAGAGGAGGAACGTCTTGTGAAAAACCGCATCGCTGAGCTGCGTAAGGCCCGGCGTATTTCCCAGGCAGAGCTGGCCGACGCGGTGGTCGTCACCCGGCAGACCATCATCTCCCTGGAAAACGGCCGATACAACGCCTCTCTCCTGCTGGCCCACAAGATCGCCCGGTACTTTGGCCTATCCATTGAGGATATCTTTCTGTTTGAGGAGGAAGAACCATGAACCACAATCTTGACCGCGATCCCCGGCTCACCGCCGGCCTGGGTCTTTTTGCCGCCTGCGCCACACTCGGGCAGTTGGCAGCCTCCCGCCCGCTTTGGGCCGATTTCCTGATGGGGGCGTTGACGGGGGCATCCCTGCTGCTGGTCCTGACGGGCATTCTCCGCACCTCTCCGCGGGGCCAGATCCTGCTAGGCTGGGTGCGCCGCTTCAAAAGCGGCCTGGTGAGAAGGAGGGCGGTATGATGCTCGCCCTATTGTTTACTCCCCATGATTTTGACCGCGCCCTGCGCCGCCGGCGGCTGGCCGCCCTTGGACTCATGGCGCTGGGCGCGCTGGGCTGCCTGTGCTATATTCTGCTGCCTTGGGATGGCGGCATCCTCCCTGACTACGCTAGGGGTTTCTACCTGGGGGCCAGCTGCGGCATAGCTCTGGCAGGGGTGGCGCTGCTGTTTCGCGCCCAGCATCTGCTCACCCACCCTCAGGCGCGAAAGCAGGCTCAAATCAAAGAGCAGGATGAGCGGGAACGGGCCATCCTCCTCCAGTCCTTCTATCTGGCGGGACTTGTCACCTTCTACCTATGCGCCGCCGCCCTGCTGGTGACGGTGGCGGTAAACCGCACCGCCGCCATAGTGCTCATGGGTGTGATGGCGGTGTACGCCGCCGCCTGCCTGTGTGCCCGGTTCTTTGTATCCAAGCTACTGTAAGAGGAAGGAGAACTCCATGGAACAGAGCAACTCTGCTTTCACAGCGCCCTTTCGGCCGCAGACGCCGGAGGAACTGCCGCCGGAGCTGAGACCGGATGAGAGGCGGGCCTATGTGTGACGCCGCTGGGGCCGTCCGCTATCTCACCCTGCCAATCTCCGGTGAACTGGCAGGCAGCGAGGTATATACCCTACTACGCCGTCATCTGGGCCTGTCGGGGACGGTGCTGCGGCGGGTGAAATGGCTCTCTGACGGCATTACGGTGGACGGAGCGCGGGTGAACGTCCGCTTTCGGGTTGCCGCCGGACAGGTGCTATCGGTGCGGCTGTCCGACCCGGACAGCGTCAGCCAGCCCCTCCCCCGCCCCGGCCCGCTGGACCTCGTCTATGAGGACGAAGACCTGGTGGTGGTCAACAAAGCCCCCGGGGTGCTGGTCCACCCCAGCCACGGCCACTTTGACGACACGGTGGGCAACTTCCTCATGGCCCGCTACCGGGAAAACCGGGAGGGGGCGGGCTTCCACCCGGTCCACCGACTGGACAAAGGCACCTCCGGCCTGCTGGTGGTGGCCAAGCACCCCTATGGCCAGGAAAAGCTGAAAAGCCAGCTTCACACTGGCGCTTTCCGCCGGATCTACCTGGCGGTGTGCGACGGGACGCCCTACCCCGCCCAGGGAGTCATAGACGCCCCCATCGGGCGTGCCCCCGGCTCTCTCTTGGCTCGGCGGGTGGACCCGGAGGGGCAGTCCGCCCGCACCCGCTACCGGGTGGTATGTACCTGCGGTCCCCGCTCGCTGGTGGAGCTGCAGCTGGACACCGGACGCACCCACCAGATCCGGGTCCACATGGCCCACATGGGCTGTCCCCTCACTGGGGACTTTCTCTACGGTCGGGAGGCTCCGGCGCTCATCACCCGGCCTGCCCTCCACTCCGCCCGGCTTGAGCTGACCCACCCCATCACCAGAGCACGGCTGGAGTTCACCGCCCCGCTGCCGGAGGATATGAAGGTCCTATTATGAACCAAGCAGAAAGGAAGTTTTAAACATGGCAAAACAGAACAAACGCTTTGAGATCATCCACCAGGAGGGAAATGGCCTGTCCATCGCCTACACGGTGTTCCTGGATACTGCCACTGGGGTGCAGTACCTCTTTGCCCAGTCTGGCTACGGCGGCGGGCTGACGCCTCTGCTGGACCGGGACGGCAAACCCATGACCTGGGAGGTTTAACCCCGGCAGCTCTTTCCCACTCTTGCAGCGGAGTGCGGTTCCTTGTGTGGGACCGCACTTTTTTCAATTTTTCTCCTTTCTCTGTGACAGGTCCCACTCAAACTGCGTCTGAATAGGTGAAAGGGCCTTTTCTAGCCGCCAAGGAGGTGCGTCCATGAACGACGAGCATATCATCCAACTTTATTTTGCCCGGGACGAGGACGCCATCCAGGCCACCCAAGACAAGTATGGCCCCTACTGCTCCGCCATCGCCCACAACATCCTGGGGGACCCCCGGGAGGCGGAGGAGTGCGTCAACGACGCCTGGCTCCACTGCTGGAACGCCATCCCGCCCCAGCGCCCCCTGTCCTTGAAAAGCTACGCCGGGCGGCTCACCCGCAACCTGGCGGTCAGCCGCCTGCGGGCGCGGGATGCGAAAAAGCGGGGCGGCGGCCAGGGGGAGCTGGCCCTGGATGAGCTGGGCCAGTGCGTGTCCGGCCAGCCCACCCCGGAGGACGCGCTGGACCGCCGGGCCTTTCAGGATGCGCTGGATCGCTTTCTGGACGGTCTGAACCCCAGGGACCGGGCACTGTTCGTAGGGCGGTACTGGTATCTGTGCCCCGTCAAGGAGCTGGCCGCCAGCCTGGGCATGAAGGACAGTCATGTGACCACCCGGCTCCACCGCCTGCGGAGCAGGCTGCGGGAGCATCTGACGAAGGAGGGATTTCCACTATGACCAACAAACAACTTTTAGACCTGCTGGGGGAGATGGGGGACCGGCATGTGCTCTCCCTGGACCATGCTCCCAAAGTCCGCAAGCGCCGGCCCATCCGGGCCGCCCTGATCGCCGCCTGCGTGTGTGCGGCGGTAGTGGGGACGGCATTCACCTACTATATGCTGTCCGCCAAGGCGGCCATGGAACAGGTGTATACTATGGGGATGTTCTATCAGCAGGACGGGGTACGCCATGAACTGGGAGAGGATTTTCTGGACCTGTTGGAGAACGAGTACACCACAGAGGTGGATCAGACCGCACAAGGGGAACACATGGATGTGACTTTGGTGAACGTGGTGGCCTTTGAATGTGGAACCAGCCACGTGATCGGCTATCTGGTCCGGTTCACCCTGCCTGATGGCGTCGCCATCGAGGACGGGGAGAAATACTATTTTGACGGCTCGTATCATAACCAGGTCGATTTTGATCTCGTGGAGTCAGGCGGTTCTTTCGAGGGGAACTATCAGAATATGACCCTCATCTCCACGGGAGCAAAGAACACCTGGTATGGGTTCCTGGTCCAGGAATTCGTCGGTGAGAGCACGGGCGGCACAGCGGTGTTGGAGCTGTCGGACTTCTGCACCACCCAGATGATGCAGCTGGATGGGTCTGAAGATGAGGTGGAGTGCAGAGATCCGCTGGTCATGGGCCACTGGCGGTTTGAGATCCCGCTAAATTACAAAGAGGGCATCGAACTGGTGAACGAGCCTGTATCCATCATAGACAGCCAGACCCAAGTATATGATCTGTCCATCAGCCCCATAGGCATTGAGATCCACACAGTCCGCAGCGAGACGTTTTCAATATATCATGAGCGGCAGCACGGCGAAGCCTGGGGCGGCTGGATGACAGACCAGAAGGCATTCAAGGTATGGTTTGACAAGATGAGCGACGTATATCTGATCCTGGCGGACGGGGAGCGGGTGAAGCTGCGCCCCTCAGGACAGGCTACCACCGATGACGATGCCGGTATCATCGAATCCAAGCTGTTATACAGCTTTGCCACACCCACGGACCTGGCTCGTGTCAGCGCAGTAGAGGTAAGCGGTACTCAATTCCCCCTGTCGTGATCACTGCCCCTCTGTCCGCCGCCAGGCGCGCCCCCGAGGGCCGCAGAGAGCGCTGCATCTGTGGGCATCGGCGGCAGCGGCGCAGGGGTATCAGGACTTCGTGCGCCGGTCAATAGAAGTACGCACCGAAGGACCAGTCAGCGCTTTTCTTTGGATTTCAAAAACCGTTTCTTTGGGCGCATACAAAAGAAACGGTTTTTGGTAAATACGTTCGGAGCTTGCAAGAGGGGACGCCTGCGGCGTTCCCCTCTTGCTTTTTTCCGTCTGAAATGGTAGGATATATGTTTGAAACTGACACTTACCTGGAAGCAGGGATGCACATGACAACACAGCAGGGACAAAAGTCCCATACTTTGCAGGACTTGGCTCCTGGCCAGTCCGGCGTCATCCAATCCGTGGGCAGCCAGCGGGGGGCGGTGAAGCGGCGGCTGGTGGACATGGGCCTGACCCCGGGCACCCAGATCACCGTGAAGAAGATCGCCCCCTTCGGCGACCCCATCGAGGTCAACCTCCGGGGATATGAGCTCAGCCTGCGGAAAGAGGATGCGGCCAACATCCTCCTGTGCCCGCCGGGGCAGGAGCCTCGGGAGGCTCACCCGGAGGACCAGCCCCTGGGCCATGATACACAGGAGCGGATGAACGCTGCCCACGCCCACCGCCGCCGGGAGCATGGCGGCCCCGCGGACTACGCCTCCCATGACGTGCGAGAGATGAAAATTGCCCTGGTGGGTAACCCCAACTGCGGCAAGACTACCCTGTTCAACGCCCTCACCGGCTCCAACCAGTACGTGGGCAACTGGCCCGGCGTGACAGTGGAGAAAAAGGAGGGGCTGGCCAAGGTGGATGGCCGGGACGTGACGGTCGTGGATCTGCCCGGCGTCTACTCTCTGTCCCCCTACTCCATGGAGGAGATCGTGGCTCGCAACTTTGTGGTGGGGGAGCATCCGGACGCCATCATTAACATCGTGGACGCCACCAACATCGAGCGCAACCTCTACCTCACCGTTCAGCTGCTGGAGCTGGAGCGGCCTATGGTGGTGGCATTGAACTTCATGGATGAGGTGGAAAAGCGGGGAGACAAGCTGGACATCGCAAGGCTCAGCCGCTGCCTGGGGGTGCCCGTCATCCCCATCACCGCCCGGACGGGGAAAAACGTCCAAAAGCTTCTGGACGAGGCCCATCGGCAGATGCACACCGGATTCACCGTAGAACCGGACGACTTGTACGACGAGTTCACCCATCAGATTCACCACGAGGTGGACGAGCTCATCCACGACCGGGCCTACGCCGCCGGGATCCCTGCCCACTGGGCATCTATCAAGCTCATCGAGGGAGATGAGCTGGTAGAGCAGGCCCTGGGTCTGGACGACGCCACCCGGTGGAAGGTAGATGCGGTGGCCCAACGGTATGAGTCGGCCTATCCTCTGGGAGACCGGGAAACCCTCATCGCCGACGCCCGCTACCGCTTTATCCAGCGGGTGGTGAAGCTGTGCGTCCAGCGTGGTCGCCCCGTAGACGCCCTCACTCTGTCCGATCGGATCGACGCCATCGTCACCAACAAATATCTGGCCGTGCCTGCTTTCTTGGTACTGATGCTGGTAATGTTCTCCCTGACCTTTGGCCCGGGTCAGGTGCTGTCCGATGCCGTGGACTGGTTCTTCAACGACTGGCTGGCCACCCGGCTGGACTGGGCCCTGACCCAGACCGGGGTGGCCGGCTGGGTCAACTCCCTGCTGGTGGATGGTATTTTGTCCGGGGTGGGGGGTGTGCTCACCTTCCTGCCGCAAATCGCCATTTTATTCCTGTTTCTCTCCTTTTTGGAGGACTCGGGCTACATGGCCCGGGCAGCCTTTATCATGGACCGGCTGCTCCGGCGCTTCGGTCTGAGCGGCAAGGCATTTATCCCCATGCTCATGGGCTTCGGCTGCACGGTGCCGGCCATCATGGGCGCCCGCACCATGGAAAATGAGAAGGACCGCCGCATGACTATCATGCTGGTGCCCTTCATGTCTTGCTCCGCCCGGTTGCCAGTGTATGGTCTGATTGCCGCGGCTTTTTTCCCCCGCTACGCCGGTCTGGTCATTTTTTCCCTGTATGTGCTGGGCCTGCTGTGCGCCATCCTGTCTGGCATTCTGCTGCGCAAGACCATGTTCAAGGGAGAGCCCGCCGCCTTTGTGTTGGAACTCCCCCCCTACCGCCTACCCACCGCCCGCAACTGCCTGATGCACGTGTGGGAGCGGGTGCGGGGTTTCCTGGTGAAGGCGGGTACCCTCATCCTGGCCATGAGCGTGGTGCTCTGGTTCCTCCAGTCCTTCGGCATTACCAGCCAAGGGCTGCAAATGGTGGATGATGCCGGGCAGTCCATTCTGGGAGCCATCGGCTCCTTCATCGCCCCGGTGTTTGCCCCCCTGGGCTTCGGTGCGTGGCAGGCGGCGGTAGCCCTGCTGGCCGGGCTGGTGGCCAAGGAGGCGGTGGTTTCCTCCCTATGCCTGCTCTACGGTTTTTCCACCCTGGACGCCGGATCCACCATCGCCGCGGCCCTGTCCTCCACCTTCCACACTCCAGTGGCCGCCTACGCCTACCTGGTGTTTATCCTGCTGTACGTCCCCTGCGTGGCCGCCGTGTCCACCCTGTACCGGGAGATGAACAGCCTGAAGTGGACGGTGCGCTCCATCCTGTGGCAACTGTGCGCCGCCTGGCTGGTGTCCTTCGTGGTGTTCCAGGTGGGCAGCCTGCTGTTCTGAGGTAAGAAAACATGCTGAAATACATTATCTATGCCTTAGTGGCCGCCCTGGCGGTCTGGGCGGTGTGGTATCTCATCCGGACGGTCCGCCGCCAGCTGCGGGAGGGCTGCGGCTGCGGCGGAAATTGCCAAGGCTGTTCTGAAACCTGCAAGTCC
>ERZ1106929.1207-NODE-1207-length-23543-cov-3.388283_pt1 | contig 23543 bp, 13 predicted proteins | sample MGYA00403662_ERZ1106929 | MGnify/ENA primary metagenome ERZ1106929 (study PRJEB35170, sample SAMEA104062442) | human gut metagenome | biome: human gut; feature: human-associated habitat; material: faeces | place: Denmark | collected 2013-02-20 ... | reverse complement strand
CCCATATCCGCCAGTGCTTTGACAAAACGTTCCGGGTAGACGCTGTCACGGTCGCACTCGGCAAAATAGGCCTCCCAGTTTTCGCTGGCCATCAGTTCGCGGATACCGGCGACAAACAGTTCCTGCTCATCATTTAAATTAAAATCCATCTTTCAACCTCTTGATATTTTGGGGGTTAATTAATCTTTCCAGTTCTGTTTCGCGTCTTTAATAAAGGAGAGCGTCACCATAATGTTGACGAAGAACAGCGGGCATCCTCCGGCGATAATGGCGGTTTGAATCGGTTTCAGGCCGCCGAGCGCCAGCAGAACAATACCGATAATGCCAACCAGAACTGACCAACCAATGCGCACCAGCAGCGGGGGTTCTTCGCCGTCACGCACTTCGCGGCAAGTGGACATCGCCAGGCGTTAACCAGCGTAACGGTGGCAATAAAGCAGAGGATGAAGAAGCCCCACATGGTGGCGGTGCTGAGTGGCAGAGCGGCCCAGGTTTCGATGATGGCGCGCGCCACACCGTACTGTTCGATCAGATTTGGAATGTTGATGATGTTTTTATCTATCAACAGCAGAGTGTTACTACCGAGTACAGTCCACAGGATCCATGTTGACGCTGTCAGCCCCAGCACCATGCCGAAGCACAGTTCACGCACGGTACGACCACGGGAGATGCGGGCGAGGAAGATACTCATCTGGATAGCGTAAATCACCCACCATGCCCAGTAGAACACGGTCCAGCCCTGCGGGAAGCCGCCTTTAGCGATGGGATCGGTATAGAACAACATGCGCGGCAGATACATCAGCAACATCCCCACCGAATCGGTGAAGTAGTTCATGATGAAGCTGGCACCGCTGACGATGAACACCCAACCCAGCATCAGGAAGCTCAGGTAACTACGCACGTCACTGGCGATACGTACCCCTTTTTGCAGACCGCAAGCGACGCAAATGGCGTTGAGGATAATCCAGCAGGTAATGATGATAGCGTCCAGTTGCAGGGTATGCGGAATGCCAAACAACCATTGCATACACTCGGTCACCAGCGGCGTGGCAAGGCCCAGACTGGTACCCATCGCGAAGATCAAGGCGACGAGATAGAAGTTGTCGACGATAGTACCGAACAACCCTTTGGCGTGTTTTTCACCCACCAGCGGCACCAGTGTCGAGCTGGGGCGAATCACTTCCATTTTGCGGACAAAGAAGAAGTAAGCGAAGGCGACTGAAAGGAAGCTGTAAGTGGCCCACGGCAGAGGTCCCCAGTGGAACAAGCTGTAAGCCAGCCCCAACTCTTTCGCGCCTGTTGAGTTCGGTTCTAAGCCAAACGGCGGGGTGGAGATGTAGTAGTAGATCTCAATCGATCCCCAGAACAGTACGGCAGCAGACGTACAGGAGGCGAACATCATAAAGATCCAACTGGCGGTACTAAATTCTGGTGGTTCGTTACCTAAACGCTTTTTGGCATACGGGCCAAACACCAGCCAGAACCAACCGAAAAGCATCACTACCATATACCATTCAAATGCCCATCCCCATACATTGGTGACGTAACTGAATACAGCATTAATAACGACATTCGCCGCATCCAGATCTCTGACTGTAAGCCAACAAAGTATGCCGACGATTATTAACGGCGGAAAGAAAACCTTCGGTTCTATTCCCGTTTTTCTCTTTTCATTCTTCATGAGTTAATTCCACTGTGAAAACGAATATTTATTTTGCGTTCCCGTTTGTTTTATTTTTGTTAACATTTAATATAATTATTATTAACCTCGTGGACGCGTTAATGGCTAACTCATAATGGGTATTCAATAAGCTGCATTCTGTGATTGTTATCACATTTTTGTTTCGGGTGAATAGAGGGCATTTTTTCGTTAATTGTTATGTTCTGTTGTGAGTAAAAAAATAGCATCTGACTTTCAATATTGGTGATCCATAAAACAATATTGAAAATTTCTTTTTTCTACGCCATGTTTTCAATATTGGTGAGGAGCTTAACAATATTGAAAGTTGGATTTATCTGCGTGTGACATTTTCAATATTGGTGATTAAAGTTTTATTTCCAAATTAAAGGGCGTGATATCTGTAATTAACACCACCGATATGAACGACGTTTCCTTCATGATTTCTGGAGATGCAATGAAGATTATTACTTGCTATAAGTGCGTGCCTGATGAACAGGATATTGCGGTCAATAATGCTGATGGTTCGTTAGACTTCAGTAAAGCCGATGCCAAAATAAGCCAATACGATCTCAACGCTATTGAAGCGGCTTGCCAGCTAAAGCAACAGGCAGCAGAGGGGCAGGTGACGGCCTTAAGTGTGGGCGGTAAAGCCCTGACCAACGCCAAAGGGCGTAAAGATGTGCTATCGCGCGGTCCGGATGAACTGATTGTGGTGATTGATGACCAGTTCGAGCAGGCACTGCCGCAACAAACGGCGAGCGTACTGGCTGCAGCCGCTCAGAAAGCAGGCTTTGATTTGATCCTCTGTGGCGATGGTTCTTCCGACCTTTATGCCCAGCAGGTTGGCTTGCTGGTCGGAGAACTTCTGCAACTTCCGGTGATTAATGCAGTGAGTGCTATTCAGCGTCAGGGCAATACACTGGTGATTGAACGCACGCTTGAAGATGATGTTGAAGTTATTGAGCTCTCTGTTCCAGCCGTGCTCTGCGTCACCTCCGACGCCCACGAGGGGCTGAGGCGCGCGATCGAGGAGGTCTTCCCCGGCGCCGCGTGGCAGCGCTGCATCGTGCACCTCATGCGCAACGCGGCGTCGTGCGCGCCGACCAGGCAGAAGAGGGCGGCGGTGCGGGCGATTCTGCACGCGGTCTTCGACGAGCGGGACCCCGCCCTCGTGCGCGAGCTGTACCATCTGGCCTGCGGGGAGATCGCCGGCATATGCCCGAGGGCGGCAGGGCTGCTCGAGGATGCCGAGGCGGACGCCCTGGCCTACCTGGACTTCCCCTATGCGCACCACAGGCGCATCCGCACCAACAACGTGATCGAGCGGCTGAACCGGGAGATCCGCCGCAGAACCCGCGTGGTGGGGACGTTCCCGGACGGCAACTCCGCCCTGATGCTGGTCTGCGCACGGCTGCGCCATGTGGCGGGCACCCAGTGGGGCAACAAGAAATACATGAACATGAAGCACTTGGAGGCGGTCATGGACGACGCCTCCGTTGCCGGCTGACTTCACTCCGCCGGAGCCTGCAAACAATTTTGCGCATAAATCTTGACGGGACCTTTTATTCCCTCCGTTTCGTCATTTGTGAAGAACTCGCAAACGGCAGAAACGGTGGGGCACGGCAATGAAATTGGTATCCGCATAATGAAAAACGGACAAAAAGCCAAGGAGGGCCTTTTGCGGCCATCCTTGGCTTTTTGTCCGTTTTGTTGTGTTGTCTGGTCGCATGGTTAGGCGGCCTCTCGAATATCTCCAGAGGCCAATGTGTTCCGGGAACTCCGCTTCCTATATCAGCGTTCTCTATATTCTGGTGCCTCCATTATCCTCCCATACCACTGCCGAGATCTTCTCCCAGATCGCAGGTATAGCACCACTCCACCACATCGCCGTTATTCAGTTGGTAGCGGGAGCAGCCGTAGTTAGGAAACCATCCGTTGACGGCATACATTCAGCCGGAGAGCTTCCCTACATCGAACTCGTACAGATTGTGAATACCCTCGATATAGGCACTGTTATACACCGGCGTAAAGCTGGACTCCATGTGTATCTTATTTGCCTTGCAGACACGCTGCAGTACATCGTAGACACTTTCGCCGTCGCTGAACGTTACCTCTGTGGCTGGAAGGATGATACCGTCCTCCGGCACAAGGGCTTTCTTGCTCTCAACGCACTTATCAATATTGTCCAAGATCGTCTCGCAAGAGATGGATATGATGCAGGTATACTTTGTGTCCGCATCCACATCGCTGTCCTGTGGCTCTACAGGAGCCGGTTTTCCCTCCGGCACAGGTCAGCAGGAGCAGTGCCAGAAGCAATGTGCACAGAGGTTTGGATCGCCGCATATCACTTCACCTCAATATCCGTCATGTCGAACAGGCGTGTCTGGCCCTGCCGGAAGCGGTCGCAGGCGGCCAGTGCGTAGAAGCCCTGCTCGGTAGCCATACCTCATCGCTGTGACGGAAGCCGCCGCCCTCGCAGGCAAAGGCGCACAGGCCGTCCAGCGGGGACGCGCCGTCAGATCAACGCCCGCCATGTTGGCGGCATTATATCCGGCAGCCGTCAGGCCCAAGATGGTGCGGGAGTTCTCAGTGGATTTCGCTTGGTGCAGCCGCACGGAACCTGCTTGCTTGACATAGTCCTCTACCGTCTGCTCATAGCTCTGCGCAGTCTCATCACTGAGAAGTCCGGCACGGCTCAGGCCGATCACCGCCCACTCGCCGCCAACAGAGCCTGCGGAAAGCGTATCTTGCTCTTGTAGATATTTACCCGTTTCACGGTAGGCGGTCTGCCATGGTGCCTCCTCTGTCTTTGCGCCGCAGCCGGTCAGCAGCACCAGCAGGAGCAGCAGCGCAATGGAATGTTTTTTCATAGGCGTCTTCTCCTTGCAGAAATGTTTTTTTGCCGTCAGTGCGGCTTACCCACCGTACAATGCGCACGGTGGGCAAGCTGGGGAGGCCATTTCATATCCGGTTTATTTCCGTGTACCACTATGATTTATTGTTCCACCGGGAACTTTGTAATGTTGCCCAGGTAATACTGGCAGACCATCATGGCGTCGGAGACATCCATGGTGCCGTCGCCGTTTACATCGGCGGCTTTTTTCTGCGTATCTGTCGGGGTAACATTGCCCAGATAGATTTGGCAGATCAGCATGGCATCGGAGACATCAATGATGCCATCTGCATTTACATCTCCATATTTGACTGCACTCTGATCTGCAATGGTCAGGGTCAGGGTGGTCATGGGCTTGTCACAATGGACGCCGTATTCCATCTCCAGGGTGTCGCTGTTTTCTCGGTTTTGGTACATGGCGTAGGGGAAGGTGATCTGGAAGTCGGTATCACTGGCCTTCAGCGGCTTATCGGACCAGGTGACATACTTTGTCACATCGCGGGTCATGCCGTTGGCGTAGTAGGCCGTTACCTGCATACCGGTGGGGTCGAAAGTGTCTTTTACATTGTAGGTCGTCTTGTCCGGCAGCTTCGTGACCTCGATGCGTTCAATGGTGCTGCCCACGGCCATCAGGTAGGCGGAGTCGTTTTTGAAGTAGATCGTGCCGTACTCATCCATGATGGGGCTGCAAATGGCATACTGGGCCTGTGCGCCGCTGGGCGTGAAGATGTTGTAGGGCGTCGTATAGGTCTCCGTCTGACCGCTGGCCGTGTAGGTCTCCATGGTCTTCAGAGACACCTCGGTTTGGCCGGGCTTGTCCTCCAGCACCCGGAGCTTGCCGGGGGTGAAGTTATCGAAGAAGTACACATAGACGCAGCCTGTCTCCTCCATATAGGCCGTGGTCAGAACACCGCTGGTCTGGGGATAGCCGTGGGTGCGCACCGTATAGGCAATCTCCCAGTTGGGGATGTCGATGACCGTAAGGTTATGGCCACTGTATGCGCCGAACTGTGCCGTGCCGGAGATGCCGATATAGGCCCGCCCATTGTAAATGGTGGGTGTGCAGGTGGACATGGCGGGATTGGCGGGATCGTCCGCATAGTTGTAGAGCTTCAAGGTGCGGACATCCTCAATGGTACCCTTTTCGTCCACAGTGGCCTCGTAGAAGTAGCCGCCCTTGCTGGTGAAGTAATACTTGCCTTTGTAATGGGTGATAGAGCTGCGGATGTCGCCGGTCACATTCATCTTGTAGGAGGACAGCAGTTCGCCGGTCTTGGGGTTAAAGGACAGCAGACTGGGCTTGCCGGTGGTGTAGCCGGAAGCGCCGTCATCCGTGCCGATCAGCAGGAAGTCATCGCACACATAGGCACCAGCCCAATAGAAGCCGCCCTTGCTGGTGTAGTACCAAGTGGGGAGCTTTTCTTCCATCGTCTGCGTGGGGTCCTCGTCGGTGGCGCTCAGGCACACATAGTGGGCCTCGTTGATCTCGCCCACCCAAAAACCGGTGTAGATGTAGCCATTGTGATAGACAATAGAGCTGTTGGGCTGACCGCCGATGGAGTCCCGGTAGATCCACAGGGAGTCCAGGGTATTGGCGTCGAACGCCTGGATCGTGCCGTCAGACAGGCCCACGAAAATCATGCCGTTGGCGTAGGTGGGCGGGTTGATGGCGAAGCTGGAGTTGTGATCCATGGGCTTATCAATGAGAATTTCGCCGGAGATAGCATCCACCTTGTAAATGCGGGAGCCGGAGTAGGTGTAGATGGCACCGTCCACCAAAATGGGGCAGCCGCAGGCGTTCACATCGTAGCCGGATCCAATGGAGGTAGCCCAGTACAGCTCGGCATCCTTGGCGTAGACCGGCGTCTTGTAGTCCACCACACCGTTATTCTCATTGTTTTGGCGTAAGTGGGGCCACGCAGAATCGAAATTGATGAGCTTGTCGTTGGCTGGAGCCTTCTTTAGCGTAATGGTCAGTGTACCGTCCTTGTCGGGGGCGGTATAGTGCTCCACCGTTTGACCGATGTACCCGGCGCAGGTGGTAGTGTAGGAATAGCTGGCACCGGGGGTCAGGCTGTAGGTGCCGTTTTTCTCCACGATGCGCTTGCCGTTCAGGTCGTTGGTCAGGAACACCGTGGCATCCGCCGGGGTCGTTTGGATGGTCAGTTGGATGGGGTCACTTTTCTGAACATGGACGGTATAGGTCAGCTCAATGCTGCCGGTATCTGCGTGGCAGACCTGTACCGAAATATCCTCATTATAAAGGCCTGTGTTCAGGACCGCTTCCGCGCCGGCCAGCGTATCATAGCGTACGCCGTTGACCTTGGCATAGTACCCGCCGCAGCAGGCGGTGTCTGTGCTGCTGTTGGGATAGGTGCCGGAGAGGTAGAGAGCGGCGGCCTCCCGGTCTACCTTAACATAATAATCCGTGGTATCTCGATCAAAGCGGGCCGTTGCGCCCTTTGGAGTTACAAAGGGCAGTGTCTCATCCTTTGTGGCAATAGTCAGGCTGGACAGGTGCAGCTGCCGCAGCAGCTGAATATCGTAGTCCTGATAGTAGGTAGTGCCGTTTTCTGTCTTGGAAATGCGGATCGTCACCGTCTGGCCGTAACCGGCCTTGGCCACGGCGTAGGTCAGGCTCTGAGCAAGACCCGTTTTGCTGACAGGCGTTGTGATCGTCTCCATCCGTGCGAGATTATGAATCTCCGGCACGGTGCTTTGGGTCCGATACAGCGCCGTCACGGTTCCGGTTGCCGTGGCCTGCATGGCAACGGAGCTGTTGCAGTCGGACACCGTATAGTTGTAGGTGTGGTCTGCCGCCGTGAAGGTCTTGTCGGCGGCGTAGGCGATCCGGCTGGAAGCATAGGTGCCGTTGTAGAATGCCAGATCGGTCAGCCAGTCGGTGGTGACAGGCTCCGGGACGGACACATTCAGTCCGCTGGAGGCCGTGAAGGTGATCTGCGTATGATACCAGGTGTTCTTCGTGGCGATGCAGGTATAGCTCTCGCTGGGGACCAGGTGATAGATCCCGTCCACCGGGGCAATCTCGGAGCCTGCTCCATTGATCACCTGCACCGTTGTTCCGGAAGGCACAGCCAGCGTCACCGGTACGGAAGCTACCTTCTGAATGTGGAGGGTATAGGTGCTCTGCTCCCCGTTGGGCGCTGCTACCTGAATCATGTGATCCTGCGTGTCTCCGGTCAGCTGCACCGCCCCGGTTCCGGTGACGGTATAATCCTCACCAAATGGTGCGGCGTCAATATCCACAGTGGAGGACACGGTTTTTAGGCTGTACTCCCGGGTGTTGGGCGCAAACTCCAGGGGCAGCTTGGTCCCCTCCGCCGTGGCTGCCAGAGCCTTCAGCGTGGGCACACGGGTCACGGTGACATCGTAGGACTGAATCTGCGTGTAGCCGTCCGAGCCTGTATACTGTGCTTCCAGCGCGAAGGTCTTGCCCTCCATGCCAGAGGTCAGCAGATAAGTAAGAGATGTGGCTGTGCTGTTCCAGCTGCGGGATGTGCCCGACATATCCTTGCCGTTGGTGCCGGTATAAATGGTGCGGAGCCTGGTGGTCTTGGTATTCGGAACATTGCCCATCACAACATTCAGGTACACGCTACTCAGAGCATTGGCTGTATCCTCGATCCAATACTGCGCCGTGTGGTTCGCGCGGTTTTGTGCAGCGCGGTAGGGTTCTTGATCGACATCCAGCAGCCGGATATTGCCGAACCACTCGCCGTAGGGCAGGGTCGCAGAGACCTGGGCGTCGGCGGAGACCGTCAGCGTTCCCTCTGTGCGGTTATATCCGCCGTCGGACACACAGAACTTATAGTCGCCGGCGATGACTTGGACGCTGCCGGTGCCGGTGGTGACATTGCCATAGACATCCGTAAGGGAGAGGATCGGTGCCTTCACCGCATTGCCGTTTTGGGTTGCTGTGGCGGAGACGGTGTATTTGGTCCCGTCCAGAAGGGCCGCATATTCGGCAATGGCGTCTTTCAGGTTTTTCAGCAATGGTCCTGCCGAGTCGGCAGTTGCCGTCCGCAGGCCCTTCAGCGCCGTTGCGTAGGCATTGGCCGCTGCCGGATAATTCTGCACATGGTTGGTCATGTCCAGGTAATCCGCCATTTGGATAATCAGCTGGATAGCTGCGTCCGAATAAGTCGAAGATACATGGAAGCAAAGGGCCTTGACGGAAGAAGCCGGAGCGTCCAGCTTATAGCCACCCTTGTCATAATAGAGCAGGTAATTGGCGGAAACGCCGTTGATCTCATAGACGAATCCGTTTTCCAGGCCGACAAAGTCAATATCTGAATCCGCCAGCGCCTGTTGAATGGTTTGCCCAGATTTATACTGGATACGGGTCGGCTCCACGATGGTGCTGTTGGCGTTCATAGCCACAAGCACAAAGCTACCGGCGTACTCCTCTGCGGCCATCGCCGTGACCGGCATGGCGGCAGAGAGCAGAAGCACCAGACTCAGCAGCAGAGCCATTACTCTTTTGTGCATTTTCCTTCCTCCTTGTTTTCAATACAGGCAGTTCCATAGCCGGTACCGTATTTTCTCCCAGGTTGTCCAGCTGCCCTTGCAGGTATCCAGTACACGCACGGCAAATGAGTCAACCTGCTTGCGCTGCTCCGGGGTCATCTCCTGGGTGCTGAACAGCGCCTTTTGATTCAGTTCTGCGGCCTCCGCAGCATCCTCCGGGAACTGCACCGTACTGTGGCGCAGCAGGCAAACGGCATAGCCATAGCGCATGGCAATGGCCTCCCGGTCGTTTGCGGCGTCGATAGCGGCCATCTTCTTCCGAAACACCCTGCGGCGATGGAAAATACATTCGGCCAGCAGCAAGATCAGCAGCAGCGGAAGAAGCAGCAGGTAATGGGCGTTCAGTGAGAAGGTAAATCGGTCCTGCTTGTGCTCGTTGACCTCCTCTGGCTGCTCCACCTCTACAAATTGCTGGGTGTTGTTCTCATAGGTATTCTCATCCGGGCTGTCGCCGCCCAGGGACAGTTCCTCGTCGTCTATGTAGCCGGGAGTCACCTCGAACGGCACAAAGCCGACACCGCTGACATAGTATTCCGCCCAGGCGTGGGCGTTTTCTTCCGTCAGGGTAATGGTCTCACCGGCCTTGTATCGGGCGGCATCCTCTGCCGAGAGGTAATACCCCTCCACATAGCGGGCCGGAACGCCCATGTAGCGCAGCATCAGCACCGCTGCCGTGGCGTAATGGACGCTGTAGCCGTGTCCGCTGCGCTCCAGCGTATATTGCAGGAAGTCGCCGCTGCCGTTCACGGTCCGGGCAGTCTCATCGTAGGTCATGGCTTCCCGTAGATAGTCAAAGATGATGGTGCGGATGTCGCTGATGGTCCGGGTCTGGGTGTCCAGCTTCAATTGCCGCTGGAGGACGGCCCAGCTGTCCTGGGTCATTTGCAGGTCCACGGCCCGGAGATAGTCGGCATAGGCCTGCTCCTTGGACAGATAGGTCTCGATGTTTTCCCGGCCCTGGGCTGTGGAGAGGTTCCGCTGGATCTGATACCAGTCCGGGACGCTGCCTTTCAGATAATACAGGCTCTCTGCCGGGGGCAGATTCGTGTCCCCGATGCGGTCCTCTGCCAGCGTTTCGCTGCCGTAGACGGCGTAGGGGTAGTAGCCGTGGGCGGAACAGGCGGAGAGATTTCGTATAGTCATGGACAGCGGTGTGGCCGTCTCCGTATAGCCATCCGCCAGTGCAATTTGACTCTGGCCGTAGAAACCCGCCTCATGGAGCCAATAGAAAAGGTCCTCATATTGGGCGGTTTCTTCGGTATCGGCTGCTTTCCAGCCGGTGCCGGTGTAGGTGTCGTAGACCTGCCCACGCAGATACACCTTTTCCGGCTGCTCCATTGTGACTTCCAGCGCCGGGGTGTCGCTTTTATTCCAGGCGGGTAAGTTCTTGAGGTTTCCTTCCGGCATGGAATTGGTATCGCTGTCGTAGTGCCGCTGGTGAAGCTGGGTTTGCATCGTCTCGACCATGTCTGTATTCAGCTTGTCTTGGCAGGACAGGCCAATCAGCAGACACAGCGCTGCACACAGGACCGGCAAGATCAGCTGCGCCGGAACGCCTGCAAGGGCTTCTCCCTCTGCCGTGTGCTGCACCATCAGCAGCACCGTGCCAATAATCAGCAGCCCACCGCCGATGCCTATGGGAAATAAGCCCAGCAACAGGGCTGCATAGCAGGGCAGCAGAATCGGCAAGGCCAGCAGCATCCGTCCGCTCCATGCGCTGCGGCTGAGAAGCAGCGACACCGCCAGTAGCAGAACCGTTACCGCCAGAGGCAGAAATTGGGCATCCGCTGCCGCAAGGTCCAGGTAGATCTTCCCGGTCTTTTTCGTCAGCAGGGTCAGGAAATCATTTGCCAGTGTTCCAAAACCTGGTAGGACAAACTTGTTCAGTGCCAAGCTCAGAAGAAGCAACACGCCGATGCCCGCTGGAACGAGCCAGTTCCCGATTCTGGTTTGGTATACTATCAGCAACGCCGCCTGCACCAAAATCGCAGCTGCTGTCATGGCCCACCATGGGTAGGGAACAGAGGGAAATGCAGCGGTTAAAAGCAAGCAGAAGCCCACCGTCAGAACGGCACAGACCACCCAAGCGCCCCAGGGAAAGTGCAGCTTTTTCTGTGCCGTTTCGGCGACAATCCACTGGAGTCCGTTTTCATTTTTTCGCATGATGGGTTAAACCTCCAGTCGCTGCATGGCCTCGGAATAATTCTGCGGGGCAAAGGTGGTCGCACCGGGGTACTGTTCTTCGGTACAGAGGATGAAATGCACCCGTCCGTCCGTGAGCAGCTGTTCTTCCGGCGCTGTGCCGAAACAGAGAATTCGGCTGTAACCGTCAGTTTTGGGCAGGCGGCACTCAGCGCTGCCCCTGGTCTTTACCAGAGCCGGGATAGCCTGCAAAAGCTGGTTTTCCTCTGAAATGTCCTGGACCTGCAGATCGTCCCGGTCCGTCCAGCACAGGGTATAGGGTACACCACTTTGCAGCAGTGCCATGCCTGCGGAGGACACGACCTCCGCCAGTGCGTCCATCTGCTGGGGGTTACCACCGGTGCGCTTATCCCAGAATACCAAAAGGGAACGGCTCTCCGGCTGGCTGGCCTCTTTCAGAATCAGCTCATCTAACTTGGAGGATAGCTTCCAGTGAATTTGCCGGATGTCATCGCCGGGGCGATACTCCCGGAGCTGGTACACCTCGCTGCGGTCCTCACCCCGTCGATTGGAAGCGCCGTCGTCGGCATAGGCCGGTCGGGCGGTCATGTCCGCCTCCATTGGATACAGGTCCGGGAGGATGGTCAGACGGGCATCCGCTTTCACGAGGGCCTTCATGGGAAGCAGGCCCAGATAGTCTAGCAGGGTAAACCGGCTGATCTGCACATACACTCTGCCGCAGAAGCTGCTTTGCAGCAGGATGGTTTGGCTGCTTTCGCCCTTGGCTCCGATGCTGCCGGTCAGCGTCACTGTCTGGTCTTCCTCAGTGAGATCATTGCGGACAGAGACCTGACAGCCATAGCGCATTACGGGCAGAAACGCTCCGTTGCGGATACGCACCCGACAGCTGACTGCCGTGCGTTTTGCCGCTGTGGCCGGGGTCAGAATGTCCGCCTGCAGATGCCTGCGGACATAGAAATTGACCGCCCAGGAGGCCAGGGGCAGCAGGAGCAGCAAGCAGAGTCCGGCCAGCGCCCAGAAGGAGCCGCTTGTAAGAAGCAGCGCCGCCAACGCCAGCAGCAGGATCAGATAACACAGGGCGCTGCCTAAGATCGTTTTTCTCATTTGCTGGAAAATTCCCGGACATCCGGCTTCTGGACGGAGGTAAGTACATTTTGCAGGATCAGTGCCGCTGTATAGTCCTGGAGCCGCGCCTTGGAGTTGAGGATCAGACGGTGGACGCACACATCCGGGAACACGGCGCACACATCGTCAGGGATCACATAGTCCCGGCCCTCTAAGTAGGCGTTGGCCTTGGCCGCACGGGTCACAGCCAAAGCGCCACGGGGACTGACACCCAGGGTCACATAGGCGTTGGAGCGGGTCAGATCCACCAGCTCTGCAATATAGTCATAAATTCGGTCTGCCACATGGATATTGCTGACCTCTGCAATGAGCTTTTCCAGCTCGGCAGGGGAAGTCACTGTCTGGCAGGCAGAGAGCGGGTCCACATGATGGCGATCCTTCAGCAGTGCCGCCGTGCTGGCCCGATTGGGATAGCCCATGCTCAGTTGGAGCATGAAACGGTCCAGCTGGGATGCGGGCAGCATCTGCGTACCCGCAGAACCCACCGGGTTTTCCGTTGCCAGCACGATAAAGGGCTTCGGCAGGGGCCGGGTCACGCCGTCCACGGTGACCTGCAACTCCTCCATAGCCTCCAGCAGAGCGGATTGGGTCTTGCTGGAGGTACGGTTGATCTCGTCCGCCAGCAGCAGATTGGTCATAATGGCTCCGGACTGATATTTCAGCTTGCCGTCTGCCTTATCGAATACGGAGAAACCGATAATATCCGAGGGCAGGGTATCGGAAGTGAATTGGACACGCTTGGAGTCCAGGCCCAGTGTTTTGGAAAATGCCTTGGCCAGGGTCGTCTTGCCCACGCCGGGGACATCCTCCAGCAGCACATGGCCCTGTGCCAGGATGGCCAGCAGCACCTTGCGGACGATGTCCTCCTTGCCCAAAACGACCTTGTTGACCTCTGCCTGAATTTGATCTGTCAGCTTGTTCATGCCTTTTTCCTCTTTCTGCCGATGATGTAGATCGCACCGGCGGCGATTACGACTACCGCACCGATTACGGCGCAGATGATGATTCCATTTGTACCGGATGCCTCACGGGGCGCTTGAGCGCCGTCAAAATGCAGCACCCACGGCTGCCCGGATCGCACACGCTGCACAGCCACTAAGGCCAGGACGGATTGGGCCGTTGCCAGGCCGTCGCCGGCACCCTCCAGGATGTGGCTGTAAGTGCCGTCCTCCTTCCGGAATCTGAAAAGCTCCGTCAGCAGGGTGTGCTCGTCCTTGACAAAACGGCTGTCCGTCTCCGGATCGATGCCCAGCGCACACAGGGCCAGGATGACTTGGGCGGTACTTTCTGCGTTCTCATCGTCGTAGGCGATATATCCGCAGGTGTCCGTCAGCTGGCCGGAAAGATAGGAAAGCGCTGCATCGATCTCGGTCTCCAGCTGGTCCTCATAGGGGGCCAGTGCCTGCACCGCCATAGCGGTGATGTCCACATCCGATTTTCCGGGGATCAGGCCGAAGCCGCCGTCCGGCTCCTGGGCAATGACGATGGCGTTCACCATGTCCTCTCTGGAATACCGTGCATCGTCCGGGACCTCCGTATCCTCGGCATCCAGAGCCAGCAAGGCCCATATCCAGCCGTTCAGGCCCTGAGCGCCCGGATCACGGGCATAGTTGTAAATCCCTTCTGCGATCAGGTCAATGGCCGAGCCGTCGGGCTTTGTGCCAAAGTCGGTGGGGTCGCCGCCCAGGGCCAGCACCGTCAAAGCGATCCGGTGATATTCCGTGGCCTTGTTCCGGTCCAGATAGCCGTTCTTCGCATAGGCATCCACCACATAGGCTTTCAGCGCTGCCAGATAGTCGGCATAACACTCCTTTGCGCCGGACAGCGCCATAGCCATAGCCAGCCAGTCACAGACGGAATCGCCTGCGGGAAACAGCTCCCGATCCTTCAGCAAATCGCCCTTCTTGCCGCCCAGAGCGGATATTCCCTCCGCACTCTGGGCGATCTGTTTTTTCAGCGAGGGAGCGCTTTCCGCAAGGGCCAAAGTCGGAAGCAGAAGCAGCACGCAAAGAAGTGCCGCTAATATTCGTGTTGCTCTTTTCATGCTGCTGCCTCCCAGGTTCTATGGAATTTGTTTTGATAAGGGGTAAGGCCCGATCCCCGCCGCAGGAGCAGGGCGGGGGCCGCCTGTGCGGCGGTGGGGGATGGCTCCGTACCGCCGGTGGCCGGGAGAATATCTGTTTTCTCCTCATGGCACTTGGAGCAGCGATAGTGGATGTAACCATCCTCTGTTTCGGTGGGTTCCAAACGGTCCGTCTCCACGAAGTCGTGGCCCAGGGCTTGGTAGCCGCCGTTGATCCACAGGCCGCAGTAGCTGCTCAGTGAACCGTAGCCGCCTCCGGTGGAATCGTAGCCGCCGATGTCCTTGCCGTAGGACAGGGTGAAGCGCACATAAATGGTAATGCCGTTGCGGACCTTGTAGCCACTCATGCCGGTACCCTCATACAGGGTGCCGTTGATGGAGTACATCCAGCCGGAGCCTTGGGTATAGTCAAACTCCCCGATGCTGTCCCGGTCATAGTTATCATTGGTGGTGATGCCGTCCCGCAGGATCAGCTCCCAAAGATGCTCCGGGACATTGGCTCGGTAGGCAATGTCGCCCCGGCTAATCCGGCGCAGATAGAAGTTCATAGTGGTGGACCCCTGGTAATCCGGCTCATAACCGCGCTCCTGCAGGAAGCGCAGCAGCACGGATGCCGCCGTTTCGCCCTCTACGATGTCCAGCGTACCGGTATCCAGAATGCCCAGGCCGATGGTGGTCGCATCCAGCACCACATCCACCGAGCCTGCCGGGTCGCCCTCACTGATCTGGTGATAGGTGACGGTGTAGACCTTCATGGTGGAGTTTCCGTTACCATCCCAGGCCAGCACCCGGACGATGTGGGTTTCTTCATCGCCCAACTGAGGGGGATCGAAATACAACTCGTAGGTGGGTTGAGAATCGCCGTAGCTCTTTTCCACGGTTTTGCCGTCCAGCGTGACCCGAATTTGATTGGAATAGATCACACCGGCTCCCAGCTCTGCGTTGGCACGGGCAATCACCGTCAAGGGGAAGGTTTGGGAGCTCATGTCCAGGCTGGCCCCGTCCAGATTGGTAACGATGGAGGGCGGATAGTCCCCCACCGTCGGGTGGGTATCGTCCGCAAGATTCGCGTAATAGCCCACCCGGTACTGAACAAGTCCCAGAAAGGTCTCCCCATCATAAAGAGACAGCACAAAGAGGTTATCTGCGTTGAAATCCAGCTGTGCCTCGTAGTCCTGGTTATTCTGAGAAGTAAGCAGCAATCCGTTTCCGGAATTGGTCTCATTTTTCAGCCGGACACGGATATGCAGATCGCCCTTACCCAGGGGATAGGCCACAAAGGTCAGCTTGCTGTCGGGCAGCTCTGCCTTGGTAAGCTGCTGGGTTTTCAGTGTCGTATAAATGCGGGGGGTATCATCCTCCTCACCGCCGCTGCCGTGGTCACCTCCGCTGCCGCCGTGGTCCCCGTCGTCTCCGCCAGTGCCATCACCATGGTCACCGGAATCCTCGGAGCCGCCTTTGTTATCGTCTGACTTGGAGCCGCCCTGGTCGCCCTTGCCGGGGTTATCCGTGGGGTCTGTGGGGCCCGATGGATCCGGCTTGGTGTCATCGGGTTTCTGCGTGTCATCGGGCTTCTGCGGCTCATCGGGCTTCTGCGGTTCATCAGGTTTCTGCGGCTCTGATGGATCCTGGGCAGTATCCGTATTCTCTGTATTATCCTTGCCGGAGCTTTGTCCGCCAGTGCTGCCGGAGCCTTGCAGCGACTCTGCCTGGAGCCGATCCGGCTGAGTGCTGATGGGATTCTCCGGCCTTGTCCGACCGGAGGAAAGAAGTGAGAGGCTGATCCCTGCCACCAGCACAATGACCAGCAAAATACTCACGGCGCTATATAGGCCGCTATGTTTTTTCATACGAGTATCCTCCAAATGCTTGTTTTGGATTCTTACCATCGTCTCCTAAAACAGGAGGCAATGGTAAAGCCCCAAAATATGGCGAATTGCCTCCCCTCCCAAAAGGGAGGGGAAGCTATGGATTCGCCTTGGTTTACTTGGAATTTTTGACGACCGCAACGGCGTCGGTGGAGTTGACGGCCTTGTCAAAGTTCACATCCGCGCGCAGGAACTTCCGCACAGAGACTTTCTCGAAGTCGGTGTACTTGCCGCTGTAGATGTCATAGGTGAGTTGCGCATCGTTGATGTCCACAACGCCTGTCTCGTTGACATCATAGCTCTGCTTCACTTCCTCGGCTGTGGCGCTGGCCTTGGTGATATTGGCCTCAGCCGTAGCCACAGTGAATGCCTCATTCTTGTCCACAATCACCAGCCAGCTGTACACATTCTCACCGTAAGCGGTAGTCTTATACATGACATTATCGCCGTAGGCAAAAGCCTTGCCCTCTTCGGGGGTGCCAGTCACGGTTACCAGAAACACGGTCTTGTTATCCATCTGCACATACTCGGAAACAGCTACCTCCATGGTCAGAGTGGATTTCTTCTCGATGGTGATAACCAGATTGCCGGTGACATTGGAGATGGTGTAGGTGTTGTTAGCACCCTCGGTGACAGTCACATCCTTGCCGCCCATAGTGGCAGTGATGGTGTACTCAAAGTTCTCCTGCTTGGCCACGGTGAAGGTGTAGTTAGCCTTTTCCTGAACGGTACTTTCACCGGTAGCCTCACCTGCGCCGGTACCTGCAAAGGTGACCTTGTAGGTTTCCAGCGGCTTGACCTGCTTGTTGCTGTTGATGACGATGTTGCCGGTCACATCCGCACCGGGGATGGTGTAGGTGGTGGTGCCGTCGTCATTTACCTGGGCCGTAAAGCCGGTGTATGCCTCGCCGCCGATGGTCACAGTCATATTGTAGACATAGCCATCCGCAGGGGTCAGCTTGAAGATGTAGTCGGTCTTATAGGTGGCCTTCTCATTACCGGTGGTATCCGCACCCAGAGTGACGTTGAAACTCTTGGCGGTCTTGGTGCTGGTGACGACCACATTGCCGTTGACATTGGGCACGGTGTAGATGCCATTCTCGTCCGGGCTAACTGTCGTTGCCTCACCGCCGCCGACGGTGACGGTGACAGTATAGTCATAGTTGGGGTCTACAGGCTTGAAGGTCAGAGTGCCGCCTGCTGCGATCACGGAGCCCTCCGCGTCGGTACGGGTGAAGCCATCCGGCAGAGACACGGTGTAGCCGCTGACGGTAATAACGGCGGTGTCATCCAAAATGGCAGCCGCAGGTGCGTCAAAGTCAATGGCGTTTGCATTGGTATCCACACACGCTTTCGTTACTTTCACATCAGATTTACCCTGGCCGGCTGCCACAAAGCTCAGAGTCAGTGCATCGCCCAGCTCGGCGGCTTTGCCGTAACGCACGATTTGCACGGTGCCGTTGCCGGGGATCACGCGATAACCCTCGATGCTGGTGGCTTCCATGTTCAGCGTTAGAATGGCGGGGTTAAAAGAGAATGTCATGTCGTAGGCGTTGTAGGTGGTCTTTCCGTCGTTGTTGCCGATGGCCACAGGGATCTCCACGATTTGGCCGGAGGCCACCTGCTTGTCCGCACCCAAGGACACGGTGTAGCCCTTGGCAGCAGCAGTCTCGACGGGAATGGTCAGCTCGCCGCCAACTACTTTGTGGGCAACCTTGATGTTATGTGCCGGATCGTCCGGATTATATTTTTCCAGGTTTTCAATCGTCAGCTTGAATGTGGCCGTAGAAGTGTTCGCTCCCTCTTTGGCCTTAAATGTGAATGTGTCCAGCTTTCCCGCAGACCAGGTCGTCGGTTTACTCGGCTTTGTGTTCAAATAAACCGCCCGAACCCAGCCATTTGCATTCGCTACATTTTCATTTGTAGTATCGTCAAAGGTATCGGGGACCTTTTTCACATATTCGTATGCTTCCTTATCGAAATCGATCTTAAATCCTGCGCCATCGACGACCGTGTCCTTATCCAGGCTCACAGTAAGCGTCACGGTCTCACCGGGGGCGACGGAGGTCTTATCTGCGCTCATAGTGATGGTCGGTTCGTCTGCTGCAAAGACGGCAGGTACCAGGCTCAGCACCATCGCCAATGTCAGCAGAATAGAAACGATTTTTTTCATGTGTTCTCAATTCCTCCTATCAAGATTTTTTCTCAGCAGGGAATTCCGTAATATTTCCCAGGTAGAACTGGCAGATCATCAAGGCATCCGAAACATCTACTGCACCGTCTCCGTTCACATCGGCAGCTGCATTCTGCGCATCCGTCGGTGCTACATTGCCCAGATAGAACTGGCAGACCAGCAGCGCATCCGAAACATCAATGGTATTGTCTCCATTCACATTCCCATACATCACATCCGGTTCCGTCTTGGCATACTCGAAGGTGAACAGTGCGATGGGCGCGGAGTTCTTGTCAGCGGGGGCACTCAGCGTGATCGCCTTGCCGCTGCCGTCCGCGTTGCGGACATACCCCGTCACGGGCATGATCACGGTCTGCGTGCCGTCCGCATTGCGGGTATAGCTGTTCTCCAGCGTGATGGGCTTGAGGGTATAGCCGCTTGCCTGCGCCGCCGCACGGTTCACGGCAGTCGCCGCGAACTCCACCTCATAGGCGTAGACCGTGGTGCCGTCGTGACGGATGTCCACGTCCTTGTTGTAGGTCACGGTCACCGTTTCCGCGCCCTCGGGCACGGTCACATGGTACTTGGGCACTTCCTTATAGGTCGTCTGGCCGTCCGCGCTGGTCAGCGTGGTGATGCCCTCGTAGCTGGTATTCTTTGCTGCCAGCTTTTCACCATTCACGGCAGCGTCCTGGAAGGGGCGCTCCAACTCGGCGTCCGCCGCCACGTTCAAGATGGCTGTGGCCGGTGCGATCTTGGCATAGTTCGTGCCGCCGCTGTCGTCCTTGGGGATCGTCCGGTTGGGGTCCATGCCCACGAGGTAGTAGGTGCCCTCCTCTGTGGGGGCGGTGAAGGAGAAGGTGCTCTTTCCGTCATCCGCTTTCTTGTACTGATCGACTTCCTCCCACTTGTCGTTATACAGGAACACATCCAGGTTTGAGAAGGGATAGAAGTCGCTGCCCTCAAAGGTCGTGCCGTAAGCCTGAGAGGAGATCGTCATCTCCATGCCGGGGCGGGCATTGTACTCGTCCTTGTCAAAGCGGGTAAACGCGCCGCCGCTGCTGTAAAAGCTCCAGTTCGAGAACATGGCCACATCCCAGGTATCCCCGTCCGACAGCACGATGTAGTCGGAGGTGGAGCCCCAGCCGGGGCTCATGTAGGGGAAACAGTGGTTGCGGTAGTACATCAAGTTCTCGTCATGGCCCCAAAAATTTTCCATATAAAGGCTGGTGGGCGAGCCGCTGATAGTCAGAGCGGCAAAGCTGTCTGCCGTATAGGCCGGTGTTTCATCCATGTAACAAACATCTTCACCCAGCTTAAAGCTCGCCAGCGCATCACGAGGATAGGCACCCTTGCAGCATTGCTCCTCCGGCAGGCCGATGAAGTAGCGCTCCAGCAGATAGAGATACAGGTGCAGGCCGGTGGGCCGCTCCACGATGTTCTTGTCGATGTATTTGCCTTCTCCGTTTTCCGTGTGATAGCGGTAGTATTCGTCCAAGTTGTACCGGCCCAAGTCAAAGTAGGGGACGGTGATGGCCTTGTGGCACAGCACCGTGCCGTCGCGGCCTCGGATGGGCACGCCGTCGTTGGAGATGGTCACATACACCGTGACTTCCTTGGCGGGGGTCTCATCGTAGTTATACTGTGCGTCCAATCCGTGGGGAGCTTCCGTGACCGTGATGGTAAAGGTCGCTGTAAGCTCTTTGCCGTCCGAGCAGGTTGCCTTGACCTTCGGCGTATAGGTGCCGGGGTCTTTCTCTGATACATAGAGTGAGCCGTCCTTGACCTTGGTTTGGGCGCTGAACTGCGCTGCGTTGGTCAGCGTGTAGGTCAGCGTATGGCCGTCTGTATCTTCAAAGACATCTGTCAGCTTGATCTCCAGCAGGCTGCCGGCCACAACCTCGCCGGTGGTGACGGCATCCGCCTTCACGGAAACGCAGGAATCCGCAGCCAGCGCCGGTATGACGCCGAATACGCCTGCCGACAGAGCCAAAGTCAGTGCCAGCAGCAGAGATAGTATGCGTTTTCTCATATTTGTTTACCTCATTTATGCGTAGGTTACATCCAGCGCGCGTAGAGCGTCATGTTGCTGCGCACCGGGTCTTTCTGTGTATCCCAGGGCTTGGTGAGCGCCTGATCTGCATACCAGCCGCCGAACACTGCGCCGGGCTTCGTGGGCGTCATGACTTCGCCAATGACGCTGCCCCGCTTCACGGAAACGGCCTCCAGCTCTGTGCCGCCGCTGGTCTCAAAGCGAACCTTCTTCTTGCCCAGCAGAGCCAGCAGAATCAGCAGCAGGGCCAGCAGGCCCGCACCGCCTATAATCCACCAGGTGACGCTTCCTGCGGCGGCACCCTCGGCCCAGTTGGCGTAGAGGGTCATGTTGCCCTTAACGGTGTCCTTGTGGAAGTCCCACTTTTGGGTGCGGTCCAGGTCTCTGTACCACCCCTCCAGGTGGTAGCCCTCCCGGATGGGGTCCTCGGGCTTTTTCACCTTTTCGCCGTACTGGACGGTCTGGGAGGGGACCTCCGTGCCGCCGTTGCTTTCAAAGGTAACGGTGCAGTCCGTGGTGACGATGACGGACACGCTATTATCCTTCACGGTGTATCCGGCCATGCCGTCTTGGGTGGAAACCAGGGTGTTGGTGGGGATAAGCTGCGACACACCCTTCGTGCCGATGACCTTCATCTGAAAGCTTCCGACTACCACCTCCGGCTCCCAAGCCTCGCCGCCCTTAAAGGACACGAAGTTCAGATAGAAGGCCCGCCCGCCGGTGCGGCGGCCTAAGTCGCTCCAGCGGATGCCGGGGGCGGTCATGACGCTGCCGTCCACCAGCTGGAGGAAGGTGTCGTCGTACTCAATCTCGGTCTGCATACCGTACATATCGGCGCTTTCCTGGGCATCGGTGCGCTTGAGCACCAGGGTCACGGTGATGGTCTCGCCAGTGGTGGCCCGCACCTCAGATGCACCGCCTGCGGACAGGTCAAAATTGTAGCTGCGGCTCTCGTCTGTTTTGCTGCCTGTCTGTGAGGCAAAGGCTGCGGTGGGCAGCAGACACAGCAGCAGACACAGGGCTGCCAATAGTGTAAAAATGCGTTTTCTCATGCTGATCTCCTTCTCTCTCCGACCGGTTGGGCCGTTTTTTGCCCGGCCTGGCCGGTGCGAAGCCCCCAACGGGGGATAGCCTCCCCTCCCGCCGGGGAAGGGAGGCTGGCAGGACCTTAGTTAAACTGATTCACGATGGCCACAGCGTCGGTGTGATCCACCACCTTAGTGGCGTTTACATCGGCCCGCAGGAACTTCTCCACGGAAACCTTGGTGAAGTCACTGTATGTGCCGTTATACATATCGTAGACCAGCTGCGCATCGTTGACATCCACCTTCCCGGTCATGTTCACATCGAAGCCCAGGGTGATGGTGACCACATTGTCTGCGGCAGAGATGGCGACCTTGGCGGCGGCCTCCTCCTGGGTCAGGGTCTGACCCTTGTCCACGATCACCAGCCATGCGTACTGATCCGTGCCGTAGGCATTGACCTTATACATGGTGTTGCCGTCATAGGTGAAGGCTTTGCCTCCCTCGGGGGTGCCCTTGACCGTTATGAGCATCATGGTCTTGTCATTCAGCTCCAGGTAGCGGGATACGCTTACCTCCTCCGCATTTTGGGAAACCTTTTCCACATTCACCACCAGACGCCAGCTGTAGGCATATTGGCTCAGCTTATTGTAAGGAATGGGGTCCACCACATACTTACCGTTGCCCAGGGACCGGACTTTGGCGGGCATATTCACCGCTGTGATGCTGCCGAGGGGCTGATAGTAAGCGGTTACGGTGTAGGTGCAGTTCTCCCTCTCATTCAGCTGGAGGTAATAGGGCATATCCCTGGGAACGGAGGTTTCGTTTCCGGGTGCCTGGTCCTCAGCACCGTTGCCCGTCACCAGAACGGCATAGCCGGGGTACTCGTCGTTGGTTCTGGTACTGATGATGAAGTACACAGTGCCGTCGATCTTGCTGCCAGGGATGGTGTAGGTGATGGTGCCGTCCGCATTGGCCACAGGGGTCAGGCTGACCTGATCGGAGCGCGTGCCGTTGGGATAGCGGATCTCATAGTGGATCCAATAAGAGAGTCCCGCTCTGGGAGTAACGATCACGGAATAATCCTGCAGGTAGGTCGCCTTCTCCGGACCCTTGGTCACATCCTTTTCCAGCAGAGGATCCTTGCCACCAAAGACGTATTCCACATCGTACTGCTTGGGGGCCTTGCCGGTGCAGGTGACCTCCACATTGCCGGAGATATTCTCGATGGTGTAGGTGTCATTTGCGCCGAAGGTCAAGCCCTCGGTGACGGTGTCGCCCATCTTCACGGTGAAGGTGTAGGTATAGTGGCTGTCCACGGGCTTGAAGGTGAAGCTGCCGCCGTTGGGGACCAGGCGGGTCTCGTCAGAGGTGAACGCATCCGGCAGGGTCACGGTGAAGTTGTTGGCGTTGACCACGGTGTCGGCGTCGGAAATGGCGGCATCCGGGGCGTCGAAGTTGATGGAGTTGGCATCCAGATCAAATTTGGCGTTGGTCAGCTTCACTGTGGAGGTGGCAGTCGCCTTGGCGGTGAAGTCCAGAGCCAGGGCCTCGCCCAAAGCCTGAGTAGCGCCGTAGCGGCGGACCCGAACGGTACCGTCGTCGTCCTCCACCGTCAGATTGGCGGCGTCACCGGTCTTGGTGTTCAGGGTCAGGGCCGCCGGGTCATAGGTGAAGGTCATGTCGTAGGCGTTGAATCCGGTGATGTTTTTCTTGGAGGAGGCGACCGTCACCGGAATACGCACCTGCTGACCCGCAGAGATCTGCTGGTCAGCACCCATAGAAACAGAGTAGCCGGTGGCTGTGGGCTTAATTTGCAACGAACCAGCTACTGTCATGCTGTAAGAGTTTTCTTCAGAATACTCATTATAATCAGTATCATATGTGACGTAATTTAATTTAAAATTAAGTGCTTCTCCGGCTGCATCATCCGC
>ERZ1106929.1206-NODE-1206-length-23589-cov-6.806918_pt1 | contig 23589 bp, 16 predicted proteins | sample MGYA00403662_ERZ1106929 | MGnify/ENA primary metagenome ERZ1106929 (study PRJEB35170, sample SAMEA104062442) | human gut metagenome | biome: human gut; feature: human-associated habitat; material: faeces | place: Denmark | collected 2013-02-20 ... | reverse complement strand
GACAACGTCTGGGCGGGAGGAGGATACAATGAAATGAAAAGAAACGCTCTTGCTTGCTTGCAAGTATATCATATCCAGAAGATGTTACGGAATCAGGCGCAAAGCTGTTAAATAAGTGTTACATGATGGCGGTCAGCCCTCTGCCGCCTGCCGGAACACCCGCTCCACGTCGGGCTTTTCCGCATGGCCCTCAAAGACTTTCTCCCCGTCCACGTACCAGGTTGGGACATAGTAGTAGTCGTGGGCTTCGGCAAAGGCCTGTTCCCGGCTCTCGTCCACAATGTGCAGGGGGATAGACTGCCACTCCGGATGCTCCCGAAGCAGTTCCTCCTGACACCTCAGGGCCAGCTTACAGTGGGGACAGCCGGGGAGAATAAACATGAGTATCTCTTTCATAGGCTCCCTTCTTTCTCTGGGTTAGAATCTGCTTTAGTTTACCACGAATTTGTGTTATGATAAAGAAAAAATTCAGGAGGTGCCCCATGACCCACGAGGACTATATGCGCCAGGCCCTGGAGCTGGCCCGGGCGTGTCTGCCGGACGGAGACGTGCCCGTTGGCTGTGTGGTGGTATCCCCTGTGGGAGAGGTTATCGGGCGTGGCCGCAACCGCCGGGAGGCGGAGGGCTGCGCCGCCGCCCATGCGGAGATCGAGGCTATTACCCAGGCCTGCAGGCGCCTGGGCAGCTGGCGGCTGACCGGGTGTGTGTTGTATGTCACCCTGGAGCCATGCCCCATGTGCGCCGGGGCCATCATCAACGCCCGGATCGCGGAGCTGCGTTATGGGGCCAGGGAGGAGAAGTCGGGCTGCTGCGGTTCCGTGCTCAATCTGTTTGAGGAACGCTTCAACCACCGACCCCGTATCTACGGCGGCCTGCTGGCAGAGGAATCTTCCGCCCTATTAAGAGAGTTTTTCCAAAAAAGGCGGGAAAAGGACGAAACTGTTGTTTGATTTAATACTTTTGTAATAACTTCCCTCGAACTTTTGTAATGATTCTCCTTTATCTTAATACTTGCAAGAGATATCCTTTCTTTTTCATTCTATCCTCCATCCTTTTGAACCGGGGCTTCTGGCTCCGGTTCATCTTTTTTGCAGGCCCCGGAAGGGGTCGTTTCTTTTTCTTGACTTATATCGAATATTGATATAATATTGCAATGAAAAGGATCCATATTCAATCGAGAGAAGGTGACGCCATGGCCCGGAAGAAGCTGGATACGCTGACCGAGCAAATGTACTACCTGCTTCTGGCCCTCCATGAGCCGGGCCACGGCTACGCCATCATGGAGCGGGCACGCGAGCTGTCCCATGGCCGCCTTCAACTGGGGCCAGGGACGCTTTACACCCTGCTGGCCCGGTTCGAGAAGGAAGGGCTTATTGTTCTGGCCAAGATTGAGGACACCCGGAAGATCTACCGTCTCACCCAGCAGGGGCGGGACACCCTGGAACAGGAGTATCAGCGCCTCCGCCGTCAGGTGGCGGACGGGGCGGCCATCTTCGGGAAGGAGGATACCCCATGAAACAGACCAAGCGCGTACTGTTCACCTTTTCCCCCTATGAGTACAAGGGGGTGGAGGTCTATCTTAACAGCCTGGCTGCCCGGGGCTGGGAGCTGGTGAAGGTGGGATCGGTCCTGGCAAGCTTCCGCCGGACACAGCGCACGGATTTGACATACTGCACCGACCTGCTCACCTACCGCCGGCGGCAGGGGGGCCGGGAGGCGCAGCGGGAGTACCTGGCCCTGTGCCGGGAGGGGGGCTGGGAGCTGGTGGACCGGCGGGGGAGCATGGGCCTGTTCGCCTCCCTGCCGGGAACAAATCCTGCCCCCATCCAGACCGACCGGGACACCGAGTGGTACCACTATAAACGGGCCTACCGGAACAGCCTGTTCTGGGCGGTGGCGGCCATACTGCCCATGCTGTGCCTGGTCCTGATCATCCTGCTGGCGGGCGGGCTGGCCACGGCAGGAGAGGCCCTGATTCGGGCCTTCCGCTTCACCTGGCAGAGGAGCTGGGTCATCGCCATCTGGCAGGCGGCCCTGCCTGTGCTTTTCGCGGCGGGCTTGTGGAAAATCGGGGGCTTTTTCTGGAGCTGGGGCAAGACCAGGCGCTCCGGCGCCATCCACACCCCCGCCCGTCGGGACATGTGGGCCAACGCTGTGGTCAACCTCATCGAGCTGGCGGCGCTGATGTTGATGGCAGCGGCAAGTGTGGCGGACCTCATCCAGGGCAGGGGGTCAGTAGCTTCCGTCGTGGGGCTTGCCACCGGAGGTGTCATCCTCTTTTTCTGGCCCTCCTTTACCTACCAGGATGAGGTATACCCCAGAGAATACCGTCAGGTCCGGATATATGGGGCGGGCCTGGTGGTCATCGCCGTGCTGGTGATCGGCGCTACCTGGTGGTATGGTGGGGACACAGTGTATTTCTGGCGGGATAACGATGACTTTCTGGAATACTACGCCCCGCTGGAAGAGATGCCCGTCGTCCGGGAGACGGATGTGGGTGCGCAGCCGGAGGGGGCCTACACCCTGAGCCAGGGAATAGGCCCGGCGGGGCGGTACACTCTGCTGATGATGAGCCCAGGCAACAACCTGGACGAGGAGCTGGACGGCGTGTCCTGCAGCCGGTACGACTGCTGGACGGAGGGACTGGCCGGCGCGGCGGCGGCTTCCCTGCGGGCGGAGACGGTCATTCCGGAGTACCGGCAATATAGAGACTGGGTGCTCCGGGACTATCAGTGCGGGGAGCTGGAGCCCATCTCCCTGGGCTGGGCGGACGAGGCCTGGCTGGGGACCTGGAGGGACTACAACTGGGCCATGGGGGAGAGCCGGGGCCAGGTGCTGATTTTGCGCAAAGGGAGCGTGGCCGTGCGGGTGTTTGCCCCGGTGGACCTGACGGATGAGGATATCCTGGAGAATGTCCGGGCCCGGCTGGGCCTTTGAGAGGATCAAACGCTGGAGAGGAGGGCAGACCATGAGACAGACCAAGCATGTGCTCTTTGCCTTTTCGCCTTACACCTACAAGGCGGTGGAGGCTTACCTGAACAGACAGGCCGCCAGAGGCTGGGCGCTGGAGCGGATCGGCCCCTTTGAGCAGCTGGCCAGATTCCGCCGCACGGACCGGACCGACCTGCGCTGCTGCACCGACCTGCTGCCCTACCGCCGGGGGAAGAAGGGCCGGGCCAAGGTGGAGGAATACCTGGCCCTGTGCCGGGAGGGAGGCTGGGAGCTTGTGGACCGGCGGGGGGCCCTAGGGGTCTTCGTCAACCGGCCCGGCACCGATCCCGCCCCCATCCAGACCGACCGGGAGGCGGAGCGGGCCCACTACCGCCAGGTGCGGCGCAACAGCCTGTTTTGGGTGCTGATCCCCCTGCTGATCGACCTGATCTACTGGATCTTCCTGCTGTGGACGGGGTGGCGGTCGGGCGGCGGGGAGTGGATAGAAGGCCTTCCCCTGAGTTTATATGTCTCCTGGCCCCGGAACTGGGCTCTGATAGGGCTGGCGGCGATGCTCCCCCTGCTGGCCATCCCGGCGCTGCTGCGGCTGGGAGGCCTGGCCTGGAGCTGGGTGCGGGCCTGGCGGGACAGCGACATCCCCACCCCTGCCCCCTGGGTCATGTGGGGCAGCGCCCTGGTGAACACGGCGGTACTGGTCGTGCTGTGGATAGTCCTGGTGGTAGTGACCATGGAGGCCATTAAACAGGGAGTTATTTCCTGCTTTCTGGGAATGTTCATAGGCGGCGTATGCCTCATTGGTCACGCCCCAGCGGTGGAACGCATGACCTCCCACCCCGGGGAAGCCTGGCGGATGCGGGGCCGGGGGATTGCCTTTGCCGCCCTGGCGGCGGTGGTCATTGTGCTGACCCTGACGGTGGGCGGCGGGGGAGATCAGACCGGCATCGGCCCCGCCGGGCGCTATGATCAAGTGGACATCCGGCTGGACCAAAGAGTGGAGCAGGAGTACGGGCCCGGGATCGACAGCGTGACCGCCGTCCGGTACGACTGCTGGAGCGAGGCCCTGGCCAAGCGGGTGGCGGATACCCTCCGGCTGGAGGCGGAGATGCCGGAGCGGGTGGTATATCAGGGAGTTACGCTCATCAGCGATTACCGCTGTGAGGAACTGGCCCCCATAGACTTCTCCTGGGCGGATGAGGCCTGGATGGGCAACTGGATAGACACTGGACTGTTTGAGGGTGAGGGCCAGGTGCTGATCGCCCGGAGGGGGCTTGTGATCTTGTATCTGTCCGCCCCCATGGAGCTGACGGGGAACGATGTGCTACGGGCATTTCGGGAGCAGCTGGAAGGATAGGACGAGGTGAGCGACAGTGAGACGAAAAAAATATACCCTTTTCAACTTCTGCACCGGCGACTTCAAGGGGGTGGAGCAATACCTGAACCGCCAGGCCGCCAAGGGGTGGAAGCTGGACAAGGTGGGTGTGCTGCTGGGCCGGTTCATCTGGGCAGAGCGGGACGACCTGCGCTGGTGCGTGGACCTGGCCGATCCCAAGCGGGAGCGGGAGGAGGAAGAGGACTACCTGGGCCTGTGCGCCGAAGGTGGCTGGGACCTGGCGGCCAAGACCAACAACATGTACCTGTTCTGCTCCCGGCCCGGCCTGCGGCCCGCACCAGTCCAGACCGACCCGGAGCTGGAGCGGAAGAACTACTATAAGTATTATATCAAGTCAACCATACTATCTGTTCTCATCATTGCCGGGGTGCTGGCGGTGTGGGCCCTGTTGGCCTGGGCCATGGGCAGCGCCTTTGGCACGCTGGAGGATATGGAGAGGGCGGTCCGGTTTGGCTGGATGGAGAGCTGGACGATCCCGGCGGTAGCGGTGGCCCTTGGCCTGTGGTTGGTGTCGGCGGTGTGGCGAGTGGGAGACTTTCTCGCCGCCCTGGTGCGCAACCGACAGGAACTGCGGCCCCCCCGGCCCTGGACCATGTGGGTGAGCGCGGTGGTGTCCTCGGTGATGGTGTTGGCCTGGGGCGTGGTGGTGCTGGGGGCGGCGGGGGACGCCCTGCTCACCGGAGAGGGCAACACCTGGTATCTGCCCATTTTGCTGGGGGCCTGGGGCGTGTTCGCCCTGTACCGCTGGCTGTCGCTGGATAAGGACTTGTTTTCCGGGGAACGCCGGCTGAATTTGAAGGTAGGGCTGGTCTGCCTGGCCCTGACAGCGGCGCTGGGAGCGGGGATGGCGCTCACTCCCTTTGGGGAGTGGTCTAGCTACGACGACCCGGAGGCGGAGGAGCAGTATGTTCGGCTGGAATCCGCGCCTGTGGTGCGGGCGGAAGACCTGGGGACAGCGGAGGACCGCCGGTTTTACTGGGTGCTCCACACCGTCACCCCCGTGGGGGAGCGATGGAAGGTGGACGACTTTATGGGGGAGTCGGTCATCATAACCGGGTGCGAGACATACCTGTGTCCCACTGCTTGGCAGGCCAAAGCCCTGGCCCGGACCAAGGCGGAGGAGGCGGCCTGGTCGGTGGACCCCAGCGGCCTGCGGGACACGGCGGGGGCGGACATGGCCCCGGTAGACCTGCCCTGGGCGGACGAGGGGTGGTACGGCCAGTGGACGGAAGGAGAGCTGTATGTGCTGGTGGTCCGGGTGGGCCGTCAGGTCACCCGGCTGTCTGCCTGGGAGCCGCTGATGACGGAGGAGGCTCTCGCCGCCATCGAGACGCGGGTGACGCGCTGAGGATCTCAAAGCCTTGGGGCCCAAAGGCTGGCAACGGAGCGTTGACAAAAAGAAACGGCGAAACGGTTGCCAGATCGCTCCCATTCCCATATGATATCTCCCAAAGGAGGAACGGATAATGACCTTAGGCCAGAGGATACAGGAGCTACGCAAAGGGGCCGGGCTGACCCAGGAGCAGCTGGCCGAGCGTATGGGAGTGACCCGCCAGGCGGTGAGCAAATGGGAGAGTGACGGCGGTGTACCGGAGTTGGATACCCTCATTGCCATGAGCCGACTATTCCACGTCACCATCGGTCAACTGCTGGGGGTGGAAGAGCTCCGAAAGAGCGGGGGAGGCAGCGGTGAGGATGGCGGACAGACCCAGGTAGGAACAGGGTTGCACGAGGCGCAGGTGGAGGCCATCCTCCGCCGGTATGTGGAGGCCACCCGCGCCCAGAGGCAGGCCCCGCCCAGCATGTATGGCAAGTACGGCTGGAAAGCTCCGCTCCTCGCGGTGGCGGGGCTGGCCGCCCTGATGGTGCTGCTGGGGCTGTTTATGAACCACGTGAACAGTACGATCGGTAATATGAGGGCTACATTATCCAATCTGCAAACAACTGTGTGGGATTGGGAGTATGAGATCAGCAACATCCAGTCCGACATCCGGCAGATGCAGGAGGAACAGAACAGCCTGTTCAGCAGCCTGGACAGCGCCGTCACCGGCTTTGACCCGGAAAGGGAGACGGTGGAGCTGGAGTTGTCCGCCGTCCTCAAAACCTATACGCCGAGGACCCAGCTGCAATTCGTGCTGGCCTGGGTCCGGGCGGACGGGACGGCGGGGGAGACGGCCAGCGAGTGGATCAACGGCCCGGAATTTCGGACCCGGTTGGAGCTGCCCATGGATGTGGAGGTGGACGCCGACCTCCGGCTGCAGAGCGCCGACGGCATCATCCAGCAGCAGGATTTGGTGCTGGACCTTCCCGGCCTGAGTGCTGAGGACTTTCAACTGTCCGCCCTCTCCCTGTCCGGGCTGTACTCCATCGCCGTGGGGATGAGCGGGAGCGCAACGGCAGAAAACCCGGTGGTCGTCGTCCTTTCCCCCTACCCGGAGCTGTTCTGGCCCATGTCGGCCCAGCTCACCGTCACCCTCAATGGGGAGGTGCTGGAGACCACCGACTTGACGCTAACGGAGCACGAGCGGGGGGTGTGGTATGGTCAGGACGGCCAGGGGCCCCGCCAGATGCGGCTGGCCCAGGAGGATGTGCTGGAGTTCTCCCTGCGCCTGACGGACAACCTGGGCCGGGAGATAGTGTGTTCCGAGACTGTCCTGGGGGATGAGGACGCCCCCCGGGCGAGCCAGCGCATCCCGTGATAAAACGAGGGGAACAGAAAGGCCGCCGGGCGCATATGTGAACCGGCGGCCTTCTTTTATCTCATTGGATATCCACCATCCGGGTATACCGCCGCAGGGGGTACTCCCCGTCGTGGGCCTCTCCACAGAACACGTCGGACATGGCCCCTGGCCGAAGGATGCGGGTGAGACCGCATCGGAGGAACAATTCAGCGAGTTCTTCCCGCTGCCCTTCCGGGCACAGCAGGCCCACGGTCTGCAAATGGCCCTTGTGCCGCCGCAGGGCAGGCAGAACTTGGGCCCGGGGCAGGGCCTTCACCATAGGGCGACCGAACAGGTCGGACAGCTCTAATTCCCGGTCTGGGCAGGCGGTGACGGAGCAGCCCTCCCCATGGTAGGTCACACGGCCATTCTCGGAGCTTTGGCCGGAGATGGCCCGCTCTACCCGATCCGCATATCGGCGGAGGGTGTGCTCCGCCGCCGCGCCCAGGGTCTGGGCGGGATATTTTGCCGCCGCCCGCTCCAAATAGGGCAGAAAGTCCCGACAGAAGGTGTGCACGTCGTCGATAGAATCAGTATCCAGAAAGATGGTCTGGCAGGAAGAACACAGGAGCTGCTTGGTGGACATGATGTGCTTCGCCAGGGCCGTCCAGTCCCCCTCCCGATCCTGCTTTCCCGAGAGGTAGGCAAAGCTCAGCTTGTGGCCCCACTCCATGAGCTTGACGCCGGGGGGCGCGAACCGCCGCACCGCTGACACCGCCCCGTCGCCGCCCCAGACCACGATACCGTCGCTGAGAGCAGCCATCTGCTGCAGAGCGGGCAAGTCGGTGGAGGGGGTGTCAAAGACATAGATGAAGTCGGTGAGGGCGGGTTCCACTGCGATGAGCTGCCGCAAAATCTCGATGGACAGGCCGTTGTCCGCCTGAGGCAGCTTCAGGATGTTGATATTCCCGGTAAGCAGGCCCTCGGCCACGCTGTAAGCGGGCAGGCCGTCCACATTACCCGCCGCGATGTGAAGCAGCACTCCCAGGGGGGCGGGCTGGACGGTGAGAGGGGGCAGCTTCCCCGGGGGCTTGGTGCTATAAGAGGCGGCATCTCTGCCCAGTTCCACCTGCAGCTTGTATTCCAGAGCTTCCCGCCGAAGCATGGGGATAAGCTGCTCCATATACCGTTCCGTTCCATCCAGCTCCAGCCGGGCCAAAAGAGGGGCAAACGCTCCTGCGGCCAGCCTCTCCCCGAGGGTGTGGATGGCAGCGACCACTGTCTCCGCTTCCAGCCGGCGGGAGGCCAGGGTGGCGTTGATCTGGTCCTCCAACACCCCCAGGATGTCCCCCTGACGGGCGGTATCGTATACCGTTCCATTGGCCAAGATCATGTTTCCCCACCTCCCGACAGCAGCTCCGCGGCCCCTGCCGCGCAGGTCTTGATATCCTTGAGTCCCACCCGGCCGATGATCTCCAGCCAGGGGGACGGGTTGCCGCAGGAGCAGGAGCCGCCGGGGTGTACCACCCCCAGATCGTCGGTCATGACGGCCAGAATAGGGGTGGCCGTCATCAGCGGAGTGATGAGCTCCACCAGCCCCACCTGGCCGGGGGGCAGCGGCTCCAGCGTGTTCACGTCCCGGATGATGGCCCGGCTGTAAATGGGGATATGGAAATGGTGCGCCACACAGTCGGCGTAAAGGATGGGGTGCTCCACGGCGCTGAACACCTCGATGATGTCTCTGTTATCCAACCCCAGTACCCGTTTGACCAGATCGTAGAGCACCGGCTTGTCTACTTGCTGGGTGTAAAACTGCTTCCAGCCGCCCCCCAGCAGGATCTTGGAGCCGGGGCGTAGCGGGACCTGGAGGTGCCGCGCCTCCATTTGCCGAAGCAAAAAATAGGTGTAGGCGGGAAATCCCACCAGCCGCACAGGAAAGCGAGAATTGCCATGTCGGACCAAGGCATCCGCCACCCCGGCCAGGTCGGGAACGTATCCGCCGTTTTCATAGGTCAGGGCGTAGGTCCGGCTGAGGGCTGGGGAGAGCAGGGTAGCGCCGAAGGCGGTTCGGGCTACGGAGGTGCGATTGCCCCGGTGGGGCTTGTAGCCCAGGATAATATAGTGGGTGGGAATGGGAGAGAAAAATCCCCGGAGACGGCCGATTTTCCACAGCATATTCCAGGAGCACCACAGAGCGGGAAAGTCAAAGCCCACCTGGCTGAACCGGCCGGAGGTGCCCGACGATGTGGACACCGCCGCCATTTTCCGCCGGGGCAGGGAGAACAGTCGGTGCTGTTTGAAGGTCAGCGTGGGTAGAAAGGGCAGGCGTTCCAGATCGCCAAAGTCCCGCAGGTCCTCCGGCCGGAAGGAGAAGCTGTCCAGCACGGCCCGATATTCCGGACAACGGGCATAATGGAAGGAGCAGTTCTCCCGCACCGCCCTAAGGAACTGAGTGTCGCTGGCGGGGAGGTTGTAGGGGTCAGACAGGCGAAACAGCTTAGTCCGCTGGCTCATAAAACCGCCTCCATTTATTTTTCTTTATCATATCGAAAAACCGCAAGTTTGCCAAGGGGAAACGGAAAAATAGGAATTTGCAGAAAAATCATAGTTGGCTTTTGTATAAGCATAAATTATACTGCACTACAGGCGGAAAATTTGATATTTGAATTTTTGGGATATGGAATTGCTTTCCTTACTACGGTTAGAGGTTTGTTGCTTGTATTGGAAGCAGCTAGGTTGATTTAGGGCTTGCTGGGACGGTAAAAGGTCAAAAACTGCCCGGACGAATTTTCGTCCGGGCAGTTTTTGATGTGAAACAAGGCGATTACACCATGCTCTTCAGCTCAGGGCTGATGATGAGGGTGGCCTCGGTGGCGGCCTGAATTTCCTCCACGGTGAACTCGGGGTTGTACTCGGTGAGCACCAAGCCCTTATCGGTGACCTCCATCACGCCCATCTCGGTGATGATCTTGGTGATGCACTTGACGGCGGTGTAGGGCAGCTTGCACTTCTTCAGGATCTTGGGATTGCCCTTGGCGGTGTGCTCCATGGCCACGATGACATTCTTGGCGCCCACCAGCAGGTCCATGGCGCCGCCCATGCCGGGCATCTTCTTGCCGGGGATGATCCAGTTGGACAGGGAACCCTCCTCGTCCACCTCCAGGCCGCCCAGGACGGTGGCGTCCACGTGGCCGCCGCGGATCAGGCCGAAGGACACGGAGGAGTCGATGAAGCTGCCGCCGGGGATAATGCCGGAGGGAGAGCCGCCGGCGTCCACATCATGGATGGGGTCGGGGTTCTCGCCGGCGGAGGCGGAGCCGATGGTGCCGTTCTCGGCCTGGAGGGTCACATGGATGCCCTCAGGCAGATAGTTGGGAACCAGGGTGGGCAGGCCAATGCCCAGGTTGACCACATCGCCGTCCTTCAGCTCCTTGGCCACGCGGGCGGCGATAAAACCTTTGATCTGAGACTTTTCCATTAGTAGAGACCTCCCTCAACCACATAATCCACAAACACGCCGGAGGTGCGCACATCCTCGGGGGCGATGCCGCCAATCTCCACCACCTGCTCGGCTTCCGCGATGACGGTGTCAGCAGCGGTGGCCATGACGATGTTGAAGTTGCTGGTGGTGCCCTTGTACCAGACGTTGCCCGCCTTGTCGATCTTATAGCCGGCGATGACAGCGAAGTCGGCGTGGATGGGGGCCATCAGCAGGTAGTCCTTGCCGTTGATGGTCTGCTTGCCCAGACAATAGGGGTTGTCCTCCACAATGGTGCCCACGCCGGTGGGGGTGAGCACGCCGCCCAGGCCGGCGCCATCGGCCCGAATCATCTCAGCCAGAGAGCCCTGGGGGATAAGCACGACCTCCAGGGTGCCGTCCTGCATGGACTGGGTGGCGACCTCGGGGTTCAGGCCCACATGGGTGGCGATGAGCTTCTTGACCTGCTTGTTGTGGATGAGCTTAGCCACGCCGTAGTAGTCCTCGCCCATGGGGCCGCCGGGCATGGAGCCGTCGTTGCAAATCATGGTCAGGTCCTTGACGCCGCTTTTGGACAGGGCATCAATAAACTTGTGGGCGTTGCCGCAGCCCATGAAGCCGCCGAACATGATGCTGGCGCCGTCAGGAATGAGCTTGACCGCCTCTTCGATGGATACGAATTTAGGCATTGTATATGACCTCCTAAATGTTTGATATATGAGCGGGTGGCGGGAGGGCAGGATCCTCCGCGCATTTGAGGCCCCGCCGAGGCCCGGCAGAGCGGGCCCGGTGGGGAGAGGAGGCGCAAGGGAGCGGACGAAATTTTCGCCGTCAGGCGGAAATGAAGTCAAGCGGACTTTGCGCCTAGGATGTCACGCTTCGCCTGTTCGCGACGCCCGGCTTCCCTGCGGCTCCGGGCTGCTCACGACGGCTCAGACGCTCCTGCTCAGCACTTCTCGAAGATGGTGGCGACGCCCATGCCGCCGCCGATGCAAAGTGTGGCCAGGCCGCGCTTGGCCTCAGGCCGCTTCTGCATCTCATGGAGCAGGGTGACGATGATCCGCGCGCCGGAAGCGCCCACAGGGTGGCCGATGGAGATGGCGCCGCCGTTGACGTTGACTTTGTTCATGTCGAACTTCAACTCCCGGGCCACGGCGATGGACTGGGCGGCAAAGGCCTCGTTGGCTTCGATCAGGTCCATGTCGTCAATGGTCAGGCCAGCCTTATCCATGGCCTGGCGGGAGGCGACCACGGGTCCCACGCCCATAACCTTCGGGTCCACGCCGCCCTGGCCCCAGCTGACCAGCTTGGCCATGGGCTTCAGGCCGTACTTGGTCACGGCCTCGCCGGAGCACAGCACGATGGCGGCAGCGCCGTCGTTGATACCGGAGGCGTTGGCGGCGGTGACACGCTGGACGTGCTTCTTGGTGTGTTCACCGTTCACGGCGGTGAGCTCAAAGGTGTGCACGACCTCTTCGTGGATGGACTCGTGGCCGACGGGGAAGGCGCCGCGCAGCTTGGCCACGGACTCCTTGGTGACGCCGGCCTTGGGGAACTCGTCCACCTTAAACTCCACCATTTCCTTTTTCTTTTTGACCATCACGGGAACAATCTCGTCCTCGAACCTGCCGGCCTTCTGGGCGGCCTCGGTCTTCTGCTGGGAGGAGGCGGCGAACTCGTCCAGCTCTTCCCGGGTGATGCCCCAGATATCGCAGATGTTCTCTGCGGTGGTGCCCATGTGGTAGTTGTTGAAGGCGTCCCACAGGCCGTCGTTGACCATGGTGTCCACCATGGTGGTATTGAACATGCGGGCGCCGCCCCGGGCGGTGGGCACCGCGTAGGGGGCCATGGTCATGTTCTCAGTGCCGCCGCACACCACCACGTCGGCATCGCCAGCCAGGATGGCACGGGCGGCCTCGATGACACTCTTCATGCCGGAGCCGCACACCATGCCCACGGTGTAGGCGGGGACGGAGTAGGGCAGGCCGGCCTTCACGCCTACCTGACGGGCCACGTTCTGGCCCTGGGCGGCGGTGAGGATGCAGCCGAACATCAGCTCGTCCACGTTCTCAGGCTTCAGGCCGGCCCGCTCCAGCGCGGCTTTAACCACCACTGCGCCCAGCTCGGCGGCGGGGGTGTTGGACAGACTGCCCTGAAAAGCGCCCACCGCCGTGCGGCAGCAGCTGGCTACGTAGAGTTCTTTCATGTTGTAAAACCTCCAAAAAATAATTTTCACAGAAGTTACGCATCTACCAAAATTATATACCCGTGGTCCTAAAAAAGCAACAGTTTGATGGGATCAATTTAGTCGGCTAATTTAATTTTTTTAGAAGGCAAAGGGGCCCGCCTGGCGTGGGCCCCTTTCAGGAGTTCCAATGGTAAGGAGAACAGAGGGTCACAGACCAAATTCAAACAGATTTTCCAGCCGGAAGCTGCTGGCAGAATAGAGCAGCGTCACTAGGTCGGGCTGAAGCTCAGCCAAGGTGGAGGACAGATCCCCTTCAAAATACCGTAGGTCAATGGTGACCAGCTTGCCGCAGGACAGAGCCAGGAAGGGGGTCAGGGCGCAGGAAAAGGACTCCCGCAGGAGAACCACAGTCGGTCCGTCGGGGTCACTCTCATTGACGATGGTGGAGACGCCGAAGTCTCCGCCAGAGTAGTATACATAGGGGTTGCCGTTAAACCAGTCCCGCTGCTGGATGTACTCCGGGAAGCATAGGGCCTGCTGGAAGGAGCCGGAGCGCGTCTCATAGGGAGTGGTGTAGGTAAAGCTGGTATCGAATTTGGGGGTGTATACGGCGAAATCGTCCACCCCGGCGTAGAGAGAGCCAACCCGTTTGCCCTGACTCCCCAGGAACAGGTCCTCATAGACTGTCCGCTCATAGCTGTCCGGGTCGGTATACACCTGGGCAGTGACGTAGCCATAGCGGTCCTCCAACTCCGCGGCCAGAGTCTGATAGGCCAGGAAGGCTCCATCGGCGTTCCAGTGGTGGTCAGTGACAAAGAACAGGTCCTCCCAGCGGCCTGACTCCAAAAAGGCGGGGCGCAGGTCCAGGGTGTCCACTCCGGCTTGGGCGGTCAGGTGCAGGAAGGCATCGGCGTAGTCGTTGCCGTACTCGTTGACCCCGGCGGGCAACTGTCCGCCCTCCGGAGGAATCTTCTCCGGGGCGACCGCCGCCAGGAAGGAAGCGCCCAGGCTCTCCACATACTGGGCTAGGGCGGCGGTGCGCTCCGCCTGAAGGGTGGGGGCGGTATACTGGTTGTCCAGGCCGCAGAAGGTCAGCGCCCCGGTGGACAGCTTGATGACCGTGTTGTCCGACGACACATCCGCCACCATCCGGCGGCCCGCCAGCCGCTGCACTCCGCCGTAGAGCTGGATGAACAGGTGCGAGCCGTCCAGAGTCTCATTGAGGGCGGCCTCGGTATGCTCCGTCACATAGACGGCCTTGGCGATCAGGGAGCGGTCTGAGGGGTCCTCCTGATTTTGCCAGCCTTGGACCAAGTCCGTCCAGATGGAGGGCAGGCCCAGGCAGGTGAGCAGGGCCATGGCGGCCAGAAAGACCAAAAAGAATACGGCGGTGATGGTATTGCTTCGCTTCATAGAGGCAGCCCTCCTCAAAACTGGAAGTAGATAAAGGGATTATAGGTCTGCTTAATGAGGAAGGAGGAACAGACCACAAACAGGGCAAGCAGTCCCAGGGACAGTCCCACCGACCACACCGGGGCCAGCCGGCTCTTTTCCGCCTTGGCCCGGAGCCAGGGGGCAAAGGGGACGGCGAACAGCACCCCGGCGGCCAAAAACACCAGGTTTTCCCGCAGGTAGAACCCCGCCAGCGCCTCTCCCGCGCCGTTGGCGCCAAAGAGGGCGGCGAAATACTGCCCGGCGGCGGTAAGGCTGTCCGCCCGGAAAAAGACCAGGGAAAAGGTAAACGCCAGCATAGTGTACAGATGCTGGAGAGGGGCGGGCCAACCCTGGCCCAGACGGCAGTACTTTTCCAGCACGATCAAGACAAAGCTGAATAGCCCCCAGCACAGGAACGTCCAGTTAGCCCCGTGCCAGATGCCGGTGAGGGACCAGACGATGAGCAAATTGCGCAGCTGCTTAGCATGGCCCACCCGGCTGCCACCCAGGGGAATATACACATAGTCCCGGAACCAGCTGGTCAGGGAAATGTGCCAGCGGCGCCACAGGTCGATAAAGCTGCGGGCCGCATAGGGCCAGCGGAAGTTCTCATCAAAGTGGAAACCGAACATCTTACCAAGGCCGATGGCCATGTCCGAGTAGCCGGAGAAGTCGTAGTATAGCTGGAGCGTATAGCAGGCCAACCCCAGCCAGGCCATAGCGGCGGTAGGAGCGGCGGCGGCGAAAGCGGCGTCGGCCACCACCGCCAGCTGGTTGGACAGTAGCACCTTTTTCCCCAGGCCAATGAGGAAGCGGTGGGTGCCGTCGGAGAAGTCGGCCCAGTTCCCTCTCCGGTGCTGGATATCCCAGGCCACCGTCTCATACTTCACGATAGGGCCTGCCACCAGCTGGGGGAACAGGGCCACATACAGGCCCACATTCATGGGATTTTTCTGAGCCTCCGCCTTGCCACGGGCCACGTCAAACACATAGCTCATAGCCTGAAAGGTGAAGAAGGAGATGCCGATGGGCAGCTCGATGCCGAACAGGGACAGCTTCCAGCCCAGCAGATTCAAGGTGCTGATGGTAAAGTCCAGGTACTTGAACACGAACAGCAGGGACAGGTTGACCACCGCCGCCAGCACCACCGCCGGCCGTACGCTGCGCCCTGCCGAGCGGGCGCGGCCCGCCCACAGGCCCAGCAGATAGTTGGCAAGGATGGAGCCGAGCATCAGCAGCAGCGCCTCATGGGCACCCCAGCCGTAGAAGAACAGGGAGGCCAGGAACAGGAACACATTCTGCCCCGTCCGCCAGCGCCGCAGGGGGAGGTAGTACACCAGCAGCACGGCCGGGAGAAAGGCGAACAGAAAAATCGAGCTGGAAAATACCACAGGCAACGCCTCGTTTCACCAGGATAGCCCCGAGCGGAGCGCGGGCGGGGAGCCATTTTCCCGCAGGCCCTGCGGGAATCATGAAAACCGCGGTTTTCATGGACAAGCCATTCCATTATAAAAGGAAAAAAAGGAGCTTGTCAACCGCTCGGGAAGAAAAAGAGCCGCCCCGCGCATTCAGCGGGGCGGCCGGGGAAATCCGGGGGAAATTTAGTTCTTGCGCAGGGCACGGCGGACCGCTTTTTCGATCTCGCAGATAATGACGGGGAGAATAGACAGGCCCAGTACCACAGCCCACTCCGGGGCGGTGAGGGCGCACACCTCGAACACACCCATCAGAGGAGGCACCAGCAGCACCGCCAGCTGGAGCACCATGCCGACTAAGAAGGCCTTGTTCATGGCCGGGTTAGACAGGATGCCCAGCTTGAAGATGGACTGGTCCTCGCTTCTCACGTCAAAGGCGTGGAACAGCTGGCAGAAGGTCAGGGTAGCGAAGGCCATGGTGTTGGCGGTGGCATCGGCCACCGAAGGGTCACTGAGGACATACTCGCCCAGGAAATAGGCGGCCAGGGTGAGCAGGCCCACCATGGCGCCCTGCCAGGCCAGGCGGATGGAGAAGCCCTTATTGAACAGGGACTCCTTGGCGGAGCGGGGCTTCTCCTGCATGACGGAGTGCTCCACCGGCTCCATGCCCAGGGCCAGGGCGGGCAGGGAGTCGGTGACCAGGTTCAGCCACAGTAGCTGGACAGGGACCAGGGGGTCCTGGTGGAAGTTGAACAGGGTGGCCAGAAACAGGGTAACGATCTCGCCAATGTTGCAGGACAGAAGGTAGTGAATGGCTTTTTTGATATTGGAGTAGATGCCTCGGCCCTGCTCCACCGCATGGACGATGGTGGCGAAGTTGTCGTCGGTGAGGATCATGTCCGCCGCGCCCTTAGCCACGTCGGTGCCGGTGATGCCCATGGCGCAGCCGATGTCAGCCACCTTCAGGGCGGGGGCGTCGTTGACGCCATCGCCGGTCATGGCCACCACCATGCCCTTCTTCTGCCAGGCCTTGACAATGCGCATCTTATGCTCCGGAGACACCCGGGCGTAGACAGAGAATTTGTCCACGTCCTGCTCCAGCATGTCCTGACTCATAAAATCCAGATCCTCGCCGGTAATGGCCAGGTCGCCGTCCCGGTAGATGTCCAGCTCCTTGGCGATGGCCACGGCGGTGAGTTTGTGGTCGCCAGTGATCATCACCGGGCGGATGCCCGCGCCGTAGCACTCGGCCACCGCCTGCTTGACCTCCATCCGGGGCGGATCGATCATGCCCACCAAGCCCACGAAGGTCAAGTCGGTTTCCAGGTTTTCTGTGGTCAGCTCACCTTGGGGCAGCGCGTCAATGTCCTTATAGGCGCAGCCCAGCACACGCAGGGCTTTTTCCGCCATAGCGGCGTTGGCCGCCTCCACTTGTTTCGTGTGGGCGGAGGTAAGCGCCTTGACAGAGCCGTCCAGAATGTGGGTGCAGCGGGACAGCAGCACGTCGGGAGCGCCCTTGACCATCACCCGCAGCCGGCCGTTCACGGGATGGACCGTGCTCATGAGCTTGCGGTCAGAATCGAAGGGCAGCTCGGCGGTGCGGGGCATCTCCGCCTCCAGCTTGTTTTTATCCAGTCCCTCTTTGCAGGCGATGTCCACAAAGGCAGTCTCGGTGGGGTCACCGGCGGTCTTAATGGAGCCGTCTTCCTGATAGGTCAGGGTGGTATCATTGCACAGTGCGCCGATGGTGAGTGCTTCCTTCCGATGCTGATCCCCTTGGGACCACACCTCCACCACGGTCATCTTATTCATGGTCAGGGTGCCGGTCTTATCCGAGCAGATCACTCCGGCGCAGCCCAGGGTCTCCACCGCGGGCAGCTTTTTTACAATGGCATTGTACTTCACCATCCGCTGTACGCCCAGAGCCAGCACGATGGTGACAATGGCGGGCAGGCCCTCTGGGATGGCGGCCACCGCCAGGGACACGGCGGACATGAACATCTCCAGCAAGCCCTTCTGGTACAGCAGGCCCACCCCGAACATGACGGCGCACACCGCCAGGCATACAAAGGACAGGGTCTTGGAAATCTCGGCCATCTTTCGCTGAAGCGGGGTGGAGGTATCGTCCTCACTGGTGAGCATCTGAGCGATGCGGCCCACTTCCGTGTCCATTCCGGTGGCAGTGACCACACAGGTGGCCCGGCCGTTGGTGATGACGGTGGAGGAGATGACCATGTTCTTCCGGTCACCCAGGGCGGTCTCTTCGGGCAGGGAGTTCACAGCTTGCTTGCTGACGGGGACGGACTCGCCGGTCATAGCCGACTCATCCGCTTTTAGGTTGGCACACTCCAGGATGCGGGCGTCGGCAGGGACCAGGTCGCCGGCTTCCAGCACGATGATGTCGCCGGGGACCAGCTTGTCGGTCTCCAGTCGGACCAGCTGGCCGTCCCGCAGCACTTTGGCCAGGGGAGCCGACATTTTCTGCAAAGCCTCCAGGGCCTTTTCCGCGCTGTTTTCCTGGGAGATGGAGATAATGGCGTTGACAATGACGATGACCAGAATGATGACCGCCTCGATCCACTCCTCACCGCCGGAGGAGATGAGGGACAGCACGGCGGCGGCCAGCAGCACGATGATCATGGGGTCCTTCATCTGGTTGAGGAAGCGCTTGGCTAAGCTCTCCTTTTTGGCGCCCTCTAATCGGTTGGGGCCGTGCTTTTCCAGCCGTTCTTCCGCCTGGCGGCTGGTCAAGCCCCGGCGTTGGTCGGCACCTAACTCGGACATGACCTGGTCAGGGGTTTTGGTGAACCATTGGCTCACGGTGGCAACACTCCTTCTTCTTATACAGCGTATTCCGATAGCTCCATAATAACAGGCGGAGGAAGCAGAAATAGGGGAATCCTGGGACAAGCCTGGAATTGGCGGCGAACAAGAAAAAAGACTTATCCGCGGCGGGGCTGCCGCGGATAAGTCTCATCATTTCATCCAAGGCCAGGCAAAGAACGCCATGATGTTGGCACTTGTCACGGGATGGACCCGTTGACTACTCCCTTATCGCATGACTATTGTATCAAGGGGAGGGCGGGACTGTCAAGAAAAATTTTACCAGAATCCTTGTCAGCCCAACAGCGCTGTCAAGCAGTTTTGCCATCAGGTACCATCAGAGGGCTGGCTGGACGGATCAGCGGAGGGCTGACTGGACGGTTCGGCGGAGGCGTTGTTGAGAAGCTCCACGGAATAGGCCATGTAACGCTGATAGAACGATGCGATGTCCAGGCTGGAAATGTCGTCGGACACAGAGACATCGGCCGCCTCAACCCCTTCCATCACGAGGGCATCTGCCTGCTCTGAAATCCAGTCGTCGTGATAGTTGCTGGCATCCACCGGCAGGCGCAGGATGATGTGATAACCCGCACTGGTTTCCACAATATCAGAAAGCTCACCGGGCTTCAGGGCCATAGAGGCCTCCTCGAACTCCGGGATCATGTCGTTTGGCCCGGCCACATAGCCGTTGGGGGCGGCCAGGCTGCCGTCGCTGTCCCGTCCGTCCTCGCTGTATTCGTTCATCAGTTGGTCGAACAGGGCCTCCATGTCGTCGCTGGCCTGGAGCTGGCTCAGCAGGTCTTCGGCCAAGGCCTTCTGCTGGGCGTTAAACTCGTCGGCAGTCATGGTCACATTGTCCGCGTCGTCGGTTACGTCTTTGTCCGTGGTCTTGAGCAGAATGTGCTTGACGGCGTAAATCCCGTTGTCAGCGACGTACTGCTCCAAATCGGCATCGGTGGGTTCTCCCACCAGCTTGTCAGCTAGGCTAGTAAACAGATAGCTGTTGGTGTTGACGTAATAGAAGCCGTCTTGCGACAGGCCAGAGCTTTGGAGCAGGGTCTGGAAGCTGCCCTCGCCATTCTCATCCTCATAGGCGTCAATCTGGGACTGGAGGTCAGCGTCCTGCTCGCTGGTGACGGAGATGCCGTTTTCTTCACACAGCTGGCGCAGCACCGCGTAATAGGTAACAGCGGTCTGAACGTCGTCCAATAGGTAATCCACAATCTCCTGGTTGGTGAAATCGGCGGCGGCGCCGTACTGGTAATAATAGGAGTCCAGGTAGTAGCAGTCATAGGCCAGCCAATACAGATACAGCTCGTTGGGGATGTCCACCCCGTTGACGGTGAGGGCGGTATCACCGTCCTTCAGGCCGCTGGCAAACTCGAACATGGTCTGGGTCAGGTCCACCTGAATATCGGCGGAGGGGGAGGCGCTGGGATCAGCGGGGGACGCGGAGGGATCCGGTGAGCCGGAAGGATCCGCCTCACCGTTTTGGCAGGCGGCCAGGGCAAGGCACAGGGACGCGGATAGCCCCAGTGCCAGCAGTCGTTTCCAAAGTTTCATGTTGATTCTCCTTAATGTGCTTCATACGCGAAAATTTGAGGCGGGCACGGCCCGTCCTGTGCGCTGCGCCCCATATTGTACCACCAGGTGGGGGAAAAGGCAATCAGTTTTCGTCGCTCTGGCAGGAATCCTGACCCTTGGACCATCCAAGGACGCAGCCCTTAAAGCGGTCAAGGGCATCAGTCCTTGCCGCCCCCGCCCTCCGGGCCGGGACTTTTAGCCGCCTCCGGCGGGATGAGGGCCTGATAGCTCTCTACCAGCTTGGAGGCCATGCGCAGCGGGTCCTCTCCTTTCTTGAGCTTGAGGGTGAGCACCGCCTTGTCCCCCGGGGAGAACAGCACCCGGCCAGGGAACAGCCCGGCGGCCTGGGAGATGTGCTCCAGGTCGAACTCGTCCAGGGTAAAGAGGATGCTCATCCCCTTTTGGGAGATGTCCGAAATGGCACAGTCCGCCGCCCGGCCCCGGAGCAGGGCCACCGAGATCAGGTTGTTCACCGTCCGGGGCGGATCGCCGAAGCGGTCGATGAGCTCGTCGGTCATGTCGTCCGCATCCTCCGATGTGCGGATGCGGGCGATGCGGCGGTACAGGTCCATGCGCTGCTCAGGGGAGGGGACGTATCTGTCCGGGATGGAGGCGGCCACCGACAGATCGGCGGTGCACTCCCGGCGCTTGGCCGGGGCCTCCCCCTTCTCCTCCAGCACCGCCTCCTCCAGCAGCTTCAGGTACAGGTCATAGCCCACGCTCATCAGAAAGCCTGACTGCTCGGGGCCCAGCAGGTTGCCCGCGCCCCGGATCTCCAGATCCCGCATGGCAATCTTGATTCCGCTGCCCAGCTCTGTAAACTCCCGGATAGCCTGAAGCCTTTTTTCCGCCTCTTCCCGGAGGAGCTTATCCCTTCTGTACATGAGAAAGGCATAGGAGGTACGGCTGGAACGTCCCACGCGCCCTCTGATCTGATAGAGCTGTGAAAGCCCCAGGCGGTCTGCATCGTGAATGATAATCGTGTTGGCATTGGGGATATTCAGCCCCGTTTCAATAATCGTGGTGGAAACGAGCACGTCAATGTCGCCATTGACAAAGTCGAGCATAATCCGCTCCAGCTCGTGCTCCCTCATCTGCCCGTGAGCAAAGGTCACCTGGGCGTCAGGCACCAGGGAGGCCACATGGTTTGCTATCTCCTCAATGTTGTTGACCCGGTTGTATACATAGTACACCTGCCCGCCTCTGGCCACCTCCCTGTTGATGGCCTCCCGCACCATCTCGTCGTTGTACTCCATCACATAAGTCTGGATCGGCAGACGGTCCACCGGAGGTTCCTCCAGAACACTCATATCGCGGATTCCGATAAGGCTCATGTGGAGTGTCCTGGGGATCGGCGTCGCCGTCAGGGTGATGACATCCACGTTTTCCTTCAGCTTTTTAATCTTCTCCTTGTGGGCCACCCCGAACCGCTGCTCCTCGTCGATAATGAGGAGTCCCAGACTCTTGAACTCCACGTCCTTTGACAGCACCCGGTGGGTTCCGATGAGCACGTCCACAAAGCCCTTTTTCAGATCCTCCAAGGTCCGTTTCTGCTCTGCCGGCGTGCGAAACCGCGACAGCATATCCACCCGGACCGGAAAATCCTTCATTCTCTGGACAAAGGTATTGTAATGCTGCTGGGCCAGGATCGTGGTGGGAACCAGATAAACCACCTGCTTTCCCTCCTGGATGGCCTTGAAGGCTGCCCTCAGGGCAATCCCCGTCTTTCCGTAGCCCACATCCCCGCAGATCAGACGATCCATGATCTTCCTGCTCTCCATGTCTCTCTTGACTGCGTCAATGGCCTCCAGCTGATCCTCTGTCTCCTCGTAGGGGAACATCTCCTCAAATTCTCTCTGCCATACCGTGTCAGGGCCGTACTGGAAGCCCTCCTGCTCCTGCCTTGCGGCATAGAGCTTTACCAGATCCTTGGCAATCTCCTTTACCGCTCCCCGCACCCGGGTCTTCGTCTTATTCCACTCGCTTCCTCCAAGACGGTTCAGCTTCGGCCGCTTGGCGTCCGCTCCCGCATACTTCTGGATTCCCTCCAGCTTTGTGGCCGGAAGATAGAGGTTTCCTCCGTCTGCGTACTCGATTTTAATATAGTCCTTTACCACCTTGTCCTGTTCGATCTTCTCGATTCCCCGGTAGATTCCAAGGCCATGGTTTTCATGTACCACATAGTCTCCCACGGAGAGCTCGGAAAAGCTCTGGATTTTCCTTCCCTCGTAGGCCGTCTTTTTCTTCTTTCTCTTTTTTCCCTGACCGCTTCCGAACATGTCGCCCTCTGTGATGACAGCAAATTTCAGAAGCGGGTACTCAAAGCCCCGGTGGAGGTTTCCGTAGGTGACCATAATCTCCCCGGCCTTCACCTGTCCGCCGTCCTCATCCGGCAGATAGGCCTTCAGCCCGTACTCTCTCAGGTCGCCGGCCAGACGGCTGGCCCTTGTCCTGGAGCCAGTCAGAAGGACTGTTCTGTATTTCTCCTTCTGCCACCTGGTCAGATCCTTGATCAGCATCTCAAAGCCGTTCTGATAGGAGCCCATGCTCTTGGCCTCAATGCTGTACTTTTTTTTCACAGAAAAGCCTGTCATCCTCTGATCAAGCCCTGACACCAGAAGCGTATGGCTTCCTGACATCATAGCGGCTGTGGCCTTTGCCGAATAGAGAAAGTCTGTCTGCCCGGGAAGCAGATATCCTCCCTCCAGCCGGTGGGCCATGCTCTCCCGAAATTCCAGTTCCACCGCTTCAGCCTTCTCCTTGATTCTCAGAGGCTCATCGAGAAATACAGCCAGCTCCTCCTTGGGGAAATACTCCAGGAAGGAAACGGTTTTTTCGGCAAAATACTGGATGAAGCCGCCCAGGCCGTGTACCTTAAAGCCCTCTCTGATCTCCTCGGACAGCTCCCTCACCAGCCCCTCAATCCGGTGGGCCTCCTCATTTTTCATCTGATCTCTCAGGGCTTTCCCATACTTTTTCATTTCCTTCTCGATCTTTGAAAGCCCCTTCTCCACCCGGGATTTTTCAAGCAGCAGCTCTGTTGCAGGGCAGATCTCCACCCGCTCCAGCTCCTCCACTGAACGCTGGCTTTCCGGATCAAAGCTGCGGATGGAATCTACCTCATCCCCCCACAGCTCGATTCGCACGGGAAGCTCCTCGGTCAGCGGAAAAATATCGATGATTCCGCCCCGCACGGAAAACTGTCCCATTCCGTCCACCTGTCCGACTCTCTCGTAGCCCAGCCCTGCCAGCGCTTCCTTCATCTCCTCCGTTTTCAGGCTCTCCCCGGAAACAACGGCAATCCGGCTGTTTCTGATCTCCGAAAGCGGCAGAAGGCGATCCATCAGCCCGTCCACCGTTGTCACGATCGTTCCCGCCTCGTCCTCCATCAGATGCTTGAATACCTGCATCCTCTGGCGTGTCAGCAGATTTCCATGGATATCGGAGCTGTAAAACAGCAGATCCTTGGCCGGATAGAGGAACACTGCCGGATCAAAGGTCCTGTAGTCCTCATAGATCTCCCTGGCCCTGGAATCGTCATAGGTCACAATCAGCTTCCACCTGAGGCTTCCCGCCGTCTCGCTGATCAGGTGAACCTTCTGGGAATCCACGCACCCGCTGACCTGAAGAGGCCCCTTTCCCTGTTCCAGATCCCAGATCGGAAG
>ERZ1106929.1199-NODE-1199-length-23739-cov-10.935399_pt1 | contig 23739 bp, 19 predicted proteins | sample MGYA00403662_ERZ1106929 | MGnify/ENA primary metagenome ERZ1106929 (study PRJEB35170, sample SAMEA104062442) | human gut metagenome | biome: human gut; feature: human-associated habitat; material: faeces | place: Denmark | collected 2013-02-20 ... | reverse complement strand
ATGTAATGCGTCCGGTATGGGGCGATGATTACTCCATCTGCTGCTGTGTATCTGCTACCGAGACCGGTAAGGAGATCCAGTTCTTCGGCGCTCGTGCAAACCTTGCAAAATGCCTTCTGTACGCTATCAACGGCGGTAAAGACGAGAAGACAAAACAGCAGGTTGCTCCGGAATATCAGCCGATCACTGCTGAGTATCTGGATTATGATGAGGTTATGAAGAAATACGACGTTATGATGGACTGGCTGGCTCATCTGTACGTTGGAACTCTGAACATGATCCATTACATGCATGACAAATACTACTATGAGGCAGCAGAGATGGCTCTGATCGACACCGATGTAAGACGTACCTTCGCAACCGGTATCGCAGGATTCTCTCACGTAGTAGACTCCTTAAGCGCAATCAAATACGCTAAAGTTAAAGTTATCCGTGACGAAGAAGGAATGGCTGTTGACTTCGAGACAACCGGCGACTTCCCAAGATACGGCAACGACGATGACAGAGCAGACGAGATCGCTGTATGGCTGCTTCGTACCTTCATGGACAAACTGAAATACTGCCATACCTATCGTGATTCTGAGCCGACTACCTCTATCCTTACCATTACTTCCAACGTTGTATATGGTAAAGCAACTGGTTCTCTGCCGGACGGAAGAAAAGCCGGTGAGCCTCTGTCTCCAGGAGCTAACCCGTCTTACGGCGCAGAGAAGAGCGGACTTCTTGCTTCCCTGAACTCTGTAGCAAAACTGCCGTATGAGGACGCTCTGGACGGAATCTCCAACACCCAGACCATCAACCCGGGCGCACTTGGCCATAACGACGAAGAGCGTACCGAGAACCTGGTACACGTTCTGGACGGATACTTCGAGCAGGGTGCACATCACCTGAACGTAAACGTATTCGGAACCGAAAAACTGATCGACGCAATGGAGCACCCGGAGAAACCGGAGTATGCAAACTTCACAATCCGTGTATCCGGCTATGCAGTTAAATTCATCGACCTGACAAAAGAGCAGCAGATGGACGTAATTGCACGTACCTGCCATGATCATATGTAATTTCTGAAAATGTTATTTCTAAAAGCCCCCGCGGCCGCAGCAATGCGGCTGTGGGGGCTTTTTGTATATCGGTGCTTGAATTCCAGTAAAATCCACTTGATTTAGAGTACATAAAATGAGAAAATTTATCAGATGCAGAACGCTAATTGAAAAACTTTTATCAAGTAATTCATAGCGTAAGTTACGAGTTAATGTTATAATACCAAAGTTAGAATTTCCTAACATAAGAAAAAATGGAGTTTTATTTATGAAAAAGAAAATTGTTGCAGCATTTTGTCTTGCCATGGTGATGACGGTCGGCGGATGTTCCGGTGCGGGGACAGCAGCGCAGCCGGAGAGCAGTGAAAGTCAGACACAGCTGGCGTCTGTTTCGGAGTCTTCGAGCAGTTCTGACGCTTCGGAAGAGAATTCCACGCAGAAATCCGCATCATCCACAGCTTCTTCCGATGCCGCAGATGCATCGAGCAGCCGAGATATTTTTGCGATGGATACGTACATGACGGTCACTGCCTATGGTCCGAATGCAGAAACGGCGGTGGATCAGGCGCAGCAGGAGATTGAGCGGCTGGATGCACTTCTGTCGACCGGAGAGGAGACGAGTGAAGTAGCGCAGATCAATGCAAACGGCGGCGGAACCTTATCGGAGGATACCACCTATCTGCTGGAACGCTCGCTGGATCTGTATGACAGCACAAACGGCGTTTTCGACATCGCAATTTATCCGATCATGGACGCCTGGGGTTTTACAACCGGAAATTATACGGTTCCTTCGGATGAGACGATCGAAAGTCTCCTTCCACTGACCGATGCCAATGACATTCTTTACGACAAGGACAGCGCATCGATCAGCTTTGCCAAGGACGGCATGAAAATCGACTTCGGCGGAATCGCAAAGGGTTATACATCCGGCAGAATTGCGGATATTTACCGGGAATGCGGTGTGACGAGCGGGCTCATCAACCTCGGTGGAAACGTTCAGGTTGTCGGCACGAAAACGGATGGCAGCAAATGGCGTGTTGCCGTGCAGAGTCCGGAAGCAGAGGATGATTATCTCGGCATTCTCTCGACGGCCGACCGGGCGGTTATTACTTCTGGCGGCTATGAGCGGTATTTCGAACAGGACGGCGTGAAATATCATCACATCATTGACCCGTCGACCGGTCATCCGGCGAACAACGGCCTGGTGTCGGTGACGATCGTAAGCGCTGACGGTACCCTGGCGGACGGCCTTTCGACTTCGCTTTTCATTATGGGAAAAGACAAGGCGGCCGAATACTGGCGTGCTCACAGCGATGAATTTGACACCATTTTGGAGGATGAGGACGGCATTCTGTACGTAACAGAAGGAATCGCCGATGATTTCACTTCCGATCATGAGACAAACATTATCAGGAAAGACGGTGATACATAACCATGGGAAAATGGAAAAAACTCACAGCATTTGCACCGGCCCTCGCGGCAGTCATCGTGGCAGCCTGCGCGGGTATTTCACTGAATGGCTATACGGCACCGGTTTATGCCGTAGAACAGCCGGAGGCGCTGGTGACACCGGAGCCGGAACAGGATACCGATGCAGCGGAAAAGAAAGATGCTACAAAAAAGAAGGACAATACCAAAAAGACAACCGATACCGAAGCGGAACTTGTCGCAGCAGTCGGTTCCGGTAGCTTTGAGCTAGCGGACGGAACGTACGAAGGAAGCGGAACAGGTTTTGGCGGTACAATTACAGTCTCTGTCGTATTGAAAGACAAAACGATTCAGTCGATCTCGATTGTAAGCGCTCCCGGCGAGGACGCAGCTTTCCTGAGCCGTGCGAAGGGAGTTATCGACCGTATCATCGCATCCCAGAGTGTGGATGTGGATACGGTTTCTGGTGCAACTTTCAGTTCAAAAGGTATCCTTGCAGCCGTGAAAAATGCACTGACCGGTCAGGAGGACACTTCAGAACCGGCATCCGCATCAGGAGCGGCAGGCGGCGGAGCCTCTGCCGGCGGAACAGTTACGGTATCTAAAATTGAAGAGCCGGCTGCCTACCGGGATGGAACGTATTACGGAACCGGAACGGGATTTGGCGGCACAATGAAAGTCTGTGTTGTTGTCAGCGGCGGAAAAATTGCTTCGATTGATATTGTGGAAAACAGCGATACGCCAAGCTACCTTTCCAGTGCTTTCTCTCTGATTTCGACGATTATCTCAACACAGAGTACGAATGTGGATACGGTCTCCGGCGCGACATACAGCTCCCGCGGTATTATTGAAGCTGTGCGGAGTGCCTTAAGTCAGGCGGCAGTGAACGGGTCTTCCAGTACAAACGGAGGAAGCCAGGGCAATACAAACAACGGAAACAACAGTCAGAATAACGGCCAGAACAATAACAACTCGTCTGCATCCAAGGGAAGTTTTCCTTATCAGGACGGAATTTATTACGGAACGGCCGCCGGTTTCCAGGGAGACATCAAAGTGGCGGTAGCCCTGCAGGATCAGACGATCAAAGCGGTACTGATTCTGGAAAACGAAGATGACGAGACATTCTTCAACCGTGCCAAAGTCGTAGCGGACCGCATCGTAGACGGACAGAAAACCGATGTGGATCTCGTATCCGGCGCAACGTACAGCTCCCGCGGCATCCAGAACGCAGTAAAACAAGCGCTGGAAAATGCGAAGAAAGCAACAAACGGCGAGACCGTTCCGGATAACGGAACGAGCAGCGGCGGAACCACAACGATTCCGGAAGGAAAATTCCCATACGAGGAAGGCATTTACTACGGAACCGGCGAGGGCTATCTGGGAGACATTACAACGGCAGTTGTCATTCAGGATGGGACGATCAAGGCAATTCTCGTGACCGAGAGTGAAGATGACGAAGCATTCTTAAAACGCGCAAAACAGACAGCAAAGGATGTTGTGAAAAACCAGACACTGGAAGTCGACACCGTTTCCGGCGCAACCTACAGCTCCAGGGGAATTCTTGCGGCAATCGAGAAAGCTTTAAAAGAGGCAGAACGCGTAACTGAGGAAAAGAAAAATCCAACCCCGACGCCAACGGTAACTCCGACACCGACGGAAACACCAACCCCGACCGAAACCCCGGAGCCAACTGAGACGCCAACACCAACACCGACGGAAATTCCGGAACAAAAGATCTATCAGGACGGCGAATACACAGCGATTGCCGTCTGCGAGCCGGATGAAGATGAAGATTTTACCGCTTATCAGCTTTCCGTGACGGTAACAATTGAAAACGATAAAATCGTAGCGTTAAGCAACATCACCGGTGACGGAGACAGTCAGAATGCCTCCTACATCCGCTGCGCATCCGAAGGAACCTCCAAAATCAAAGGCGTTTCCGCTCAGATTCTGGAAACCGGAACGCTTGAGAACATCGACACCGTTTCCCGTGCAACCTGCTCCTCAAAAGCCATTCTTGAGGCATGCCGGAATGCGCTGGATGCTGCGAAAGTAATACAATAAAGGGGAAAACAGATGAGACAATTGATTGTTCGTTTTTTGAATGTCGCTGTCATTGCTGCTGTTCTGATCGGCTACAATACCGTACTCGATAAAAGAGACAAAGAGGATCAGATTGCGCGGCTCTCGGCAGAGCTTGAGACGACCCAGCTTCAGAAGGAAAATCTGCAGGCCGCAGCAGCTGCATCCAACACGGCGGATACGGCTGCAAGTGAAGCAGCAGAAGCAGAAGGGCAGTACGTGGACGGTACGTATGACGGTGAAGCTGACGGCTTCGGCGGCACCATTGCAGTTGAAGTAACCGTAGAGGGCGGCCAGATTACCGATCTTGCCATCACATCCGCCGACGGCGAGGACAGTGCGTATCTGTCAAACGCGGAGGCGATCATTCCAAAGATTATTGAGGCACAGTCCGCCGATGTTGATACGATCAGCGGAGCAACATTCAGCTCCACCGGTATCAGAAATGCGGCGCAGGAAGCAATAGAAAAGGCGGAGAAATAACATGAAAAATTTAGATCTATCCACATTACCGGCAAAGAAGAGAAAACAGATCGTTTCCTGCCTGCGTGCCGGAATCCAGCTTTTATATTTCCTGTTTCTTCCGTCAGTATTTACCGCTGCATTTAACGGAGTGAAATACATTTTTACGCAGCTTGGACAGGGTGAAAAAATTGAGATGACCGCGTTTGTGTCGGCTCTGCTCCTTGTCTGTGCATTTACGATTGTTTTCGGCAGATTTTTCTGCGGTTTTGCATGCGCTTTTGGAAGTCTGGGGGATGCAATGCACGCAATTTATGGTATAATCTGTAAGAAACGTAAAAAGAAGCCCAGATGCATCAAACCGGAGCTGGCAAAAAAACTGGTACTGATCAAATACGGCATTCTGCTTCTGATTGCCCTTTGCTGCTTTGCAGGAGTTTATCAGAAAGCAAGAGGAACAAGCCCGTGGGATGTCTTTTCCATGCTGCATGCGGGAAATTTCCGACTTTCCTCTTATATTCCAGGCATTGTTCTTCTGGTGCTGATCCTGGTCGGCATGTTCTTTGAAGAGCGCTTTTTCTGCCGTTTCCTGTGCCCAATGGGAGCTGTCTTTTCTCTGCTTCCGATCCTGCCGTTCTTTACTCTGCACCGGAAACGCGAAAACTGCATCCGCGGCTGCAGCGCCTGCACGAGACAGTGCCCGTCAGCAGTGGAACTGCCATCCGATGGATCCGTGGAAATCTCCGGCGACTGTTTCCAGTGCCAGAAATGTATTGATACGTGTCCAAAAGGCAATATCCGCTGCGGGGTAAAGGAACTTCACGGAAATGAAATCCTCTTTACGCTGTTCCGTGCTGTATTTCTGCTGACACTGCTGTTATGGGCTGGCATCTGATTCAGAATAAGGAAAACTATATGAAGAAAAAAGATCTGATTCTGGCAGGCGCCGTTCTGCTCCTGGCTGGAATCCTTGCCCTGGCGCTTCGGCTGCCGAAAACGGAAAATGGAAATACCATGAAAGTCACGGTGGACGGCGAGGTCTACGGAACGTATTCACTCGCAGAAAATCAGACCGTGAAAATTCAGACGGGTCACGGAACGAATGTCCTGGTGATTGAAAACGGAAGTGCCCATATGGAAGAAGCTGACTGCCCGGACGGCTACTGCAAAAGACAGGGTACGATTTCCCGGGTAAATGAGACGATCGTGTGCCTGCCGCATAAGCTGGTTGCGGAGGTAGAAAGTGACGGATCCACAACGGACGACGCCGACGATGCGCCGGATGTGATTGTAAAATAATACCAGTTTAGAAGAAAGGAATTGGAATTTATGAGAGACAGCCGCACTGCAAGCAGAAAAATTGCCTTATGCGCCATGTTGATGGCACTTGCCATGATTTTCAGTTACGTGGAGGTACTGATCCCGATCAACCTCGGCGTTCCCGGCATTAAACTTGGTATTGCCAATCTGGTTGTCGTTGTCGGTCTCTTTTTCCTTCCGGCCGGGGAAGTCCTGATGATTTCCGTTGCCCGCATTCTTCTGATGGGCTATCTGTTCGGAAATGGAATGTCCATTCTTTACAGTCTTGCCGGCGGACTCCTGAGTTTTCTTGTGATGTTCTTACTGAAACATATCAAAGGATTCAGTATCACCGGCGTAAGTATTGCCGGCGGCGTGACGCACAATGTCGCGCAGATCTGCGTGGCGGCTCTCGTTGTACAGAACCGCAAACTGTTCTATTATTTACCGGCACTTCTCGTAGCCGGTGTCATTACCGGAATGCTGATCGGAATCCTTTCTGACCGCATTCTTTCGGCAGTAAAACGCGAAGGACGGAAGAGTTCTTCTCGGTAGGTACTGCACATCTAGTACCATTTATCTGTGCGGAGACAAAAATCGTTCCGCAAATTTCAAAGAAACATACAAATTAATAATAAAAAATCTCAATAAACAGTATCTGTACGCTTTTGAGAAAAAATACTCAGTTAAGAGTTAGACAAAACAATCTAAAATTAGTAAAATGTTTTATAGTTAGTTAAGACGATTATTAATTAGTATAAACTAATATAATAAATAACAGTTTTGCCCCTGTTTTTCCTGCAAAACTGTGGAAAAGGAAAAAGGAGGAAGTTATGATCAAAAGAAAAGAACTTCAGAAAAAATCATTAGCAGCCGTAATGGCAGCTTCCATGACCATGAGCCTGCTCCCGGGAACCGTACTGGCGGATTCTGCAAGCGGCGTGTTGGCAGATGGTACTTATGAGTCTACCGCTCATGTTACCAGAACAGCAGAAGACGATGAGGATGAGAATGCATGGGATGAATATGACGTTAATGTCAAAATCACAGTTGCAGACGGCAAATTTTCTGACATTGCAGTAACGCCTGGTTCTGGATACAATACAGAGAATGCCACATATTTCAAAAAAGCAGCTACAAACAGCAAAGGATTCAAAACGAAACTTCTTGGAAAAGATGCAACGATTGAAAACATTGAAGGATGGGATATTGTATCGGGTGCAACCAGAACTTCGAATGCAGTAAAAACCGCGGCTCTTGCAGCAACCCAAAAAGCAGCCCCGACTCCAGAAGCAGTAGACACCACAGCACTTGAAAAAGCAATCGCAGATGCCGAATCATTAAAGGAAGCTGACTACACCGCAGACTCCTGGAAAGCTGTCCAAACTGCTCTTACCGCAGCAAAATCTGCTCTTTCTGCAAAAGAATCCCAGAGCGCTGTTGATACCGCGAAAGATGCGCTGAATACTGCAGTAAAAGGTCTTGTTAAAGCACCGACTCCGACGGCGACCCCGACAGCAACGCCAACCGCAACCCCAACGGCGACCCCGACCGAGACTCCAACTGAGCAGGTGGCTTACGTTCTGATGAACATTCCGTATGATGAATTTTATGCTGCAGATGTAAACAACTCTGTTCCAGTGGATGTATTTTCTTCCGCAACGAAGAGCAAAACAAGAACAGCCACTCTTGCCGGTGGTTCTTATCATACCAATGCAGATGGAAGTGCAATCAATGGCATTACCTTCCCGGTTAAAGTAACAGGAGTGGATCTTTCCAAATTTAAGAAAGTAACAGATTCTGATTCTGTAAGTATTACAGTAACAAAGCGTGGTCAGACATCTACACAGACATACACCGGAAAAGACGCCTTATTTGAAAACTCAGACTATGCATATTATGTATTAAGCGAAGCACCTTCTTACTACAAAGAAGCAACGGTAAATGCAGATGGCTCTCTTTCTTTTGGAAAAACAGTTGGAACTGCAATTGAACTGACCAATGTATCTCCGGAATTTATGACTGAATCAAAATATGGAGATTATCAGCTGGATCTCGACGGACTGGAGAACACGATTGATGTTGGAACCGATCAGATCTATGGTGTTATTGTCAGCACGAAAGAAGGCAATGACTATGGTATGCGTCATGTGGAAAATATCTGGCGCGGAACAGAGCTGGCATGGTCAACTGGATTTACAACACAGGTACATGGATGCCTGACTTCTTCTGCACATTACAAGAGCATGATGGGACAGCATATCAATAAGGTTACTTATTATACCAGCAAAGGAATCTACACGATTCCAGTGAATGATATTTTTGTTCCAACAAAATTTGAGGCAAGTGTATCCGTAGAAGACGCTTCTCTTTCCGCTGGAAAGACAACGATGACCGTAACCGGACTTCCGGCTGATTATGATGCAGAATATTCCGTAGATGGTCTGGATGGATTTGCAGTAGACGGAAATACCATTTCTTATTCCGCAAATGCGAAAAAAGGAATGTATACTCTGACGATTCATGATAAAAAAGGTGTTTATGCAGATCTGACACAGAGCTTTACTCTGTATACAGATGCAATGCCGGCTGCTTACAACGAAAAAGGAAGTGCTCCGGCGCTTGTAAAAGCAGAGAATGCATCAGAAGATGACTTTGCTGATTATATCAAGAACATCACTTCGGTAAAAGTAAATGGAAAAGAATATGCAGCAACTGGAAAACGGAAAATAATTCTGATCAAAGAAGACGGTACGCTTGATCTGACAGCTGCCGCTTTTGCAGAAGGAAATAAATTTGAAATCGAAGTAACTGCAACAGGTTACAAGACGCTTTCCTTTACTTATGAGAAGAAAGAAACAACATATAAATATGTATATGCAGGTCTTACCTGGGCTGAGTATTGGGCAGCAGAAGGAGTTCAGGCGGCAGGAAGCGACGCTGGTTCGGATGAAACTGACAGTCGCGAAGAAAGTGATAAAGGCGCTTTTGATGTTGTAACCCGTGCGACTACAAACCATGGACTGCACAGAGGAAGCTTCCAGTGCGCAGCAACTATCTACATGAAAGATGGCACAACCTATGATGTGGCATATTATACCGCAGCAACCACGGCAGTTCTGACCAACGGCGAGACCGTAACTTACGATAAGAGCCAGATTGATCATTATGAAGTAAAAGGTCTGAAATATGTGCCTGTAAAAGTTTCGGAAGATGATTACGAAGATTTCTGCAAAAAGTATGTTGTGGTAGAAAACGGCGGAACACTTTCCGGTGGATTTTCTGAAAATAAACTGCAGAGCTATACAGGCCTGGTTGCAGATGTAACAGAAAACACAAACGGTCTGAAGATAGCAGTGAAAAATGCAGATGGAAGCTTCTCCTTCTCTGCAAGAACAACAGGAAGTGAATCCGGAATCAAAGATCAGGCGCTGAAGACAGCTCCGGATGCTGAGACCGTAGGACTGACCGTGAAAGAAGCCAATGGTTCTTATGGAGAATTCCTTCGCGTAGATTTAACGGGAGATTACGGCGATCTGGCTGCTAATCTGCAGACCGTAACCTGGACTTATTACGGTGATGATTCCACTTATACGAATGCAAAAGCAACGTATGGAACAAAATTCGCAGCAGATAACTGGATGCATAAAGTAATGGGAATCCAGCTCGGCCTTACCGATTCCCTGCGCTGCACTTTACCGGAGGGAACGGATGGAACCGGTTATTGGAAGATTACGATTCATGCACTTGGCTATGCAGATGCTTCCTACACTTTTGAAGCAACCAAAGCGAATATTGTAGGAGCTGATCCGGTAGAGAGCACAGCAGCACTGGAAGAGGCAATTGCAAAGGCAGATGCACTGAATAAAGATCTTTACACGGAAACTTCCTGGAATAATATGCAGACAGAACTGGCAGAAGCAAAAGAAGCATTGGAGAAAAAACAGAGCCAGGGAACCGTAGATGAAGCAACCGAGCATCTGAATGCAGCCATCGAAGCTCTGCAGTCCCAGTATGTATTAATGAATATTCCGTATGCTGAGTTCTATCAGGCAGAGGTTCATAACGATGTTCCAGTAGATGCATTTACTTCCGCAACCAAGAACAAAACAAGAACAGCCTCCCTTTCCGGCGGATCTTACCATGTGAATGCAGACGGAAGCGATATTACAGGTATCACCTTCCCGGTAAAAGTAACAGAGGGTATGGATCTGAGCAAATACACGAAAGTGACAGATGAGGATTCTGTAGAAATCACCGTTACCAACCGTGGACAGACATCCACCACAACGTATACCGGAAAAGATGCACTGTATGAGAATGCAAGCTATGCATATTACACTTTACATGAGGTTCCGTCTTATTACAAAGAAGCATCTGTAGATGCAGACGGCAATGTAACCTTTGGTGCTGTTCAGGGAACCGAGGCAGCAAAGCTGGAAAATGTAACGGCAGAGCTCTCCACTAACAGCAAATACGGTGATTATCAGCTGGATCTGGATGGTCTTACTGATACCATCAAAGCAGGCGAAGATACCGTATATGGTGTTGTTGTCAGCACAAAAGAGGGCAACGATTACGGAATGCGTCATCTGGAGAATATCTGGAGAGTGTCTGAGCTGGCATGGAGCACTGGATTTACGACAAGCGTTCATAACTGCCCGACCTCCTCGGAACATTACAAGAGCATGATGGGACAGACCATCAACAAAATTACCTATTACACCAGCAAGGGAATTTACGAAGTCGACGCAGATGTATATGTACCGGTTAAGTTTGCATATGAATTTTCTGTAGAGAATGCGTCTGTCACATCTGGAAATGCTTCTGTTAAACTGGAAGGCCTGCCGGATGATTACGATGCTGTCTATACAGTAGAAGGTCTGACGGGAACCGTGTCCGGTGATACTCTGTACTTCAAGAATGCAGAGAAAGGTTCTTATACATTGACTGTCAGCGATAAGAATGGTAAATATGCAGATCTTTCCGCAGACTTTATCCTTTACACGGAAGAGATGCCGGCAGCATTTAACGAAGATACGACAACACCGGGTCTGCTTAAGAACGGGGATGCAACAGATGAAGAGTTTGCAGATTATCTGAAGAACATTACCTCTGTTACTGTAAATGGAAAAGCATATGCAGCAAGCGGAAGAGGAGCTGTTGTACTGTTCAATGAGGATGGTTCCTTAAAGACAGATGCAGCACCGTTCGCAGAGGGCGATTCCTTTGAAATTACAGTTTCTTCACTGGGATATCAGGATCTTAGCTTCACCTGGAAGAAATCAGCAGAAGAGCCGACTCCTACTCCTACAGAGACCCCAACCGTAACCCCGACCGAGACTCCGACTGTAACCCCAACTGAGACTCCGACGGTTACACCTACAACAGCACCAACCACAACCCCGACGACTGCTCCTACCACAATACCTACGACGCAGCCGACGAAGACCCCGACAAGCACCCCGAAAGCAACATCTACTCCGCTTGCAAGTAATAAAGTATCCAATACCTCTACTTCCAAGAAGAGCGATAATGCAAAGACCGGTGATGCTACCAACATCTGGGGATGGGTAAGCATGGCAGTTGCATCTCTTGGCGCTGGCGGACTTGGATTCAAACTCCGCGGCAGAAAGAAAAAAGACGACGAAGAGTAATTCAGAACGAAAGGACTGAGAAATTCTTCTGACATAAGAAATCACAGAAACCTCTGTTCCAGCTTTTCTGGCGGAGGTTTCTGCCGTTTCGAGGAGTAAAAAAAGTGATTCTTTTCTTTTTGTAAAAAACAAAAAATTAAGTGTTCACACAACACCCAATTCATGCGATAATAATACTGTATTTTTTGCACATGCAGCACAATGGAGGTGACTTAGAAAACATGACAGCAAAACTGTTGGAAAAACATATTACCGATACGATTCGGGAATGGCAGGTGCAGATCGGCTATGAGGGCGGTACGATGAAGCTCTACTACCCGGCGGAGTCCCTGCGCCGTTCCCTCTCTTTAGACGAAACAGAAGACCTGGATGCGGCACTTGCCGCGTTCTGTAAGGAAGTACAGCCGCGTCTTGGAACACTTGCGATTTCAGCGGTCAAGGACCGCTACTGCATGGAAATCCCGGAGGAGGGATGTTCTTATATCGAGCGGGAAATCCCTGTTCCGGAGCTCCTGCAGAACCTTCTGCAGGTGATCACAACGCCTGGAAACACAATGGAACAGGTTCGAAACTGCTTTTCTTCCTATGCAGAGAAAATGCATACTACCGTGGAAGAAAATGCATCCGAGGAGCATGAGATGGGCCATGTATTTTCTTTTTCAGACCCGTCTGTAGATGAATACTGTTACTGTGTCGAAGAAAATGAATTCGGCTTGACGTATCACCGTTTTTCACGGGAAGATTACGAGGCTTTATAAATAAAAGGAGGATATACACCATGGAATTTACAAAACTGCTGGAAGAAAGAAGAAGCATCCGCGCGTTTGATCCGGAGAAACACGTAACCGCAGAGCAGATCCAGGAGATCGTACAGGCAGCGATTCAGGCACCATCCTGGAAAAACTCACAGACAACACGGTACTATGCCCTTGTAACACCGGAGAAAGTCGAAGAATTTTCCGCAAAATGCCTTCCAGAATTCAATCAGAAGAGTTCAAATGGAGCCGCACTTGTCGTAACAGCATTCGTAAAAGACCGCTCCGGCTTCACGCAGGACGGAACACCGGACAATGAAGTCGGAAACGGCTGGGGCTATTACGATCTTGGCCTGCATGACGAAAACCTGATCCTGCGCGCAAGAGAACTCGGCCTTGATACTCTGATTATGGGAATCCGTGATGAGAAAGCTATCCGTGAAGCCCTCTCCATTCCGGAGAATGAGCTCCTTGGTGCTGTCATTGCTGTCGGCTACCGTGCCATCAACCCGGACAAGCCGAAACGTAAAACCGTGGACGATATCTTAAAACTGTTCTAAATCCGGCGCATCCGTGTGAAGACGTGCGCGGTACTTTCCAGGCGGGAATCCAAAGAACCGGGAAAACTGCTTGCTGAACGCATAGACATCGCCATATCCGACAAGACCGGCAATTTCCTTCATCGGTACGCCGCCCTCGAGAAGAATACGGGCCTGCTCCATTTTCTTCCTGGTGCGGTACCGTGCAGGAGAGACGCCGGTTTGTTTTTTAAATACTTTTCGAAACGTCTCATAACCGATCTGGAGTGACCGGGCAAGCTCTTCGAGAGAAATTTCTTCATCAAGATTCTGCGAGAGCATATCGCAGGCGGCCTCGATCGGATCCCGCTGCAGATTCACCCGGTGCGCATGGTAGCCGTACATTCGCAGAATCTCTTTTTCCATCTCCGGAATCCGCAAAGGCAGCAGACTGTCCGGTGTGGCCTTTAACGACTGCAGAATCTTCTGATACCGCTCGAGATCGCCGAGAAGCAGCTCTGCCTTTAACACCGGCTCCCGGTTCAGAACCGAAAGCGAGCAGAAAGAATCAAAAAACGGTTTCCCAATCGAGATAAAAAATTCCAGCCATTTCCCATCGGGGTCTACGCGTGTGGAATGCGGCACACCCGGCAGACGCTGGACCAGACTTCCCACCTGCAGCGGATAGGAGGTGCCGTCCTCGGTAATATATTCCCCGCTCCCGCGCAGCAGCACGAAACAGCTGTAATACTCGTTCGAAAAATGATACTGCGAGCGGTCCGCCGTCTCTTTCCGCATAAAACCGCACGCCAGAATCCCGTTCTTCATTTCATTTCCAATACAGCGATAGATAACATCGCTCTTTTCTATTTTTGCAAGCAGATATTCCGGTATCATACGACTTCTCCTTTGCTTTCCCATTTTGGATAAAAGAAACACCAGATCAACTATTTCTCATCCACGTGCAGTGCTTTATACTGAATCATAAGATAACTGCATGAATCTTCTAAAAATCCACAGATGTATTATATCACAGGAAAGCAAAAAAGGAACACCAATCTGGATAAAAAGAAGAGAGGCAGTCGGAAAATGCGAAAGCAAAGGCAAGGAGGGTTTCAAGAACATGAGACAGACAAGAGACTGGGAAAATCAGTATATAACGCAGAAAAATCGTTATCCGATGCATACGCCGTACGGTGCGTATGAGACGGTAGAGCAGGCGCTCGCCGGAAAGCGGAACGCGTCCTGCTTTGTAATAGATCTGAACGGAGACTGGAAATTCAAAATGTATCCGTCACCGGAAGCGGTGGAAGCATTTTATGAAGAGAATTTCGATCACGCAGCATGGGATACGATTCCGGTGCCGTCCAACTGGGAATTGCAGGGATATGGAAAGCCGGTTTACACCAATATGCTGTATCCGTTCAAACGGGAGGCAAACGGCGAAGCATTTGAGATCGAGATTACCGAAGGCACCTACGAGCTGAATGCGCCGTACGTACCGGAGAAAAATCTGACTGGCTGCTATTTCAGGACCTTTGAGGTTCCAACAGACTATATCGGCCGACAGCTTCTCATCGATTTCGGCGGTGTGGAGTCCTGCTTCTATCTCTGGGTCAACGGAAAACAGGTGGGGTATTCCCAGGACAGCAAAGTGAACGCGGAATTTGACATCACCGAATATGTGCAGGAGGGAACGAACACCCTCGCTGTACAGGTAATGCGCTACTGTGACGGTACTTACCTGGAAGATCAGGATTACTGGCATTTGTCCGGTATCTACCGCGATGTCCGCCTCGTATCGAAACCGGTGCAGCACATCCTGGACTACAAGGCAGAGACACTGTTCACACACCCGGATTACACGAAAGCTACCCTCTCTGTCACGATCTGGCCGGACAACTCCAAACCGCTGTACGGCGAGTATCATGCCAAAGTGACGCTGTATGACGCAGAACAGAACAAAGTAACCGAGATGGCTTCGAGAACGTTTGCTGAGTGCGGCTTCTATCTGATGCCGAAATTCATCGCAACCGTTACTGCTCCGGTAGAGAACCCGGCACTCTGGACTGCAGAGACCCCGACACTTTATACCCTTGTTGTCGAGCTGCAGAACAAAGAGAATGAGACGGTTGATATCGAGAGCTGCAAAATCGGCTTCCGTCAGGTGGAAATCAACAGCCGCGGTGTTCTGACCCTGAATGGCAAACGCCTTGTGATCCGAGGTGTTGACCGCCACGATTTTTGCGCCGAGACGGGACGTACCGTTTCTGAGGAGCAGATGCGAAAAGAAATTGCTGTGATGAAACGCCTGAATTTCAACGCTGTTCGTACCAGCCATTATCCGAATTCCGTGAAATGGTATGATCTGTGTGACGAGCTCGGCATTTACCTTGTCGACGAGGCAAATCTTGAGACGCACGGTTACGGCGGACAGCTCAGTGCATCCGCTGAGTGGACAGCCGCTTATCTGGAGCGTGCAACCCGTATGGTACTGCGTGATAAAAACCATCCTTCCATCGTCTTGTGGTCCCTTGGAAATGAATCCGGTGCCGGGGCGAATCATGCTGCGATGCACAGCTGGATCCGCGAATACGACAAGACAAGATACGTTCAGTATGAGTCCGGCAACCCAAAGAGTAATATTTCCGACGTTATCTGCCCAATGTATCCGACGATGAGCTGGCTTGAGGATGTGATGGCAGACGATTCCGATCTCCGCCCGTTCATCATGTGCGAATATGCGTATGCAAAGAGCAACAGCAACGGAAACTTCAGGGAGTTCTGGGACTATGTCAATAAATACCCGCGTTTCCAGGGCGGCTTTATCTGGGATTTCGCGGACAAGGCGATTGCGATCCACGAGGAGGACGGAAATATCAAATACGGCTACGGCGGAGCGTTCGGAGAGGATGTGACCGATCCGGTTCCGGATATGTGTCTGAATGGTGTTGTCTTTGCCGATCTTTCCTATAAACCGGGCGCCTATGAGGTGAGAAACGGCCAGTCCCCGGTTACGATTGAGCAGGTGAAAAATCCATATACCGGCGAAACTATATGGGTGCTGGCAAACCGCTACCATACCCTCGATCTTTCTCATCTGCAGGTGCGTTATGAAATTGTGCAGAACGGCGAAACGCTTGCCAAAGGCAGCTATCCGACATTTTACACGGTAGCCGGAACAACAGAGACGCTTCCGCTTCCGGAGCTTCCGGAACAACTGCATGGCGAGGCGTATGTAAATTATTACGTTGAGCTTGCCCAAGATACCTTCTATGCACCGGCGGGAACAGAACTATACCGCCGTCAGATTCCGGTTACTACAGGTGTTTATCTGGCAGACGAGAAAACGATTGTGGAGAAACCACTGACCGTAGCGGAGGATGAAAATCAGGTTCGCATCACCGGCGAAGAGACCGAAATTATCTTTGATAAAAAGACAGGTGAATTTACCAGATATCAGGCAAAGAGCGTTTCTTTTATGACCGGCGGAAAAGATGAATTTTATCGTGCCCCAACCGGTATTGATGAGGGAACCCATGAAAGTGATTACGATGATATCTGGCGCGCGGAAGGTCTGGATCGTCTGAAAAAGGAAGTACAGTCAGTATCGGCTGTCAGTGCCGGAAATCAGGTGCTTCTTGAAGTGCAGGCTTCTTATACTGCGGAGCCGGACAACGCAGTACTTTTTACCGCTCATACTCTGTATCGCATCGGCAGTGAAGGAATGGAGCTGAAAAACGAAGTAACAAACAACAGCGGTCTTGAGACCATCGCAAGAGTCGGACAGTCGTTCCGCCTCCCTGCAGCGTTTGATACGCTCACCTGGTATGGAAAAGGTCCCTGGGAGACGTATGCAGACCGAAAAGACGCAGCACTGATTGGACTTTATACATCTTCTGTAGCAGAACAGCACGTTCCGTTTGCAGTACCGTGCGAATGCGGTGGCCATGAGGAAACGCGGTTTGCCGCTCTTTCGGATGGAACACATACCGTTCAGATTGTGGGCAGTGATGATTTCCATTTCAGTGCGCTTCCATATTCTATGGCAGAATATCGAAAAGCCACATATGAGGAAGAACTTCCGGAGCAGACAACAGGAACCTGGCTGATCCTGGATGCAGCGCACGCAGGCCTTGGCGGAGATACCGGCTGGACGAAAAATATTCACCCGGAATATCGTGTATGCAAGGGAAGATACAGCTATACGTTCCGTTTCCATTTCGCATAAAAGAAAAAATCGGCCAACTGCCTATTGGATTCTTACAGAACAAATTACAGATTTCTCGTGAATGCTGCATATGATGAAATGAAGAAAGCTATGAGGAAGCAGGATATTTGCCTGCTTTTTCATAGTTTTTTAAGTTAATCTCAAATTTAGCAAAAAAATAACTTAAATTAAGTTGAAAGTTATTTGCTATCATGTTAACGTAATCTTAGATGTTAATAACGTCATAGAGGAACTAATAGATAAGTGACAGAAAGTAGGAAAGAACGTGGGACGAAGAAAGAAGGTCCGTCTGGAACAGATTGCAGAGGCAGTGGGATCAAGTGTTGTAACTGTATCAAACGCAGTCAAAGCGGATATTCGCAATCCGCTTCGCTACTTGCTCATAACCGAATAGCTGCTTCGCAGCTTATCAGAAGTGGCTTGTACCACTCCTGATACAAGCAAGTCCCCACCCACTGCTTATTACTTTTCGCAATGGAAGCAGGGGACTTGTTTGATTCGGTTAAACTATGATATACTCAAATCATCATGATACCAGGCTCAAAAAGCTAATGCAAGCTCGCTTGCAAGAGGATTTTTGAACTCTTGACCTGTCAAAAACATGACGAGGAGTGCAATGATATGAAAAAAGCGACAAATTTGATATCCTTTCTGATTTTAATGATGGTACTGGTCGGCTGTAGCAAAGAAACGGTCCATATCGACTTTCCTTTTGAAGTTGGAGATGTTGAAAATATCGAAATGTACCACTATGCGGGAGCACCGGTATCAGCAGAAAAGAAAATAGTCGTTGCAAAAACTGATATAACAGACTTGTATCATATGTTTGAAAACTTATCATTGACAGACAAACAAGTCGAGGAAATCACAGGCGCAGATGTGACCAGTTTTCGATTTAACCTTTCGGATGGGACAAACTACGAACTGGTTTATGTCTGCAATGGAGTCAAGAACGGAAAGCTGAAATCTTCCACGGGCAATTTTGAATACTTCACAAGTTCAGATATCGGCTCATATTGGTCAAATATGGATCTTGAATCAGTTCCAGTGAAAGAAAGTGAATTGCCGAAGTGGCATAACTGATTCAGCCTCGAAGGACTCCCTGTCATACGCGCTGGGGTGTTTTTATATATGATTCATCTCGTTTCCGTTTCTCATAAGTCGCTTCCATCCATTCCAGCACATCCTCTTTGTTCTGCTGAAACGGTTCGCTGTGACTCAGGAAAAAATGCGGCGCACGCACGTTTTTCAGAACTCGGATTTCTGCCAGCAGGCGCTCGGCATTATAAACGGTCTGTCCGTTTTTCTGCGTCGCATATGCCGCATCCCCGAGAAAGCACCACGTCTCATCCACTTCCAATGCAAGCGATCCTTTGGCATGACTCGATGGAATCGGAAATAAATGTAACCGCACGTCACCGTCCTGAAACCACGTATCTTCTTCTATCACAGTTCCTGTTTTTGTATAACGAAACGTATTTTTCCCCTGGTAAACCGCTTCGCACGAAATCTCCGACAGATTCCCAATATGGTCGGGATGAAAATGGGATAAAATCACCCGAATTTTTTTTCCTGTCTGTTCTGACTTTTCCTGCAGAATTTCTGAAACCGCAGGATGATTTCCCACGTCATATACCCAGAAAAATGCATCACCCTCGATGATCACAACATTTGCCGAAAGTGGATGTTCTGTCGGTGTAAGATAGGAAATGTGATCGTTGATTGTCTGGATGTGCGGAATCTGTATCGGCTCTTTTCTTTCTTCTTTCATCAAATCAACACCTCTTTTCCTTCGAACACAAAACACAATGACCGACAGATTTAAGAAATCTCTTTCGTTCTCTGCCGGTCATGATATTAATGAAAATTAGTAGCTATCTTATTTTAGAAGCTGAACACCGCCACACCATACGCCGGAAGTGAATATGCAATCCGATATGGCTGGCCATCGCATTCGCCGTTTTTGGCGCGGTAGACCATCTGGCGTTTTTCGGTCGGACCGCCGTATTTCATATCGGAGCTGTCGAGTATCAGGCGGTACTGTTTTTTGCGCGGTACGCCGCACATGTAGTCCGGTCTCTCGACTGGTGTGAAGTTGCAGACAAACAGCAGATTGTTCTTGCCTGTCGGTGACCAGCGGACGAAGCTGTAAATGCTGCGGTCGCCGTCGTTGGCATTGATCCACTGGAAGCCTTCGTAGCCGCAGTCGTTCGCGTAGAGTGCCGGGTACTTGCGGTACATTTTCAGCAGGTCACTGAAGAAGGTCTGCAGATGCTGATGCCCCTCATCTGCCAGCAGGAACCAGTCGATCTCGCGTTCCTCGCTCCACTCGCGGAGCTGTCCGAAATCCTGTCCCATGAACAGAAGTTTTTTGCCCGGGTGCCCGAACATGAAAGCATAGCCTACCATCAGGTTCTGGAATTTTTCCTTCAGATCGCCCGGCATTTTGTTGATCATCGAGCATTTCAAGTGGACAACCTCATCGTGCGAGAGCACCAGAATGTAGTTCTCGGAAAATGCATAGGTCATGCCGAAGGTCATCTTGTTATGGTTGTATTTGCGGAAGTATGGATCGAGCTTCATGTAATCGAGGAAGTCATGCATCCATCCCATGTTCCATTTGTAGGAGAAATGCAGGCCGCCGTCCTCTACGCTTCCCGTTACCTTCGGCCACGTTGTGGACTCCTCGGCAATCATGATGACACCTTTGTTTCGTCCGCGCACCAGGGTATTCAGGTGTTTGAAGAACTCGACGGCTTCGAGATTTTCATTTCCGCCGTTCTTGTTCGGCACCCACTGGCCCGGCTCTTTTCCGTAGTCGAGATACAGCATCGAAGCAACAGCATCGACACGGAGACCGTCTACGTGGTACTCTTCTACCCAATAAAGCGCATTTGCCAGCATAAAGTTTTTCACTTCATTTTTGCCGTAATCAAAGATCTTCGTTCCCCACTCCGGGTGCTCGCCCTTTCTCGGGTCGGCGTACTCATACAGCGGCTGGCCATCAAAATCAGCAAGGCCGTGCGCATCTTTCGGGAAGTGTGCCGGTACCCAGTCCAGAATAACACCGATTTTATTTTTATGCAGATAATCAACAAGATATTTAAACTCTTTCGGTGTTCCGTAGCGGGAGGTCGGTGCGTAATAGCCCGTTACCTGATAGCCCCAGGAACCGTCAAACGGATGCTCTGCAATTCCCATCAGCTCTACGTGGGTATAGCCCATTTTTTTTACGTAATCGGCAAGCGAATGTGCGAACTGAACGTAATTGTAAAATCCGTCCGGGTTGGATTCGGACCACGGATGTTTCATCCAGGAGCCCGGGTGCACTTCGTAGATGGAGAGCGCGGATTTCTGAACGTCAAATTTTTTGCGGTTCGTCAGCCATTCGCTGTCACCCCAGCGGTAGCCTTCGATTTCCGCTACTTTTGACGCGGTACCCGGCCGTTTTTCGGATGCAAATGCGTATGGATCTGCTTTGTACAGTTCTCTTCCGTCCGGTGTGCGGATGTAATATTTATACATCATTCCCTCGGTCACGCCCGGAATGAACACTTCATAAACGCCGTCCTCGCCGACTTTCCGCATCACATTGGCATGGGCATCCCAGCCGTTGAATTCGCCGATGACAGATACTTCCGCCGCATGCGGAGCCCATACGGTGAACCAGGCTCCTACTTTGCCGTCTTTTTTGTCCAGGTGCGCACCCATTTTCCGGAAAATATCGTAATGGGTTGCCTGACCAAACAAATACTGATCCAGTTCAGAAAATCTTGGCTGATAGCCCACCGGTTTTTTTGGCGCTTTTCTGGTTTTTGCTGTTGTTTTTGCAGTTTCCTTCATAGAAAAAATCCCCTTTATGATTCTTTTTCAATCAGAACACAGCCGCACGGAGGTACTTCAACAAAAAGTTTTCCATTTTCCGGAGAAATGGCTTCTCCGGTTACCGCGTTTTTCCATGTTCCGTCGCAAGATGCAGGAATCCAGACTCCCGCACTCTGGTTTTCATCATTATTTACTGCTGTGATCAGAGCGTCTGTCTCATCCAGGCGTGCAAAGGCATACTGGCGGTTGGTCAGCATGAGTTCGCGGTATCTTCCCGTTCGTGCTGCAGGATGTTTTTTTCTGACGTCTGATAATGTTTTGATCCATGCCGGAAGTTTTTCTGCCGGCGGATTTTTCTCCAGTTCTTCCAGATTCAGCGCCGGACGCAGCGGATCGTCGTTTCCGCCTTCTTTTCTTCCCTCGATGCCGAATTCCGATCCGTAATAGATGGACGGGATGCCCGGCAGGAAGTACAGCAGCGCATAAATTGGAATCATGTTTTCTTTTACGTTCAGCTTGCTGGCCAGACGGTCTACGTCGTGGTTGTCAACGAAGCTGTACAGTTTCTTTCCTTTGTAAATGCCGCCGTTTTCGTCAAATTCGCGGCGGATCGTATGTGCAATTTCGAAGTAGTTATGATCGTTATGTCCCGAATAAAGTCCTTTGTGAAGCTCGTAGTTTGTGACACTGTGCAGCAGATGCTGGCCGTCTCCGATGTAGCGCGCATAGTCGCCGTGGATGACTTCGCCCATCAGCCAGAAATCCTGTTTTTTGGCGGATGTGCGTGCGCGCATCTGCTCCATGAAGCCGAAATCCAGGCAGTCGGCGCAGTCGAGACGGATGCCGTCGATGTCGAATTCGTCGATCCAGAAGTCGATGACATCAAGGAGATAGTCGCGGACCTGCTGGTTCTGGAGATTCAGGTTGACGAGTTCGAAGCAGTTTCTCCATGCTTCGTAGGAGAATCCGTCGTTATAGCAGGTGTTTCCGCCGAACCAGATTCCTTTGTACCATCCGCAGTACGGGGACTGTTCTCTTTTTTCCTGAATGTCGCGGAAGGCAAAGAATTCGCGGCCGGTGTGGTTGAAGACACCGTCTACGACGACTTTGATGCCGAGTTCGTGGGCTTTTTTTACGTATGCGGCAAAGTCCGCGTTGTCGCCTAAGCGGCGGTCTACCTGTTTGTAATCTTTTGTGTCGTATCCATGTGTGGTTGATTCAAACAAGGGGCCGATATAGATTGCGGTACAACCGCGATCTGCGATGTGCGGAAGCCACTGTTCCAGTGTGGAAAAGCGGTGTACGGTTTCTTCCGATTCATTTTTCCTCGGCGCACCGGTCAGTCCGATCGGATAGATGTGATAAAATTCTGCCTCTTCATACCATGGTGCCATTTTGTTTGTCCTCCTTGTTTTTGGGTTATGAGTAAATTCCATACATGAACTGGTGTACCAGACGGTAGACTTCTTCGTCCCGGACGACGAGGTTGGAAAGATCGGATTGATCTCCTGCTGTCATCATCAGGTAGTGCATCAGGATTCCGGAGAAGCCTACGGCGAATTGTTCCTGACGGCCGTTCATGTTGCCGAGTTCGGCGCTGGCGTTGTCGAAGACGTCGACGCACAGGTGATAGAACCGGTCAATCATTGGGTATACGGTGCGGAAGCCTTCGCTTTTTCTTCCGGAATAGAACAGTGCCATCATCAGCATATGGAATTTCGGGTCTTCGGAGGCTCCGTTGAAGAAGGCACGCGCGATGCGGTACAGTTTTTCGGGGATGTTTTTCCCGGTTTCGGAGGCTTCGATGAGTTTTTGTTCCATGGGCTGAAAGTGCTCGTTTAGCAGGGCTTCGAGGAGGCCTTGTTTGCTGCCGAAGTAATAGTACAGGGTTGGTTTGGATACTCCGGCGGAGTCTACGATCTGCTGAACACCGACGGCGTCGTACCCGCTTTCGTAGAAGAGGGTCAGAGCTGAGTTCATGATTAGCTGACGATTGTCCATTTTGAATCCTCTTTGTTGCGGAAGGGACGCTCTCTGGAGTTCGCCTGACCGCGGTGTGTTTGGGTGGTTGTTTGTTACGTGTGAGTTGGCATTTGTTTTGGTTTAAAATGCTTTTGTTGATTTTGTATTTAAGAAGTCTGCTTTTGTGTGTGATGGTCGAATTGCGTGAGTTTTTGGCAATTTTGACGAATTTTGTTGGATTTTACAGGTTTCTTATGTGTGTTTCTGTTATCATTATACCAATCGGTATATAAAAAGTCAATGCGAAATATATAATGGATGAAAATAGATGCATAGAAAAAGAACCGGCGGGGAAATCTTTAGTTTAGTTCTCAGATTTCTCTGTCGGTTCTTTTCTTATTTTCCGATACTGTTTTTATACGAACTGAACCTCACATGACTAAAGTCACGTGCTTCAGACCGCTTTAGGCGGCAGACAAA
>ERZ1106929.1198-NODE-1198-length-23776-cov-8.244720_pt1 | contig 23776 bp, 25 predicted proteins | sample MGYA00403662_ERZ1106929 | MGnify/ENA primary metagenome ERZ1106929 (study PRJEB35170, sample SAMEA104062442) | human gut metagenome | biome: human gut; feature: human-associated habitat; material: faeces | place: Denmark | collected 2013-02-20 ... | reverse complement strand
TTTGAATGTGAAATTAAACAGTACATAACCGATAATATATTTTCGTGCGCTTGTGTGGCCTTGTGTCGCGCAGGCGCATTTTGTTTGTCCGACTTCTGGACACTTTGTCCAGAGGTGCGGAGCGGCTCCCCTGGGTGCCGCTCTCCGCCAGTCCCCGTTTCGGTCACTCGTTCACCCAACACCGAAACGGAGGTTTATAATGACTACCATCAATCTGAAAGATTTTTATTATTGGTACATACAGGATCAGTTTATTGAGGTTTCCGAGGAAGTGGCCGGGGTGCTTCGGGCCAGCGTCCGCTATGAAGCGGCCTACCAGCGGCGGCTCACCCGGCACAAGGCGCAGTATTCCTTGGACTGTGAGGATGGGATCGAATACTCCGCCTGCCTGCATGAGCCCACACCCCAGGAGCTTCTGGAGCGCATGGAGCTGTTTGTCCGGCTCTGGAACGCCCTCAACTCCCTGCCGGAGATCCAGGGCCGCCGGATCGATGCTCACATCATTCTTGGCAAAAGCATCAAAGAGATTGCCGAGGCTGAGGGTGTGCATGAGGAGTCCATCCGCCAGTCTATCAAGCGGGGCTTGGAACGCATGAAAAAAACTTTTTGATTTTTACTGTTTTCCCACTTGGAATTGATGTAAAAATGTCTTGGTTAGTAGAGAGGGAAATATAAACCTCTCCGCAACGGAACGGCGGCGGCCCTGAGCATAGCGCGGGGAGCCGGGCGACGGGTGCGCGGTGACTTCTCTCCACGGAGAACGAGCGACAAACACCAGCGTCGCAGGTGGGCCGGGCCAGCTCACGGCCACGATCCGCCATTGGACAGGCTGGCCGCTTGTCCCTCCGGGCCGCCGTTCCTCCGTTGTGTGGGGATGCCGCGCTGAGTGTGGTTGTCTTTGGGCAGGTCAAGGAAACGGGCGCGGCACTCCCTAATTTATCAAGAAAGGGGAACGCTCTATGAACTATGATCCAGAACTGGCGGCCCTGCTCTCCCAGCCGTGGAGTAACAATGCCTGTCGCGGCTATGTAATCTACGCGATGGAGAACTGCGGTTTTTCGCCCCAGGACATCCGGCGTGTGGTGGCTGAGCTCTATGAGGTCTTTGACATCCGTGGACTGGAAGAGGCCCAGCAACACTACGAGCGGAGTCCCTACTGACTTCTGGACACTTTGTCCAGAGGTATATATCCGGCCAAAGGCCAGCACTTTCGCGGTGCTGGCCTTTGCCATGTTTCAAAACATTCTTTGATTGTATGGGAGGGATTTTATGCAGGCACAGGTCAAATACGAAAGTGAAGTTAAAACTGCTGTTCTCGGAGATCGCATGATCACCGTCAAAAATCTCACCCCCGTTTTTTCCCCGCAGGAACAGGATAAACGCAACCGCGAGGTCGAGCGACGGCTGTTCGATGTGTTCCGCAAATATGCCGGGCGGGGGTAGGCCAGAGTCATCCTTGTGGTAAGGGGGCGGCAGAGGTACAATATAATTGTAGGTTGGCTCCCGTTTAACGGAAGGGAGCTAATTATGGATAGTAGAATAGATGCAATTTACGGGCGGCAGTCGATTGACAAAAAGGACAGTATTAGCATTGAAAGTCAATTTGAGTTTTGCCGCTATGAGCTTAAAGGCGGTGAGGGTAAGGAATACAAAGACAAGGGTTACTCTGGCAAGAACATTGAGCGCCCCGACTTCCAGCGGCTTCTGCAGGACATCAAGCTGGGCTTGATTAAGCGGGTGATCGTCTACAAGCTGGATCGGATTAGCCGTTCCATCGTGGACTTCGCAAAGCTCATGGAACTGTTCAAACAGTACGATGTAGAGTTTGTGTCCTGCACAGAAAAGTTTGACACTTCCACGCCGATGGGCCGGGCGATGCTCAATATCTGCATTGTCTTTGCCCAGCTTGAACGCGAAAGCATCCAGATGCGTGTGCAGGACGCTTTCTATTCCCGGTGTACCAAAGGTTACTATATGCGGGGCCGGACGCCATACGGTTTTGATACCGAGCCCATCGTCATGGACGGGATCAAGACAAAGAAGCTGGTGGAAAATGCGGAAATGGATTTTGCCGAACTGATGTATCAAATGTATGCGGAGCCGGGCAACTCCTACGGCGATATATCCCGGTACTTTGCCGAGAACGACATTAAGGTTTATGACAAGTCCCTAAAGCGCGGGTTTATTGCTCAACTGCTGAGAAACCCCGTCTACGTCCAGGCCGATATGGACATCTACGAATACTTCAAGGCCCAGGGCGTAAAAATTGAAAGTCCCCCGGAAATGTTCACAGGGGACAATAGCTGTTATCTCTATCAAGGGCGCGAGGGCGAGGAGCCGATCCTTGTGATTGCTCCCCACCAGGGGCGCATCCCCTCCCAGCTCTGGCTGACCGTTCAGCGCAAGCTCTCACAAAACACCACATTCCAGAATGGCCGGAAATGCCATAACACATGGCTGGCCGGGAAAATCAAGTGTGGACGTTGCGGCTATGCCCTGGCAAGTCTGAACGCCAGAAATGGTGTCACCTACCTGCGATGCAAACAACGGGCAGACAATAAGAGCTGCGAGGGAGCCGGTACGCTGACCGCGCAAAGCATGGAGGCGTTTGTTTACGGCGAGATGGTTAAGAAGATGCGGAAATTCCACACGCTGAAAGGCGGCAAGGAACAAAGCTATAATCCGAAGCTGACCGCCGCCCGTGTTGCCCTTGCAAAGACGGAAAGCGAGATCGAGAAACTTCTGGACACTTTGTCCGGCGCTAATCCGCTTCTCCTGCAATACGCAAACACCCGCATTGAGGAACTGGATGCGGAACGGCAGAAACAGCTCCGGCTGGTCGCAGACCTCACCGCTAATTCTGTTTCCGCTTCACAGATTGATAGCATTACGGGCTATCTTGATGATTGGGAGTCCGTGAGCTTTGACGATAAGCGTAAAGTGGTTGATATACTCATATCACAGATTGACGCTACCAGTGAGAGTGTTACAATCCACTGGAAAATCTAAAACCTTTTCACTTGGCATTATGCCCTTGTAAAAAATAGTTTGAATTTTTGCAAAGATGCCGTTCCAGAGGTCGATAGCTCATTTGTGTTTCCGCACTATGGAAGTATGAATCGGCTGCGGGGCGGACTCTGCCACGGTTCATTGCCCCAGGGGATCCATATAGAAACCTTTTTGCGCTCCATGGATTACTATCTTCCTCAGCAGGTGGGTTTGACATCTGAAGCTGTCGCATCCATGTCCGACGAGCAGTGCAAAGCTGTTGTAAACAAGTTATCCGGTTATTCCAACCGGCTAAGCTCATACATCCGGGACTGCGCCGACCGGCTTTCTAAGGATTTGTCGCTGTCGATTCAGTGGCGCGACCGACTGGTTCACAATGTTTTTAACAAGGACAAACCCATGTACTCACGAGGAGAGCACTATTTCGACGAGCGCATTGTCTTGGATCTAGAGAACAAGGTCAAAGGAAATGCGCCGCCGAAGCCTCATCAGTTGGCCGTAAAAAACTGGCTTATTGCTTTGGAACCCAAGTTGCTTCAGGGCTCTATATCGGATTCGAACGAACTATCGGATTCCCTCCTGCTGGCCCTGGCTGCTCTATATACGCCAACTGCTCTGGGTATGGAGCCCAGTTCTGCTGAAAGGCTTTTGGGAGATTTTAGCCAGTATCTCTGATCAGGGAACGGGAAGACCGTATATTTCTGTACTAAAAGTGATTTGTGGGGCTGGCTTACAGTGATGCAAGCCAGCCCCGTTTCGCACACACTTTTTCCTGGTTTAAAAAATTGAGGTATGACGAGAACAGCAACCAAGTTTCTTTCCCTACTGTTGTCCTGCATCGCTCTGGGCCGCGATACGCAAGGCACACATAAGGAGCAAAACCTGCTTTTCGGGCATCATACACGAGAGTGAAAAGCAGAACTTCATGTGCATAAAAGCCGCAGCATTAAGCCAAAAATCAGGTAGAAAGCGAAAAAATATTCAGATGTTTGGCAGGGTCAGCACCAAGCCCTTGAAGTTCTCCAAGCGCTAAACTTTATCAAATTGGTTCAAAAAGCTCGGAAAACCGTTGTTTTCCGGGCTTTTTCCTTTGATATGGTTTGACATAGTTTGATGCAACAAGACCCATTTTTACCCAATTTTTAGTGGTTACCAAGTGGTTAACCGGCCAAAAAGAGGCCAAAATGAGGGCCAAGTGGTTACCAAATAGGATAACCGAGGGCTGTTTTTCCGCTCTTAAAATGGAGGTTTTATCGCCCTCTCAGAAGGTCATTTTCGTCTGGTGGGCTTGAGAAAATTTGGCCTAATTTGACTACAATAGAATAAATCTAATCGCAAAGCGTTCAGCGTTCCAGCTGGGCGCTTTTTGCATTTCCGGGGACTGATGTTCCGGGATCAGAAAAAGCCGTCACTCTTTTTTTACGAAAGAAGTGGCGGCTTTGTTATGAAAACCCGTCCCCAGAAAGGCACAACGAGCCGGCCTGCCCGGAGGGTAGGCTAATTGACAGTATAAATTGTTAATTCAGGCGGAGCCAGGCAGAGCATCAGGTTCCCAGCCCAGCGCTTTCAGACGTTTTAGGTATCCATGTATCTTCCTGTCTCGGTTAAAGGAATCGTAATAGTCAGCGCCAAAATCACGGAAAGGCACGTTAAATCGAACGCTGCGAATGAGAGGACGGCTGACTGACATTCCTGCGGACGCAAAGTCCTTGGAGGGGATCCGTCAGGCCGCTTGCTCTCTCATTCTAACAGCTTGGGCAACAAGACGATAAAAGACACGGCTGGCTGCCGTGCCTTTAACCGTAAATCTATTGTAACTGGAGGGATTCACTATGTCCAGGAACAAAATCGAGCGCATCGACCAGGAGATCGCCAAAACCCGCGAGAAGATGCGGAGCAGCAGGAAATGCTTTATATCCCCAATCCCATGCTGGACGCCGTATTTCTTGAATACCCGGAACCTGTTGTTTTGCCGGAAACCAACGCTGAAACACTTTACAGTTTCTCTGATGAGGCAGCTGAGCATCCAAGCTGTAAGATCACAGCGGTTTATACGAATGACACCATGCAGATACGGGAAGATCAGCAGCTTGTCCCCGGCCGGTATGTAGTCCTCCAGTTAGAGCGGATCGAAAATCCTACTCCGGAACGGCCTGGGGCATGGTATCCGGAGACAACGGCGGGAATGGCGATTGAATAGGGTGGATCAGCAACAAACAGGCGGTTGAACTATTCCAAAATCAGATTGGAACAGAACTTTGATGCGGTAAACACACAGGGGCAGGTAATCCGCCCGGCGGGTACTCTACCGGAGTTGCTGGAGCAAAATGTGTTCTGGCCTGAGTTGGAAGGATTCACGGTAGACCAGGTGCTCGAAAGTTCTGAGGGTCGTATCCATTACAGCTTTTATCTGCCCGAGCAGACCTGTTCGCGGCCTACCTGCATTATAGTTCACGGTGGAATGGCGGTTACGACGCAGTGGTGGAAAAAATCTCATGTTCGTTTCCACAGCAGCAGGTTATCCTCAAAGAAGGCATCTGCCCGGCCGGTATCCTTCAGCCAGGACAGGTAGGAGCGCACTGTGCTGCCCACCAGCACATACTGCTCATAGGTCATGGTCAGATTGTATATCGTAAAGAGCCTCTGGAGGATCTGCTCAAAGCACAGCGGCTGCGTGCAGACATGGAGGATCTGCTCCGCCACCTGGTGGACTTTGGCAATGTTGTAGTCCGCCAGCGGCGCGATGTCCTCCGCGGCCTCCGCATGGGCCGGGACAAAGCACGCCGCCCGCATCCCCTTGACCTTCTCCAGGGTCTCCAGATACCGGGCCACATCATAGATAAACCCGATCTGATATTTGTCCAGCGTCTCCCGGCTGGAGAGGCAATCCGCGAGATACACCACATCGTCCGGCGTCCGGTACCCCACCATATCAAAGAAGTGTCCGGGGAGGTCAATGGCCGCAAACCCCTCCGGAAGACAGCCGGGCGTCAGCTCCTCGGCATCGCTCCCCTGGGCCATCAGAAACTTGTGCCGAAGCTCCCGGAAGGGATAGCCCCCGTATAAAAAGGACGGCTCCAGGACTGTGTGCTGCGTAAAGTCGCGCTCCACTCCGGGGGCAAAAATCCTGCATCCCGTCTGCTTCTGGAGATACTGATTCCCCCCGATGTGGTCGGCATTGGAGTGGGTGTTGTAGATCGCGGTGAGACGCCAGCCGTTGGCGTCCAGAATCTGCCGCACCTTGCGCCCGGCGTCCTTGTCGCTCCCGCTGTCAATCAGGCAGACACGGTCCCCCTCCAGGCGAACCAAGCCGATTTTGGCCGGACACTGGATATAACAGCTTCTGTCTGTGACCTGGATCAGTTCGTACATGAATGCGCTCCCCTCTCTTTCATGCGGGTTCAGAATCCTCCCGCCCGGTCTGACTGGTTATTCTACCACTATAAGGCGCTCCGGGCGATTTGTCAATCCAGCCGCCCCTCTTTTCACGGCCCGCTGCCCGCACCGCTCATACCGGCTGCGCGCACGCTCTTTTCCTCCGCATAGTGAGCTCAATGAAAAAAGCCGGACAGAGCGGCCCCAAAAGGGCTGCGCTGCCCGGCTTTTGTTTTCCTCTGAAGGCCGTCAGACACCTCAGAACAGGGACACTCCGGAGATGGTCAGAGGCAGGTCGGTAAAGTAGTTAATGGGGTCCACACGGCTGCCGTTCACCCGGACTTCAAAGTGGAGATGGTTACCGGTGGAGGAGCCGGTGGTGCCCACGTAACCGATCACCTGTCCCTGGGAGACAGTGTCTCCCTTGGAGCAGTTCCGGCGGACCATATGGGCATACAAAGTGGAGGTGCCGTCGCTGTGGCTTACCACCACATAGTTGCCGTAGGAGTTGTTATAGGTGGAGGTGGTCACCACGCCGCTCTTGGCGGCCAAAATACTGGTGCCGCTGGAGGCCGGGATATCGATTCCCGTATGGTTGTTGGCCTTTCCGGTGATGGGGTGCTTCCGGCTGCCAAACAAGGATGACAGATTATACCGGCCAGGCAGGGGCCACAGGAAACCGGACTCGCTGGGCACGTTGGCAATCTGTGCGGCCAGCTCCCGCTCGGCGGCGGCGATCTCCGCAGTGGCCGCATCCGAGGCAGCCCGCAGCTGGGCCTCCCGGGCCTCCAGTTCGTCCTCCTGGTTGCTGATCTGGCTGAGCAGGGCATCCACTTCAGACTCCTGAGCCTGGAGGTTCGCCTGAGCGGCCTCCTGCTCTGCTTTGGCGTCTTGCTGCTCCTGACGGGCGGTCTCCAGTTCCGCCTTGTCCTGCTCGATCTGCTCCCGCAGGGCGATGAGCTGGTCCATGACCTGGTTGTCATAGTCCATGATCTCCTCCACCATCATGGCGTTGTCCAGCAGGTCCGCAAAGTCCTTGGAGGAGAACAGAATGGACCAGTAGGAGACCTCCCCCTGCTCCTCCATGTACCGCACCCGCTCGCAGAACAGCTCGTACTGAGCCTGTTCCTCCGCCTCAGCTTCATCCAGCTCTGTCTGTTTTTGGGCGATCAGTTCGTCATATTTGGAGATCTGGGCGGCAATGCTGCTGATCTCCGCCCGGGTGGCGTTGATCTGTTGTTCCAGCAGTGTTTTGCGTGCCATGGCGTTCTCTCGATCCGCCGCCAAGGAGTCCAATTGATCCTGGATCTCCTCCTGCTGCTGCTTGAGGCTGTTGGCCTCCTCCTTCATTGCGTCGATCTCCGCCTGGGTCACGGCGGAGGCTGGGACTACCACCGCCTCGGGCAGCAGAGAGACCGCCACCGCCGCTGTCAGGGCCAGGCCGCACAGGCGAAACGCCCACTTTTTCCCGTGTTCTTTCCACCACTGTCTCATGCCGGCCACCTCACCGCATCCAGAAGGTGCTCACCATGGGCAGGATCAGAGCAATCACCATTACCACGGCCAAAATGCCCATCACAATCCGCTGCTTCTTCGGTCTCATGCCTTGCGCTCCTTTCCCACGAAACCTTATACCTGCAAAAACTTCCGAATGGCCAGCACCGAGCCCACCACGCCGATGAGCAGCCCCGCCACGATAAATACCAGCAAAAACTGCAACGCCAGAGAGGTAAAGGGCAGAACGGTGATGAGGGACAGGCCGTTGGTCTGGATAATGGCCTTGCTCACCAGCTCATAGATGCCCCACTGGGCAAAGAAGGCCACCAGGGCGCCGGTCATGCCCAGGATCATGCCCTCCACGATGAAGGGCCACCGGATAAAGGCGTTGGTGGCGCCGCACATCTTCATAATGGCGATCTCCTCCCGGCGGTAGAAGAAGGCCAGCTTGATGGTGTTGGCGATGATGAACAGGGACACCACGGCCAGCATGGTCACCAGCACAATGGCCACGCCGGCGGCGATGTTCCGCACCATGACGAATCCCTGGGCGATGTCGTAGGCCGCGTTCACATCGGCGATGCCGGTGATCTCGTCCACCTGCTCTGAGGTGGTCTGGAGCTGCTCGATGTCGTCCACATGGATCTCAAAGCGGTCCCGCAGCACCTCGTCGGGCAGGTCGGCCAGCAGAGGGTTGTCCTCCCGGCCCGCCCGGAAGTCGTCCAAGGCCTCCGCCCGGGTGACGAAGGCCACCTGGCCCACATTGGGCACCGCCTCAATCTGACTCTGGAGGGCCCGTGCCTCCTCCTCTGTATAGCTCTCGTCCACATAGGCCAAAAACAGATTGTCGTCCTCCAGATCCCCCAGCATGTGGTTTAAGTTCACCGCCACCAGGGAAAAGGAGCCCATGATCAGAAGGCAGGCCACAATCATGCACACGGCGGCAAAGGACATAAAGCCGTGGGTGAAGATGGAGTGGAAGCCCTCGCTGCAGTAATACTGAAAATCAAACCTTCTCGCCATTGTAATACCCGCCTGTCTCGTCGTTGATGATGCGGCCGTCCTCGATGGCCACCACCCGCTTGGTGAACCGGTTCACCAGGCTCTTCTCATGGGTGACCACCAGCACGGTGGTGCCCAGATCGTTGATGCGCTCCAGCAGCATCATGATCTCCAGGGACCGGTGGGGGTCCAGGTTGCCGGTGGGCTCGTCGGCGATGATCATGTTGGGATTGTTCACCAGAGCCCGGGCGATGGCCACCCGCTGCTGCTCGCCGCCGGAGAGCTGGCCGGGATACCGGTCCGCCTTGTGCTCCAGCCCCACCAGCTGCAGCACATAGGGAATGCGCCGCTTCACATCCCGGGGGGAGGCCCCGATGGCCCGCATGGCGAAGGACAGGTTCTCATATACCGTCTTTTTGTCGATAAGGCGGAAATCCTGGAAGATGATGCCCAGGGTCCGCCGCATGAGGGGCACCTGCCGGGGGCTGATGTTGTTCAGGCTGTACCCGTTGACCATAAGCTTGCCCTCGGTGAGGCCGATCTCCCCGGTGATGAGTTTGATGATGGTGGACTTGCCGGACCCGGAGGGCCCCACCAGAAAGACGAACTCCCCGTCGTCAATGCGCAGGTTGATGCCCTTCAGGGCCTTGGTGCCGTTGTCGTACTCCTTATAAACGTCAATAAAGCGTATCATGTAAGATAGTCCTCGCTGTTATATTATGTGAATGGGGAAAAATCCCCGGGAAATTCTGTGCTCTATTAGGTTACACCCGTAACCTTTCTTTGTCAATGGCAAATTTCGGTTTTATGTCACCTTTTTGTCTGCCCAATCCCGCAGAAAAAAAGAGCCTCTGCCCGCCTTCTGGCGAACAGAGGCTCCTTTTCGCTCTCTGTACAGTTGTCAGGACTCGATTCCCCGGGAAATGAGGTACTTCTTGACCATCAGAGCCACCTTGAAGGTGATGGCGTCGTCGAACTCCCGCAGGTCCAGACCGGTGAGCTTCTTGATCTTCTCCAGCCGGTACACCAGGGTGTTCCGGTGGACAAAGAGCTTCCGGGCGGTCTCGGACACATTCAGGTTGTTCTCGAAGAACTTGTTGATGGTGAGCAGCGTCTCCTGGTCCAAGGCGTCGATGGGGTTCTTCTTGAAAACCTCCTGGAGGAACATCTGGCACAGGATAGTGGGCAGCTGATAAATCAGCCGGCCGATGCCCAGGTTCTCGTAGTTGATGACCGTCTTCTCCGTGTCGAACACCTTGCCAACGTCGATGGCCACGCCGGCTTCCTTGTAGGCCCGGGCCAGATCCCGGATGTGGTTGACCACGGTGCCGATGCCGATGACCACCTTGATGCCCAACTCCTGAGTAACGGCGGTGGCGATCTGCTTGGCGATGCGCTGGAGCTCCCGGGCGTCCGCCCCCTCGGGCAGCTGCTTGATCAGAGCCACGTCGGTCTCGTTAATGGAGATAACGAAGTCAGTCTGCTTATCCGGAAACAGGTTCTGGATAACGTCGATGGTGCTCACATCGGCAGGGCCCAGCTGGCGCACCAAAAAGGCGGCCCGGGGGGCCTCGGAGACAAAGTGCAGCTCCTTGGCCTGGGTATAAATATCACCCAGGAGAATATTGTCTGAGATAATATTTTTCACAAAGGTAGCCTTGTCGTGCTTCTCCTCATAGTAGGCCTTGGCCCCGTTGAAGGCCACCACCGCCATGGCGCACAGGGAGCCGGCCATCTCGTCCTCCCCCTGCACAAAGGCGGCATAGTCGAACTGAGCCCCCCAGCCCGCCAGGGGCTTGAAGGTCTTTCCCTCAAAATGGGCGGCGGCGTGGTCCGCGGCATTGACGGCGGTCACCGCGCCGGACCAATGCTCGCCAATGCAGGTCAGTTCACTGCACGCCACCACGATCCCGTCTGCATCGATCACGCCCACAGTGCGGTCGACGCTGTCTTTCATCTGGAGTACCACTCCCTGAAACATCCTGCTGGACACATGGATCCCTCCCAAGTAAAACTCTTGAAACAACTATTGACATTATAACGGTTGACCCCCCGGTTTGGCAAGAGGGTTTCCCAATTTTTTTGTGAAAAACAACCAAAACCTTACGGAAATCTCACCGCTCCGTTCGCACAGCTGCTATCTCCTCCCGGGTGAGGGGCCGCCACTCCCCCGGTCCCAGGGCCGGGTCCAGCCGGATGGGCCCCATGGATAGACGCTTCAGGTACCGCACCGGCTTTCCTCGGGCGGCCAGCATCCGCTTCACCTGATGGTACTTTCCCTCCCGGAGGGTGACCAGGCACTCTGAGCCGTCCCCCAGTGGCTCCAGACCGGCGGGCAGACAAGCAAGGCCATCCCCCAGCACCATCCCCTGGGCCAGAGCCTCCACGTCGGCCGCGTCCACCGTCCCCTCCACTTGGGCATAGTACACCTTGTCCACATGCTTACTCGGGGAGAGCAGGTCGTGGCCCAGTGGCCCGTCGTCGGTGAGGAGGAGCAGACCCTCGGTGTCCTTGTCCAGCCGCCCCACGGGAAACAGGCCCCGGCGGCGCAGGTGCTCCGGCAGCAGATCCAGCACTGTCTTCTGCTTCCGGTCCTCGGTGGCGGACAGCAGCCCCGCCGGCTTGTGGAGCATCAGATATACAAAGGGGGCGCAGTCCACCTCCTGGCCGTCCACGAACAGCCGGACCCGCTCCGGGTCGAACTTGTCCTCCGGGCGGGCCGCAGGGCGGCCGTCCGCCAGCACCCGGCCCTGCCGGACCAGATCCTTCACCTCCCGCCGGGACCAGTGCCCGGTGGAGGCCAGCAGCTTGTCCAGCCGCTCCAGCGCCATACCGCCGCCCCCGTTTCCTGAAAATTTGGACTGTTTTTTCACACGTCGGTCTATTGTACCAAAAGGCTCCAGGAAATTCAACACTTTTTTGTTCTCTCTCCGGCATACCCCTGTCCCGGGGCGCATAAGAATGAAGCAAAGACCAGGAACGGGAAGGAGATATGCGCTGTGTTGATTATGACCGCAAAGCTGCCCAGAAGAAAGCTGGCCTTCAGCGTGGCCGCCGCCGCGCTGGTGTGCTGCGCGGCTCTGGCGCTGAATTTGGGGGGCGGCGCGTTACAAGCCGCCTCGGCCTCCGCCTCCGGCCTCCCCAGCCCCAAGGGCGTGAAGTCCAACGAGGACCGGGTGGCCTATCTGGAGGGCTACGGCTGGCAGGTGCTGGAGGAGCCCCTGGCCACCGAGGAGCTGCTCATCCCGGAGGAGATGGACGAGAGCTACGACGACTACCTGGCCCTCCAAACCAGCCAGGGCTTCGATTTGGAGCAGTACGCCGGCAAGCGGGTGAAGCGGTACACCTATGAGATCACCAACTACCCCACCGGCGAGGCGGGGGTCCAGGCCAATCTGATGATTTACCGGAACACGGTCATCGGCGGCGAGGTCCTCTCCCCCCAGATGGACGGTTTTCTCCACGGGCTGTCCATGCCGGCCGGGTCGTGACGGCCCCCTCTCCCTCCATATCCAAGCAGCCCCTCCTGGGGCTGCTTTTTTTCTGCCCTTCCGGCCGGTCAGCCTCCACAAAAAGTCCCTCAAAAAGTTGTATCATTCTCCGAATATTTCAGGATATCCTCCACAGGATTGACAATATCGCCAAGCGATATTACAATATCATTAGACGATATCGACTCGCGATATTGCATCCCAAGGAGGTGTTCAGATGGGCGGAAACAGCCGCGGTCCTCTGACCGAACCTATGTTTTATGTCCTGATGTCTTTCCTGCGCCGGGACATGTGCGGCACAGAGATCACCGAATTTGTTGAACGAAAGACCCGCGGCCGGGTCAAGCTGGGCCCCGGCACCCTGTACACCCTGCTGGGCAAGTTTCAGGATGAGAAGCTCATCCAGGAGACCGAGGTGGACGGCCGCAAGCGCACCTACCGCATCACCCCCAAGGGGCGGGCGGTGTACCAGGAGGAGGTGGACCGCCTGCGGTCCTGCCTCATGGACGCGGAGGAGGAGGGGATTTTATGAAGTGCATCCGAAAATTCACCCCGGTGTCCCCCTATGACATTCAGGGGCTGGAGAGCTGGCTCCAGGATCTGGCCCTCCAGGGGCTGTATCTGGCATGGTTCCGGCCTCTGTTTTCCACCTTTGTCCAGGACACGCCCCGGCAGGTGCGCTACCGGGTGGAGTTCTGCAAAGAGGCAGACCGGGACGGCCCGCCCCAGGACCTGAAGGACCTGTATAGGGACTTTGGCTGGGACTATGTGGGACGGGCGTGGGACAGCACCCTGCTGATTTTCCGTACCCGGGATTCCCGGGCGGAGGAGCTCCACACCGACCCGCCCCTCCAGGGGGATCTGCTGGAAAAGCTGGCCCGGCGGCTGGGCAGGCGCTTTTTCGGCCAGCTTGTCTTGACCCTGGTCCTGGCGGTCCTGTGCGCTGTTCTGATGGGACCGGCCCCCGTGGCCCAACTGGTGACCCATCCGCAGCTGCCGGTGTTTCTGCTGTGCCTGATACTGTCCCTGCTGGGCCTGCCCTCCCCCTTCCGCAGCTGGCGGAGGACCATCCGACTGGCCCGCCAGCTGAGAGAGGGCGCCCCTCTGGACCACCAGGTCCCCTATCCCCGCCGCAACCGGAAATCTCTGGCGGAGTTTTCCGCCGCTGTGGTTCTGCTGAGTCTGCTGGCCGTCACCTGGTTCTGGGATGTGTCCGGCGAGTATCTGCGCTCCACCCAGGAAATTGAGGACTTTACTCCCCTCCCCCTGGGCTCGCTGGAGCGGGGAGCATACGCCGACGTCTGCAACGCCCACCACTCCCTGCTGTGCTGGGACCAGTGGGAGGTTTGCCAGATCGGAGACGCGGGCCGTGTGGGGGACGGGATCTTCTGGAAACGAATGGATATCCATTGGTACCGTCCGGTACTCCCCGCCCTGGCGGAGCCGGTGGCCCGGAGCCTTCTGGAACGGGCCAAATGGCCGGGAGACGGCAAGTGGTGGACCATTCCCTGGGGCGACTGGACGGTCACCGAGTACGCCGTGGACGGCCTGGACTGGTGCGCCGTGGCGGAGTACCCGGGCGGCTATTTCCACCTGGCCGCCCTCTCCGGCAGCGGCCGGGCGGCGGTGGTCCAGTACACCGGCTCCGGCAACCTGGCGGACCACATAGAGGAGCTGGCCGCCATGGTCCGGTAACCCCGCCCCAAACAACTCCTATCTTCTAATTCTTAACTCCTAATTTTCAGGGGGGTGTTTCTATGAAAACCGTCCTCAAATGGAACCCGTACTTAGACTGCGAGCTCTCCGCCCAGGAGGGGTGGCTGGAGGGGCTCTCCCGGGAGGGGCTCTCGGTCCGGTACCGGTTTGGGCCGCTGGCCCTGTGTGACCGGGGCGAGCCCCGCCCGGGCCGCCGCTTCCGCATCGAGCCCGCCCGCACCTGGGCCAGCGCCTCCGACCCGCCCGCCCGGGCGCTCACCGACCTGTACCAGGAGGCCGGCTGGACCTATCTGCGCCGCCTCCCCAACGAGCTGGGCGAACTGTTTTACACCGACGACCCGGAGGCCCCGGAGCCCTACACCGACCCGGAGACCAAGGCCCTGGCTCTGGAGGGGCTGCGGCGGCACTTCTGGGGCAGTCTGTGGAAAAATCTGGTCCTCAACCTTCTCTCGGGGCTGTACCTCTTTGTCTTGTTCCCCAAGCTCTCCTCTGGAGTATCCGCTTCCCTCTCCGCCCCTCTGCTGTGCTTCTATCTGGCCTCTCTGGCGCTGGAGCTGCTCCTGGACGTGGCGGAGTGGCGGGGGATGAGGCGCACCTGCCGCCGGCTGGAGGAAGGCGAGACCGCTCCCCTGCCTCCTGCCCGCAGGCTGGGCTTGCTGAAAGGGGCGGTGACACTGGCCGGTCTCCTCTTGCTGATTCTCACCCTGGCCCTGATCATTGCAGTTCTCCCGCTTCTGATTTTGGAGGTGCCGCTATGAAAAAGTTTTGGCTTCCCTATCCCATGTGGGATATGCTGGGAATTGAGCTGTGGCTCAACGAGATGGCCGCCCAGGGCTGGGCCCTGGGGGACTGGCCCCGGTTTACCTTCATCGGCCGGGTCCCCTTCCTCCCCCTGGACTGGGTGAAGGAGTCCCGCTACCGCCTGGACCCCATCAACCAGTGGTTCGGAGAGCAGGACCTGTGCCGCCGGGCGGCCAGCTACCGGGATATGGGCTGGCGGTATGTGACCCAGATCGGCAAGCTGTACGCCGTCTACCGCTGTGACGACCCCGAGGCCCCCGACCTGTACACCGACCGGGTGAGCCTGGGCTGGGCCATGAAGGAGTTCATCCGCCGGCAGTGGGGCATTCTGGCCGTCACCTTAGTCTGGGCCGCTTTGATGATTGGGGATCACCTCTCTGACCCTGCTCGATTACTGATGCAAACAATTCTGAGGGGGCCGGGCCTGCTGCTCCTCTCCCTCATGATGCTGCTCCTGGTGGGCGGCGAGGTGGTCTATACCCTGGCACACACCGTCCGGCTCACCCGCATCCGAAAAAAGCTGCTCCAGGGCGAGCTGCCCGGCCCCGGCCGGCGCAGCGCCTACCGGTGGCCCAGGTTCTTCCTTGCCATTCTGGGAACTGTGGTGCTGGCCCTAGCTCTGATGATCCAGATGATCTACTTCCCTCATGCACAGTTTCACCCCCTGGACGGGCCGGAGGACTGGGACTGCCCCCACGTTCTCCTCTCCGAAGCCCACCCGGCGGGGACCGAACCGGTACAGATCAAGCCGGGGGATGAGTGGAAGTATTCCAACTATGGTTCCTCCGCACGCTCCTGGCTGGCCCCGGAACTGTATCGCATCCGGCAGGCCGATCTGGCCCGGTACCCGGACGGCAGCATTCGGGACTGCTCCCTGGACCTGGAGTACATCCGCACCCTATCCCCGGAGCTGGCCCACTGGGTCTGCGCTGGGAAAGAGGAGGAGACCTGGGCGCGGTATTTCGGGGAGACAAACTCTTTGGAACTGCTGCGGCAGGAGGAACTCTCCTCCCCCGGACTGGACCGCCTCATCCATATCGCTTATCAGATTGAAAACGGAGAATTTCCCCGGAATTTTTACATCGGTCAATCCGGCTGTCAGGTATTTGTACTTCACATTCAGGGCCCGGAGCCGGAAAAAGCCCTGGACCTGCTGACAGAGCGGCTGGCGGCGGAGGCCGACTGACACCCCTATGAAAATGAAATAAGAAAGGAAGCGCTGGTTTATGTACGATCAATACGGAAATAAACTGGTCCGCAAAGCCATCCCCTATCAGCTCTACGACATGGCGGGCCTTCAGCAGTGGTTCGAGGAGATGTCCGCCAAGGGGTTCCTGCTGGACAGCTTCGGCATCCGCACCGGCATCTTCCGGGTTGGGGAGCCCGCCCCCGGGGTGCGCTACCGCCTGGAGCCCCAGACCTACTGGGATCAGTCCCTGGACTACGACAAGAACAAGGCCTACGCGGAGATGGGCTGGGAGTACGTGGACTTTATCGGCCACTACTATTACATCTATCGGGCGGAGGACCCGGAGACGGAGGACCTCCACACCGACCCCATGACCCAGAGCTATGTGTTCGACCGGTATCTCAAGCGGCACCTCCGGGCTTTCTTCGCATTTCTGGTCCTGGCACTGGGCCAGCTGGCCTACACCATCGGGTTTGACCGGGATTCTCTCACCCTGACGCTGCCCAATTTCCTGGAGCAGCTGGTGCTGGATACCCAGTATGTGGTCCCCTTCCTGCTGGCCGACCTGTGGTCCCTGCTGGTCATCACCCCCGTGGTCTATTTCCGGTTCTGGAAGCTCTGGAAGCTGCGGGACAAGCTGGCCATGGGGGTCCCCCTGGACGAGGGACAGCGGCGCCCCCGCTCCCTGGCCCGCACGGTGGCCTTCTTCGCCGTCCCCATCACCCTGTGGTGCGTCGGGACTCTGGGCGTTTTCATTCCGCCCTATCAGCAGACCACCCTCACCCCGGACCGGCCCACCCCCGCCCCCCTGGTCTCCCTGTACGACCTGGAGCTGGACCCGGCCATTCAGAATCCGGAGTACGGCTATAATCTGGCGGAGACCTCCTTCTCCCCCCTGGCCGTCAAGCAGGACCTGAACCAGTGGACCTACCGGGAGGAGCCGGACGACCCCTCCGCCTCCATCTCCATCGACTATGTGGACGCGGTCTCCCCCACCTTTGCCGGGTGGGTGCTGGACAGCTGGAAGCGCACCGACGAGGTGGAGGACGGCATCCCCTGGCAGGAGGCCAGCCGCCCCGGCCTGGACCGCCTGTATACCTACATAGAAGTCCCCGAGGGGCCGGCAGGGTACGACGTGGGGGACCACCACTACACCGTCAACCAGTTTGCGGACACCCACTACTGGCTGGGTCAGGCGGGAGACCAGGTGTTCCGCCTGACGGTGCGGGGCACCGTCCCGCCGGAGGAGGCCCTGGACCTGCTGCTGGAGCGGATGGGCGCAGCCTCATAAGTATCAGCGGCTCCCGCGCCTTCCCTTTTACTTTATTACTGAGGAGGATTCTCCCATGAAAACACCCAAAAACGCCTCATACAAATGGAAGCTCAGCCCGGTGAACCTGATGGACAGGGCCCGGTTTCAGGACTGGCTGAACCAGATGGCCCGCCAGGGGCTCTTTTACCACTGGTACTCCAACAAGGTCATAAGATTCAGTCCGGGCGGCTTCCCCATGGTCCGGTTCCAGGTGAAGGCCCCCGACCCCAACCGCCGCTACCACCTGTACCCCGCCCCGGAGATGCTCACCGAGCCCCCCGCCGACCTGCTGGAGCAGTACCAGCAATACGGCTGGACCTATGTGGACTACATCCCCTCCAGCTGCATCTCCTACTTTCTCTTTGCCACCGACGACCCCAGCGCGGCAGAGCCCAATTCGAACCCGGAGTCCCTCTACCGGGCCCTGCGCTTCCCCGTTCGGAATCTGCTGATCCTGGCATTTCCGACGCTGATACTGATTCTTGTGTACGGGATCATATTCTCCGGGTCCTGGGGCGGGCTGGAGTCCTCCCAGCAGCTCTCCCCCGCCCTCCAGGTGTTTGGGCTCCTCCTGCTGTCCCTGCTGCTGAGTCTTCTGATCTCCGGCGGCTTCCAGTGGCTCACCTACTTCCTCCTCCGCCGCAAGATCAGGGAGGAGCACACAGCCCGGCCCTCCCTGCCCCGATGGCTGCTCATGGCCCAGCGGGTCCTGGCGGTGATCGAGACGGTTTCCTTTCTGGCGGCGGTACTGCTGCCGGGCGGCTCCTTCTTCCGGCGGATGAACCGCCTTCTGGACGCCCGGCACGAGGTCCAGGCCGTGGTCCCCCAGGAGCAGGTCACGGAAAACATTCCCCTGGAGGACTGGGAGCCCGATTTCGACCTGCTCACCTTATCTGAGATGGAGGGGAATGGAAGCTGGGTCCCCACAGAGGACTTCGTGTTTTCCCCTGACGTACCCTCTATGACCAGAGAATTCCATTATAACGTGGTGGACCTGCACGAGGCCCCTGAACAGCCCATTCCTATCTGGTACACCATCAATCAGGACGGCACGGGGAGCAGCGGAACGTCCTCCCTGTACATCTCCTACTACCTGGCCCGGGACGATGAGGCGGCCCAGGCCAGGCTGGAGCGGGAACGGACCTCCTCTCAATACCACGAGTATCAGTTGATCGAAGTCCCCGGCACGGAGGCGTTCTGGTACTACGCCGTGGGTCTGGACCCGGCGGAGAACGTCGCCCCCGCCTGGTTCGTCCTGGCCCGGAAGGGGGACCGGCTGCTGGAGCTGCGCTACGACGGCACGCTGGACCTGAGTGAGTGGTTTGACGAGATCGCCGCCATGCTCACACCGGAGGGGTGAGTGGTTTCTCCTTTGGCAAGACAGGGCACAGACTTTTTCCATAAGGAGCTGATCCTATGAACCGATCTGAGAAAAAAGCCCCCGGCAATTTGATCCGAAAATGGGCCGTGGTGGACGCCAAGGACATCACCCGCACGGAGACCTGGCTGGAGGGCATGGCCGCCCAGGGGCTGTTCTTCCACGACTTCTCCGGGTGGAGTATCCTGGCCCCCGGCCCCCTCTGGATTGTGCTGTTCCGGAAGGACGCCCCCAGACCGGAGCGCCGGTACCGCCTGTGCCCCACCCGGCCCCAGGAGGCGGAGCCCTCCCAGGAGACTCTGGAGCTGTACGCCCAGTCCGGCTGGCAGTTTCTGCGGTACTGGGGCACCTCCTGCGTGTCCTACTACCTGTTTTACAGCGACGACCCCGCCGCCCCGGAGCCCTACACCGACCCGGACTCCCTCTATGAGGCCCTCCGGCCCCCGAAGAAAGACGTGCTCAACGATTTGCTTTTGGGCGTGGTTCTGTATACCTCCGCCGTTATCCTCAGCGCCACACAAATCCTGGACCGCCAGCTCTCCTTCCTGCCCAACTGGATTCTTGCCGCGGCCGCGGCACTGCTGATCGCCCTTTGGCTGATCTCCCTCCTTCTGAATGGGACCGACTGGCTCACCGTTCTGGCCCTCCGGCAGGAGATCCGGCGGCGGGACACGGTGCGGCCCGCTCCGCCCCCCGCCCTGTTCGCCGCCCGCTGCCTCTTCTCCTCCCTTCTCTCCCTTCTCCAGACGGGGCTCCTGGCTGTGGTTCTCGCCTTGATTTTCACGCTCTTCCGCATCAACAGCGACCTGCCCCTGGAGCAGTTCGACCCCGACTTTGACCTGCTCACCCTGTCGGAGATGGAGGGGGACGGCAGTTGGACCCCGGAGCCCGACCTGGAGGTCGCGGACCAGCTCCTCCGCTTCAACGCGGCGGACGTGTACCAGGACCCCGGCCGGGGCGTCCAGATGTGGTACGACGTCAGCCAGGCGGGCTACGGCACCAGCGGGGACTCCAGCATGGACCTGAACTACTTCGTCTCCGACGACGCCCAGGCCGCCTGGGAGCTCCTGGCCGGCCTGGTTCAGGACCTCCAGAGCCCCGACGGCGACCTCCTCTCCTATCTCCCCGATTTCCTCCCCTTCCAGCGGGAAACGGTTCCCGGAGCGGAGGAGTTTCTGGTCCGCCGGGAGGGAGAGAACTGGGATGTGGTCGCCCTGGAGGGGGACCGGGTGCTGGCTCTGCGGTACGGCGGGACGTTGGACCTGACCGAGTGGTACGGCGATATCGCCGCCATGCTCATGCCGGAGGCATGACCGGCGGCGGGGGCAAGCCCCCGCCCTACTCAGTTTGTTTGATCCCAAAGGGCGCGGCCGTGGGCGGCCGCAAGAGGCGCACCGCCCGCGCCTCCCCCTTGGGAGACACGCGACAGGCAAAATATGAATTGAAACAAGGAGTGACGAACGATGGGGAAACATAAAAATCTGGTCACCAAGTGGTCCCCGGTGAGCCCCATGGACTTTCCCCGCTTTGAGTCCTGGCTGGAGGAGATGGCCGGGAAGGGGTTTCTGGTGCACCGTGTTCAGCAGAACTTGTTCTCCCTGGCCCGGGTCAAATTCCGCCGGGACGAGCCCCACCCCCACCGCCGGTACCGGGTGTGTCCCGCCCAGGGGCAGCAGCAGTCTCAGGAGAAGCCGTCCCAGGAGCTGCTGGAGCTGTATGCCGGCGCGGGGTGGACCTACGAGGGGGACATCGGCCGGCCCTGGACCACCCTGTACCTCTTTTCCACCGACGATCCGGAGGCCCAGGAACCTTACACCGACCCGGATTCCTTCCGGTACGCCCTGCGCTTTCCAAAAGGCAATCTGTTGCTCCTTCTGTTCCTTATTGCCCTGAACCTGGGGCTGAGGGCATCCATCGCCGCCATGGAGATGGACCTCCAGCAGTCTCCCCACCTGGCCATCCCCCTGGTCACCCTAGTCCAGGTCCTTCTGGTCCTGCTTTGGGTCCTGCTGGCGCTGGTCCTGGGAAGTGATCTCCTGACTGTGGTCCTGCTCCGCCGCCGGGCCCGCAGAGACCAGACGGTGCGGCCCAGCCTCCCCCTTTGGCCCTACCGGCTCCAGCGGCTATTTGCCCGCGCCGCCGCGGTCCTGCTGCTGACGGGTGTGTCGGCCGCCCTTCTGGCCTCTCTCACCGACAAAGTTGAGAAGAACATCCCTCTGGAGGAATTTCAGCCGGACTTCTCTCTGCTCACCCTGGAGGAGATGGCGGGGGACGGCGGCTGGACGCCTTGGGAGAATTGGACCGCCAGCGAGCATGTAGACCTCTCCCCTGAGATGGCCGAGCAGGCCGACATCACCATCTACTACAATGCGGCGACCATGAAGCGCAACCCGATCTTCTCCCCCATTCAGACCTATTACATCGTTCAGCAGGGGGGCACCGGAGCCGCGGGGTACGGGCAGATGGACCTGTACTACTACATAGCGGCCGGTTCGGAACAGGCCTGGGCCCAGCTGGCCGACCTCACCCAGCGGGTGGCGCGGGAGCGGAACTTCGGTGATTCCGCCCCGGACCAACTGGACTTTCAGCGGGAAACGGTTCCCGGCGCGGAGGAGTTTTTGGTCCATCGGGAGGAAGCAAACTGGGACGTGGTCGCCCTGGAGGGGGACCGGGTGCTGCGGCTGACTTACAATGGGGCCCTGGACCTGACCGAGTGGTACGCCGAAATCGCCGCCATGCTCACGCCAGTGAACGAAACAGCGTAGAAAGGAGTGCAATATGAAATCGAAACAAGAAGCCCTCATCACAAAATGGGCCCCTGTGAACATCCTGGACATCCGCCGGACAGAGACCTGGCTGGAACACATGGCCGCCCGGGGACTGATCTACCAGAGGCAGTCCAGCTGGAACACACTGCTGGGAGAATTTTTCTGTACGGTTCCCCATCTTTTCCTTGCGCAGTTCCAGAAAAAGGAGCCTCAGATCTCCCGCCGGTACCGCCTGGTCCCCGCGCCGAAAAACCAGCGCCCCTCTCCGGAACAGCTGGAGCTGTATGCCCACTCCGGCTGGCAGTACGTGGATTTTATTGACCTGTTTTACGCCTCCTTCCTGCTGTTTTTCTCCGACGATCCAGGGGCATTGGAGCCCTACACCGACCCCGACTCCTTCCGCCTGGCCTACCGCTTTCCTGTGCGCGGCCTGGCGGTTGTGCTCCTGCTGTTCGTGGGCTTCGATGTGCTCTACCAAGTCCTGGATTTTGTGGGAGGCGGGTCTGCAAGCTCGGACGGTCTGCCCGCCCTCCTGACCGCTTGGGGCGGCACTATCTGCCAGATACTCGCTCTTCTCTTCGCCCTGTCCGTTCTGGTCAACTTTTTCCTGGACCTGAGGGCCATTCGGTTGATCCAGCAGCAGATCCAGCAGATGCAGGCCGCCCGCCCCACCCTGCCCGATAGGTTGTTCCCAGCCCAAAAAGCCCTCACCCTGGCCTCCGGGGCGCTGTTTTTGGCAGACCTGGCCCTGTCGGCAGTCCTGATCGTCCTCCTGGTGGTCCAGCTCCCCCGCACCGACGTCCCCCTGAGCAAACTTGAGACGGACTTTGATCTGCTCACTTTAGAGGAAATGGATGGGGACAACGGCTGGACCCCCTCACGGGATCTGGAGGCAGGAAGAATCCATGTACGCTTCAATGTAGCGGATATTTACAACCACCCCTCCCAGCAGATTGAGAAACAGTACTACATCAACCAGCGCGGCTCCGGCTCCAGCGGACGTTCCATCATGGAGACCGATTACTATCTCACAGAGGACCCCCAGGCCGCCCAAGACCTGCTGGACGACCTGGTTCAGGACCTCCAGAGCCCTGAGAACGACCGGAATTCCGATTTTCCAAACCAGCCGTTTTTCCAGACTGAGATCGTTCCGGGCTCGGAGGAATTCCTGGTCCGCCGGGAGGGAGAGAACTGGGATGTGGTCGCCCTGGAGGGGGACCGGGTGCTGCGGCTGACTTACAATGGGGCCCTTGACCTGAGCGACTGGTACGGCGAAATTGCCGCCATGCTCACGCCAAACTCGTAGGAGGTGTATTCTCACCATGAAGCATGTCCGAAAATGGCTCCCTGTCCCCACCTATGACCTGCCCGGTATGGAGGGGTGGCTGGAGGAGATGGCCGGCAAGGGACTGTATTTGGAGCGGCTGAAATCTTGGACCGCCCGATTCCGGCGGGGGGAGCCCCGGCCCCGGCGTTTCCGCCTTCAGCCCTGCTGCGGCCGTGAGCGGGAGTTTCTCCTCCAAAAGCCGCCGGAGGACCTGGTGGAGCTGTTCGCCAGCTTCGGCTGGCAGTGCGAGGGCTGGGCCTCCTCCTCCCTGGTCCTCTTTTCCACCGACGACCCGGAGGCCCCGGAGCCCAATCCGGACCCTCAAACCTTGGAGCTGGCCCTGGAGCCCCTTGTCCGTACCGCAGTCAGAAACCTGCGGTTGGAAGTGTCATTCGGGATTTTTGTCCTGTTTCTATGTATCCTGGAGCTTCCCTGTTTCATGCCACGGCTTTGGGAGAACGGCATTCCTGCACTTTTTATATGCTTCATCCCCCTGGCCCTTCTAAACCTTTGGGACGCTAAACGGGCAAACCGGGTGCTCCAGGACCTGCGCCGGCGGCTGCAGGAGGGCGATCCCCTCCTGCCCCGCCCCGGCCCCTTCTCCCCCCGGCAGACCATCCTCCGCCTGACGCTCCAGCTGCTGCTCCTGGCCGTCCTGCTGTGGCGGTTTTGGCTGGACATCTTGGCGGTGTGACAACAGAAAATTAGCACAACCAAAACAGGGACGGTCCATCGGACCGTCCCTGTCAGGCTGTCAAAAAAGTCCAAGGACTTTTCCGCCTGCCTGAAAAGTGCCGTTACTTTCCCGCCGTTCAACGGCGGAAAAGTCCTCGCTGCGCTCGCTGAACGCCTTGCCCTGCAAGGCATTCAGGGCATTCGATCCCACTCGAGGCGGGCTGCCGCCCCCTCGA